>Ga0154020_10005119_pt1 | contig 15549 bp, 18 predicted proteins | sample Klosneuvirus_201_FD_109709 | JGI IMG/M metagenome (GOLD analysis project Ga0154020, IMG submission 109709) | Active sludge microbial communities from wastewater, Klosterneuburg, Austria - Klosneuvirus_20160825_MG | ecosystem: Engineered > WWTP > Aerobic digester > Activated sludge | place...
CGCTGGCGCAGGTAGTAGAGCTTGGCCCGGCGCACGTCGCCGCGGCGCTTGACTTCGATGCTGGCGATCAGCGGGCTGTAGGTCTGGAAGGTGCGCTCGACACCTTCGCCGCTGGAGATCTTGCGCACGATGAAGCTGCTGTTCAGCCCGCGGTTGCGCTTGGCGATGACCACGCCTTCGTAGGCCTGCAGCCGCTTGCGCGTGCCTTCGACGACGTTGACGCTGACGATGACGGTGTCGCCGGGGGCGAAGTCGGGAATCGTCTTGTTGAGACGGGCAATCTCTTCCTGCTCGAGGACGGCAATCAGGTTCACTGGGGTTCTCCGGTCGATCTTGCTTCGGGCTGATGGGCGGGCGGGATGATTTGGAATGGTGCCCGGCAGAGGATCGAAAAGCCTTTGATTATAGCCCGAGGCCGGAGAGGAAGCGCTCGTCGGCGCGGCTCAGGCGCCCGGCGCTGCGTGCCGCGGCGATCAGGTCGGGGCGCCGCCGCGCCGTGAGTTCCAGCGCCCGTTCGCGCCGCCAGCGTGCGATCTGTGCGTGGTGGCCCGAGAGCAGCACCGGCGGCACCGGCTGTTCGACGCCATCGACGGCCAGCGATTCGGGCCGGCTGTAACACGGGCCTTCGAGCAGGCCGTCGGAGAAGCTGTCCTGCTGATGCGCCGGCGCCGTCAGCACGCCGTCCTGCAGGCGCGCCACCGCGTCCAGCAGCACCAGCGCAGGCAATTCCCCGCCCGACAGCACGAAGTCACCGAGGCTGATTTCCTGTGTGACATGGGCGTCGAGCAGGCGCTGGTCCACGCCTTCGTAGCGGCCGCACAGCAGCACCGCGCCCGGGCCGGCGGCAAATCGCTCGACCATGGCCTGGTCGAGCCGCTGGCCGGTGGGTGTGAAGTGCACCACCGCGGGCCGGGCCTCGCCGCGTGCGCTGGCCACGGCCTGCAGCGCGCGCTGCAGCGGCTCGAAGAGCATCACCATGCCCGGGCCTCCGCCGTAGGGGCGATCGTCGACACGACGGTAGGCGTCGTCGGCGTGGTCGCGCAGCGGCCACAGGCGCACGTCGACCTGGCGGCTGTCGAAGGCCCGGCGCGTGATGCCGTGGCTGAAGTGCGGCGCGAAGAGCTCGGGGAAGAGCGTGATCACATCGAAGCGCATCACGGGCGCTTCAGGTGGCGTCTTCGGTGTCCCAGTCGACGGCGATGCGGCGCCCGGCCAGGTCGACGCCGTCGACGTAGGCGTCGACGAAGGGGATCAGCACTTCCGGCGCCACCGCATCCGCCGGCTGGATGCGCAGCACGCAATGCGGGCCCGTCTCGATGAGGCCGACGACCACGCCCAGCGTCGTGCCGTGGCGGTTGCCCACCGTCAGGCCGATGAGGTCGACCCAGTAGAACTCGCCGTCGTCGGGCGTCGGGAAGCTCGCGCGCGACACGAAGATGCGCGCGCCCTGCAAGGCCTCGGCGGCGTTGCGGTCGGGCAGTTCCTGCGCGGTGGCGACGACGCCGTCACCCTGTTCCTTGGCGCTGACCACCTTGAGCAGGGCCGGCAGTGCCGCGGCGCCGCGACCACGCGGGCCCACGGCGTCGGGGGGCTGGACGTACCAGCGCTTGGAAGAAAACAGCGCCTGCGGGTCGGCGGCGAAGGGCTTGACCCTGATGCCGCCCTTGATGCCCCAGGCGCCCATGACGCGACCCACTTCCACCGCGTCGGCCGGCATCGCCGGCGTGTCGCCGACGTCCGGCCCGGCGGGCAGGCTGGCCGCGTTCACGGCAAGGCCGTTCAGGCCGCCTTCTTGGCCTGGTCGACCAGGCGCGCCACGGTGGGCGACAGCTGGGCGCCGACGCCGGTCCAGTGGGTGACACGGTCGAGCGCCACGCGCAGCGGCTGCTCGCCACCCGCGGCGACGGGGTTGTAGAAACCCACGCGCTCGATGAAGCGGCCGTCGCGGCGCTCGCGCGCGTCGGCCACGACGATGTTGAAGAACGGGCGCTTCTTGGCGCCGCCACGGGCGAGTCGGATCACGACCATGTGAGGATTCCTTGGGAACAGGGGACGGGTGAACCACCACGGGAGACACACCGGGCGGACCACCATGGTGGCCGGCAGGTCGACCTGCCAACCTCGGTCGGCGCCGTAGATACGCCCGCGGTGTCCACTCTCACCACCTTCAGGCCAGCGCCGAAAACCGCGCATTATAAACTGCTCGGCCGCCGTGACGGGCACCCCGCCCTGCTGCCCTGCCCCTGGAATGAACCCACCCACCCCTGCGCACGTTGGCACGAGCCCGCGCTCCAAGACCCTGGCCGCGTGGCTGGCGCTGCTGCTGGGCACGCTGGGCGTCCACCGTTTCTACCTGCACGGCTGGCACGACCGGCTGGGCTGGCTGCACCTGCCACCCACCCTGGCCGGCCTGTACGGCGTGCTGCGCATGCGCGAACTCGGCCAGGACGACACCCTGGCGGGGCTGCTGGTGCCGCTGCTGGGGCTGATGATCTCGGCGGCGATGGTCGCCGGCATCGTGCATGCCCTGACCCCCGACGAGACCTGGGATGCCCGCCACAACCCGGGCCGGCCGGTCACCGCCACCGGCTGGGGGCCGGTGCTGGCGGCCATCGCCGGCCTGATGGTGGGCGGCGCGGTGCTGATGGGCACGATCGCCTACAGCGGCCAGAAGTTCTTCGAATGGCAACTGGCCGACAGCCCCGCGCAGCGCCGCTGACGGCGCGTCAGAACAGCAGCGTGCTGAGGCCGTAGAAGGCCGCGGCGATCAAGGCCGTGGCCGGGATCGTGACGATCCAGGCCATCACGATGTGCCCCGCCAGCCCCCAGCGCACGGCCGAGGCGTTGCGCACCGAACCGACGCCGAAGATCGCACCGGTGATGGTGTGCGTCGTCGACACCGGCACGCCCAGCCCGGTGGCCACGAACAGTGTGATGGCGCCGCCCGTCTCGGCGCAGAAGCCGCCCACCGGCTTGAGCTTGGTGATGCGCTGGCCCATGGTCTTGACGATGCGCCAGCCGCCGAACATCGTGCCCAGCCCGATGGCGAGGTAGCAGCTCCAGATCACCCAGCTCGGCGGCATCCTGTCGCTGGCCTGGCTGTGGCCGGCGGCGATGAGCAGCAGCCAGATGATGCCGATCGTCTTCTGCGCGTCGTTGCCGCCATGACCCAGCGAATACAGGCCCGCCGAGACCAGCTGCAGCCGCCGGAACACGTTGTCGACGCGCATCGGCGACGTTCGCCGGCAGGCCCACGCCACGCCCACCATCAGCAGCGAACCGAGCAGGAAGCCCATCAGCGGCGAGATGAAGATGAAGGCCACCGTCTTGAGCACACCGGCCCACACCAGCGGCCCGGCGCCGGCCTTGGCCACCGCCGCGCCGACGATGCCGCCGATGAGCGCGTGCGAGCTGCTCGACGGGATGCCGTACCACCAGGTGATGAGGTTCCAGGCGATGGCGCCCACCAGCGCGCCGAAGATCACGTGCTGGTCGACGATGCCGGGCTCGACGATGCCCTTGCCCACCGTGGCCGCCACCTTGAGCTGGAAGACGAAGATCGCCGCGACGTTGAAGAAGGCCGCGAAGGCGACCGCGTGCTGCGGCTTGAGCACCCCCGTGGAGACGACGGTGGCAATGGAATTGGCTGCGTCGTGGAAGCCGTTCATGAAGTCGAACAGCAAGGCCATGGCCACCAGCATGACCACCACCCACAGTTCGATGGGCAGCGTGTTCGGCAGGGTCGACATCGGCGCGGTCAGGAGTTCTCGAGCACGATGCCTTCGACCAGATTGGCCACGTCCTCGCAGCGGTCGGAGATCGACTCCAGATGTTCGTAGACGGCCTTCAGCTTGATGAGCTGCCGCGTGTCGGGCTCCTCGCGGAACAGGCGCGACATCGCCGAGCGCATGACGCGGTCGGCGTCGGACTCCAGCTGGTCGATCTCGCCGCAGGTCAGCAGCACGGCCTCGGCCACGGCGGCCGTCTTCAGCTTGGGCAGCATGGCCAGCACGTTCTGCACCCGCTCGCAGCAGCGCACCGAGATCTCGGTCAGCCGCACGACGTCTTCCGACAGATTCTGCAGGTCGTACAGCGACATCACCTCGCTGGTGTCCTGCAGCAGGTCGAGCACGTCGTCCATCGCGTTGATCAGGCGGTGGATCTGGTCGCGGTCGAGCGGCGTGATGAAGGTGCGGTGCAGCAGGCGGTGCACCTCGGCAGTGAGCTTGTCGGCAGCGCGCTCGGACTCGCCCACGGCCACGGCGTGGCGCTCGCGCTCGGGCACGTTGCCGTAATCGCGCACCATGGCCAGGAAGGAACGCGCGCCATCGGCGATGTGCTGCCATGCTGGTTGAACAACTCGAAGAAATTCCCCTCGCGCGGCAACAGCCTGCCGAAAACCATGCTCTCTCCGTGGGCTGCAGCCGACCCGTCATGCGGCTGTCATGGGTTTGTCTTATTTGGATTCTAGGGGTCCTCGCGGGAACGGCCCGCCGACGGCGAAGTTGCGTCAGGGCAGGCGCTCGACGGCCTGCGCGGCCGCCGCCGCGGCCCAGGGCGCCAGCGGACCCAGCACCGGGTGCAACAGCTCGGGCGCGATCTCCAGCAGCGGCAGCAGCACGAAGGCGCGCTCGTGCAGCCGCGGGTGCGGCAGGGTCAGGCCGGCAGTCATGAACCGGCGCGTTCCGAAGAGCAGCAGGTCGAGGTCCAGCGTGCGCGGCGCGTTACGGAAGGGCCGCTGGCGGCCGTGCGCCTGTTCCAGCGCCTGCAGCGCCGCCAGCAGCGCCGCGGGCGACAGCGTCGTGCGCAGTTCGACGACCGCGTTGAGGAAGTCGGGACCCTGTGCGTCGACGGGCGCGCTGCGGTAGAGGCCGGACTGCCGTACGTGCTGCGTGCCCGGCAGCGCCGCCAGCGCGGCGGCGGCGGCCGACAGCGTGCTGCGCACGTCACCGAGGTTGGCGCCCAGGCCGATGAACACCCGCTCGCCGGCCTGCCCTGGCGCGTCGGCCAACGGCGCGCGCCCGAGATCGGCGGTGGCGTCGGGCAGCACCGGCATCGCGAGCGGCTTCAGTCGCCCGCGGGTGGCCCCTCACCGGCGCCGCCGGCGGCACCGCTGCCGGCGCCCGCCGGCTTGCGGCGGCGACGCCGGCGCTTGCGCGGGGCGGCGCCCTCGCGGCCGGGCGCGGCCTGCGCCGTGTCCTCGTCCTGGTCCCCTTCGGCCTCGGCGAGCACGCCGCCAGCCGCGGCGGCCGGCGCCGGGCCGTCGGCACGCGCGCGCCGCGAGCGCGGCGGCGTGCTGGCGCGCACGTCGCGCAGCAGCGCTTCGCGATCGTCGTCGCTGCCGAGGTGGAAGTCTTCCCACCAGTCGGCAAGGTCGACCGAGACCTCGCCGCAGTCGGCGCGCAGGCGCAGGAAGTCGTAGCCGGCGCGGAAACGCACCTGGGCGACGAGCGAGGCCGCCGAAGACGCCGTGCGGCGTTCGAAGCGCGGCTGCATGAGCCAGATCTCGCGCATGTCGGCGGCCAGCTTGCCGCGGCCCGAGATGTCGCCGATGCGCGCGTCGAACACCGCGTCGATGGCCTGCTGCAGCGCCGGGAAAGGGTTCTCGCCGGCCGCGCGCAGTGCCGCCCAGCGTTCCTGCACGTCGTGCCACAGCATCGTGGCGAGCATGTAGCTGGGCACCACCGAACGGCCTTCGTTGACGCGTGTGTCGGTGTCCTGCAGCGCCAGCCGCACGAACTTCTCGCGCACCGGGTTGGGCTTGACCGGCGCCAGCGCGGCGTCGAGCACCGGGAACACACCCAGGCTGCCGCCGATGAGGCCGAACCTGCGCAGCTGCTCGATGCTCGCCAGCGCATGACCGGTCTGCAGCAGCTTGACCATCTCGTCGAACAGGCGCGAGATCGGCACGTTGCTCAGCAAGGGCAAGGTCGCGGCAATCGGGCGCGCCGTCGCGGGGTCGAGCGCGAAGCCCAGCTTGGCCGCGAAGCGCACGACGCGGATGATGCGCACCGGGTCTTCGCGGTAGCGCGTGTCGGGGTCGCCGATCATGCGCAGCACCTTGCCCCTCACGTCGGCCAGGCCGTTGTGGTAGTCGACCACGGTCTGCGTCGTCGGGTCGTAGTACATCGCGTTGATCGTGAAGTCGCGCCGCGCGGCGTCCTCGATCTGCGGGCCCCAGACGTTGTCGCGCAGCACGCGGCCGGCGGCGTCGACGACGTGGGTCTTGTCGGCGGTGGGTCCGCCGCGGCGCTTCTCGTCTGCCGGTGCCGCGTCTGCCGTGGCCGCGGGGTCGAGGTAGGCGCGGAAGGTGCTCACCTCGATGACCTCGTGTTCGCGGCCGCGGCCGAACACGACGTGCACAAGGCGGAAGCGGCGACCGATGATGAAGGCGCGGCGGAACAGCGCCTTCACCTGCTCGGGCGTGGCGTCGGTGGCGACGTCGAAGTCCTTCGGCCGCAGGCCCACCAGCAGGTCGCGCACCGCGCCGCCGACGATGTAGGCCTCGTGCCCGGCGTCCTTCAGCGTCTTGACGACACGCACGGCGTTGGCGTCGAGCAGCGACGGATCGATGCCGTGCACCTGCACCGGCACCTCGGTGCGCACGCCGACGGGGATCACCGGGACGGGCGGCGCCGCGACGGCCGGTTCGCCCTGGCCGAGCAGGCGCTTGATGAATTTCTTGATCATGGAGTGAAGAGCTTCAGGACAGGCCAGCCGCGTTCTTGCGCGATGCGCTCGAGCGCCGGACCGGGGTTGGTGGCCACGGGCGCGCTGACACGTTCGAGCAGCGGCAGGTCGTTGGTGGAATCGCTGTAGAAGGTGCTGCGTTCGAAGTCGTGCAGCGCCAGACCGCGTGCCGCGAGCCACTGCTGCACACGGGTGATCTTGCCTTCGCGGAACGCCGGCACGCCTTCGATGCGGCCGGTGACGCGGCCGGCCGCATCACGCTGCAGGTCGGTGGCGATGAGTTGGTCGATGCCGAAGAGCCGCGCGATGGGCCGCGTGACGAAGTCGTTGGTGGCGGTGACCACGGCCACCAGGTCGCCGGCATCCTGGTGCCCTTGCACCAGCGCCAGCGCCTCGGTGTGCAGCATCGGCCGCACGACGACATCGAGAAAGCGTGCAGAAGCCTGTGCCAGTTCGGCCGCGGGCCGGTCGCGCCAGGGCGCGGTGGCGAAGTCGACGTAGGCGTCGATGTCGAGCCGCCCCGCCAGGTAGTCGTCGTAGAAGGCGTCGTTGCGGCGGCGGAAGGTCTCGCCGTCGGCCCAGCCCAGCGCGACGATGAACTCGCCGAAGGCGTGGTCCGAGTCCTTCGGGATCAGCGTGCCGTCGAGGTCGAAGAGCGCCAGCCTCATGCGGTGCTCACCGGCAGGTCGGCTTCCTCGGCCAGCATCTGGCGCAGCAGCGGCACGGTGAGGCGGCGGCTGCGCGCCAGCGCGAAGCTGTCCAGGCGATCGAACAGGCGCATCAGGTGGCCCAGGTCGCGCGGGAAGTGCGTCAGCAGGTGGTCCATCAATTCGTCGGAAAGCAGGATGCCGCGACGGTCGCCCTCGCGACGCAGTGCCGCGCGCGTTTCGGCGTCGGGCAAGGGCTGCAGCGCAAAAACATGGCCCCAGCCCAGGCGCGTGCGCAGGTCATCGCGCAGCGGCAGGTCCACCGGCGGCAGGCGCCCGGCCGCAGCGACCTGCACGCCGTGGGCGGCGGCTTCGATGAACAGCGCGAAGGCGGCCTGCTGGGCGTCGGCGTCGAGCGTCTCGCAGCGGTCGATGACGACCAGGTTCCAGTCCGGCGACGCCAGCCAGGGCGGCCGGTCGGCGGCGTCGAACCAGCCCACACGCTGGCCCTGGGCCTGGCAACGCCCGGCCAGGCCACGCAGCAGGTGCGTCTTGCCGCTGCCCGCCGCGCCCCAGAGGTAGACGGGAGCGGCCGGCAGCATCAGTGTGCGCAGGTGCTCCAGCGGCGCGGCGTTGGCGCCGGGCAGGAAGTTGTCGAAGCTGGGTTCGGGCTGTGGCCCGATGGGCAGGGGTATCTGCTTCATGCCTTCGGTGCGGCCGTCAGTGAGGCCATCAGTGCGGCCTTCAATGCGGCCATCAGTGCGGCCTTCAATGCGCCCGGCGCCAGTGCGCCAGCTGGGCACGCATCAGCGGCGCGTCGTCGGCGTCGGGCTCGTGCTGCAGGTAGGCGGCCATCGCCACCGCTGCCTCTTGCGGGCGGCCCATCTGCGCCAGCACCAGTGCGAGATCGCGGTGCTCGTGCCAGGCTTGCGGCAGCAGCGTCAGCAGGCGGCGCTGCACCGCGGCCAGCCGCGGCAGGTCGCGCGCGCTGCGGTGGATCTCCTTCAGGTTGCGCAGCAGCCTGGCGATGATGTCGCGCGGCGGCGCCGGCTGCAGGTACAGGCCCAGCGGCACCTCGTCGAGATCGGACCCCTCGGCGCGCCGGCGGAAGGGCAGCAGGCGTTCCTCGAGTTCCTCGCGGGCGAGCGAACGGCCGCTGAAGGGGTCGATAACGACCTCGCCGCGCGGCAGGTGCAGCTTGACGAGGAAGTGGCCGGGAAAGGCGATGCCTTGCGCGCGCAGGCCGGCCTGGGTGGCGATCTCGATGTAGATCAGCGCCAGTGTCAGCGGTATGCCACGGCGCGTCTGCAGCACCACCGGCAGCAGGCTGTTGCCGGGGTCGTAGTAGTCGTTGACGTTGCCGGCAAAACCCAGTTCCTGAAAAAAGTAACGGTTGAGCAGGCGCAGTCGCTGCAGCGGCGCGGCATCGGCGGGCATACGGCGGCACAGGCGCTCGGCCAGCAGGTCGACCTGGGCCAGCACGTCCTGCACGTCGACACCGGGGAGGTCGTCCTGCGCCACCGCAGCGGCGGCTTCCAGCACCGGCAGGCTGGCATCGTCGACCACCAGCGTCGCGAAGTAGTCGAGTGCGCTGGGCGCTTCGAAAGGCACGGGTCCGGGCATCGCCGTCAGTGTAGGTCAGCCGCGGCGCATGAACTGGCGCAGGCGCATGCCGCAGGCGGCCAGCACGCCGAAGTAGAGCAGGGCTGCACCGGACAGCACGCCGGCCACCGCCAGCGCCCGCTGGCCCCAGTGCGCCTGCAGCGCGATCCAGTCGATGCCCTGGGCGGCCCAGGCCAGCGCCGCACCCAGCACCACGTTGGCCAGCAGCACACGCATCACGAATGCCGCCCAACCGGGCTGCGGCCGGAAGATGCCGCCACGCAGCAGGCCGCCGAGCAGCAGCCCGGCGTTGACCAAGGCGCCCAGCCCGATCGACAGCGCCAGCCCGGCGTGGCCCAGCAGCGGCACCAGCACCACGTTCATCGCCTGCGTGGCCACCAGCACGCCGATGGCGATCTTCACCGGCGTGCGCAGGTCCTGGCGCGCGAAGAAGGCCGGCGCCAGCACCTTGATGGCCACCAGCCCCAGCAGGCCGACACCGTAGCCACGCAGCGCCAGCACCGACATCGCGACGTCGCGCGGCGTGAAGGCGCCGTAGTGGAAGAGCACGGTGATGAGCCCGACGGGGAAGAGCAGCAGCGCCAGCGCACAGGGCAGCGCCAGCAGAACCACCAGGCGCAGGCCCCAGTCGAGCATGCCCGAATAGGCGGCGTCGTCCTGGCGCGCACGCGCCGCCGACAGCTGCGGCAGCAGCACCACGCCCAGGGCGACGCCCAGCAGCGCGGTGGGGAACTCCATCAGCCGGTCGGCATAGGTCAGCCACGACACCGCGCCCACCGCCACGTGGGTGGCGATCTGCGTGTTGATGAGCAGCGAGATCTGTGCCACCGAAACGCCCAGCAGCGCCGGCGCCATCTGCTGCAGCACGCGGCGCACACCCGGGTGGTGCCAGGCGGCAGCGATGCGGCCCGGCAGCAGCCCGATGCGCGGCGTGCAGCCGATGGCCGCCAGCGCCGGCAGTTGCACCGCTGCCTGCAGCAGGCCGCCGAGCATCACGCCGACGGCCAGCGCCATCACCGGTTCGTAGCCCCAGCCCGGCATCAGCGGCGCCCCCCACCAGGCGGCGGCGATGACGCTCAGGTTCAGCAGCACCGGCGTCACCGCCGGCACGGCGAAGCGCTTCCAGGTGTTCAGGATGGCGGCCGACAGCGCCACCAGCGACATGAAGCCGATGTAGGGAAACATCCAGCGCGTCAGCATCACCGCGGTGTCGAAACGCTCCAGACCCGAGCCCATCATCCACACCAGCACCGGCGCACCGGCGACGCCGACGACGCAGGTGAGGATCAGCACCCAGGCCAGCACGGTGGCCACGGCATCGACGAGCAGGCGCGTGCGCTCGTCGCCTTCGCGTTCGCGCGTGGCCGCCAGCAGCGGCACGAAGGCCTGCGAGAAGGCGCCCTCGGCAAACAGGCGCCGGAACAGGTTCGGGATGCGGAAGGCGACGTTGTAGGCGTCGGTGACGGCACTCGCGCCGAAGGTCGCGGCGATGAGCTGCTCGCGCACCAGGCCCGTCACGCGAGACAACAGCGTCAGCAGCGAAACGGTGGAGGCGGCCCTGAGCAGGTTCACGAAAGGCGTGCGGGGTGGACGTTCGAGGGCGGGCAAGGCCGCCGATGGGCCGCGGCGTGCGACCGGCAGGCCGTCTGGCCCCGGGCACCGGTGCGGCAACAGGGCCGACCTGCGGCCCCGCACGCGGGCGGATCGAGGCTCCAAGTATAGGCGGGCGCCTCGGCAGCCCAGGACGGCCTCGCGGTGCGTGCTATACTCGACGCTCTTTGCATTCCTCGCCCTGTACAGACCACAGCGCAATCAAGCATGGCCACCTCGTCCAAAGCCAAGAAGAAGACCGTTCGCCTCGCCTCGGGCCGCAAGCGCGCCCGCCAGGACGTGGTGCTGAATGCCGCCAACACGTCGTTGCGCTCGCGCTTCCGCACCGTCGTCAAGAACGTGCAGAAGGCCGTGCTGGGCGGCGACAAGGCCAAGGCCACCGACAGCTTCAAGACCGCCCAGAGCGTGATCGACTCGGTGGCCGACAAGGGCATCTTCCACAAGAACAAGGCCGCTCGCCTGAAGAGCCGCCTGGCCGCCAAGGTCAAGGCGCTGGCGCTCGCCGCCTGAGCCGCCGTCCCGACGAGAAGGGCCCGCCATGCGGGCCCTTCGGCTTTTCCGGCGCGCCGCTCAGCCCTCGCACGTGAAATCCTGCTCGGGCCTTCGCAAGGCGAGCGGGTCCTTCCGGACCCGCACGTCCGTGCTCAGTCCGGCGTGCCCGCAGCCGGCACCTCGGCCACCCGCAGCTGGTTGTCGCGCGCGAAATTCATGACGAAGTCCCAGGCCATGGGCTCGATGCCCTGCAGCGCCTCGTTGACCAGCACGCACTTCACGCCGTCGATGAGCTGCGGCACGCAATACGGCGAATAGCCGATGTAGGCGCCGATGCCGGCGCTGCCGCCCCCCGGGCGGAAACACGACATCGCACCGGCCAGGCGCTCGGCCCAGTCGCTGGGCCGGAAGGTGCGACCTTCCAGCGTGAGGCCCTGGATGGTGTATTGGCGGTATCGGGGCGGGGTCATCGGCGGCGGCACGGCACGCAGGCCCACCGGGGTCGGTGGCAGGCGCCAGCGCAAGGGAGATTCCGCTGCTATTGTGCCTCGGGTTTGCTGCAACGCAGCATGCATGATGTGTGCCGACGTTGACCTGGATCCCGCTTCTTCGGCGCGCCGGGGCGCCGCTTTAGAATCGCGCCACGCCGGGGCGTGACGGGAACGTCGTCCCGGCTTTCTGTTCAGGGCCCCGAAGGAACCACGATGAACGCACCCGAGCCCGCCGTCACCGCCGCCCCCACGCGGCCCATGCCGCATGTGCTGAACACCTACGGCCGCCTGCCCTTCGCGCTGTCGCACGGCCGGGGCTGCTGGGTCTGGGACACGGCCGGCCGACGTTATCTCGACGCGCTGGGCGGCATCGCGGTGAACACGCTGGGGCACGCCCACCCGAAGCTGGTGCCCGCGCTGCAGGAGCAGGTGGCCAGGCTCATCCACTGCAGCAACTACTACCAGGTGCCGCTGCAGGAGCAGTTGGCGGCCAAGCTGTGCGAGATCTCGGGCCTGGACGGCGCCTTCTTCTGCAACAGTGGCCTGGAAGCCAACGAGGCCGCGCTGAAGATCGCGCGCAAGTTCGGCCACGACAAGGGCATCGAGCGTCCCGAGATCATCGTCTACGAGAAGGCCTTCCACGGCCGCAGCATCGCCACGCTGTCGGCCACCGGCAACCCCAAGGTGCAGGCCGGCTTCGGCCCGCTGGTGGAAGGTTTCGTGCGGGTGCCGCTGAACGACCTGGCCGCCGTCGAAGCCGTGGCGCGCAGCCACCCGAACGTGGTGGCGGTGTTCCTGGAGACCATCCAGGGCGAAGGTGGCGTCAACCCGGCGCGCCAGGACTACCTGCAAGGCCTGCGTGCGCTGTGTGACCGGCAGGACTGGCTGCTCATGCTCGACGAGGTGCAATGCGGCATCGGCCGCACCGGCAAGTGGTTCGCGCACCAGTGGGCCGGCATCCGGCCCGACGTGATGCCGCTGGCCAAGGGCCTGGGCTCGGGTGTGCCGGTCGGTGCCGTCGTCACCGGCCCGCGCGCCGTGAACGTGCTGGGGCCGGGCAACCACGGCACCACCTTCGGCGGCAACCCGCTGGCGATGCGCGCCGGCGTCGAAACCCTGCGCATCTGCGAGGAAGACGGCGTGCTGGCCAACGCCGCGGCCGTGGGCGCGGCGCTGCACGACGGCCTGGCGCGTGAACTCGCGGGCCTGCCCGGCGTGACCGGGATCCGCGGCGCCGGTCTGATGATCGGCATCGAGCTCGACCGCCCCTGCGGCGTGCTGCTGGGCCGCGCGGCCGAGGCCGGGCTGCTGATCAGCGTCACCGCCGACCGCGTCATCCGCATCGTGCCGCCGCTGATCCTGAACGTCGACGAGGCGGCGCAGATCGTCGCCATCCTGTGCCCGCTGATCAAGGCCTTCCTGTCAGAGAAGCCATGAAGCCCGGCCATTCACTGATGCGCCACTACCTGCAGTTCAAGGACCTGCGCGCCGAGGAATACGCCTACCTCTTCGAGCGCGCGCGCATCATCAAGACGCGCTTCAAGAACTACGAGCGCTACCAGCCGCTGGTCGACCGCACGCTGGCGATGATCTTCGAGAAGGCCAGCACGCGCACGCGCGTCAGCTTCGAGGCCGGCATGTACCAGATGGGCGGCAGCGTGGTGCACCTGACCACCGGCGACAGCCAGCTCGGCCGCGCCGAACCGGCCGAGGACAGCGCCCGCGTCATCAGCCGCATGGTCGACATCGTGATGATCCGTACCTACGAGCAGAGCATGCTCGAACGTTTCGCGGCGCACTCGCGCGTGCCGGTGATCAACGGGCTGACCAACGAGTACCACCCGTGCCAGATCCTGGCCGACATCTTCACCTATATCGAGCACCGCGGTGACATCCGCGGCAAGGTCGTGGCCTGGGTCGGTGACGGCAACAACATGGCCAACACCTGGCTGCAGGCGGCCGAGATCCTGGGCTTCACGGTGCATGTCAGCACGCCCAGCGGCTACGAGATCGACCCCGCCGTGGCCGGCGTGCGCGACACCGGCTGCTACAAGCTCTTCAACCACCCGATGCAGGCCTGCGAAGGCGCCCACCTCGTCACCACCGACGTCTGGACGAGCATGGGCTACGAGGCCGAGAACGAAGAGCGGCGCAAGGCCTTCGTCGACTGGTGTGTGGATGAAGAGATGATGGCCGTGGCCCAGCCCGATGCGCTCTTCATGCACTGCCTGCCGGCGCACCGCGGCGAGGAAGTCACCGCCGAAGTCATCGACGGGCCGCAGAGCGTGGTCTGGGACGAGGCCGAGAACCGAATGCACGCACAGAAGGCGCTGATGGAGTACCTGCTGCTGGGCCGCATCGACTGAACGTCGCGGTGGACGCGAGCGAACTGCAGCAACTGGCGGTCGACCGCTCGGCCGACCTCGTCGACGACACCGCGCTGCGTCGCGTCTACAGCACCGGGCCCGGCGCCGCCGCGCTGCAGAAGGTGGCCGACCACGTGCACCCGCTGTACCGCCCCTACATCGAGGCCGCCCCCTTCGCCGTGTTGGCGACGCTGGGGCCCGAGGGCCTGGACACCTCGCCGCGCGGCGACGCCCCCGGCTTCGTCGAGCTGGCCGACGCGCACACCCTGCTGCTGCCCGACCGCCGCGGCAACCAGCGCATCGACAGCCTGCGCAACCTCGTGCACGACCCGCGCATGGCGCTGCTCTTCCTGATCCCCGGCGCGGGCGAGGCGCTGCGTGTCAACGGCAGCGCACGCATCAGCGCCCTGCCCGCGCTTTGCGAGCGCTTCGCGGTCGATGGCAAGGCACCGGCCTCGGTGCTGGTGATCCGGGTGCGCAGCGTGTTCTTCCAGTGCGCGCGGGCCATCCAGCGCTCCGGGCTGTGGAACCCGGCGGCGCACGTCGCTGCCGGCACGTTGCCGTCACCCGGCGCGATCCTCGAATGCCTGGGCGGGGCCGGCATCGACGGCGCGGCCTACGACGCCGCGTTGCCCGCGCGCCAGGCCGCGACCTTGTACTGAAGGCCGCTCAGGCGCGCACGAAAGCGGTCACCAGCGGCTCGTCGCCGACCTGGCGGCTGTTGTGGCCGTGCAGCTGCGGGTCGAAGCTGGCACCGGGCGGCAGCGTGTCGGCCGAGAAGAAGTGGTCACCGGGCTTGAACAGCCGCGTGCTGCCGTCCTGCAGCCCGATCTGCATCTGCCCGCCCAGCACGAACAGCCACTGCGGGTGCTCGGTGCAGTGGAAGTCGCTGCGGAAGCCCGCCGGGCTCATGCGCAGCTGCAGGCCGCCGCTGGGCAGCAGCGGCGACAGGCGCGCCTGGGGCTTGCCTTCGGTCAGCGGCACGGGCTCCTCGCGAAAACGCGCGCGTCCGTCGTCGGCGGTGTAGAGCACGACCTTGGTGAAGTGCATGGGGTCTCCGGGCAGGGGCACAGTGGCGCGATACGGGGTTCTACGGCCCCGGCAGCAGGGGCTGCAGCCTAGAGTATCGGTCCGCGGCGCAACGGTGGCGGCATGCCGCCTGCGTCGAACGCCCCAGCACGACATCCCATCCCGAGACATCCCCATGCAAACCGCCATCGTCACCGGCGCCGGCAGCGGCATCGGCCAGGCCTGTGCCACGGCGCTGCTGCGCGAAGGCTGGCAGGTGGTCTTCGTCGGCCGCCGCGAGGCCGCGCTGCACGAGGCCATCGCGGCCGCCGGCGAATGCGGCCGCCACGCCATCGCCCTGCCCTGCGACGTGGCCGACGCCGACGCCGTGCAGACGCTGTTCGACACCGTGGCACAGCGCTGTGGCCGGCTCGACCTGCTGTTCAACAACGCCGGCGGCGGCCTGGAGTCCCAGACGCCCGACCTCGTCAGCGCTGCCGAGCTGCATCAGCTCGTCGACGTCAACCTGAACGGCGCCTTCCACTGCCTGTCCAACGCCTTCCGGCTGATGAAGGCGCAGAGCCCCATGGGCGGCCGCATCATCAACAACGGCAGCATCTC
>Ga0154020_10005120_pt1 | contig 15545 bp, 13 predicted proteins | sample Klosneuvirus_201_FD_109709 | JGI IMG/M metagenome (GOLD analysis project Ga0154020, IMG submission 109709) | Active sludge microbial communities from wastewater, Klosterneuburg, Austria - Klosneuvirus_20160825_MG | ecosystem: Engineered > WWTP > Aerobic digester > Activated sludge | place...
CGGTCAAAATGCAAGGAACCGAGGTTCCAAAAAACCGGAGCATACACGCCAGTATGTGAGGATTTTTTGGATACGGTGACACCGCAGTTTGGTCGCGCAGTAAGTTTCGAAAGAGGTCTAATATTGTTCATCTTTTAACCAAGGATTGATCCATGCAACAAACAACAGAAAACACATCAACCAGTGCACCCATCACCACAACGACCGAAGAGTTTATTATTAAACTCACAGACAAAGCGATCGAAATGATCAAAGAAGCAAGAGATTCTGATGAAGATTCTAAAGGCAAAGACTTGCGTATTGCTGTGGTTGGTGGAGGTTGCTCTGGCTATCAATATGCACTTAACTTTGACAACGAAATAAGCGACGACGACGTAGTAATAGAACAAAGCGATATTAAAGTGGTTGTAGATCATTTTAGCGCATCGCATTTACAAGGAACAGTTCTTGATTATGTGGACAGCTTAAATGGTTCGGGGTTTAAATTTAATAATCCCAAAGCCAAAAGAACATGCGGTTGCGGTTCGTCTTTTTCTGGTTAATATCACCCACTGTTCCTACAATTAAGAATTATCCTACATTCTTATCCTAATTCTGCGATAAACCAATCATTCAAAGCCACACAAAAAAAACAAAATAACCACACAAATCAAACAGATAACAACAAAATTTTATTATCTTAAATAAGTTTTGAACCCTGGCCCCTTGTTTGCTATCAATAAAGGCATGAGCGTCAAATTTAAATTTTTAGCAATTTGTTTATTTTTACTCCAACAACAATGTTTTATTGATTTATCAACCAGCGGCACAAAAGGAAGAGTGAGTAGACCAAGAGGCCCAGACAGTTCAACGAGCGGCCAACTTTACGTGGTGGATGATTTATGGCGCGGAACAATGGTTCAATCAAGCACCGGATTTACCATGCCCATGGATTTGGGATTATTCGAATCCGATGCTGGCGCAGATGCGAGTGCCCACAGCCAAAATAAATCTATATTTGTTGAATTAGGAATTGGGAGTGGACACTTTTTGGCTGGTTCTGCCGATATGTATTTTGTGAGCAACACAACCCAAGATCAAGAACATTTTGACATTGTTATTTACCCCAAATTAAGAGATCCCATTAGCCCAGGCGGGGTAAAAGAAACTGACTATAAAAATGAATATCAAGGATTTATAGCCAATATAAGAGGTGAACAATTTGACAAGATCACAATTTTTTTAACGCGTACAGGCAATAACATGGCAGGTAAAGTATCTGGTTATTTAAATGCTGTGCCCACAAAATTGGCAGACATCGAAGCCCATTTTGTAAGCGCTTACACACCTGCTACTTATGTCAATTACAGCACCATGCAAACCCCCTATTACCGTTATGAATTTGTGTCTGGATCCGCAGTGTCACAAAACATTACGTTAAGGTAGTTAAATTAGACTTTTTAATAAGGAGATTATCTATGATACAAATGTTTTATTTAATTGTATTGGCCACGCAGACTCAAATTGGCAATTATGAACCTAATTCGTTGAGAGAAGATTTAAGAGAAGAAGAAATAAGCTATCAATCAAACGACGAATGGGCAGATGAAGATCAAGCAAGCCACTTGGATATTCAATACCAGGTACAAGTAGGACCTGTTACACCCGTTCATTACCGTGGATATTATCAAGGTGGTGGCTATTATAATAACGGACCTGGTGCTGGTTATTACGGTCGTGGATACAGCAATTCTTGGGGTTATTACCCACCTTACCGTGGTTATTATTCAGGGCACAATCCATATCCACGTGGAGGATACGGATATTATGGACGTGGATATGGATACGGTTATGGGCATAGACATCACCACGGATGCCGCCACTAATTTGTTTTCTTAACCCCGCAACTAGGTCCTACCGCCAGATGGCAACCATGTGTTTGAACCAACCATAAAAACTGCAGCAAAATCTGTTCTCGCGCTTGATAAAGCACTTTGATGTCTTTGCCATTTACGAAACAAGTCACATCTAAACGTAAATTGGCAGAAGCCAGATCGACCACAAAAACCTGGGATAACCCAGGGCATAACAAAGAATGAGATTCAAGATAGGTGCGCATAGACTGAATCAATGGCATCACCTTGTCTAATTTAGACAAGGACATATCGATTTCTATTGATAATTTAATGAGTAATCGATCGCGCGGCGCTAAAGATTCAATACGCATATCGGCCAATTTACCATTGGGCACGCTAATCAAAGAACGCTCCTGTGTGCGAATACGGCTAGATCTTAACCCAATCGATTCAACAACACCTTCAAACCCTTCCACACGCACAAAATCGCCCACTAAAAATGGCTTATCAATGCTTAACATTAAAGAACCCAATAGATTTTCTAAAGTTTTTTGTGCGGCGAGTGCAACCGCTAAACCACCAATCCCAAGCCCTGCCACAAGACCAGTCACAGGATATCCCAGGCGTTGCATGATACTTGCAACAGAAGTCAGGGCTACAAACAACTTTAATAAGCGTGTCAATAATAAAATCAGTCCAGGGTGCGCCGGCGATTCTTTAACCCAACTACTGTCTTTTAAGTAAACAGTAAAAATATCAATAAGGCGCCATAAAAACCAAAATAATCCAATCAGCACCAACACATGTGTGGCTGTTAAAAAAATCTGTTCAGTACGCGGTTTAAGATCTAAAAATTGAATAAAAAATACAAGTAAAAAAGAAGAAGCCAAAAATGTAAAAGGATAGGTGGCCTGATGCCCCAAATGATTCCAATAGGATTTGTCTTGTGTTTTAGTTTTTAAAAAACCAAACACCAAGCGTGTAGATAAAAACGTAAGCAAGCGGCCTAAAAAAACAGACGCAAAAAAGAACAGGATAAACGCCACATATTGCCAAATAAAAATCCCGTAAGGGCCTTGATGAAATAAACAAGCACGTATCATGTTTAAAACTTGAGACAACAAAACAGTCATAACAAAACCACAGGTTACAGCTTATTGGGTTAGTATTTAAAACAAAAAAAGGGGCATGATCTAACCCAACTTATAAGCCGGGTTCTGTTCTGTGCATACACACAGTGGCTATCATTTCTCTGGGATGATACTTGCGCATCACCTCTAGCGACACAACCCGCGCGTTTGAACCGAAACCCTTCTCAGATGGCATAAAGCCATTCTATCCGCGCCTATTTTGTCTTGCTCCAGATGGGGTTTACCAGCCAAGTCAAGTCGCCTTGCTTGCGGTGCGCTCTTACCGCACCGTTTCACCCTTACCTAAAGTAGAACAAACTACTTTAGGCGGTTTATTTTCTGTTGCACTTTCCGTCGGCTCACGCCGCCTTGTTTTTCACAAGCATCTTGTTTCGAAGAGCCCGGACTTTCCTCAATTATTAAGTTTAATGTAAACACCCAAACTCACAATTGCGATAACCCCGTCAGGTTAAATCATGCGCATACCATGTATGACTACATGGCTTTAAAATCAAGACAAAAGACGCAAGACAGATTCTCCTGCAAATATTTTTTCTATCTGGTTAATAAATAATTCTGACGGTTGCACGGTTTGACGAAGCGCCAAATGCACTTGTACACCTTGCTCTAAAGTCACATCTAAAGACACAGGCACGCTGCCCTGGCATTGACTTAATGTTTGATTAAGTTTGTTTAGTTTTTCTTCATTAAGTAGCGCACCCGGCACATCTAAGTGTACTTTTTGTGTAGATTCATAACGGACCTGCCCAAGAAGTCCAATCTGTTCTGCACGAATTTTATACACCACAGAGTCATCATCTCCATCTTGCATCACACGGCCCTTAATTAATAAAGGCTCTTCACTTTTTATCGCCACCTCAGAATCTGCAAACACCTTAGAAAACACAATCACTTCTACGCTACCATGCAAATCTTCTACCGTTAAAAAGCACATACGCCCACTGCCATCTTTAAGTGGGCGTTCACGCATAGCAGTCACAATGCCAGCCAATGTGATTTCTTGTTTAGGTTCTTTTTTAGGCAAATCTAAAGTGGTGCAATTAGTCAAACGTTTTAAGTCGTTCGCATAGCGAGACAAAGGATGCGCACTTAAGAAAAAACCCAGTGATGCTTTTTCTCTTTTAAGTTTATCTTTGCTGTCCCATTCATCGATATTGGGATATAATAAAGTAGTAGTCGATGCAGGCGCATTAGTATTGGGTGCACTCATCAACATATCAAACAAGCTACCTTGCCCGCTTTTTTTGTCTTTTTGTGTTTGTGCGCCCACAGTCAAAGCACGTTCAATCACTGCAAACATTGCCGCCCGCGGCACCAAAAAACTATCGCAAGCACCACTTTCTATCAGTGCTTCTAACCCTTTTTTATTGATATGTTGATGATCCACACGTTCACAAAAATCAAATAAGTTTTTAAATGCACCCGCTTGTCTTGCTTTTAAAATGGCGTCCACTACGGATTGACCAATGCCTTTAATGGCCGCTAATCCAAAACGGATTTGCCCCATGGGCGCACTAAAACCTGCTTCTGACGCATTCACATCGGGCGGTAACACCAAAATATCCATGTCTTTGGCCGCCGATACGTATTTTACAATATTATCTGTCGAACTCATTTCTGTAGATAACAATGCCGCCATAAATTCGGCTGGATAATAGGCTTTGAGCAAAGCGGTTTGATAAGTTAACACAGCATAAGCCGCAGAATGCGATTTATTAAATGCATAGCCTGCAAATTTTTCAATTAAGGTAAAGTAATTTTCGAGCAATTCTCGATCGAGTCCTGATTTTTGAACCCCACCCTCTACAAAGTCTTTGCGCATTTTAGCCATGACTTCTGGATTTTTTTTACCCATGGCTTTGCGCAACGTATCTGATTGCCCCATCGTAAATCCACATAAATTCACGGCAATCAGCATCACTTGTTCTTGATAAACAATCACGCCATAAGTAGGTTTAAGAATGCCCTCTATCGATGGATGCAGATAAGAAGTTGGTTTTCTGCCGTGTTTTCTATCAATGTAATCATCTACCAGTCCTGCATCCAGTGGTCCTGGACGATACAAAGCACCCGCGGCGATTAAATCTTCGAATCGGTCTGGTTTAAGGCGCTTGAGTAGTTCTTTAAATCCACTCGATTCCATTTGAAACACGCCGTCTGTATCGCCTTCTGAACACAGTTCAAATACTTTAGGATCATCAAAGGTTAGGTATTCAAAAGAAAGCGGAGTAATAGGTAATGCGGCTTCTTGTGTGACATGCGGATGCAGCCCACGTGGACGTAATTTTGCGTTTTCGTCTGTAATGCGTTGGCCTACCAAACGTAATGCCTGATCAATCACGGTTAATGTTTTAAGGCCCAAGAAGTCAAACTTTACCAAGCCTGCTTGCTCTACTTCGTCTTTGGCAAATTGTGTAACGCGAAATTGTTTTTCTACTTCTTTACCTGTGTGCGGATCTTTGAATTTTTCTAACCCACGATACAACGGCACATAATGTTCTAATGGATGATCGCCAATCACAATGCCTGCGGCATGAATGCCTGCTTGCCTATTTAAGCCTTCTAATCGATGCGAAATATCAATAATTTCTTTAAAGATCGGTTTTTCTTCTTGAATCGTTTTAAGCCTTGGTTCTAACTCCATGGCCTTGTCTAAAGATACTTTTTTACCATCCACCAAACCTGGAATTAATTTGGTAATTTCATTGGCTTCTTGAAAAGGTACGCCCATTACACGCGCCACATCTTTAATCACACTTTTAGCCGACAATTGACTAAATGTAATAATTTGCGCCACATTTTCGTGACCATATTTTTGAGTCACATAATCAATCACTTCGCCTCTGCGTTCCTGGCAAAAATCAATATCAAAATCAGGCATCGAAATACGTTCTGGATTTAAAAAACGTTCAAATAGCAAATCATATGGAATGGGATCTAAGTCGGTAATACGTAAAGAAAATGCAACCAAAGAGCCCGCACCAGAACCACGCCCTGGGCCTACAGGAATGCCACTTTGTTTGGAAAAATTAATAAAATCCCAAACAATCAAAAAATATCCGGCAAATCCCATTTTGTTAATCACCGACAACTCAAATTCCAATCGTTCAAAATAACGTGCTCTGTCATGCGAATAACGAAATTCTTTTAAACGTCTTTCTAATCCTGCTTTGGCTGTAAGTTCTAAATAATACTCGCGTGTCATGCCTTCTGGCACTTTAAAATTGGGCAAATAAACTTTGCCTAAATCCAAATCAACCTGGCAAGCTTGCGCAATTTTAATCGTGTTTTCCAACGCTTCTGGGCAATCTGAAAAAGTGTCTGATTGCCACATTTGTTGTGGCGACTTAAGAAATAATTCATCGGTTTGATGACGCATGCGTGTGTTATCTTGCAGTGTATTGCCCATTTGAATGCACATCAAAATTTCATGGGCTTTGGCGTCTTCTCTATTTAAATAATGTGCATCGTTAGTGGCCACTAACGGAAATCCTTCGGCACGCGCTAATTCTTTATAAAAATTATTCACGCGTATTTGTTCTTGCATTTTATTGTCTTGCAATTCCAAATGAAAATGCCCAGGTTCAAATATGGCTGCATATTCACGCACCACTTCTCGTGCACGGTCAGGACCTTCGTGCATATAACGCTGCGGCACTTCGCCACCTAAACAAGCAGATAATGCGTATAGCCCGCGTGAATGTTCACGCAACCACTTTTTATCAATTCTTGGATAATAATAATAACCTTCTAAATAAGCTTTAGAAACCAGTTTCTTTAAGTTTTGATAACCTTCTTGATTTTTAGCAAGCAAAATCATGTGATAAGCTTTGCGCTCATGTTTATCGGCAGAACCTTTGGGTGCACCCGCAATGTAAGCTTCGCATCCCAAAATAGGCTTAATACCAAAAGCCTTTGCACGCTTATAAAAATCAATCGCACCAAACATGTTGCCATGATCGGTCACCGCAACAGATTTCATGCCAAGCGCATGCGACCGCTCCACAACATCTTTCATTTTAATAGCGCCGTCTAAAAGCGAATATTGGCTATGCAAATGTAAATGCGCAAAATCATTCATAGACCAAGTGATGTAGCGTATCTTTACAAATAAATCAGCGGTTTTTGTAATTTAGCGAAACGGAAAAGAAAATCAGAACGAGGACACGCCCCAATGATGGTTAGACAAGGAAGAAGTTGAGTAAAAGGAGAGGCTTCTTATAAAGTTCTGAAATGAAATTTCAGAATAGACCTATCGTAAGTGAGGCATAAAGGCCTGTTATAAAAAATCTATTGACAAATGATTTTATTGTTATGTGCGAGTGTTTTTTGGCGTACTGTAATGGTGTCAGGTTAAGTTAATACTTTTAAAAAACATGAGGGAAAACGCAGCTTTAATGGGGTTCGAATTGTTGCCAACTTTTCCAGTTACTTAAGAGCGACCTCTTCTTTGATGGCATCTAAATATAAAGTATCTGGACATATGTCTTGCTCATGAGGCCATGCTACACTACCGTGCAATACTTTAACTTGTTTAAAATAACTTTGATCTTTGAGTTCACAAAATACGCCAAAATCTAAAATTTCTGAGCAATCAAATACACCACGCTCACCATTTGTGAAAACAAGGTTTAATTTATAGTCATTCATTGGTATAACTTCTTTAACTCTTGGATTCACAATTCACCTTAAAGGCTCAATTTTATAAGGCTGCTGCCCATTGGATGCAAGTTCCCAATCAGCTACAAGCTCATCTTTGTGTAATTCGATCCATGCTTGAACAAGTTTCATCTTGGAATTTAAAATAGAACCTTCCAAAATCTCGCCATCTGGAATGGCAACTATTACCTCTTGTCCTTGATACTGAACATGTATGTGTGGCTTTTTGTGTTGTCTGTTATCCATGAAATACATGTAAATAATAATTCCATAGAACATAGATATGGCAGGCATTATATCTCCCCTTCTATTGAGTATCATAGAACGGAAAGCGTTTGAATAATTTTTTGCAAGCAAAAAAAGGTCGTGTTATTTTCTGGCGACCTCTAACATGTACTTAGGCACTCTTAATAAGCTTGCTCAAGTAATTTTCTTGAAAGCAAGTGATTAAACCAGTCTCAACCGCATGAGGTAGGTCAATTCGGAGAAATGCTCCATTCCGAATTAAGATCTTGTCCCGCTGCTCATGAGGGATTGGCGCAAAGGCAAGAGTGTCAGGCATTCGATTATTAGATTGGATTAAGTCAATTCCATGATCATTAAAAGCATGAATATTTTTTAGAAATTCCTCTGTGGTCAACATCAGATCGTATGAGACAAGTCTAAAATTAGCTTCGAGGGATTTACCCTTAGTGTTAATGGGGAGTTCTGTATGCCACCATTGAATCATCGGGTTCGGCATATGTCCAATAATCCAAATATAAGGAATTTTGGGGTTAATAAAGCAGCCAAAATTACTAACCACTGCACCATGGATATAAAATGTATCGAACCCAGATGAATTTTTTAATATTTCCATGGTTGGCTTTTTTCCTCTTCGTCGTCTAATTGGCGGTGCAGATTTTTCTTGCCGTATGGCTTTTAGTTCCTCATAAGTTGATGCTTGATGTTCATATTCAAATAAACGTGCTACCTTATCCAACCAGCATTGGGACATGTCCTAAGCCATAGCCATAAATAACAGCTCTGGATTTTCAAGGTGTTTTTTAACTTCGGCAATAAATTCTGCGCCCACATATCCATCGATTAAGCGGTGATCAAAAGAAGCCGCAAAATTTGCCATTTGGCGCACGGCAATTTGTCCATCAACAACCATCGGACGTTCACGAATTGCATGAATACCTAAAATCGCAACTTCTGGGTAATTAATCACAGGTGTGGCGAGAACGCCACCCAGTAATCCCAAACTAGTGATAGTAAACGAACTCCCGGTCAATTCTTGCGTAGAGGCCGTTTTTTGACGGCATTTTTCGGCCAGCTGTTCTACTTCGGTTGCAATTTGGAAAATAGACTTGGTATTGGCATCTCTAATCACAGGGACCATTAAGCCATCTGGTGTTTGAACAGCAAAGCCAATGTGATAATCTTGCCGCAACACAAGTTCATTGCGTGCATCATCCATCAAGGCATTAATGTCTGGGAATTTTTTAAGCGCCACAATACAAGCCTTCATGACAAAAGGCAGATAACTCAACTTCACACTCTGTTTTTGCGCTTGGGCTTTCATGCGGTCACGAAATTTAACAAGTTCTGTAAAATCAATTTCTTCTACATAAGTAAAATGTGCGGCGGTTGTTTTAGACACATGCATGCGTTCCGCAATACGTTTTCTCAACCCTCTTAATGGCACACGTGTTTCTTTAAAACCACTTGGCACAGGAGAAGAAACAGATTGATGAGGCACCAGTGTTTGCGGTTGGGTGCGTTGTGTTTGCACCGCGGGTATTTGTGTTTGTGCAGGTGGTTGTGGTTTGTGCACAGCAGGCACGCTGGCATGTACTTGTTGTTGTTTTTGTTGTGCTTGTTGCGAATTGTTGACGGCAGGCGCAGGCGTTGTTGGTTTAGAGACAGACAATTGAGCTGTAGATATGGGTTTAGGCTGTATCGGCGTCTGACCCACCTTATGAGCCAAAACAGGTGCTACTGTTTTAGGACCCGCAGCGGCATTCATCACATCTTCTCGTGTAATTCTGCCATTAGGACCTGTACCCTTAATATGAGCTAAAGAAATACCTTCTTCGCGTGCTAATTTCCGCACCGCTGGTGTGGCCAATAATTCAAATTGGCCATGAGATCCGAGTAAAGGCGATCCGGACGATGGTAACTCATTAGACTGTGTTAACACAGAAGCCGCCTGCGGTGCAGCGCCCATGGCAGGAGCTGCAACTGCGCTCGTGTTTATAGCAGGTGCATTTGCAGTAGTTACAGCACCTGTGTCTATTTCTAACAACATGTGCCCAACGCGCGCAATATCACCTTCTTTACCAGCCAGTTTAACGATTTTACCAGATTTGGGCGAAGGAATTTGAACTGTCGCTTTATCGGTCATAATTTCGACTAATGTTTGATCTTCTTTAACGGTGTCGCCTACAGCCACATGCCATTTAACAATCTCACCTTCAACAACCCCTTCACCAATATCAGGAAGAACAAATTGATATGCCATACGTAAAAAACCTTTTAAGTAAAATAATTAAAACACAATCACATTCCACTTTCGGTGCATCTTAAAAGACGATTTTAAAACCGAAGTGTTTTTTGAATTGCAGACATTGCACGCGACACAGACGGCATATAATCATGATCAAGAGAATAAGGGAATGGTGTATCAAATCCCGTAACTCGCATGACGGGTGCCTCTAGTTTAAGCATGCAACGTTCATGAATTAATGCCGATATTTCTGCACCAAAACCACAGGTGCGTGGCGCTTCGTGAATAATCACGGCGCGACCTGTTTTTTCAACAGATTGAATAATCGTGTCAATATCTAACGGCCACAATGTTCTTAAGTCTATTAATTCGCAAGAAATTTGTGACTCTTCTGCCTTTTTGGCCACCTCTTGGCCCAAATGCCACATGGCGCCCCAGGTAATTAAAGTCACATCTTTACCTTTTTTGGTCACACGCGCCTTAGAAAGAGGAATTGTATAATCACCTACAGGAACTTCTGATTTAGCGGCACGGTACATGCGTTTGGGTTCAAAAAACACCACCGGGTCGTCTTGCCTTAAACAAGACAATAAAAGACCTTTGGCATCATAAGGATTAGAAGGCATCACAACCTTAAGGCCTGGCGTATGAATAAAATAAGCCTCTGGTGATTGTGAATGATAATGCCCACCTTTAATGCCGCCACCATAGGGCGTACGTATGACCAAAGGACATGGATATTGGCCACCTGAACGGTAACGAAACTTAGCCGCTTCATTAATGATTTGATCAAAGGCAGGAAAAATATAATCGGCAAACTGAATTTCGGCCACTGGCCTTAACCCGTAAACAGCCATACCGATTGCAGTTCCAATAATGCCACCTTCGGACAAAGGCGTATCAATGCAACGTTCGCGGCCAAATTCCTGTTGCAAGCCTTGTGTGGCACGAAACACACCACCAAAAGCGCCCACGTCTTCGCCTAAAACAACTACGCGCTTATCGCGTTGCATCTGAATACGCAAAGCATCATTAATGGCTTGAATAATATTCATTACCTGGGTTTGCCCAGACGTTGCAGGGTTTTTTTGTGGTTCGGTTGATATCTGTTGTAAAGACTCTTGTGTAGACATAATTTAGGCACTCTATGTAATTATTAATTAACTCATAAAAACGCACACGCGAATATTATTTGGGAACATGGTGCAATGATTTTTGAGGATGCTGCAATGCCTCTTTTTTTTGTTCCACCAAATACCAGGGTAATTCCGCATACACATCATCAAACATGCTTTCTGTGGCAGGTATAGGCAAAGATTCCGCATCCTTAATCGCTTGCATGATTTGTTCGCGGTGAGTTGCAATGCGATCTTCTTCCCATGTTTGGGTCCACACTTTCTGGCGTGTCAAATATTGCCTTAATCGCACCACGGGATCTAAATGCGCATGTTTTTCGGCTTCTTTTTTTTCGTCTCTATAAACCGTTGGATCGTCAGAAGATGAATGTGCACAAAAACGGTATGTGGCTGCTTCTATAAACGTTGAGCCAAGCCCTTGCCTTGCACGCGCCACCGCTTGTTGAGACACCGCAATCATTGCTAATATGTCCGATCCATCCACAAGCACGCCAGGAATGCCATACGCATACGCTTTTTGTGCAAAAGTAGGTGTTATACTTTGAACTGTGGCAGGCGTAGAAATAGCCCATCCGTTATTACGACAGATAAATACGGTATTGGCACGATAAACCGATGCAAAATTTAATCCACAATGAAAATCGCCTTCGCTTGTACCGCCTTCGCCCATAAAACAAAGTACCACATTGTCGTGTCCTGATAATCGTGCAGCCCACCCAGCGCCTGCAGCTTGTGGAATTTGTGTAGATACAGGCGAAGAAATAGACACCAACCCATGCGCTCTATCCGTATAATGACAAGGCATTTGGCGACCTTTTACAAAATCATCGCGATTTCCATAAAGTTGATCGCAAAAAGTTTTAAGTGTCATGCCGCGCCATAATAAAATAGATAATTCGCGGTAGCACATAAATAGCCAGTCACGCGTTTCGGTCGCATAAGCGGGCCCCAAAATAGACGCTTCTTCTCCACGTGATTGCATATAAAAACCAATGCGCCCTTGCCTTTGTAACGTTAACATGCGTTCGTCAATTTCGCGGTTCATTAACATCACATCCAACACTCGCAGTAAATCTAAAGGACTCACTGCGGGTGCCTGGCATCCTTTAAGAATACCACCATCTGCATCCATAATTTTAACCATGGGCGGAGGCGTCATCTGTTCGTGCCATTGCAAATAAGATGCTGCAGGCGTTGCTTTTTGTGTAGATTGGGCACTGGTTTTAGAACCAGGAGACAGAGTCTTGCGTGGTGCAGGTTTTTGAGGTGCAGTTTTTTTAGGGCGCGATTCAGTCTTTGGCATGTTGTCTTACTCTCTTGTGTATAAATAACTCTGCCGCCTTATAAGAGCTTCTCACCAAAGGTCCAGAGGCCACATACTCAAACCCCAACTCACGTGCGGTCTGAGCGTAAGCGTCAAATTGTTCCGGTGTTACAAACTCTTCTACTGGCAGGTGTTTTTCCGTTGGCCGTAAATATTGGCCAAGTGTTAAAATGTCAACGCCATGTACACGTAAATCATGCATAGCCTGCCCTACTTCGTCTGGTGTTTCACCCAATCCTAACATTAAAGAAGATTTAGTAAGCACACGTGGGTTTAACCGCTTGGCCAAGGCTAAAACCTGCAAAGATTGGGTATAATTTGCACGTGCATCGCGAACGCGACGTTGCAGTCGTGCAACGGTTTCTAAATTATGCGCAAATACGTCCAATCCACTATTAACCATCACCAAAATGGCTTGCTCATCACCCAAAAAGTCACCTGCTAGTGTTTCTATCACAATTTCAGGCCTGCGGTGTTTGATTGCACGCACTGTATTTGCAAAATGCGCGGCGCCTCCATCTGGCAAATCGTCTCTATCAACAGCGGTGAGCACTACATATTTAAGATTTAATGCATCTGTGATGTGGGCAGAATTCTCTGGCTCTTGTTTATCTATCACACCGCCAGGATGCCCACTTTTAACGGCACAGAAACGACAATGCCTGGTGCACACATCGCCAAGTAACATCAAAGTGGCCGTCCCAGAAGTCCAACATTCGCCGATATTAGGACAACGCGCTTCTTCGCATACTGTATAAAGACCAAGCGCACGCAAACGTTCTTTTAAAAACAAATATTGTGTGCCAGTAGGAAGAGGAACCTTTAACCATGCTGGTTTTTTATCTGGCCTCTTTTTAGAAATAGAAACTAGATTGGCGTCTATCATGTGTTAAAACTACTTTTGTAAAAGAGGTGTCATCATTCCTATACGTTGTTCAACGGCTTTCCAATTAAGATGCTTAATTACACCGTTTAAATAATCTGGTTTTCTGGTTCCATAATCCATAAAATAGGCATGTTCCCAAGCATCTACCGCAATAATAACGGATTGATTGGCAAATAAACCAATGTGGTGCTCTGCTTGTATAAAATTATTACGCATACGGTGGTGATTCCAATCATAGGTCACCAAACACCAACCATGTCCAGAGCCAACAACTGCACGCATATCTGTAGCCCACGCATCATAAGACCCAAAAGAAGATTCCACCGCTTTTTTAAAAACATCTGGAACCGCTTGGCCTGCTACACCCAAGTTTTCAAAATACAGTTCATGCAAAACCGTTCCGTTATAAGCCACAGGTTCGCGGCGTTTTAATTCAGAATACTCATTAAATGAATAATTAGCCGCACCTCTATCGGCCTGTGCTAATTTTTGTTCAATTTCGTTTAGTTTTTTAACGTAACCTTGATATAAGGTAAAATGCGCTTTAAGCTGATTTTCGGTTAAAATATCTCTACATTCACCAATTAAATGTTCAAAATTCTTAGGTTCGATGGTCATTGTTATCTCCCAGACATAGATGCGTTACAAACATAATCGTCAATACTGTAAAAACAAAACACACAAAGCCAAGCTGCATCACACGCAAGCGTAAGCTTTATAAAACAAGCTGTATTTAGGGCGACCAGACAGATTCGTCAAGACAAACGCAAGCGTATCTCTCGTAAAAAATTTAATTCGTCTTCGAAATAACGTGGTTCATGAAAAGATTCAAACATACGCACAAACGCAGGATCGTGTATGCGTTTTGCAATCCACGCAGAATAGTGCACCACACGCAATGCCCGCAATAATTCAATCAAGGGTAATTGGGCATGTGGAAATGGCTTAATTTGTTCGTAACCTTGAATAAGTCCATGCTGCATATCCAAAGCTTCTTCACCTTGGCCTGGATTTAACAGCCATAAATCCTGAATTAGCGGCGCGTTCATGGCATCATCAAAATCAACCAGATAAAATGTCAACATTCCAGAAGATTGTGTTTTTACCTGTAAAATATTACCACGATGGCAATCACCGTGGGTACGCACCATGGGCACACCCTGCAACCTCTGTTCGAGCGTATCAAATAATGCTTCACATGTATCCACATACGCTTGTTCAATAGCAGGCGGGATAGCACCTTTTTGTAATAAGATATCCAAACTAGCATCGCCCATATTGGCCACAGACAAAGTGGATCTATAAACAAAGCGCCTATGTTCTAAAACCTGATGCATGCGTGCAATCAAACGGCCAAGCTGCGGGATGTTTGCAGGCATGACTTCTTCTAGAGGACGGCCTTTAATCTTAGGAAACACCGCGGCATAAATGCCTTCTACGCAAGCAAGTGTTTGTCCCTGAGACATCATCAAAGCAGGTGCGACAGGCAAATCATTATCTGCTAATTCTTGCAGTGCTTGATGTTCTTCTAAGATTTGTGCCTGGCTAAAGCGTTTGGGTCTGTAAAATTTAACAATCACGCGCTGCGAATCAAAAGCTAACATTGAATTGGGGAAAGGCAATGAAGACGAAGACTCAAGCCCCAATTCAAAGACACGATTTTCATAAGAGTTAAGGGCCATGCATAGACCATCACAACGAAGCCCTGCACGTTGCGCCAGCTCAACTGCAAGCGCTGGTGTTAACTGATAAAACAAATCAGATTGTTCATCTTGACTAGAATCTATGTGCATAGCTTGAAACATACGCCGCATACAAATAAAATGAAAGACTTTATATCTGTGTAAAAAATTGACTACGATTGTATGCCTGTGTATGTTTGCAAAATTAATACCATTCATGTTTTTGTTTTTACGTGTGAAGTGATGTTGAAAAGATAGTAGACCTCTTTCGAAACTGTCACGAGCGGTCAAAATGCAAGGAACCGAGGTTCCAAAAAACCGGAGCATACACGCCAGTATGTGAGGATTTTTTGGATACGGTGACATAGCAAGTTTGGTCGC
>Ga0154020_10005121_pt1 | contig 15544 bp, 15 predicted proteins | sample Klosneuvirus_201_FD_109709 | JGI IMG/M metagenome (GOLD analysis project Ga0154020, IMG submission 109709) | Active sludge microbial communities from wastewater, Klosterneuburg, Austria - Klosneuvirus_20160825_MG | ecosystem: Engineered > WWTP > Aerobic digester > Activated sludge | place...
CGTCGATCTGTTGATGGGCGATGGCACCGGCGCCTACGTGCGCTACGCCGGCGCGGAGGATCCCATGCAGCACACCTTCGACAACACCTTTGACGGGGACACCTGTGTCCCGGGGGCGGCCGGGGACTGTCCGGCGAACTTCGAGTGCTGGACCCCGTGCGGGACCTTGGCCACGAGCGCGACCTTCGGGCGCTGCGTGAAGCGCTGCAACAAGGCCACGGTGGCTCAGGACTGCACCGGCTTCCCCGCGGGCACGACGTGCACGCCGACGGTGGGGCCTTCCACCGGCGCTCTCGGCTTTTGCGCAACCCCCAACATCGGCTGTACGTCGCCTTCCGCCGTGTGGCCGCTGATCACCATCCACGACGTGACCAAGGGCCACATCGCGGGCGGTCGCTTCGACGACGCGATCGCGGTCGGTGCGGGCAGCCCGGTGCCAGGCTTCACCGGCACTGGCTTCGTCCGCATCATGTTCGGCAGCGGGATCGATCTCTCGAAGCTGATGAGCTTGCCCGAAGATCAGCGCAACGCGTCGTCGGTCGATCTCATCCCTCGTCGGCTCTACAACGCCGAGGCCAAGGCCACCGAAGACGCCCAAGGCCCCCGCAGCGCCGAGGTCGGTGATTTCAACGGCGACGGCATCGACGATGTCGCGGTGCTCTACACCGGCACCGAAGAGGTCCGGGTTTGGCTCGGAAGCCTGCGGCAGGCGCCGGGCGAGATCGGCGAGCAGAAGCAGAAGCGCGGCGACGGAACGACCGGGCGCATCCGCTTGACCAACTGCCAAGGGACCTGCGGCCCGAGCGAGAAGTGCTTCCCGTTCCAGCGCTTCGCGGTGGCGGATCTGGACGGCGACGGGCGCTCGGAGGTGCTGGCGGTCTGCCTGCCCGAAAACGGCAACTCAGCGTCGCCCACGCTCAAATGGTACATCCCCAAGGGCGAGTGACCGCGGCGTGCGCGCCAAGGCGAGGAGAAGGCGAGTGAGACCGGTAAGCATCATCCCCATTGGGCTTCTGCTCGCGGCCTGTGGGCCGAGCAACACGTCCATCGTCCTGCGCTTCCCCACCGAGGGGGCGCGCACCGCGACGAAGCAACTGGCGATCTTCGCCTTCACCCAAGACAGCAACACCATGCGCGGCCGCTGCGCGGACTACGTCGGCAAGATCCCGGGCGGCCAGCCGCTGGGCGCGACACCGGTGGATGATCCCTTCCCCTTTCCGCTGACGCCTTCGCGCACGATCACCAACTTCCCGGCGGGCGATCCCATCATCCTGATCGTCGCCTACAACGACACCAACACCGATACGAAGAAGCCCATCCTCCAGGGCTGCTCCGACACCTATGGCCGCGAGGCGGGCTACAGCGACGTCGAGATCAAGATGCAGGTGATCATGCCCAAGAAGGTCCTGATCGAGCGGGTGAGCGGCAACCGCCAGGTCGGCCGACCGGGGGAGGCCTTGGTCACGCCGATCCGAGCCCGCGCCAAGGCTGGGCTCACCGTGGGTACGGCCCAAGAGCTCTATCCGCTGCCCGCGGTGCCGGTCGAGGTGACGGTCGATCAAGATGACGTGAGGCTCAACGGGATGGCGGCCCCCCTCACGGTCTTCACCGACGAGAACGGCATCGCGGAGATCCCGGTGACCATGCCCGCAACCCCGGGGAGCCGGGTGATCACGGTGACCAGCAAGGCCCTCAACGACGCCTGCAAGTTCGAGGTGACGCAGGGCAAGGACATCGAAAACTGCGCCAAGCAGACCCGCAAGACCTTCAAGGTCTCGACCGTCATCGATGCGAATGAGCCGATGCTGAGCGCGCTGGTCTCGGGCCCGGGGACGATCGACGAGCTGGTCTCGGTCGCAGTGGGTGACTTCGTCGGCGGGCCAGGCGTCGATCTGGCGATCCTCGGCTGTCAGGGCAACGGTGCAGCCTGCGCGCGAGGGCGAGCGGCTCGCATTCCCCTCGCTCAAAACGGGCAGCCCACGGAGGGCTTCACGAGGCTGTTCACGGTGGCCAACATCGGTTCGGGCGCCCCAGCGGTCCACTCCGAGGGGACCGATCTCGGGATCACGCCCGGCGGGCTATTCGTAGGACCTTTTGGGGGCAGCCGCGATGCGGTCGTCCTGGTGAACAGCCGACGCCGGGACTGCCAGCCGCGGCGCGGGGAGGACGGGGTACCGCGGCCCTGCGAGGGCTCCGAGGTGCTCGGCTTCGTCAGCGACGGCAACCAGCTCAGCGCGCCCATTCGCACGACCCTCACCGCGTCCAATGCGGTCGGCCTGGTCGGGCTCAAGGACACGCCTGCGCTCACCTCGTACAACCAGCTCATGACGGCGGGGCAGGGGCGTCGCATCAACCTGCAAGAGTGCACCGACAGCCTGACCTGTTTGCCCGATCACCAGTACACCTGCAGTGACAACCGAGCGACCTGCACCAATGACTGTTTCGAGGCTCAGGGCACCAAGCTGGCGTTGGCGGGCGCGGGGGTGGTCTGCACGCCGCTGATGGGCGGGGAATTCAGCTGCTCCGACGGGCGGGCCACCTGCAAGGCGGACTGCACAGCGGCCGCCACCTATGACGCCATCTGCACCGACGTCTGCGTCGATCACCCAGAGCGCTGCGGCTGCCCGCCCAACGAAAAGTGCGAGGATCAGCCGGCCGACGAAGAGCTGGGCTTGCCCGCCGGGAAGCGCTGCGTGGCCCAAGACAAGGTGGTCGATGTGGTCGATCTGAACGCGGGCGTGCTTGGCAACCCGCACGGCTGTCAGATCCGCACCACGCGGTGCCTCAAGGGCTCTCGCGACACGATGATGATTCGGTATTGCACCTGCGGCGACGGCTTCCGCAACAATACCTGCGCGATCGAAAATCGCTGCGACATCTCGGGCCGCTGCCAGCAGCAAGACAACTGCGCCTGCTTCGTGCCCGACCAGATCTCCATCGGCGAGCAGTCCGGAGTGGTGGCCGCTGATCTGGCGGTCGGCCGCTTGCGGGCCGGGATGGACGTGATGACCGGACCCGACATCGCGGTGGCGACGGACGGTGGCCTCGACCTCATCTCCCGCACCAACCAGAGCACCTTCAAGTGGGAGGTCCGCAAGACCCCCACGAAGTCGACCCATGGCGTGCGGGCCATGCCGCTCGACAAGAACGCCCAGGTCGACGTGTTCTGGTGGTCGCGCCTCGCCTGCGATGGCTACGAGAACAGCGATGAGCAATGCCCCCTGTCCCGCCAGGCTGAGGCGGGCGGCAAGATCGACGGTCAGAAGATCTTAGGCTGCGCCGGCTACTATATCCGCGCCGAGGACGCCAAGATCGGCACGATCGACGACGACGGCTGTCGCCGCTTCTTGCTGCCCTTCTTGCCGGATGGGATGTGCTCGGGGGACTTCAATGGGGACTCGAGCGTCGACGTCGTCATGTCCTCTTTCGCCTCCGCGAAGCTGTATCTGTACTTGGGCGATGGCAACGGCGGCTTGCGCGATCCACCCCAGCTGCTGACCCTCCCCAGCGGCGGGATGGGCGGCGCGCTCGCCTGCGACGACTTCACCGGCGATGGACTGGACGACATCGCGGTGACCCGTCAGCACGGCGAGGTCGCTGTTCTCCGCAGCGTGCGCTGAGGTCTGTGCCGTGGCCAAGGCGATCGCGGGACCGGTTTTAAAGCTCCGTCGAGCAGGCCGGGAGGGTCGGCGCATCGTGGAGCTGGGGGCGATCCATGCGTGGATCGGTGCGGCGTTGGCGCTCGGGCTCTTCGGCGCTGGCCTTGGGCTCGGGCTGCTCATCGGAGGCTCAACCACCGCTCCTGCCGTCGCGCCCACGGCTTCGCCGGCCAGCCCAGCCCCCAGCGAGCGTCCCGGTCCTGCCTTGGCGCTCGGGACTGCGGTCTCGGTCGGCGGCGCGCCCGCCGCTGTGGAGCCCTCCACAGGACCGGAAAGGGTGGCGCCCGAGCCCCCGCGCCTGGGCCAGATCGAGCGTGCACTGCCAGAGCGGGGCTACGGCCTCCAGCTTGGGGCCTTCGACAGCGAGGCCGAGGCGATGCGCTTTCTGAACACCCATGCGGCGGCGCTCGCCGAGCGCACGGTCTACGTCGTCCCCACGGAGATCGCCGGGCGTGGCACCTGGTTTCGGGTGCGGGTCGGCGCCGAGAAGTCCCGGCGCGAGGCCGAGCAGCTCAAGGGCAAGCTCGGCGAGCTGGGCGCGGAGGCCCTGGTGGTGAGCCACCGATGATCCTCGTGTTCGGAGCCGACCGCGGCGCGCAGCGGGCGGTGGTCGAGGCGATGCAGGCGCGCGGGGCAGCGGCGGAGGCGGATCCTGGCGCCGACCCGAGCTCCATGAAGGCGATTCGGGAGGCGGTGGTCCCGAGACGGCCGAGCGCCGTGGTGGTGCTCGGCCCCGATCTCAGCGTCGAAGAGGCCGAGCTGTCCCCCGAGCACGCCTTCTCGCGGCTGGCCGAGGACGTCATCCACTTCGCGGCTGCGGCCCGCGAGGCCAAGGCCAAGCTGGTCTTGGTGTCGAGCGCGGAGATCTACGGCCAACGAGGCGGTCCCTTCATGGAGTCCGATGATCCAGAGCCGGCGTCGGTCTGGGCCCAGGCGATGAAGAAGGGAGAGCACTTTGCCCTTCGTGCCGACCCTTCCGCCTTGGTGCTGCGCGCCGGGCCCATCCTGGCGCCGGGCCTCCAGCCGTTCGTGCGGGCTTACCTCGCCAAGGCCGTCGTGACCTCGCCAGGCCTGGTCTCCCCCTACCTGGCTTCGGATCTCGGCGGCGCGGTCGTCGATCTGCTCGCCACGCAAAAGAGCGGCATCTTTCACCTGACGGCCAGTGACTCGCCGGTCGAGCGGCGGGCGCTGGCGGGGCTCTTGGCGGCCGCGATCGGTCGACCCTCGCCTGGCCCGCCCCCGGCTGCGATCGCGGGGCCGCGCGCGGCCAGCTACGCGCCCCGGGCGGTTTTGCTGGCGGAAAAGGTACAGCCGTACTTGAGTGCAGCGGCCCGCTCCTGGCGGGAAGCCTTGAGCGCGCTCGGCCAAGGCGTGGTGTTGGAGGACTCGAAGATGGCCCACAAGCAAGAGGTTCGACGCGTCGAAAAGCCCTGGGGACACGAGATCATCTGGGCCCACTCGGACCGGTACGTGGGCAAGCTCCTCTTCATCCGTGCCGGCGAGCGGTTGTCCCTCCAGTACCACGAGCAAAAGGACGAGACGGTCTACGTGCTCAGCGGCAAGATGGCCTTCGAGGTCGGGCCCAAGGATGCGCCGCGCGAAGATCTGATCATGAAGGCTGGCGACGCCTACCACATCACGCCGCTGACGGTTCACCGCATGATCGCCCTGGAGGACACGCAGATCCTCGAGGCCAGCACGACTGAGCTGAACGACGTGGTTCGCCTGGAGGACAAGTATGGTCGCCAGGGCACCAGCGCCCCCTGAGCGCGCGCCATGGAACCCGGGCTCGCTGATCGCCGCCAGACCGGCGTCTGGCTCGGCCTGATTGGGCTGGGTCTCCTCGCGGTGGCGATGATGCTCTCCACGCTGGTGGGGGCCGCGGTGCTGCCGCTGTCCGAGGTGCTCGGGGCCATTGGGGCGCGGCTTGGGCTCGGGCCGGAGCCCGACGAAGCGGTGCAGCAGATCGTCATCGGGATCCGGCTCCCCCGGGTGCTCCTCGGCGCGACCGTCGGTGCGGCGCTGGCGATGGCGGGGGCCAGCTTGCAGGCGGTGCTGCGATCTCCGTTGGCGGACCCGTACGTCCTCGGGGTGTCGTCGGGGGCGATGGTCGGCGCGACCGTGGCCGTGCTGTTTGGTTGGAGCGCTTGGCTCGGCGGCAGCGGGGTGGCGGTCCTGGGCTTCTGCTCGGCGGTGCTGGCGCTCTTGCTCGTGCACTCGGTGGCGCGGGTGGGGCGCGAGGTATCGGCGACCCGCCTGCTCCTGGCCGGGGTCGCGGTCAGCTCGCTGGCCACGGCGCTGACGGGGCTCCTCTTGGTCCTCATCCCCGAGGCGACCTCGGTCCGCGGGTTGGTGTTTTGGCTGCTTGGAGGCCTGGGCGGCGCGGATGGGCAATCGGCGGGGGTCGCCCTGGTGGTCACGCTGGCCTGTGGCGTGGGCTTGATGGGCTTGGCTCGCTGGCTCGATCTCCTCCTCCTCGGCGACGACGCGGCGCGCGCGCTGGGGATCGATCCGGGCCGGGCCCGTGGCGCCCTGGTGCTGCTAGCCTCACTGCTCACCGCGACCTCGGTGGCCTTCGCCGGGACGATCGCCTTCGTGGGTCTGGTGGTGCCCCACGCGCTGCGCCCCTTGGCGGGCCCCGGTCACCGCCGCCTACTGCCTCTATCGGCGATCTACGGCGCGCTGATGCTCGTGATCCTCGACGCCCTGGCGCGCACCATCGTCGCGCCCCGGGAGCTCCCGGTCGGGATCCTGACGGGGCTGCTCGGTGCCCCGTTTTTCCTATGGTTTCTGCGGCAGTCGCGGGTGGAGGTGGATGGTCGTGGTTGAGCCGGTGATCGAAGTGGAGCAGCTCAGCGTCAACCTAGGGATGCGGCCCGTGCTGCGTGAGCTATCGCTCTCGGTCGAGCGCGGCCAGTTCTTGGCGGTGCTGGGCGCCAACGGCGCGGGCAAGACCACGTTGCTCCGAGCGCTCACCGGGGCCGTACCCCATCAGCAGGGTCGGGCCCGGGTGTTGGGCATGGACCCCGCCACCGCGCCGCCCCGCGCGCTCGCCAAGCGCATCGCGGTGCTGCGGCAGGAGACCGCGCTCGAGTTCGACTTCGAGGTCCGTGAGTTGGTGGAGATGGGGCGCATCCCGCACCTCACGCTGCTGGGCTCGGGGAGCGTCAAAGACGAGCAGGCCGTCCGCGCGGCCATGGAGATCACCGGCGTCGCGGAGCTGGGGCGTCGGCGGGTGACGAAGCTCTCGGGCGGTGAACGGCAGCGGGTGCTCTTGGCTCGCGCGCTGGCCCAAGAGCCCGAGCTACTGCTCCTCGACGAGCCCACCAGTCACCTCGATGTCCGCCACCAGCTGGAGATCTTGACCACGATCCAAGGCCTGGGGCTGACCGTGGTGGCCGCGATGCACGATCCCGCGCTCGCGCGGCGCTTCGCGACCCACGCTCTGCTCCTATGCGAAGGGCAGGCGCGTGCGCTCGGCCCGGCCGCCGAGGTGCTCTCGGCCGAGGGATTGGCCACTCTGTACGAGGTGGAGGTGGAGGCCGCCAGCACCGCCTCGGGCGCCGTGGTCTACTCCTTTCGGTCGCCCCGGAGCCGAGGGGAATGAGGGCGCTCCCCGTGCGGCCGAAAACCGCCTGTTCCAAGGGTGGTCTGACCACTTCGGGCTGGATCTCGGCAACCAGGGCGTCGACATCCCGCTGACCGCGATCTTGCCGGCGGGCGTCTTCCTGGAGCGCGTCGGGGGCGGCCGTCAGGTCGGCGGTCCTGGCGGCACGCTGGCCGAGCCCATCCGCGCGCGGGCCCGGGCCGTCAGCGTTCGAGCGCGAAGCGCGCCCTACAACCTCCCCGGCGTCGCGCTGGAGCTGGCGGTCGATCTCCCTGGCGCGCTCCTCGGCGGGCGCGCTCCTCCCGCCGTGGTCCTCACCGATGAGGAGGGCCTCGTCAGCCTGGAGGTCACCCTGCCGCAGGCGCCGGGCAGCGGGGCGGTGCTCGTGAAGAGCGCCGCGCTGCTGGCGGCCTGTACCGATCTCGGCGGTCCCGGCGCCGCCCGCGACTGCCCCCAACAGACCACGCAGCGCTTCGAGCTCTCCGTGGTCCCGGACCTGAGCCCGTTGACTGCCCGCGTGGCGGGGGTGGAGCCCGCCGCGATCGACGCGCTGATCGACGTGGCCGTCGGAGAGGTCGTCGGAGGGCCTGGCCTCGAGGACGGGCGGATCGACTGCACAAGCTGCTGTTTTGCTCGGCAAAGCGTGGAGGACCCCGCGGCGCCGCGCGGCCCGGCCGATCGGGGCCCTCGCCGAGGACGGGTGCCGCCGATTCGGTCTCCCGTTTCCGCCCGACGGGAGCTGCAGCGCGGACCTGAGCGGTGACGGCAAGGTCGACGTGGTCTGCTCCTCCTTCGCGTCCGCGGAGCTGCTCGTCTACTTGGGCGATGGCCGGGGCGGCCTGCGCGCTCCGCCCGCGAAGGTGGCGCTGCCCTCCGGGACCAAGGGCGGACGCCTGGTGTGCAGGGATATCGACGGCGACGCCAAGGCCGATGTGGTCGTGGCCGGACCAAAAGGCCAGCTGATCACGCTGCTCCAAAAGTGACACTGGCGGGATCGGATCCGGGCCTCTATGGTGTTCCCTCTTCCATGGATTATTTCTGCGCCGACATCGAGACCTCTGGGCAGGCCCCGGGGCTCCACAACCTGCTCTCGATCGGCATCACGCACGTGCGTCGCTTCGAAGGAAAATACCGGCTGTTCGAGGATTTCTACCTGGAGGTGCGCCCCGTCTTCGAGCGCTACTCCGACGCCGCGATGGCGATTCACGGCCTCGACGCCGAGAAGCTCAAGCGCGAGGGCGTCCCCCCCAAAGACGCCATGCACCGCATCACCACCTGGGTGAAGGCGCAGCAAAAGAGCCCCAAAGAGAAGCCGGTCTTCGTCGCCCACAACGCGCCCTTCGACTGGATGTTCGTCGTCTACTACTTCGAGTGGTGCGATCTCCCGAACCCCTTTGGCCACTCGGCGATCGATCTCAAGGCGCTAGCGATGGGCCAACTGCAGATCCCCTGGAGCCAGACCAGCCTCCGCTTGGTCGCACAGCACTTCCCAGAGCTGGCGCCCCGCGATCTGAGCAAGCTCCACCACGCGGGGCACGACGCGCGTTATCAAGCCGAGGTCTTCGCCGCGATGATGAACCGCGGAAAGGTGCCTTGAGTTCAGTGCCGTTTAGTTCGGGCTGTAGGGCATCTGTTTCTCTGTACTTGCTCTTGGCGTGGGCATTCTGTCCGAGTGGCACCAGTCGCGCTTCGCGCGCCAGCCACTACGCGCGAAGACGCGCGAGGGAGCTGCGATTCGAGCGCATCAGCGGGACGTGGGGATTACTTCGTGGGCGGGGGCCGATGGATCTCGGCGGCTCGGCGCGGGCGGGCTGGTTTGGCCGGGCGCGGCCGCGCTTTGCCCCAGTGCTGCCAGGCCGCGTCGTAGAACATGGGGCGCAGGCGGCGGATCACGTTGTTGGCCCGCGAAGGGCACACCCGGTTGGTCACCAGCACCACGACCAAGGCCCGGTCCGGCTCGATCCAAACGCTGGTCCCCGTGAAGCCGAGGTGCCCGATGCTGGAGCGCGGCCACCGCCCTCCGGTCGAGGAGCCCTCCGGTGAGGGCCGATCCCAGCCCAGCGTTCGGGTGGAGCCTTTGACCCGGCTCGGCTGCCATAGGCGGCGCACGGTCTCGGGCTTGAGCGGGCCTCCCTCCACGCCGTGATAGGCCAGGACCAACTGCTCGCACATCTTGAGCACGGCTTCGGCGGTCCCAAACAGCCCAGCGTGACCGGCTGCGCCGCCCATGGCCTCGGCGTTCTCGTCGTGCACGAGGCCGAGCTTTCCGCCTTCGGTCGGCGCGATCGGCTGGGGAGGGGCGATGATCGGGAGCGCCGGCGGGCCCCGGCGATCGCGGAAGAACATGGAGGCCCCAAAGGAGAGGAGCTGGGCCACGGAGAGCGGCCTTTGATGCATCACCTCGAGCGCGGCCCCGAGCAGGATGAAGCCGATGTCCGAGTACTCGGCGACCGCGCCCGGCTCGGCGACCAAAGGCGTGGCGCTGGCCAACTTGACGATCTCGCGCCAGGCCTCCCAGCTGCCGGGGACGACCTCGGGGGGCAGCTCGAGATCGAAGCGGCGATGAGCCGGGAAACCGGCCGTGTGCTCGAGCAGATGCTCGACGGTGATCCGCGGGTCCGTGCCCGGGACGAACCGCGACAGCGGGTCTCCGAGCTGCATCAGGCCTTGCTCCAGCGCACGGCCGGCCAGCATGGTCGCTGACAGCGGCTTGGTCAGCGAAGCCAGATCATAGAGTACGTCGTTGTGGGTCGCCGCCAGCCCGGGCCCCACCGCGCCCGCCGAGGCGGTGACGATGCGCTGGCACTCGCGGGAGGCCGCGAGCTGCCCGCCCGGATACACGCCCTCCCGCACGCCGCGGGCGAAGATGTCGATGGGCGAGTCCACGCTTCGTTCAAGCCCTGGGCAATACGCAGAGCGTCCCGGCGGTCGCGTCCAGCACCACCGGCGCGCCCAGGGGCGCCGCCAAGTTTCTACGTCCGTGGCCGAACGGCAAGCCCGACAGCACCGGCACCCCGAGCTTGGCGAAGCGCTCGTGGAGTACCGCCTCGACGGTGGGTTCCTCGGGGCTCCTCGGATTGCAGCCCACGAACTCGCCCAGCGCCACCCCCCGCACTTGGCCGAGCACACCCGCGAGGTGGAGGTGGGTCAGCAGGCGATCGATCCGGTAGGTGGCCTCGCCGACGTCCTCGAGCAACAGGATCGCCCCTTCCATCGAGGGCAAGAGCGACGAGCCGAGCAGCGGCGTGATCACCGAGAGGCACCCTCCGAGGAGCCGTCCTTCGGCCAGGCCGGGGCGGATCGCCTCGACGGTGGAGCGGTACTCGACCTCCTCCGCTCGGCCGGCCAAGTTGAGCGCCAAGGCCCGGTGGGCCTCGGGCGGGAGCTCGCCGAGCTGGGTGATCACCGGGCCGTGCACCGATGAGAGACCTTCGCGCTGGCAGAGCAGGTGGAGCGCCGTGATGTCCGAGAACCCCACGATCGCCTGGGTGGAGGCACGGAGGGCCGCCGGGTCGATCCGGTCGACGATGCGGTGAAGGCCGTAGCCACCCCGCGCCGCCATGATGACGTCGATGCTGGGATCGGCGAGGAGCGCGTGAAAGGCGGCGAGCCGCGCCTGGTCGCTGCCGGCCAAATATCCTTGGCTGAGCCGGGCCGCCTCCGGGACCTGGACCGAGTAGCCCAGCGCCTCCAGCGCCTTCACGCCAGGAACAAAGCGCTCTTCGGTGAATGGACTGGAGGGCGCAAAGACGCCCACCCGGCCCGAGGAGACGGAGCGTGGCCACCGCATGCGGATGATGATGGAGGGCTTTGAGGAAAAAAGAATCCCCGGAGAACGACGCTTACGACCACTGCCCCTTGGATCGCGCGCGTCGCCCTCCGGGGAAGGCCACGGGACGAAGGCGGCTCATTTCGTCCGGAGCGGGGAGGGTCGCTCAGGATCGTCGAAACCGCCTTCTTTTGGACAACGCGTGTTCGCGAGGAGCTATTCCAAGGGGGGGGGCGGGGGCGCCGTGCCCATCAGCTGGAACGTCCGCAGGGCGTCGGGGTAGTCCGAGGCGAGCAGCAGGGCCCGCCGATCGACGAAGAGGATGACCTGTCGACCCACCCCGGTCAGCTCGAGGACCTCGGCGCTGGAGAGGTCGGCTTGGCCCAAGATCGCAGGGGCCTCGCGGGAGGCCGGGCGGTCGCGGAGCCGCGCGAGCACCTCATCCGGATCGGCGCCCTTTTTGGCCATCGTCTCGGCGAGCTCATGCTCCTCGCGGCGGGCGACCTCGCGTTCGTCCCTGAGTCCGGCCCGAGCAGCCTCGAGGGCGGAGGCTTTGGACAAGGCCCGCGCCGTCTTCACGCCGTATCCGATCCAGGCGGTCAGCACCGCGAGCAAGTAGATGGGAACGAGGATGTGACGCCAGGCCGGACCGACCAGGAGGGAGACCGCGATCAAGGAGGCGAGGGCGATGAAGCCCGCCAAAAACCAGCGGCCCCATGAGAATCCGGGGAGGCCGAGCGCGCGGTCGACCCCCCGGACCTTCTCCGCAGCCGCCCGAGCCTTCTCGTGGGCCCGCACCAGGGCGAGCTCTTTGGGCGAGGCTTGCGGCGACGTGACCGCGCCCCCAGGCGGGTTCATCCCCCCGCTCACCGCCCCCTCGATCTGGGCGCCCCGGCGAACGCTGGCGAGGCTCGGGCCCAGGTCTTCGGGTACGGACTCCCCGGCGGCGTTGGCGATGCGCACCAGCAAGGCCTCGAGCTTGGGCGCGTCGTCGAGCCTCCCGAGCCGCGCCTCGAAGTGCACGACCGCTTGCCCTGGCGTCTCTACCCGAAAGGCCCGGACGCCGCGGGGCTGATCGTCGAGCACCATCAGCTTCGAAGGTCCGGCCTGAAGGCTGATTTGGACCCTCCGGAGCTTGGCCTTGGCCGCCCCGCGCTCGTGCTGGGCCAGGGTCTGGCGGAGCGCCCGCGCGATCTCGATCGGCGTGACCCCGAGCTCATCGACCGGGACGATCGTCAGGCCGTTCTCGCTGGGGCAGAGCCGCAGCGCCGGACTTCCGTCGATCCCGAGGAGGAGCTCGAGGATCCGCATGGTGCTACGCTCCGGCGTCGGTGGTCGTCGAGGTCGTGGCGGTCCCCACGTCCGGGACATCCGCATCAAACCCCGGCAGATCGGCCGGCACGCACTTCCCCGTGGCGGTGTTGCATTGGCCCGACGAGCACTGATCGCCGCTGGTGCAGCCGCTGAGGCAGGTGCCCGTCGCGTAGTCGCAGTGCTGGTTTCCGGCGCAGTCCCCCGAGGCCCGACACTTGGTGCAGGCCACGCTGAGGCAGAGGAGGGCGCCCAAGGCGAGGGCGAGGAGGCGCCTCATTCATTGCTCCCCAGCAGGTCCTCAGGAGCGACCGGAGTCCGGTCCCCCGCGCGGGTCACCTCTTCGATGCGCCGTTCGGCCTCGCCGAGGCGGGTGTGCCCGAGCTTCGCCAGCGTTACGCCCTCCTGGTAGGCCTCGATGGCCTGCTCGAGCGACAGCTCGTTGGACTCCAGCTTCTCGACGATGTCCTCGAGACGTCGCATCAGCTCTTCGAAGCTCTGACTCATGGGTCGACCTCTTCGTCCCTCATTGCCGGCACGTCAAGCGGGGCGCCGCTGGCGGGTCCGCGCGGCTCTACGCGCACCGCGATCTCGCCGTCGAGGAGGCGTACCCGCAGGAGCTCCCCGGGCGCCACCTCCTTGCCGCTGCGCACCACCCGTCGATCGGCGCGCTCCACGATCGCATAGCCGCGTCCCAGCACCCCGAGCGGGCTCAGGGACTCGAGCCTACCCGCCAGGACCGAGAGCGTCTGCCGGTGATGCTCGAGCGTGCGCGCCATCGCGTGATCTTGGCGGGCCCGCGCGATCTGAACCCGGGCGCCCATTGAGGCCAAGCGGGCCTTGGGCTCGAGGCGGGCCAGGCGCCGCTCGTGACGCGACAGCTGCTGCTGGCGCCTCCCCAACGCCACCCGCAGGCAGCGCTCGGCGCGCCCGACCAGCTCATCGAGCAGCTGGGCCCGGCGCCGGAGGAGCACCACCGGATCCAGGGCCTCGAGGCGCTTCTCGAGGCGCAAGAGGGCCTGGGTTTCGGCCCCGATCTGGGCCCGCAGCGCGCGCCTGAGCCGGTTGGTGATCTGAGCGAAACGGTGCCGGATCTCGGCGCGAACCGGGATCACCGACTCGGTGGCCGCGGTAGGGGTGGAGCAGGACAGATCGGAGACGAGGTCGGCGATGGAGGTGTCTGTCTCGTGGCCGATCCCGGTGACGACCGGCACCGAGCAGGCCACGATGGCGCGGGCGACGAGCTCGGAGTTGAAGGCCCAGAGGTCCTCCCGGCTGCCCCCGCCGCGCACCAGGAGGATCGCGTCGCAGACGCGCAGCGCATCGAGGCGGCCGATCGCGCGGGCGATCTCGACGGCCGCTCCGTCCCCTTGAACGGCGGTCGGCGAGATCACCAAGCGGGTGAAGGGATCGCGGCGGATCGCGGTGCGGAGCACGTCCCTCAGGGCCGCTCCGCTCTTGGAGGTCACCACCCCGACCGCCTGCGGGAGCAGGGGTAAGCGCCGCTTGCGCTCGGGGCTGGTCAGCCCTTCGCCGCGGAGCTTCTCGGCCAGGAGTCGGAAGGCCTCTTCCATCGCGCCGTCGCCCTGGCGATCGGCGCCGGTGACCGCCATCTGGAGCTGACCGGAGCGTTCAAAGACGGTGAGGCGTCCGCGGACGATCACCTCGAGGCCGTTTTCCAGCCGAAAGCGGAGGCGCTGGACGTGCTCTTTCCACATCACGCAGCGCAGCTGGGATTGATCGTCCTTGAGGATGAAGTAGGCGTGCCCCGAGACCCCATGGACGGCCAACGAGGAGATCTCGCCGCCCACGAACACGACCGAGAAGGTGCGCTCGATGTCCCCCCGGAGGCGCCGCGATAGGCCGCTGACCGACCAGATGAAGGGGGCCGACTCGCTGTCGCCGTCCGTGCGCCGCTCTGAGGCCGAGGACCGCAGGGCGGGATCGGCGGGCGTCTTGCGCCTCAGACCGCTCGGTAGCTCAGCCACGGGCCTAGGCTAATGGGCCGCGATCGGACTGGCTATGGGTTTTTGGTATACTCCCCCCATGTCGAACCACTTCCTCACGCTCGGCCTGATCGCCCTGGGCGCTGCCGCTTTCCTTCCGGCGGGCGCAGCCTCGGCTCAGGACATCTTCAAGTACACCAAGGCCGATGGGACGGTGAGCTACACCGATAGCCTGGCGGAGCTCCCCGAGGAACGGCGCAACTACTACAGCCGGCAGATCCAGGAGCGCGAAGCCGAGCACGCCCGGCAGGAAGCGGCGCTGGGCAAAGACGAGCTCGCCCGGCGGGAGGCCGAAGCGGAGCGCGAGCGGATCATGCGCGAAGCCGAGGACGCGGCCAATCGGGCCGAGCGCTTGGCCGCGGTGGAGGTCCGCCTCAAGGAAATCACCCAGAAGAACATGGAGCAGGACAAGCTCCGGGCCCAGTGGCAGGCCCGGATGATCGGGGCCCGTCAAAAGCTCAACAACCTGCTCCAGAGCTTCCGGCAGGCGGACACCACCTATCAAGAGCTCGCCACCCGCGCGAGCTTCACCTTGCTGCCGGGGCAGGGCGAACAACGCGATGACGCGCTGGCCTTGATGAAGCGCCTCGAACCTCAAATCGACGCGACGATCAATGAGATCAACGTCAAAATCCCCCAGGAGGCACGGCGCGCTGGCATCCCTCCGGGGTGGCTGCGTGGCCTCTAGCGTGGGTGGGGTTCACTTCGGCCGGTAGGGCATCTGTTTCTCTGTACTTGCTTTCGGCGTGGGCATTCTGTCCGAGTGGCGCCGCGGGCGTTGGTGCCGTTTGCTTCGGACTGTAGGGCATCTGTTTCTCTGTACTTGCTTTGGGCGTGGGCATTCTGTCCGAGTGGCGCCTCTGGCGTTGGTGCCGTTTGCTTCGGACTGTAGGGCATCTGTTTCTCTGTACTTGCTTTGGGCGTGGGCATTCTGTCCGAGTGGCACCAGTCGCTTCGCGACAGCCACTGCGCGCGAAGACGCGCGGGTCTAGGTGCCGGGGCCGCTTGCTGCGGCCGGTACTGCGCGCGAAGACGCGCGGGTGTGCGCGCCGTGGGCGCTTGCTTCGGCCCGCGAAACCCCTTCGCCTCGGCGGGGTCGACCGAGCCGAGCGGGGTCCCCAAAAAGCTTGTTTACGCCCCTACCCAGCCACGCTAGACAAGCTGCCTCATGACCGATCGCGAGGACTCGACC
>Ga0154020_10005123_pt1 | contig 15543 bp, 12 predicted proteins | sample Klosneuvirus_201_FD_109709 | JGI IMG/M metagenome (GOLD analysis project Ga0154020, IMG submission 109709) | Active sludge microbial communities from wastewater, Klosterneuburg, Austria - Klosneuvirus_20160825_MG | ecosystem: Engineered > WWTP > Aerobic digester > Activated sludge | place...
CCGGATGGATCCCTGTACTACAGTTTCTACGCCGGATCCATCAACGGAGAGATCCGACGTGTCTACTACGGTACGCCGAGAAACCATGCGCCGATCGTTTATGCGCAGGCCTCGAGTGGTTGGTCGGGAACTCCGCGGTCCGCATTGTTGACTTCTTCGGGAACATTTGACCCGGATGGCGATCCACTCACCTACACATGGTCGCTTGGAAACGGGCTGATTGCGGACGGACCCTCTGCATTTGCGACATATCCGCTCGATGGCCTTTACACGGCCACCGTGGTGGTGACCGATGCCTTCGGATTGTCATCCTTCCGCAACGTGGGAGTCTCCATCGCCAGCGTGCCGATCCTGACGATCCTGACGCCCACGCTTCCGGCCACGTTCACCGCCGACGGACCCGTCGCCTTTGGGGGACTCGCGTGGGACCCGGTTGCGGGCTTCATCAGCCACGACATTCATTGGCGCGCCGACTTACACCACGAAACACACGTGCACAGCGGGATCTTCGCTGCGATCGGCGCCGGCGGTGTGTTCACCGCGCCCTCGCATGGCGGAAACGCCTGGATCATGCTGTGCGCGGCTGCGCCTGATTCGAACGGGGTTCTTGGAAATGAAAACTGCGTCGCAATATTCGACACGATAGCCTTCGCCTACTACTTCCCTGCGGCCCGCCGGTAACGTGACCCCTTGCGCCAAAAAGCGGGACGTGTGCTTGCCATGTCAGGACGCGCGCAAACGTAACGGCAACTCGGCTTTGTCAGACAAGATGGCCCTTGACAAGCCCGGCAATGCTGATATGATCGCTCCTGACTAGTCAAGCTTGACTAGTCAGGATTGTCGATGGAACGTGAAATGCTGCTCCTGGGCCTGCTTCGCAACGGCGAAATGCACGGCTACCAGCTCAATGACTACATTGAGCGCACCCTGTCGTTCTGCGCCGATGTAAAGAAGGCAACCGCCTACTTCCTGCTGGACAAGATGGAAGGCCGCGGCTGGGTGACAGCTTCCGAGCACCGTGAGGGCAACCGCCCGCCCCGCAAGGTCTACCACCTTACGCCAAGTGGCGAAGCCGAGTTCCAGCGCCTGCTGCGGGAAAACCTGGCGAACTTCGCCTCTGCTCGCTCAGCGGCGGACATCGGGCTGGCATTCCTTGGGGCGCTCGAAGCCAGCGAGGCCCGCGAACTCCTGCTCCGGCGCCGAGAAGCGCTCGCGAGCGAACTTGACAGCATTCGGGCGGCGCCACGACACGGCAGCGGGGTGCAATTGCTCATCGACCACCAAATCAACTATCTCGACAGCGAGCTGCGCTGGCTGGACGGGACAATTGCGACGCTCGGCAAAGGGACCGCAGGGTCGCGACACAAGGAGAAACGGTAAGTTATGGACTTCATTCAAACCATTCACGGCCTGTGGCGCTGGGTGCTTGCGATCGCGGCCATCATTCTGATCGTGAAGTCGCTGATCGGTCTGGCGAAAGGCGCCGAATACGGCGAAGCCGACCGCAAGCTCGCCTTCTACTTCGCGATGGCCGTCACGATCCAGTTCGCGCTTGGCGCGGCAAACCTGATCGGCAAAATCTCCGTCGGCGCCTTCAGCCCCCGGCTGCACATGGAGCACCTCGTGACCGGCACGATCGCGACCGCGCTTTCCCACATGCCCCCGATGTTCAAACGCCGCTCCAGCCGGGCGCGCTTCGCGGGCACCCTGATCCTGGCTGTGCTGTCAATCCTCGTTGCGCTTGCCAACGTTGCGATGGTCCGCGGCTCCTGGTTCTACAGGCTGCCATAGCGCGTCGCGTATTTCATCGTCCGGGAGCGCTGGTCTCCGGCTTCGCCGGGGGCCAGCACTCCCGAGATCTGCCGGCGTGAGTGCCATTTCGCATGACTGACAAACTGGATTTCAAACGCGTTCTGCCGATCTTCGTGATCGTGCTGGTTGACCTGCTCGGGCTGACCATCATCATTCCACTGTTATCGCTTTACGCCGCGACCTTCAAGGCCGACGCGTTGACGATAGGAGTGCTCGCCGCCGCATACCCGCTCGCCCAGTTCATCGGCGCGCCGATTCTGGGCCGGCTCTCGGATCGCTTCGGCCGGCGGCCCGTGCTGATATTCAGCCAGGTGGGAACCCTCATTGGGCTGCTGGTGCTCGGTTTTGCCAATACTTTGCCGGTGGTTTTCCTCAGCCGCATCATCGACGGGCTGTCGGGCGCCAACATTTCGACTGCCCAGGCAGTCATCGCCGACAGCACCAACGAGAAGACCCGCACCCAGGGCCTCGGCCTGATCGGGGCGGCTTTCGGACTGGGCTTCACGGTCGGGCCGCTCATCGCCTTCATTGCGTTGGGCGCCAGCGGCAACAACTATCGCGTCCCGGCTTTTGTGGCGGCCGGCTTCTCGGCTGTCTCCATCCTGCTGAGCCTGTTCTGGCTGAAGGAGACCCGGCCCGAGGGCTATGTGCCGGCCGCCCAGCGCACGTTGCGTATCGGCTCACTCAAATCTGCTCTGACCCATCCCGGGGTCGGCCTGCTCCTGATCCTGATCTCCGCCCAACAAATTGCGTTTGGCGGGTTCGAGCAGATCCTGCCCCTGTTCGCGCTGAGCCGGCTCGGCTTGAATGCCAGCGCGATCTCCGGCATGTTCATCTTCCTCGGGATTCTCATTGTCGTCATCCAGGGCGGCCTGATCCGCCAATGGAGCAGACGTTTTGGCGATCGGTGGCTGGTGTTGATGGGGCTCGTGACTCTGTCAGTCGGATTGGTCCTGGTCGCGTTTACCCCCGCCCAGCCGCCGCCCTTTTACGATCGGGCCGCTGTCGTTGCCGAGTTGACCGCATCACCAGACCCGGCCGCGGCCGAGAAACTGTTGGTCCCAATCCCGGTCCAGGGTGAAACCGGATATCTCGGGCTCGCCTGGATTCTGTTGGCCTTCATCCCGGCTACGATCGGCGGCTCCGTGCTGCAACCGACAATCAATAGCTTCCTGACTAAGCGGGTGGACAAGGGCGAGATTGGGGGTATTCTGGGGATCTCGGCCTCCCTGGTTAGCCTCGCAAATGCGGCCGGACCTCTCATCGGTGGCGCGCTGTTCCGCTTTGTCAGCCCCACCGCAACCCTGCTCTTCCAGGGCTTGCTGATGGCGGCGCTGCTGCCGTTTGCAATACGGACCTTGCGGGGCGAGGAGCGGCCAAACACCGGCACGAAGGCATCGGAGCTCATTGCCGGAAAGCATTGATCGCGCGGAGCGCCGGGTTGTGGTCTGGCGCGTCACAAGCGCCTGTGACCTCGATTGCGGGTTTTGCGGATTCGCGCGAAGCGCGGGCGGGCGGCGGGCCCATGCCGATTCCGAGCAGGTCCTCGCAATCGGCGCGGCGCTGGGCGCCGACGCCGCCGCTACAGGGCGCGACACGCTGGTGAGCTGGCTGGGTGGGGAACCGCTGCTCTGGCCAGGATTGCTGCCCGTCTCGCGCCGATTTCGGGAGGACTTTGGTCTTCATCTTTCGATGACGAGCAACGCTGGTCGCATGGGCGCGCCTGGTCTGGCCGAATTTGTCGCCGGGTATTTCGATGAAGTGACGTTCAGCCTCGACTCGGCCGATCTCGACCGGCACGACTTGCTGCGGGGCAGCCCGGGCAATGGCCGTGCGGTCAAAGAAGGGATTCAGACCCTGGTTCGGCTTCGGAGTGGGCGCTCTTTCCCAACGCTTCGGATCAACACGATTCTGATGCGTCAAACAATCGACCGGTTTGCCGACCTGTGCGAGACTGCCGCCGCGTGGGGGGTGGATGAGATCAGCTTTAATCCGCTCGGCGGCCGCGACCGGCCCGCTTTCTTTCCATCGCACCAACTTGAGGCCGCCGCCTTTGAGCGCTTCCTAAACGAACTACCTGCCCTGCGGCAGCGCATGGCGGCGCGCGGTATCGCCATCGTCGGCGACGACCGCTACCTCGACCGGATCGCCAGCGCCATCGCCGGTCAGGCCCGCCCGATCGCCGATTGCCGGCCGGGCGAGCGCTTTCTGTTCATCGATATTGACGGGCGGATCGGTCCGTGCCACTTCACCCTGGACCGCCACAGCGTGCGCGCCGGCCCTGACTTCGGACGCGATGGGGCCGCCGCGATCCCCGCCCATCTGGCGCGCAACCGCGCGGCCCAACCCCACCCCGCCTGCTCCGATTGCCAACAGACCAACTTATGGGGCAAGTTCAAGCGCGCGCCGAAAGGAGAACCTGGATGAGCCTCAGCCCGCTCCTGAAACAACATCCGATCGATCTGCTGCTGGAGTGGATTGCCCAGGCGCGATCCGCCGGCGCCCGCCGCCCGAAGGCGATGGCACTGGCGACCGCCACGCTCAATGGCTTGCCCAGCGTGCGAATGGTCATCGCGCGCCAGGTTGATCACGACGGGATCACCTTCTATACCGACGCTCGAAGCCCCAAGGGGCGCGATCTCGCCGCGAATCCGCGCGCCGCTACGACGTTCTATTGGCCGGAGCTCAGCCGCTCGGTCCGGGTCTCAGGCCGGGTGGAGACATTGCCTCACACGCAGACCGAAGCCTTTTTCGCCGGATATGCGCCCGCAATCCAGCGCGCCATGCGGGTCTCGACGCAATCGGCGCCCTTGGCCGATCGAACTGCCCTCGAACGCGCGATCGCCGCTGACGCGGTGGCTTATCCGGATGTCGGACCCATCGCTCCCGGTTTCGTCGGCTACCGCCTTGTGCCTGCCGAGATGGAGTTCTGGGCCGAGGCCGACGATGCGCTGCATGATCGCGCGCTATTCACCTCACAAGGCGAGGATTGGCGCGTCGGCGCGTTGCAGCCCTAGTGCCGCTTCTCCGCATGATGCGCGATCAGGCCCAGGCGCTACCGCCGGCCAGATCGCGCATCAGTTGTCAGAGGAATACCGCTAAGGCACAACGCAACACGGACCGTTGACCGTGACGGCGTCTGCCCTGAAAGCCACGGGTAGAAACACGGTGGTGAACTGACCCATGAAGTTGGTCGCAATCCCCCCGAGCGGCGCATTCCCGGGCGAAGCGGTCACTAGCGTCGCGATGTTGGCAATCTCGGTCCCTTGTGGCAGGCCGCTCTTGACGGCCACGTGGATGGTCAGGACTGCCGTCTGCCCCACCGCCATTGTTCCAATCGTCCACAGGCCGGTGAGGGGCGCATAACTGCCTCGCGATGCGGTCGCCGACACAAAGTCGACCGAGGGCGGAAGATTGTCCACCACGCGGATCGATGTGGCCGGATCGGGGCCATAGTTGACGGCCTCGATCACATACACCAGAGCAGAGTTGGCAGTCGGAAGTCCCAATCCCGGAGCTCCCGGGGATGCCCTCATTCCGAGGGTGAAGTTCGCCCCCGGCCCGATTGCGTCGGTGTCGGTAGCCGTGTTGTTTCCGGTCACAGGATCGGTGACCCCCGCTGGCGGAGTCACTTGGACGGTGTTGACCAGGATGTTCGTGTCGCACGGGCCAACAAGCGCGATCAGGGTGAACGTAACGCGCGAGCCGGCTGCGATGTTCACGAGCGTGTTGATGCTGCCCACGCCCGAGATCTGAGTGCAGGCCGAACCGGACGCGGCGGCGCAGGTCCATTGCGCTGAGGACAGGCCGCTCGGAAGGGTGTCCGACACTCGCGCGCCGAACACATCGCTCGGGCCCGAATTGCGCACAACGATGACGTAAGTGATCACCTGATTCACGTTCACAAACGAAAGCCCGTCGTCCTTGAGCACGCTCAGGTCGGCGACACCCACCACGGGCGTCGTGACGACCGCATTCGGCGGCGGAATCGGGACCGTCGTGCTGGTGACAGACGCGGTGTTCACGATCAGCGTGCCGGGCGGAACGGCGGTCCCGACATTGACAAGCAGGCTGATTTGCGCCGAGGCGTTGACCGCGAGCGATCCAACATTCCACTGTCCCGTCCCAGACGCATACGAGCCCTGCGAAGTCGTATGCGAAACGTAGCTGACTTCGGGCGGCAGAATGTCGCGCAGGGTGACGTTCTGTGCGACGGCGGGCCCGGTGTTCGTGACTCGAACGGTGTAGTTGAGCTGTCCTCCCGCGACTGCGACAGCCTGATCGACGATCTTGCTGATCAGCAAATTGGCAAAGATGACCGGCGTCGTCTCCGTAAAGACGTTATTGCCGGGATTGTTGTCCGGCCCGTTCGACCCGCTGTCACCGACCAACACGATGTTCGTCAGAAACGTCAAGGTAAACGGCGCGTTTTCTGACAGGCGAACCGCAAATGGCACCACGAGGGTGCCGCCGGGCGCAAGCGTGCCATCGCTATAGACATACTGGTTGCTCAGGCCGGCCTGGACCCAGCCCGGCGAACCACCGTAGGTCGTGAAGGCGGGCAGTGTCTCGGTCAGCACAATCCCGGTCATTGTCGACACCACCGAGGCATTCACGGCCGTAATCGTGTAGATGACTGTATCGCCCGGCGCGACGATGGCTCCAGCATCGGTCTTGGACACCCCAACGTCAGGAACGGTGACGGTGATGCTGGTCGCAGCTGTGGCGGTCAGTACGTACAGATTGCCGAGCGTCTCACCGTTGTAGTTGGTCACGCCCGTGTTCGACAAGACACTCCCGTCCGAAATCAGCGGCGGCGAATATGCGCCTACCCGGGTATCGAACTGCACCCGGGCAACAGCGCCAGGGGCGAGCTTCCCGCCACTCGAACCATTTGCGCTGAGACCCAATCGAAATACCACCCGGTTGCCGCCGCCGTCATATTCGGCCGTGTCGTCGCCGGCGGGGTCGGTCTTCGAACCCGTGGCGCCGCTCGGATCCGCCGCCACGAGCAGCGATCCGGGCACATAGGTCGTGCCGGCCGGGATGACGTCGCGCAGGATGACGTTCGTCGCAGTATCCACACCTGTGTTGGTCATGGCCAGCGTCCAACGGATGATGTCATTCGGGTTGAGCACCCCGCCATTGATGTCGGCGGCGGTCTTGGTCATGCGCAATTCGGGCTCGTAGACCTCGACCATCAGACCCACCACACCGGCATAGTAGTTGTCACCCGCGGTGGGCAGGGTAAGCGTCGCCACCGTCTGTCCGTTTGAAAACCGGTTGCTGGCATCCACCATGTCGACGTCAATCCCAAGCTGATTGAAGTAGCTCGGCGAGCGTGGCACCTGCGCCCCATAGGCGGAGACACTGCCATTGAAGAAGTTGCTGGCTGAATTGAGCGGACCACTCACATCCAGGCCGCTCACCTGCAAGCGGTCGCCCGTCAGGCCAAAGTCGCCCTCCCAGGCCACCACACCCACGGTTGCGCCAAGCGGACCTGTCGGGGGCGTTACAAAACCGCCAATCATCGCTTCGCCCTGGGTGTTGGGTTCGATCCGGCCGAAGCCGTCCCACACCGTAATGTTCCGTAGCGCGTTGGCGGGATCGGTATACACAACCACCAGCGACCAACCCGCGAACAAGCCACCGCTCTCCCCGACATCATTCCTAACCCCGGTGCCCGCCTGCACATTGGCGATGGTATAGGCGCCGGCGCCAGCCGTCTGCACCAGGCTCGTCACATCGGCATACGCCGCGTAAATGACGCTTTGGCCCGTGTTCCTGTTGGTGCCCAGCAATGAGCCAGTAACAGTGACGTAACTGCTGGTCGGTGTGGCGAGCCTGATCGTGTTGCTAAGCGCCACATTTGGTGGCGCTGCGCCGCCAACGCCAGCAACCGCATTGCCGCCCCAATACAGCCGGGCAAACTGGACCTGGGCGCCGGCCGGCAGGGACAGCGTGGCGTTGCTGCTGTTGAAGGTGCTGCTATCGCTGTCGGAGTTGACGTACACCATGTTGAAGGTGTCGTTCAAGCTGTTGTTCAAGCCGTTCTGGGCGTTCGTGCAGGTCCCGTTTCCCGTGCACGTCATATTGGTGTTGCCAATAAAGCTCATTGCGCCGCGCACGGTCCGGTTATAGCGGGTCGTGAACGGAATCACCGCCAATACCGCATCAGGCGCAAGCGGCCCCTCGCGCAGTTGCTCGCGCGTCGACGGCGGCGGTTCAGCCTGCAAGACCGGCGCTCCGGGCGCGACAGACATGATCGGCGGCGGCGTTTCAGCCCGGGATGACGTGGGATAGCCCATCCCCAATCCGAGCAAAGCCACCGCGAGCGCGGCGAGTGTTCTAAATAGTTTGTTCATCTGTTACCTGCCTTGGCCCGTCCCCGTCGGCGCCAGTGTCTGACCCTGCCTCAATTCGAATAGTCCAATAATAGCACAAATGTTCTACTACGGGTTTCGCGAAATGCCCCAGGCAGGTTCAGAACCTCATCTTGATCGTTCCAATCTCGTTGGCCCCAACCAGCGCGACAGCGCCGGACGATCAAAAGTGGGCGCATTATGCATCGGGCGTATCCAAAAATAGCCTAGATATCGTGACAAATCCGCTGTCGCAGTCCCTGTACACTCTGGGCATGGCCGGGGATGCCCTCAAAGACCGCTTTCCGATGCTCGACGAGGCCGGCGCGCGCATGCTGCGCTGGCTGAGCGAGCATCCGGCCGCTCCCCGATTCACCCATCTCGCCACCGAACGCCTGGATGCGGCAGCCCTCGCCCGGATTGCGGCCTGGGAATTGGCTCTGGACATTGCGGCGGAACCTCCCAATGCCCGTGTCCAGGATCTGATTGATCGCTGTTATCGCGTCGTCCCCCATTACCGGGCCTTGGGCGCGCCGCCTGAAGCGCTGGGCGCCGTGCCGTCCATCCAGCGGGCCGATTTTGCGTCGGCGCCGTGGCGCTTTGTCCCCGACGATGCGCCGCTGGACGACACAATGGCGGTATTTCAGACCAGCGGGACAACCGGGCATCCGATGAATGTCCCAACTGATGCCGAGGCGTTGGCCAAATACGTGCCACTCCTCAGGCGGGCCCTTGCCCTGCACGGTTTGAGGCTGGTGGGCGGACCGGAGAAGGTCGCCATCGCCGTCGTCGCCTTCCAGGCCAGCACCTGGACTTGGGCCTCGGTGGCTCAATACCTGGGGATGGCTGGCTGTATCAAGGTCAATCTGAATCCCGCCGAATGGCGTCGCCCAAACGATGCCGGCGCATTTCTCGACGCCTGCGCGCCCGAGCTGATTTGCGGAGATCCGATCTCGTTCACCGAATTGGCCCGGTTGCCGATCAGCATCCGGCCAACCGCCCTCATCAGCACGGCCATGACGTTGCTCCCCCTCGTGCGCGACGCACTGGTAACCCGTTTCAGGTGCCCGGTCATCGACCTCTATTCGATGAACGAGAGTGGCCCGCTCGCCGCGCGCGATCCGAACGGGGCCTGGCGTTGGCTGCGGCCCGACATCTTGCTCGAGTTGCTCGGCCCGGATGATCTGCCGGTCGCGGACGGCGCGCGCGGCGAGATCACGCTCACGGGCGGACACAACCCATATCTGCCCCTCCTGCGCTATCGCACCGGCGATTTCGCCGCAATTGCTCGCACAACCAAAGGCGCTGCGCTGATCGACCTCGAAGGCCGGCCGCCGGTCATATTCCAAGCCGCCGACGGGCGGGCCGTGAACACCATTGACGTGTCAATCGCGATGAAACGGCACGCCCTGAGTCAATTCACCCTGCACCAGCGCCGCGACGGCGGGCTGATTTTGCGCGTGGGCGGCCGGATTGATCAGGCCGGGCTGACCACCACGCTGGCCGCGATCTTCGGTTCTTCCGTGGAAACACGGATCGAAGAACTGCCCAACGAGCCCGCAGAATCAAAGCGCATCCAGTACACTTGTGATCTATGAAATTCGAACACACTGCCTACAACGTCCCTGAGCCAGCCAAACAGGCGGCCTGGTATATCGACCATATGGGCATGGTCATGATTCGCGTTGGCGGGGGGCCGACTGGCATCCACTTCGTCGGCGAGCCTGGCGGGCGCTTCATCATCGAGCTCTACAACAACCCGAATGGCCCCCTCCCCGACTACGGCGCGATCAGCATGTGGACCCAGCACATCGCTTTCGTATCGGAAGATCTGGACGCTGATCGGGCGACCCTGGTCGCCGCAGGCGGGAAAGCCGACGGCGGGACAATCGTGCTTCCGTCTGGAGACTCAACGGCCTTCGTCCGAGACCCATGGGGGCTGTGCATCCAGCTCATCAAGCGGCTCAAGCCGCTGGTTTAGCGCCCTTCCCCGAAATGACCATGAGCCGGCTTCGCCGGCTCATGGTCATTTCGGATCAGTCCCGGTGCCGGGCCAGCCAATCGCGCAGGGCCGGGCCGGTGCCCATTGGCCAGGGCACGACATCGGCCGGCAGCAGTCGCTTGATCTCCTCAAGTTCCTCGCCCAACTCGGGCTCGCGATCAATCTCGACCTGAAAGACAAACAGAAGCTGATTGCGCCGGGTGAATGAGTAGTAACCGACGAATTCCACAATCCGGCCGTCGACTCCGAGTTCTTCCTTAACCTCGCGCAGAACGGCGTCATCGGGGTGTTCGCTGCGTTCGAGAAACCCGGCGATCAGGGCAAATCGATCCGCCGGCCAGCCGCGCCCACGGGCCAGGATGACATGCGGGCCGTGGGTGATGATGGCCGCCACCACGGGGGTGGGATTGTCCCAATGGACGTAGTCACAGGTCGAGGATACGCAAGCCAGACGGGTCTTGCCGTCGCGCTCCTGCTCGGTGACTGGGCTGCCGCACTGCGGGCAGAAATGGAAAGTCGTCATGTCTTGTCCTATGGCCAATTGAAGTTGCCAATCTCAACCGACCTGCTGGCGGACGCTGCCGCGCCAAACGGCACTCCGGCAAGGCGTTCCTGGGTGTCGCTCCAGTACAGCCCGGTGAAGACGCGATATCGTCCGGGCGCAAGCGTTTCCGGCAGATTCACGTTTCGCGGGCTGAAAATGAACTGGTTCTTCCGCCACGCTATCGCCGGAAAACGGTCGTTGTTTGGAATGCCGTCAGATTGCGCGACAAGTTGGCCATCGGGTCCAAACACGTGAATGTATTCGGTCAGGGTGCCGGGCGCGTCCTGCAATGATCGCCATACCAGATCAACCGCGAGTGATCGACCGCCGGCCAGGGTGGCCGTCGAGAGCGCGGATGCGGCCAACTCAGCCACGACCCCGAATTGCGCCAGGCTCGCGGCACGATAGGGACGGGTGTCATCCATGTTGAGCTCGATGGGCGGCCCATCCACCTTGCCGGCGCACGGGTTGCCGGCGCAGGTCGCCTGAAGCGCCACACCCGAAACCGGGTCGAGCCATTGCGCCCCCAGGCGCAGCAGCGAAGGCGCTGGCGTAAGCGCGTAGACCGGCAATAGCGTTTGGACCACAAATACGTGATCCGGACGCCAGTCTGACGTTGGCAGTCCGAGCTTCGGCGCGGACAGTATTCCAAATGAACGCCCCTGCGCATCGTACAGGTCTATACGCAACACGTAATCCACCGTCAACGGTTTGAGGGCGCGCGCGTGCAGGCTGACATCGTACGAGCGTCCGCGCAACCAGCGATCCTGGCCAAACCCAATGCCCACGATCTCGATTTCGTCCCCGTAGATGATTGACAGTGCGACCTGCGGCCGAGTCGTGGCTCCGAGGGTCAGGGCAGGATGCGCTTGTCGAAATGCCGGAGCCATTCCGACCACCAGGATGGCGACGACCGTCAGGACGCTCATGCCAGCCGCAGCGACGCGTTTGAGCTCGTTTCGCGCCGAAGTGTCGAGGGCCGGGTAGCGCTCAGCGACAAATGCGGCAGACAGCGTCATCAGAAGCGCCAGGTTGACCAGCCCTGGTGTCGAATCGCGCAAGAAGGGCGGCGGCATCGCGCCCGGCGCCGTCAGGTGAAAATACTGCAGATAGGCATTTCCCGAAGTGAGTTGCAGCACAAGCGGCACCCAGGCATAGCGCGGCCGAACGCACGCGAATGCAATCGCAAGAACATCCGCCAGAAAGAAGTAGCGCTCATGCATGCGGGGCAACACAAAAGGGACCAGAATCGCGGCGTAGGTGGCCACGCCGAGCAGCCGCGCCTGGGTCGGCACGCCCCCATAACGCGCCGCGATGACGGCAAAAACGACGGTCAATATGGCCGTGGACACCAGCCCGATCGCAGTGGCGTAGTCAAGGTAGTCATTCGAGATCAGGCCGTACAAGTTTGGCGCCAGAAAATTCAGCCCCAGAAACTCGTCGGCCTGGCCGAGATACGCGAGAACAGTGGTTCGCATCGGCGCCCCGACCGCCAGCGCCGGCGCCATCGCAAGAAGGAAACCGGCTGCGATGAACAGAGCTTCGGATACTCGGCGCCGATCGCCGAACCAGCGGTAGAGCGTGACTGGCGCAAGGAAGATGGCCTGGGCCTTGGTCGCCAACGCGACGCCAAATGACAGCGCCGCTGACCGTGGCCGCCCACCGGTCAGCCAGACAAGCGATAGGAGGGCCAACGCCGAAAACACAATGTCACATTGACCCCAGACCGCGCTGTTGAGCCAGACCGTTGGCGCCAGCCAGAGTGCGCCTGCAGCCAGGAGCGCCATCTCAGTCCCGCGCGCACGGCGGACAAGGACATACATCCACCACGCGCCAAGCGCGTCAAAGACCAGTGAGGGCGCCTTGATGGCGATCACCTGAGACAGGGCTGGAAAGTACAGCTCACGAACCTGCACGGCGAGCCCAAGCAAGTAAAGGTAGGGTGGAGAATAGGTGCCAATCCGAAGCCGCAGGGCGTCCAGACTGCCCGACAGGGCAAGATAGTCGTACCAAAGCCGCAGCGCCGAAACCATGTCCGCGCTTTGAAAGCTCAGCCACTGAGCGCGGATCAATACCCCCAACCCAAACGCGAGAAAAGCGGCCGCCCCGCAAACGAGTCGTCGTTGAGGCGTCATGAATGCGTTGCATTATCGCCGGAAAGACGTGCAGCCCTGCCGGCATTCTGCAGTCGCGTGCGGGCTCATCCCATCTGCGACGGGCATCCCAGCGCCTCGGCCATGGCGCGATGGGTGCGAATCGCGAGAGCGGGGCCATCATCACCCGGCGCGGAGACCACCGGCGAAAGCGGCGTAGCGGTGGCCGTGATTGCCGGTCCAACGTAGCGAGCCAGCTTCCACAGCGCCGCCCACATCGTTTCGCCGTTCCGCCAATCCCACAGAATCACATCGGGCCGGCTATATTGAATGACAACGGGCAGGATGGACTTTCCCGACTCGATCGCGATGTCAAAAGCGCCGTAACGAAAGGACTCGAGCGTGCCGCCCGGTCCAATTCCCCCTTCCGGAAACATGACGAGCGCCGGATGCGCCGGGGCGGCGCCAATCTGCCGGCGCGATTCCGCTCGTGACGCTTTCTCGCCGCGATCGACGAAAACGGTGCCGATGGCCGTGGCCACCATCCCGATCAGCGGCATCGATTTGTTCTCGATCGCGCTGAGAAATCGCAGCGGCAGGGTGTGGACCATCATCAGAATGTCGAAATACGAGATGTGATTCGGGAAGATCAACCCGCGGTGGCCCCGAATGGCGGCGGGATCCGGGCAGCGGTAGCGGACATTGAAGACGATCATGGCCAGACGGGCGGCCAGGGTGGTCAGCCACGCCGCAATCCGCGCGCCTCCGAACTCGACCGGAATCCAGATCGTCAGCACGATGAGCAGGCTGAAGACAACCAGGACGAGCATGGCAACGCCAAAACGGGCCGCCCCAGCGACCGCGGCCAGGATCTTCATGGACTGTTTCAGGCGAGTGCCATTCAGGCCGGCACGCCCGTGGCGATGACGACGTCGCCAAGGCGGCGGGCCGGCGATGGGATCACGATTGGCGCTCCGAAGGCCGCCCCGCGCGTTCCGCGCGGATAGAGCGCCCAGCCCTTGTCCAGACAGCGCTGGCGCGCGCGTCGAAACGCGATTTGTATCGCATCGGACTTGACGTGCAGCTCCGCCCCAAGGTCGTAGGGCAGCAGCTCGGGCCGTTGCGCCTCAACCACGCCCTGATCCTGCAGGAAGATCTTGAGTACCCGCCGGTTGGCGTCCGAATTCGCCCAGCCGCCCTTGAAGAACGTGCGCAACCCGATGTACTTGCTGACCGTGATGCGGTCGTCGATCGGCACATGCGCGTTATAGATGACCAGATCACCCATCGGCAGATGCACTTCGAGGAGCGAGAGATTCGGCATCCACCACTGCACAACTGTCTTAACCGGGGCAGGCTCGCGGCGATACAGGCGGCCCCAAAGGCCGCGCGAGGGTTGGGGGGTGAGATGAATCGTTGCCCGGGCCGAGTTTTCATTCGGCGTCTCGACAACGTAGTCCTCAATCTCGGGCTGGTCAGGGTTTCCGAACGAGCCGCCGTGCACAAAAGGCGTATGGGAAGCGTCCACCCCGTTCTCAAGCACCCGGGCATAGAACGCCTTCCAGTGGAAATTGCCCTCGACCCGGGCGTACTTTTCCGGCGCATCGAAATAGGGCAGATCGGGGATGGGCAGGCGCTCGGCCTCGGGCAGGTCACCCATGAAGCCAAAGATCAAGCCATAGCGCTCTTCCGCCGGATAGGCGTCGACCACCCGCCCAGGCGCGCCCACGATCGTGCCATCTGAATGGATAACCGCATCGCCTTTGACGCAGCCGATATCGTCGCCTTGAATCTGGCCCTGTGAGAGAGGGGCGCCGCACATTGGACAGGTGTCCTGAAGAAGAACCGCTGTTCCGTTCGCGCGACGATAGGCAACCAGTTTCTGGCCAAGAATGCCCAATTGGATCGGCTTATCTCCGAGCACACTGCTAAATTCGATGCCGTACCACAGGTTTTTGAGCATGACTCCTCTTTGGCGCGCCGCCGGCCCACCGCCGCGTCAGGCAAACGCACGAGCCGCATTCTATGCGGGTTCGCCCCGGGTCGCAAGGCTGGGGATTGGATCGTTGCGCCAAGGCCAGGCGTGGCCGGCCTTCAGCGGCGCGTCCGCGAACTGAGCTGCGGGTTGCGGCTACGGAGCAGGGCTTCCGACCGTCGCGTACTCAAGCCTCAGCAACCGGGTCGACGACACCATACCGGCCGCCTCCAGGGTGCGCTTTGAGGCGTGGTTGAAGTACCAGCACCCGGCTACCGGGGCAATCCCGACGGCACGGCACTGCTCGATCAAGTAGCGGATCGTACGGCGTCCTATCCCGCGCCCGCGCATGTCATCGCGGGTGAACATCCCGATGCTGGCCTGTCGATCGAAAAGACGGCTCGGCTCGATGACGCCGATGGCGATCAGTTCGGTGCCGCGATAGCCGAGCCGGACCGCGCCGTCGCCAACCATTTTCCCCGCTGGCTCCAGGAAGTCGCCGCTGACGGCGATGATTTCGGCGAGATCGGCGGGATGGGCAAGCCTGAACTGGACATCTTCGGCGAATTGCCCGTCGGTATCGCCCCCGGGCAGCGTCGAGAAGAAACACGCCTGCTTGTGAACTGCCGCGCACGCATCCAGCGCATGGCTGAGAAAGAACTCGTCACAGGTCGGCGCAAACGCATTGGCGATCGCGTGCCGGCTCAGGATCTCGGCATAGGCGGTCTGGGCATACCGCCGGGCGGTTGGCGTCA
>Ga0154020_10005124_pt1 | contig 15542 bp, 10 predicted proteins | sample Klosneuvirus_201_FD_109709 | JGI IMG/M metagenome (GOLD analysis project Ga0154020, IMG submission 109709) | Active sludge microbial communities from wastewater, Klosterneuburg, Austria - Klosneuvirus_20160825_MG | ecosystem: Engineered > WWTP > Aerobic digester > Activated sludge | place...
AGGTGGCCTCGCTCTTCCGCGGCGTGCCAGAGGCGCTGTTCAACTCGCGCGTGAAGACGTTATTCTTCGAGTTGAAGAAGGCTTGGAACAATATCCCGTTCGAAGTGGTGAACGACGGCGAAGTGACAGCGCTGGCGGGATCGATGTCGCTCAATGACAACGCGGTGCTTGGCATCGCGCTCGGATCGAGTCAGGCGGTTGGCTACGTGACGCCAGATGGGAACATCACGTCATGGGTGAACGAACTGGCGTTTGCGCCGGTGGACTACAATTCGGGCGCGCCGATTGACGAGTGGTCGGGCGACTACGGTTGCGGCGTGCAATACTTCTCGCAGCAATGCGTGGGGCGGTTGATTCCGAAGGCGGGCATTGAGATGGACGCGAAGCTGCCGCTGCCCGAGAAACTTGTCGAGGTTCAGAAACTGATGGCGAAGGGCGACGAACGCGCGCTGAAGATTTATCAGACCATCGGGACGTATCTCGGCTACGCGATTGCGCATTACGCGGAGTTTTACGACGTCCGGCATTTGCTGATCCTCGGTCGTGTTACGACGGGCAAGGGCGGCGAGGTGATTCTGAATGGCGCGAAAGCCGTGCTCGCGAAAGAGTTTCCAGAACTGGCGTCGAAGATTGCGTTGCAGATGCCGGACGAGAAATCGAAGCGTCACGGACAGGCCATGGCGGCGGCGAGTTTGCCCGTGATCCCGAAATAGCCATGAATCCCTACGCCACATTCGTCGCTGAGCTCGCGCAGCAGCTGGAGCGCGGCAACCAGTTTCCGCTGGGCGGTTTCCCGATACCTGTTCACGCGAAGCCATCGACTGATGCGCCGCGAGTGTTGATCTTCTCACCGCATCCCGATGACGAGGTGATCATTGGCGGGCTCGCGTTGCGACTGAAACGGGAGCTGGGTTGGAACGCGATCAACGTGGCGGTGACTCAGGGCAGCAACAAGGCGCGGCAAGGCGAGCGCTGGCAGGAATTGCAGCAGTGCTGTGATTACGTCGGTTTCGGATTGGTGGCGACGCGCGAGGGCGGTCTGGAGGGAATCAATCCAAAGACCAGGGTCGACAAGCCGATGGAATGGGCGATTAAGGTGGAGTGCATCGCGAATATTCTCCGTGAGCACAAGCCAGCGGCGATTTTGTTTCCCCACGACGACGATTGGAACGCGACGCACATCGGAACTCACCATCTGATCGTGGATGCCCTGAAGAGTCTCGGGCCGGAGTTTTCGTGCATCACGGTGGAGACGGAGTTCTGGGGCGCGATGGATACGCCAAACTTAATGGTGGAGTTGAGCGTGCAGGATGTCACCGACATGATCACGGCGCTCACGTTTCACGTTGGTGAGGTGAAGCGGAATCCTTATCACCTCCGGACCACAGCGTGGATGATCGATAATGTCCGGCGTGGCGGGGAGTTGGTGGGAGGGCAGGGCGGCGCGGCGCCGGATTTCGCGTTTGCGACGCTCTACCGATTGCGTCGCTGGAAGGCAGGTCAATTTGCCCAGTTGATTGACGGCGGAAAGTTTCTGTCAGCCAGTGGCGAACTGAAAGCTTTGTTCTCTCCCGACAGAGTCTGATGGCGCCTCACGGTTGGTGAGTGGCCAGCAGCGGGAGGGTGATCGTGAATTGCGTTCCGTGGTGGACCTGACTGGAAACGGCAATGGTCCCGCGATGCTCCTCAATGATTCGTCGCGTGATCGGGAGCCCGAGCCCGGTGCCATTCGTCTTGGTGGTGAAAAACGGCACGAAGAGGCGTTCCAGATTCTCAGCCGGAATTCCGATGCCATTGTCCTTAATCGTAATTTGCAGTGCCTGAGAAGCGAATCCCGCGGCTCGATCAGGAGCGCAAATCTGAGTCGTGACCCGCAATAAACCGTCGGCCCCCATGGCATCCAGCGCGTTGAAGAGCAAGTTGATGAACGCCTGCTCCAGCTGGTAGGTGTCACCTCGCACCGTGTCCGGCGTCGCTTCGAGGCTGCGTTCGAGTTTGATTTTCCTTCCTTCAAGATGGTGCTGAACCAAGTTCAGCGACTGGTCCAGGACTTGATGAATATGGATCGTTCCCAGTTTAGGCCGAGCCGGACCGCCAAACCGAAGCATCTGGCTGACGATCGAATTGATCCGGTGCATCTCACGATTCACGATCTCTGCGAGCTGAGCATTCTGATTCTGGCTGATGAGCAGATCAACGAAGGTCTTGATGGCAACAAGCGCGTTTTTCACCTCGTGCGCCATGCTCGCAGACAATGTCCCGATGCTGGCCAGACGATCCATCTGACGCAGATTTTGTTCGAGCTGCCGGGCGGGGGTCAAATCCTGCAAAATAGCGGCGACGGCCTGAACGTGTCCCTTGCTGTCCAGAATCGGGGTCACCCGAACCTTCAAGCTTCGAGGCGATGAGTTTTTTAAAGGCGCGGGAATCTGCAGTCGCGTGGACGTCTCGTTGCCCTTGAACGAGTCGCGAAGAAGCTGCTGTAGGGCGTGAGGAAATTGCTCGAAGTTGGGCGAGTCATCATTCAGTTCTAGGATCTCGCGAGCATCGGCGGAAATGGTGGCGAGAGTGAAATCTGAGTGAACGACAACCAGCCCCGCGAGGTGGCATCGTTCGAGAAGTTCCGGAAGATTGCCAACCGGGCTTCCGCCTTCCAAGCCTTCCATTGCTTTGCTGGCTGTCGTTGTGACCATGACAACTGCTGACTGAACATTCCTGTTACCGTCTGGATCGAACGAGGGCAAAATGAATTTATGCCAATGCTCACCGAGTCGTGACTCAGACGGTGGCATTTCTTCCGCCAAAGAGCAAACTCCGACTAAGTTCAAAAATTCGTAGAGGAAGTCGCATCAAGTTGCAGACGTAAAATCAGTCGTAGTCCTTGCGTACGCGCAGGAATCCAGAGGCTTGCGGGTTTGGGAACAATTTACCCGGTAAGAACAGCCCGTCCGGATAACTTCGGATATGCAACTTGGGGACATGCCCAGATAGTCCTCAACGAAATGCGAGTGCTACATCAAGCTCCAATAAGCTGATAGCGAGCATGTTTAGGCGATATCCGTTCGCGCTCGTTCATAATGAATTCGGTTCGATGGCATTCAAACCGCTCTCACGCCCAAGCTGATGTCCGTTCAGAAGCAAACAATTGAGCTGCTCTCGCTGACTGAGAAGATCGTCGGAGAACTCTATCTTCCCGAGAATGGTCCCGCCTGCCCTGCATTAATCATCTGCCATGGTGCCGGTGAGTTCAAAGAAAACTACGCTGAACTCTGCGGTTGGCTTGCGAGTCGAGGCATTGTCGCGCTGGCGATCGACATGCACGGGCATGGTGAAAGTCAGGGCGAGCGTTTCCACGTCAAGATGGATGAATGGGTAGCAGATATTCGCGCTGCCTTGGAATTCCTCACACAACATTCGCGAGTCTGTCCGGAAAGAATAGGGGCGTTCGGGCTATCGTCAGGAGGAACAGCTATCCTTGAAGCGGCATTGGTTGAGCCCCGATTAAAGGCTCTGGTAGCCCTTGATGCCACGGTTAGAACTTCGATGCCTTGGTATGCCACTGCGACCTTGAAAGGGTTGAGTGCCTTCGGATGGCTGAAGCGATTGGTGACTCGGACGGAGTTTCGCCTGTGTTTACTGGGAATGTTGCAGGGCATCCGTTTGGCGTCTGACCCTGAGGTCGACAAACGATTGCGGGACGATCCTCGATCGACCGAGGCATTTCGATCGTTTCCGCTTCCCGGTGCCGCGCAATCGTTTTTCGTCGATACCCTCACTCGCGTATCTCAGATCAGGATCCCAACCTTGGTCCTGTGGGGCGAGGACGATCAGTTGGATTCACCTGAAACGGCTCGTCTCCTCTACAATACCTTGATGTGCAAGAAACAGCTCCATATCATCCCCGGCAACGGCCACGTGGGACATCTCGACAGGAATCGCGAACAGGTGTTTTCACTGACGGCCAAGTGGGCGTTCGAGAATCTCGCGGCGTAACGGTGAAATAAACGGACGACGTAAAGCTTAGCGGGCAGGCTAATGCAAAACAGGATCATTCACGGACAGGATGCGAAGGCGCTGCGGCAGGACGAAAAGTGGGCATTGATGTCGCCCTTTTTAAGGGATCACGGCCGCGAGGCGCTTTCCTACGCTACACTTCAGGAGGGAATGGAGTATTTCATCCATCCGAAGGGCTACGTGGCCTTTACAACCGTTACCCATCCTGTTTTCGCTCGGCAAGGGAGGCGGATTGCGCTTTCGGACCCCATTTGTGCGCTTGAAGATCTAGCGGAAGTGGTGCGGGAATTTTTGGAGTTCGCCCCGCAGACGTGCTTTGCGGTGGTCTCAGAACAGGCCGCCGCAACATTGCGGGAAATGGGGTTCAAAGCGAATTGCGTAGGCTATGAACCAGAGATTCCGATCCAAACCTACAACACTCTCGGTAACTGGAAAGATCTCGATTTGATAAAACGGGCCCGCAATGAGGCAAAGCGGGAAGGAATCATCATTCGCGAAGAGCAAGACATTGAGAAAGTCAGCAAATCGCAATTGAACGAGATTTCATCTCGATGGATTGCGCACAAGAAGGTAAATGATCGTGAAATCTGGATTTACGCGCGCAGGCCGGTGCTGGCCTTTGAGGAGGATGTTCGCAAATTTGTAGCTTACGACCGGGAAGGCCGAGTAGCCGGTTTCATCTTCTATGATCCGATGTACCGTTCCGGGAGGCCATACGGATACTCAGCGAATATTTCGCGTTGCGACGAGCAACGGTTTGGCCGGCTTGCGACTGCCATCAACATGGCGGCGGCGGAGCAGTTTCGCATGGAAGGCCGGGAGGTAATCAATCTATGCTTGGCGCCATTTGTTAAGCTCGAAGCCGGAAAGTTCAACGATGACTCCGCGACCAAGGCATTCTTTGAATTGAGCGAACGCTACGGGAACGACATTTACAACTTCAAGGGATTGTCCTTCTATAAGGCCAAATATCGCGCCACGGAAAAGCCGCTCTACTTCGTCTCCAATAACTCGATGCCGGCGAACGATGTTTACCTGGCCTTCCTATCGTCCGACATAACGCGCAGCTACTTCTCCACCGTTGGACGACTTCTTCGAGGCATGGTTACCAGTCTGTTTACGAGTGAAACGAGGGGAATTTGAATTTATGAAACAAAACACCAAAGACTCAAAAACCGCTGTACATCTGGCAGGGCTTTGCGCCTTGGCTTGCGTGGCGATCCAGCCTGCGACGGCTGCGTCCGCGGAGGAAAAGTCCGCTGCCATGCAGTTTCTGGAGCAGGACTATCTGCTGGGCACCTGGGGCGGAACGCGCACATGGTTGTCCGAAAAAGGCGTGGACTTTGAGTTCTTTTACTTCGGGTCCGTGCCATCCGTGATCGAGGGCGGCCGCAAGCGCGGATCGGTTTACCAGGGCCTGTTCGCGATGACGCTGGATCTTCACACCGAGAGACTTATTGGATTCGAGGGCGGGCGTTTTCATGCAGGCGGATTGTGGCTGCATGGTGAGAAGCCTTTCTCGGACGACTACATCGGTGATTTGAACAAGGTCAATTTGATCGATTACCCCAACGCGTTTCGCCTATGGGAACTTTACTACGAACAAAAGCTAGCCGCCGATAAAGTCGCCCTGAAATTCGGACAACTGGCGGTGGATCAGGATTTCATCAAGCCCGAGTACGCCCAAATCTTTGTCAACCAGACCTATTTCTTCCCCACGATTCATTTCAATTTGTTCGACATTCCAGGGTATCCCGCAGGTCGGCACGCCCTACCATCCTCCCCGCTGGCGACACCTGGTGTTCGTTTGCGGTGGGATTCCACGTCGCGCTGCTACACGCAGATTGCCGTGTACGACGGAAATCCGGATCGCTCGTCATCTGGTTCCCGCATTAACCTGAACAATCAAGAGGGTGCGCTGTTCTATTTTGAAGGAGGGTACAAGTGGAACTCAGAGAAGGAAGACACAGGGTTGCCGGGTAATGTGAAACTGGGTGGCTATTACCACACGGATGATTTCTACGACAACTATAACACTCTTCGGGCGTTCGTAGGGGCAGGGCCTGGGCCGACGACGCACTCTGGCAACTATGGTATCTACGCAACCGTGGACCAACTTCTCTATCGTGAGGGAGAGCTCAGCGATCCCGCAAAACAAGGTCTGGGCGTGTTTGTGCGTGGAGGTTGGGCTCCGGCAGATCGAAATCTGGTCGACTGGTCGCTGGACGGCGGCGTGGTCTACAAAGGCCTCATCCCAACCCGCGATTATGATTCGTTAGGAGCATCGATCGGCTGGATGTGGATGAGCGATGATATTGCTCGCGGCCAGCGCGTGGTCAACGGTGTGGCCCCCGGAACATTTTCTGAAGTGGATTACGAAGGGGTAGTCGAAGTGACGTATAAGGGCCAAATCACCGCTTGGTGGACACTCCAGCCGAGCATTCAATGGGTGGCTCATCCCGGAGGGTCCGAAGGAGATCGTAACGCCTGGGCGGCCATTTTGATGACGACTCTCCGTTTTTAGAAAACGTCCCATGCCATCAATGAAGAGATGATAACCGCTTCACTGTTTGGTAACCAACTTCGGTGTTAAAGGCTCGATTGATAACAAAGAACCGGCTTCGGGAGATGATGTCAGCGGGTGGTATCGCATTACATTCGTAATGATTGCAGATCTATACGGCACCATTGGCTTCAAAGATGAGGCGGGCGTTGAACTTCAAGCGACGCCGCTCAAGGTGGGAAGGCACCAGATCACTTTTGAAGTGGTTGCTCCGGACGCTGCGCTTCGAAGTTCGCAAGTGCTGGGCGATTTCCGTTTCTCTCTGAACGACATTACGACATACGCGGGGCGTGCGACGCTGACCTCGGTGACCCAGATGGGAACGCAAACCGTCTGTGTTGCCACGATCGAGGAGGGTTGGGTCCACCCAAGGCTGCCGACCTGGAATATCGAGCCTGAAGATGGCTCTCAAGCCTTTCGGCATTACATCAATCACTGGCAGAAGTTTTATCGCGTTGACCCTGCGTTCAAAAGTTTGCTGGTCGAACTGCAGACGTTTCTCGGGGATCTCAGGTTTTGGTGTGAGCCGATCGAAGATGGCACCAAGGGTTCAGCCAGTGATCGGCAGGATTCCCGGATGCGAGCGCTTTTGCACAACATGGGGAAGGACTCCACGGCGATGCTCAATGAGTTCTTCGAGCGTTTCGAGTTATTGGCGACTAAATCGGATGAGGGGAGCCGGCCTGCATATCGGATCCTTGCCCGCCGATTGCTCCATCCGTTGCTCCTGTGCTCGCCATTTCTTTACCGGACATACCGAAAGCCGCTTGGCTATGCAGGGGACTACGAGATGGTCAACATGATCTCCCGTGATCCCTTCGAAGGCCCGACGTTCTATGCGAAGCTGGTCAATCTCTGGTTTCTCAGGCAACCGCCGGCGGAGGCGCACCGGAATCGCATACAGTTCCTGCAAGAGAGGATTGATGAAGCTGTCATCAAGGCGGCGGCCGAGGGGCGTCGCGCTTGCATCTACAATTTGGGTTGCGGACCGGCGCTTGAACTTCAGGAGTATCTCGCCAGCTGCGCTCACTCAGATGGTGCAGAGTTTGTTTTGGTCGACTTTAATGAAGAAACGTTGACGTATGCCCGATCGAAAATAATGGCGATTAAGAAGGCGCATCACCGTGCCGCGCAGTTTGAGTTCATCAAAAAATCAGTGAACCAAGTGTTAAAGGAGGCGTCCGCCAGCGCCGAGACTGCTCGAGACGGTGATTCCCGGTATGACCTGGTTTACTGTGCGGGACTCTATGACTACCTGACGGACGCGGTCTGCCGGCGCCTCTCGACTCAATTGTATCGGCTGGTCAGACCCGGAGGATTGCTGTTGACGACCAATGTTCATTCCTCCAATCCGTGGCCCATGGTCATGGATTTCATCATGGACTGGCATTTGATCTACCGTACTGCCGATGAAATGCTGGCGACGAATCCTGTCGGTGCAAACGTTGAGGACATGAAGGTTTCGTCCGATTGCACGGGCGTGAACATCTACAGCGAAATCTTCAAACCGCAGGTGGAAACTCCGTAACGTGGGCCGGAACAACGTCAACGCAGAATTGCTGGCTTCATATCGTTCCTACGAACGAACCCAGCGTCTTGCCAATACAAGGGTTGGCTGTCTGCTCGTCATTTTTCTGATGCCTGCGGGGACATTGCTTGACTGGTTTGTTTACGACAAACATGTCGTGCCGTTTCTCTTCCTGCGCATTGCCGCGTCTATCACCGCGTTGTTGATTCTGGGCTTTTTGAAGACATCCGTGGGCCAGAAGATGGTGCGCTTCCTCGGGGTCGTGGTGCCTCTAATCCCAGTTGTTGCGATTGCGGGAATGATCGCGGTGGAGGAAGGATTTGCCTCTCCATATTACGCCGGCCTGAACTTGGTCTTGCTTGCGGTGGGCGCGGTTCTTCACTGGACCGTGCTGGAAAGCGTTATCGCTTGTGCGTTGGTCGTTGTGATATACGTATGTGCCGGACTTCTTCAGGGAAGCGTCCCCGAGAGTCGGATTTTTGTTAACAACTTCTATTTCATCACGCTGATGGATGTCATCGTGATTGTGGGGACTTACTTTGCCCAGAAGCAGCGCTTCCGGGAATTCGCCCTTCGATTCGAACTCGACGCCAACAAACGGCAACTGGAGGAGAGCAACCAGAAGCTGACGGAACTCGATCAAATCAAGGGCCGGTTCTTCGCCAACATCAGCCACGAGTTGCGAACGCCGTTGACGCTGATGATTTCTCCGCTCGAGACGATCATGGGACGCTATTCCAATGCACTGGGGTCTGATGCGGTGGGTCTTCTCAAAACGATGCACGGGAATGGCCTCCGGCTGCTGAAGTTGATTAATGACCTTCTGGATTTGGTGCGCCTCGACTCGGGTGTCATGGAGGCGCGTCGTGAACCGGTGGCTTTGGAGCAGTTCCTCAATGGAATGGCGAGCGCTGCCCGTCAGGTGGCTGAGGATAAGAAGATTGATCTAGTCGCTACGATTGCGCCCGATGTCGGCGTTGCCATGCTCGATCGGGATAAGATGGAGAAGATAGTTCTCAACCTCCAGTTCAACGCGCTCAAGTTCACACCCGTCGGCGGACGCGTTGAGCTTCGCGCGGATAAAGAGGGTGAGGAGTTGGTTTTGCGAGTCGCGGATACTGGCATTGGAATTCCCGAGAAAGATCTACCCAATGTTTTTGGACGCTTTTTCCAAGTGGATAGTTCCGCGCGTCGGAAATACCAGGGTGTAGGAATTGGTCTCGCTCTGGTGAAGGAGTTGGCGGAGCTGCATGGCGGCAACGTTTCCGTCCAGAGCGTTGAAGGGAAGGGAACGACGTTTACTGCAAGAATGCCGTTTATCGCGCCGGAACCTGGTGTGGAGCCCGCAACCGCGCCAGCGCTGGATTTGTCTCCAGCACCTGCTTCTCAAGGTGGAACGACGTCGGCTGCGGACGGAAAGGCGGAAGCCACTGTTTCGAGCCAGGAGTGGCTGACAAATCTCTATCAGCGGGCGAATCTTTTTGGCGCGCCGGTTCTCGATCGCGTGGCGCCGGCGAAGGGATCAGGGGACTCGCCGGGCAACGAGCATGCCTCGACGGTTCTCATTGCGGACGATCAGCCGGACATGTTGGTGTTCCTTAAGTCGGAGTTGGCTCCGCATTACAATGTCATCACGGTCGCCAACGGGCAGCAGGCGGTGGACAAGGCCGCAGAGTATCACCCGGACATTATCCTTCTCGACATGATGATGCCGGAGAAGGATGGCATTCAGGCGTGCCGCGAGATTCGATCAGAGTCTGCCACCCGCAACACCCCAATTGTGCTCATCACTGCCCATGTCGACGAGGATACCAAGCTGAACGCGCTACGCGCCGGGGCGAGCGATTTTCTCCCCAAACCGTTCTCGACTACGGAGCTTCATGTCAGGGTGAAAAATCTCGTCGAGTCCTACGATTTCCAACGCAAGCTCGCCGATCAGAATTACAAACTGGAAACGACCATCGAGCAGTTGAAGGACACCGAGACCCAGTTGGTGCAGACTGAAAAAATCGCCGCGTTGGGTCGGCTCAGCGCGGGCATTATTCATGAGATCAACAACCCGCTCAACTTCGCCGCGACGGGACTTTATACGCTGAGGAGCAAGGCGAAGTTGATTCCGGATACGGACCGCGACGGGTATGCGGAGGTATTGAAGGATGTCGAGGAAGGCATTCATCGAGTGAAGTCGATTGTGTCGGACCTTCGCACGTTTACTCACCCGGGCTCACGGGGAATGGAGGAAGTGAATGCGCAGGAGGCGGTCGCCTCGGCGTTGAGGTTCCTGAGCCAGGAATGGAAAAACAAGGTTGAGCTCAGGGTCGATCTATCCGATGCCCAAGTCGTGTGGGCCGATAAAAACAAAGTGATCCAGGTGTTGATCAACCTGCTTCAGAACTCGCTTGATGCGATTCGCACCAAGAAGTTCGAGTCGGGCAAACCGGAGATTGTCATTTCGGGTGAAGTCGTGCGGGAGACGAGCCGATTGACGATTCGCGACAATGGCGAGGGAATCACGCCCGAGGTGATGGACAAGATCTTCGATCCATTCTTCACGACGAAGGATGTGGGTGAAGGAATGGGGCTGGGCCTCAGCATCTGCTATCGCATCATGAAGGATTTTGGCGGCCGCATCACCGCCAGAAGTGAACCCGGAGCATTCTGCGAGTTCACGCTGGAGTTTCCGGCGGTCCAGCCACAGACTGCTTTGCAGCCGTAATAAGGCAACAGGTCATGGAACATACTTACGACTACAAGAAGTTCGCGATACTGTATGTGGACGACGAGGAGAAGTCGTTGAAGTACTTCGCGCGCGCCTTCGAGGAACATTTCCGCATTCTCACCGCCCCAAATGCGCAGGAAGGTTACGCACTCCTGCAGAAGCATCAGGACGACATTGCAATCCTGATGACCGATCAGCGGATGCCGGGTGAGAAAGGAACCTGGCTGCTGGAGAAAGCGCGGCAGCTTCGTCCGAACATCGTGCGAATCCTCGCGACGGCGTATGCGGACATGGATGCCGCCATTGCGGCGGTAAACACGGGCTCGATTTACAAGTACGTCACCAAGCCGTGGGATCCTCCGCAGTTGGAGACGACGCTCAAGCGCGGCCTGGAGTTCTTCATTGTCCAACGCGAGCGAGATCAACTGTTGCAGGAGAAGATGTCTGTCCTGCATCGCGTAATGATCGCAGACCGGATCATGAGCCTTGGCCTGCTGGCGGCGGGCTTGAGTCATCACGTCCGGAATTCTTTGGTGGCCGTAAAGACCTTCCTAGATTTGGCTCCGACCAAACTGAAAGAAGAGAATCTCGATTTGAACGGTCTGCGAAATCCTGAGTTCTGGAAGGATTATTATCAGAAGGCGCAGAGCCAGATTGACCGCATCAACACGATGCTGCGCGATTTATGGGCCGCGTCAGAGCAGCGCACCAATGTGTTCAAGGATCAGGTGAACTTGAACCACCTGATTCGGGAGGTGGTTGCGGAATTGCAATCCAGTCTGGGCAGCCGCCAGTTGGAAGTTGAGAATTCCGTTTCCGAAGTTCTGCCAGTGCTGACGGTGGATCGAATGAAGTTTGGCCGGCTCTTCGAATTGCTGTTGAAGGATGAGATCGCAAGTCTTCCGCCCGGTTCAGCGATTACCATTTCCGCCAGCGCCAAGCCGGTGGTGGGTACCGAAGCGCCTTCAATCGTCATTGAGGTGCGCGACAACGGTCCGGGATTGCCGCAGGAGGCGCTCCGGCTGGTGTTCGATCCCTTTGCGCTCCGCAGCGACAGTCCTCTCGAGTACGGCATCAATTTGATGGCAGTTTACTTCATCGTGCATCATCACGGTGGCCGCATTGAAGCGGAAAGCACGGAAGGCAAAGGGACGACGTTCCGTATAACCGTTCCCATCAACTGCGAACAATCCGTGCGGTCGGATGACAGTTCCAAACTTCTCGACAAAGTTCTGATCAACGAAAAGTTGTGGGAGAAGTTGATGGTGGCTGAGTAGCCGGGTTTGGGTGCGGAACGGTCCGCGAAAGGAGCACGTTTTAGGAACGGAGTTGCGAAGCGGGTGAAAGTTGAACATGCTTTCTGCGTTCGCACGGGTAATCATGCCGTCCAAACTCCAGTCTCTCAAAGGCAAGCTTCTGCTCGATAACGGCAGGCTTCAGGGATCCTTCTTTCACCGCAGTGTAATCCTCATCTGCCAGCACGACGCTGAGGGGGCGTTTGGTCTCGTCCTAAATCGCGTCACCGGCAACGAGGTCGGCGAAGCGGTCGTCGCGAAACTGCCGGCGACTCTGAAGCAGCTGCCGCTTTTCCTTGGTGGCCCGGTCCAGCCGCAGGCGCTCAGTTTCCTGCACAACGATTCGTTCATCCCCGAGGCGAACGTGATGCCGAATCTCCATCTTGATCACTCGCTGGATAACCTCATGGAAGTGTCGGACTCGTTTTCTCCCACCCGGCAGATCAAGGTTTTCGCGGGATACGCGGGATGGAGTCCGGGCCAGCTCGACGACGAGATGAAGCGTGACACCTGGCTGACGCATCCGGCCACGGTCGAGCATGTCTTCTATCCGAAGCCGGACGAGCTTTGGAAACTGATTCTCGCCGAAAAGGGCTGGAAATATCGCCTGATCGCGGATGCGCCGGATGACTTGTCCTGGAACTAGCTCGCGCTTGGTGCGGTTGCAAAATTGCGATCGCGGCGGCGTTCCCGCTTCCCGCCCTCGACCGCTTCTCCTATAAACCGTCCATGCCGACAGCGTCACTGCCTCCTCTCGAAACTCCGGTCACGGAGCTCTTCGGCGTCGGGCCAGAGCGTGCGGCTCAGCTGGCGCGCTTGGGTTTGTTCACGGTGAACGACCTTCTGCTTCACCGGCCAAACCGGCACGAAGATCGCCGACACTTGCTGAAGATTCGTGAACTGGAAGAGGGGCGTTCCGCGACCACCCGCGGGCGAATCGTCGCCCAAGGGCTGAAGACGTTTGCCAAGCGCACCAAGTCGGTTTTTGAGTTTGTGCTGGAGGATGCGACAGGGCGGCTTCACTGCCGCTGGTGGAACCTGCCGTACATGGAGAACTATTTCGCCGTCGGCGATGAAGTCATGGTGTATGGCAAGGTGAAGTCACTGAAACCGCGGACCATCGATCATCCTGAGACCGAGGTGATCGAAGGCGGGGAAGAGCTTCTCATTCACATCGATCGCATCGCGCCGGTGTATCCTCTCACCGAAGGATTGCCGCAGCGTTTCTTGCGTGGGCTGATCTGGCGGACCTTGGCCCGTTTTGAAGAAGCGGTGTCGGAACCTCATCCAGGACTGCTGCTGCCCGACTTGCCGTCCCGCGCGAACGCGATCCACATGTTGCATTTCCCGCAAGAGTTGCCGGATGTCGAGATCGCCCGCCACCGCCTAGCGCTGGATGAATTCATCGAGCTTCAACTTGCAATTCAGCGGCGTCGCCGAAAGCTCCAGGCGCAAGCTTCAGGACTGCCGTGTGCTGGAGACAATCGCTTGATCAAGCCCTTCCTCAAGTTGCTGGGGTTTGAGCTGACTGCGGCGCAGACCAAGGTGCTGCGCGAGTTGCGACGCGATATGGGCGGCGCGTATCCGATGCGTCGTCTTGTGCAGGGCGACGTCGGCGCGGGCAAAACCGTGGTGGCGGCATGCTGCGCATTGATGGCGATTGAAAGCGGATACAGCGTGGCGTTGATGGCGCCGACAGAGATTCTCGCCGAGCAGCATTATCGAAATTTCAAACGATGGTTTGGGGAGCTGGGTGTGCCGGTTGAGCTGCAAACCGGTAGCCGCAAGACACGAGATGAACGGCAGGTGGAGCCCCGCCAAAAGCCAGACGCCACGGTGCAGAAACCACCGGCTGTTTCGCTCACCATTGGCACTCACGCGCTCATTGAATCCGGCTACTCGGTCGAGCGCTTGGGACTGGTGATCATCGATGAGCAGCACAAGTTCGGGGTCGCCCAACGCGAGAAGCTTGTGCGCAAAGGTCGGTATCCGCATCTGCTCGTGATGACGGCCACGCCGATCCCGCGAACGCTTGGCTTGACGATTTACGGCGATCTCGACAGCTCGGTTATCGATCAGATGCCCACTGGTCGCGGGCGTGTTCGCACCTTCGTCCGCAGTAGAGTGCTGCTACCCAAGGTCCACGAGTTCATCCGCCAGAAAATCGCGGAAGGCCGGCAAGCCTACATTGTCTTTCCGCGAGTTGATGAAGGCGATTCCCAGGCTGGGATCAAAGCGGTCACGCAGGAGTTCGAACAGCTGCAAAAGGAGTTTGCGCCGAGCAAAGTCGCCTTGCTGCACGGCCGGTTGAGCGCTGAGGAAAAAGAACGTGTGATGACTGCGTTTCGCGCGAACGAGATTCAAGTGCTGCTGGCGACCTCAGTCATCGAGGTGGGAGTGGATGTGCCGAACGCGACCGTGATGGTCATCGAGAATGCGGACCGATTTGGCCTGGCGCAGCTGCATCAATTGCGCGGACGCATAGGGCGGGGTGCCCACGAATCCTATTGCGTGCTGGTGGCGGAAGCGAAGTCGGAAGAATCGCGCCATCGGCTCGAAGTGTTGGCCCAGTCGAACGATGGTTTTGAAATCGCCGAAGCGGACATGCGCTTGCGCGGGCCGGGCGAGTTCCTCGGCCAAAATCAAAGCGGAATGCCGTCGCTCCGCTTTGGAGATCTGCTTCGGGACCGGCCGCTCATCGAACGCGCCCGAGAGCTCGCCGGCAGTCTGCTCGACGCAGAACAGGCTCGCCGAGGTTAGTTGGCCTTTGGTGCGACGATGGCGCGAACGGTGCCGTCGGGCTGAAGTTCCAGTCGCGATTTCTTGTCAACGGTGACCCCGGCGCCGGCCTTGGCGAGGCGAACCCGCGTTTCCATGTCCTGCTCCGCGCGCTCCAGCTGGAGCTTGAGGAATGAAGGATCATTCAGCTTCCGAAAGTAGTCCGCCACTTCGAGTACGAGCCGGCGGTTCTCTTGAGTCAGCGCGTCACGTTCCGTCGCAATTGGTGTGGCTTTCGTGCTGGCTTCCGCGACCTGGCGACGGAGTTCAGGGATAATCTCCAGCTTGCGTTGGAGTTCTGTTCGCTCGGACTCGAGGAGCGCAATCTGAGCGGCTTTCGTCTGCAAGCTGACATTCGCCTCGCGGGCCGAAGTTTCGGCGGACTTGAGCAGGAGGGCTGTTTGAACGAGGCGATTGGATAGCTGCAGCAGATCGCTGGTGCGCTTGGTCACAATGTAGTTGGCGTTGCTGGAGTGTTGAGCGGTCGTGCCCTGCTCGAGTGCGAGCTTGGTGCGCAGCTCGGCGACTTGATTGGACATCGTCTCGTATTGCTTCAGCGCTTGTTCGGCTTCGGTGCTCGCGCTGCTGTTCCGTTTGTAGAGTCCAAAGGCGAGCGCGGCGCAGATGAGGCCGAGGATGATGACG
>Ga0154020_10005125_pt1 | contig 15542 bp, 6 predicted proteins | sample Klosneuvirus_201_FD_109709 | JGI IMG/M metagenome (GOLD analysis project Ga0154020, IMG submission 109709) | Active sludge microbial communities from wastewater, Klosterneuburg, Austria - Klosneuvirus_20160825_MG | ecosystem: Engineered > WWTP > Aerobic digester > Activated sludge | place...
ACCTGGTGCGTTCGATGACGAAAATTTCGAACAGAACTTCACGCCCACGGGCCACACCGGGGCGATCCGCCTGCAGGTCACCGCGCGCAACGACACCGGCGGCGTCATCGCCATCGCGGCCAGCAGCGTCACCGTCGTCCCCGGGGTGACCACGCCAGTCACCGTGACCCTGACCGAGAGCTCGCCGATCGCGTTGCTGGTGGTCGAGCCGTCACCGGTCGACTTCGGCAACATCGTGCTGGGTGCGCCGGTCGGCCGCGTCATGGTCACCGTGCGCAACAGCGGCGGCACCGCCTCGGGCCCGCTGACCTCGGTCATCAGCGGTGACACCGCCGTGTTCGTCATCGATCCCGCCACCACCTGCGACGGCAAGACGCTGGCGCCGGCCGAGAGCTGCATGTTCGCCATGGAGTTCCGCCCCACCCAGGAGGGTGCGCGCACGGCCTCGCTGGCGATGACCGCGTCACCCGGCGGCACCGCCACGGTGAGCCTGACCGGCACCGGCGCGACCCCCGCGGTGCTGGTGGTGTCGCCCGAGATCGAGAACCTGGGTGACGTCGAGACCGGCACCTTCGGCCCCAGCCACACCATCACGTTCATGAACACCGGCGGCTCGCCCACGGGCGCCCTGATGTCGACCATCGGTGGCACCGACGCGGCCGACATCAAGATCGCCACCGACGGCTGCAGCAACCAGCCGCTGAACGCTGGCAGCACCTGCACCCTGACGCTGCAGCTGCGCCCGACCACGCGCGGCGCCAAGTCCGGCATGCTGACCATGGTCGGCGCCCCCGGCGGCACCACGGTGACGACGCTGACCGGTCGTGGCCTGACGCCGTCGGCGCTCGAGGTCAACCCGACCATGCAGGACTTCGGCACCGCGGTCACCAACACCATGTCCGAGGCCACCTTCACGGTGCGCAACGGCGGCGAGGTCACCACCGGCGCCCTGATGATCACGCTGGGCGGCGTCAACTTCGACGAGTTCTCGTTGCCCAACGACAGCTGCAACACCACCACGCTGGCGTTCGGCGCCACCTGCTCGGTCACGGTGCGCTTCCGCCCGACCACGGTCGGCCCCAAGTCGGCCACGTTGCGTATCCGCGGCACCCCCGGCGGCGACATCACCGCCGCGCTGAGCGGCACCGCGGCGGGCCCCGGCGCGCTCGCCATCACGCCCGCCAGCATCGACTTCGGCGGCATCGTGGTCGGGCAGTCGAGCACCACGCGCACGTTCACCGTGACCAACACCGGCGGCGCCGCCACCGGCGCGCTCAGCGTCTCGCTGGGCGGCACCAGCGCCTCGCAGTTCGTGGTCCAGACCGACACCTGCACGGGCCAGAGCCTGGCGCCCTCGCCCGGCGGCATGTGCACCGTCAGCTACCAGCTGCGCCCGAGCTCGGCCGGCGGCAAGACGGCGTCGCTGATCGTGGCCTCCAACCCCGGCGGCACCGCGACGGCGTCGCTGGTCGGCAGCGGTCTGGCCGCCGCCGTGCTGAGCGCCAACGCGACCACCGCGGCGCTGGGCCTGGTCGACGTTGGCGCCATCGGCGGCTCGTTCACCTGGACGGTGACCAACGTCGGTGGCGTGCCCACCGGCACCCTGGCGACCTCGAGCACCGGTGACGCCGCCGACATGCTGATCAGCGGCAATTGCACCCAGGTCCTCGCGGTCGGCGCCAGCTGCACCATCTCGGTGACCCTGGCGCCGCAGACCGGCGGCGCCAAGAGCACCACCATCACGGTGACCGGCAGCCCGGGCGGCAGCGTCTCGCTGGTGGCGACCGGCACCGCGCGACCGCCGCAGGTCCTGACCGTGACCAAGGCGGGCACGGGCACCGGCACCATCTCGTCGAACCCGGCTGGCATCGCCTGCCCGGCCGACTGCACCGAGGGCTATCGCTACAACACCACGGTGACCCTGACCGCGGCGCCGACCGGCGGCGCCACCTTCACCGGCTGGACCGGCGCCTGCACCGGCACCGGCGCCTGCATCATCTCGATGGTCATCGACCAGAACGTGACCGCGACCTTCGCGGCGCCGCGCTACCAGTTGACCGTCAGCACCTCGGGCGTCAGCACCGGAACCGTGACCTCGACCAACGTCGCCGGCATCACCTGCGGCGCCGACTGCAGCGAGCTCTACGACAGCGGGACCCCGGTGACGCTGATGGCGCAGGAGGCCGCGGGCTACAGCTTCGGCGGCTGGGCCGGCGGCGGCTGCGGCGGCCTGGTCGCGACCTGCAGCGTGACCATGAACATGGCGCGCACGGTGACCGCGACCTTCACGCAGAACTCGTACGCCATGGCCATCACCGTCAACGGCATGGGGCGCGTGACGTCGAGCCCGATCGGCATCGACTGCACCGCGTCGGCGGGTGACTGCGGCGAGCCCTACCTCAGCGGCACCACGGTGACGCTGACCGCGGCGCCGACGGCCGGCCACTCGTTCATGGGCTGGACGGTGGGCGCCGGCAACTGCACCGGGATGACCTCGCCGTGCACCGTCGGCATGACGGGCGCGCGCAACCTGACCGCGACCTTCGTGGCCATCCCGGTGGTGCTGACCGTGGCCAAGAACGGCAACGGCACCGGCACCGTGACCTCGGACTCGGGCGGCATCAACTGCGGCACCGGCAGCGCCTGCATGGGGACGTACGCCTCGGGCACCCCGGTCCTGCTGACCGCGGCCCCCGACACCGGCATGCGCGTCTCGGCCTGGAACGGCGGCAGCTGCACCGGGACGGGGTTGACCTGCACCGTCACGCCGGCCACCGACACCACCGTGACGGTGACGTTCACCAAGCTGACCTACACCATCATGTCGAGCAAGACCGGCGCGGGCGACAGCATTGGCCTCATCGATGCCGACGTCGGCACGCTCAACTGCGGAACCAACTGCAACGCGACCTACAACCACGGCGACGTCATCGTGCTGACGGCGACGCCGGGGACCCAGAACAGCCGCCTGGGCTTCTTCCTTGGCTGGGGCGGCACGCTGAGCGGGGGCGTGGACTGCATGGGCACCGGCACCTGCACCCTGACGGTGACGGCTGGTGGCACCATCACTGCGCGCTTCGAGACCTCGGAGCGCGTCCGGGTCACCATCCCCATGTCGTCCATGGGGATGGGAAGCGTGGTGTCCACTCCTGCCGGGATCGATTGCAGCACGGTGGGTAACTGTGACGCCCTGTTCCCCGCGAACACCTCGGTTACCCTGACCGCAACTCCTTCTGGAACGAACACGTTTGACAACTGGAGCGGCGGAGGCAGCGTGTGCTCGGGGACGAGCAACGTCTGCACCTTCACGCTGGCGACCTCCGACGTGTCGACGACCGTCAACTTCAAGGCGCCCTGACCCGAGGCCAGGGCGCCGCTTCTCGGCAGCGCTCCTGGCCTGTGCTTCGCTACAATGCGGGCGATGAGCGACGCCGAGGTGTGGAAGGTCTGTAGCGCGTGTCGGAACCCGATCAGGCTGGGGGCCGTGCACTGGGTGTGCAGTGTGTCGACGTGCAACCGGTCGCGCATGGCGCTGGTGTTCTGCACGGTGGGCTGCTGGGACAGCCACCTGTCGACGCTGCGGCATCGGGAGGCGTGGGCGGTCGAGGCGCGGGCGCCGCGCACGGCGGCGGAGGCGGCGGCCATCGTGGCGGCGGAGCCGGCGGCCGAGGCCGAGGCGGCGCCCCGGCGGGTGGTGACCGGGGTGCCGGCGCCGTCGCCGCGCTCGGCCGCGCCGGCGCCGTCCGACAAGGTGGCCGACGACGAGGTGCTGATCGTGGTCTCGCGCATGAAGAAGTACATCAAGGAGCGCTCGCAGATGAGCACCAGCGATGCGGTCGCCGAGGCGCTGACGCTGCATGTGCGCGCGCTGTGTGACGAGGCCATCCGCAACGCCGGCGCCGAGGGGCGCAAGACGGTGCTCGACCGCGACGTGCCGAGGCGGCGCTGAGTCAGTCCTTGCCCCTAGTAGCCGCGGCTGCTGGAGCCCGAGCTGTAGCTGCGCGAGGACGAGCCCGAGGAGTACGAGCGCGACGACGACGACGAGCTCGAGCGTGACGACGACGAGCTCGAGCGCGACGACGACCACGAGCTGCCGCCGGAGCGCGACGACGACGAGGACGACGACCAGAACGACGACCCCGAGCCGGAGCCCCAAGACGACCGGCGCGACTTCCTGAGCGCGGCGGCGAAGGCGGCCTGCTCGGCGGCCTCCTTGGCCTGCAGCCGGGACACCTCGGCGTAGGCGGCGCGCTGCGCGGCCAGGGCGCTGGCGGAGGACACCTCGCCCTGGTGCAGCACGACCTCGTAGTTCTGCTTCTGCAGCGCCTCCTGCGCGATGATCAGCGCGTTGCGGGCGGTGGTGAGATCCGCGCTCACGCCGCGGCCATAGTTGCGATCGGCGGCGGCGATGGCCTGCTGGGCGGCGGCGAAGGCGGCGCTCGCGCTGCGCGCCAGCTCCTCGTCGCGGGCGGCCAGCTCGGCGGCCGAGCCGGCCAGGGCGATGGCCGAGCGCGCGCTGGCCAGCGTCAGCTGCCAGTCACCGCGCGGCTCGGCCAGCAGCTTGCGGGCACGCTCGAGCTCGCCGGTGGCGGCGGCCAGGCGGGCGTTGGCGGGGGCGCGGTCGACCGTCGAGGCGCCGAGTTCACTGCGCACGCGCTCCAGCACCGCGCCACCATCGCTGACCTCGCGCTCGGCGGCGGCGTGGGCGTCGATGTCGCGCTGCGCCACCGCGGCCGCGTCGGTCAACACGGCGGCCAGCTGGCTGGCGCGCTGGTCGAGCCCGAACCACTCGGGGCGCGGCGCAGCCATGGTCTCGTCGACCTCGGCCAGCGCGTGCTCGGAGCTCTCCAGGACGCCGACCGGGCCGGCCCCGACGGCGTGGGCATGGGCGCCGGCCAGCTTGCCCAGCGTGGCGCGCGCCTCGCGGGCGCGGGCCAGCTCGGCGCGGGCGTGGGCGGTGGCGGCCTCGATCTCGCTCTTGCGCTGGTCGATGGCGTCGAGCAGCTCGGTGATGGCGGTCAGCGCGGCGGCGGCGCGGCCCAGCTTCTCGTCGCCGGCCAGGTAGCGCTGCGTGGCGGCCTGGCCGTCCTGCTCGGCGTCACTGCACAGCGTCTCGATCTGGGTGAACAAGGCGTCGCACTCGCCGAGGTTGTCGGACTCGGCGGCGAACGAGGCGTGGGCGTAGGCCTTCTCGAGCTCGCCCAGGGTGACGCGCGCCGGGGCGGTGCGACCACGTGCAGCGGCCAGCGCGGCGCGGCGCTCGGCCACCAGGCGGGGCAGCTCGGTGTGCAGGCGTCCAGTGGCGTCGAGCCGCTCGCGGGTGCCGTCGAGGACCTCCTCCAGCTCGCCGAGCTGCGCCTCGGTGCGCGCTGGATCGCCCGCGCGGATGGCCTCCAGCACCTCGCTGGCCAGCGCGCGGGCGTCGGCCAGGCGCGCCTCGGGATCGAAGATGGGCTCGCGCACGCGCAGCCCCTTGCCGCGCAGCTCGACGACGCGCGCGGCCTCGGCAGCAATCGCGGGTGTCAGCTCGTCGACCAGGCGGGTGGCCGCCGCGGCCAGCAGCTCGAGCTTGTCGGCCAGCGTCTCGGCCGCAGTGACGGCGGCCTCGGCCTGCTTGCGCGCACCGATGAAGTCGCGCGGCAGCAGCGCCAGGGCGGCGCGACGCTCGCCCGCCAGCCGGTCGATCTCGGCCTGGTAGGGCGCCAGCGGCAGCTCGCGCGCGGCCAGCTTGCCGGCGGCGGCGACCACGCGATCCAGCGCCTCGGCCAGCGCCTGCTCCGCCTTCGGCGCGCTGCGCCACTCGGCGGCCAGGGCGTCGAGCAGATCGACGGCGCGGCCATAGCGCTCGTCCAGCCAGCTGAACAGCTCGAACACCGGGATGCTCTCGACCCGCGGCTCGGGCAGGAACAGACGCCGGCGATCCGCCTTGGCCTTGGTCGACAGCTCGACGTTGCCGAGGCGCATCATGTCGACGGCCTCGTCGAAGCCGCGCCAGCCCAGCGGGCCGGTGGCCGCGGCGGCCGCCTCGGCGCGCGTCAGCAGGGCGCCCGCGGCGTCGATGCCCAGCATCAGGCCGTCGACGATCTCGCCCATGGCGCGGTAGCGCTCCAGCGACTCGCCGGCCAGGGTGCTGGCCAGGTTGGTGGTCGGGCGGAAGAACAGCGGATGGCCGTCCTCGAGGCCCATCAGGCGGTCGCGGCCCTGGGCCAGCCGCGCCTGCCACTCGCCGTGCACCTTGCTCCAGCGCGCGTGCCAGCTGCGACGCCGGCGCAGCGCCAGCACCAGCAGCAGGACGCCGATGCCCAGGCCGATAACGCCGAGCGTGATGGGCAGGACGCGCGTCTTCAGGAAGCGGTTGCGACGGAAACTGCTCTCGCTCTGGCGGGCGCCGTCGAGGCGGCCCTGGGCACCCTCGAGCTCGCTGGCAGCCAGCGTCTGCTCACCCCTGGCCAGGGCCTCCTCGGCGCGGGTCAGGTGCTGGCGCACGTAGGTCAGGCCGACCCGGGCGTGCTCGCTGGCCAGGCTGCGGCCCTGCATCTGCTTCAGGCCAACGCTGAGGTCGAGCAGGCGCTGCTGGTTCTTCTCGGCGGCGATCCGGGCGCGCTCGCGCGCGGCGCCGAGCTCGGTCACGGCCTGACGGGCCAGCGCCAGGTTGGCCTCGGCGAACATGCCGGCGCGGGCGTTCGACACGAAGTCGGAGCGGTCGATGAGGCCGACGCCCGAGGCCTCGCTGTAGCCGAGCGCCAGCCACTCGGAGCCCCAGTGCACGCCGATGCTGCGGTTGTCGAGCGCGTGCGTGATGAGGACGTGGCGCTTGCCATCGAGGCCGGCGTTCAGCGCGCCTGCCTTGACCCACTGCTCGTAGAGATCGTCGCCATAATGGCCGGCGGCGTTGCTGTAGCCGTCACCCGAGCGGCCCACGCCCCCGCGATCGGCGATGTCGACGACGACCACGATGAGCTGGACGTCGCTGCCCTGCTGCAGCTGGGCCAGGCCAGGCGCCAGCGCCGGCAGCTCGGGGGTGCCGCTGAAGTAGACCCGCTGGCCGGCCCGCCAGGTCGGGAACGGCGCGCGTTCGGCCCCGGCCACACCCGCGCTGGCGAGGGTCACGCTCGCGGCTACGGCGCACGCGAGCGTGAAGGCGGTGGTGCGAGCGGCGGCAGGACCAGGTCGGAGCATGCTGCATCATACGCAAACCCGGCCAGCCCTTGCGGTGGCGTCGTCTCGCCGACACAGTAGGGCGTGCTGTCCGCCTTCGCACCTGCCACCCGCGCCTGGTTCGCGGCCAGCTTCGCCGAGGCGACGCGGGTGCAGCGCGAGGCCTGGCGGCAAATTGCGGCAGGCGAGCACGTGCTGCTGTCGGCGCCGACCGGTAGCGGCAAGACGCTGGCGGCCTTCCTGTGGTGCGTCGACCGCCTGACCCAGCTGCCCGCGCGCGCGCCGGGCGGGGTGCGCGTGCTGTACATCTCGCCGCTCAAGGCGCTGGCGCACGACGTCGAGCGCAACCTGGCGCTGCCGCTGGCTGGCATCCAGGCCGAGGCGGCGCGCCTGGGCACGCCACTGCGCCCGGTGCGGGTGTCGCTGCGCACCGGCGACACCTCGCAGCGCGATCGGCAGGCGCTGCGCAAGGATCCGGGCGACATCCTGATCACCACGCCGGAGTCGCTGTATCTGATGCTGGGCTCGGGCGCGCGCGAGGTCCTGCGCAGCGTCGACACCGTGATCGTCGACGAGATCCACGTGCTGGCGCCGAGCAAGCGCGGCGCGCACCTGGCGCTGTCGCTGGAGCGCCTGGTCGAGCTGACCGGGCGCGAGCCGCAGCGCATCGGGCTGTCGGCGACGCAGCGCCCGCTGAGCGCGGTGGCGCGCTACCTGGGTGGCCGCCGCCCGGTCAGCATCATCGACGCCGGCGAGGCGCCGCGGGTGGATCTGACAATCGAGGTCCCGGCCGACGACATGGAGGCGCCGCCGCCGCCCACGGGCCCTCAGGAGCCGCAAGAGCGCGGCATGTGGCCCGCAATCCAGGCCCGCGTGCTGGAGCTGGTGCTGTCACACCAGAGCACCATCGTGTTCACCAACAGCCGGCGGCTGTGCGAGCGGCTGGCGCAGCGCCTCAACGAGCTGGCGCAAGCGCCGCTGGTGCGCGCGCACCACGGCTCGCTGGCGCGGGCGCAGCGCGAGCAGATCGAGGGCGCCCTCAAGCGCGGCGAGCTGCGCGGGATCGTGGCCACCAGCTCGCTGGAGCTGGGCATCGACATGGGCGCCGTCGATCTGGTGGTGCAGATCGAGTCGCCCGGCGGCGTCGCGCGCGGGCTGCAGCGGGTCGGGCGCGCCGGCCACTCGGTGGGGCGCCGCTCGGAGGGGCGCATCTTCCCCAAGTTTCGCGGCGACCTGCTGGAGGCGGCGGTGGTCGCGCGCGGCATGCTCGACGGCGACGTCGAGCCCATCCGGGTGCCCGACAGCCCGCTCGACGTGCTGGCGCAGCAGCTGGTGGCGACCTGCGCCGAGGTCGAGTGGAAGGTCGACGCGCTGGAGGCGATGGTGCGGCGCGCCGGGCCTTACCTGGAGCTACCGCGCACGCTGCTGCTGGGCGTGCTCGACATGCTGGCGGGGCGCTATCCGTCGGACGAGCTGGCCGATCTGCGCCCGCGCCTGAGCTGGGACCGCGCGCGCGACGTCGTGGTGGGGCGGCGCGACGCCCGGCTGATCGCGCTGGTCAACGGCGGCACCATCCCGGATCGCGGCCTTTTCGGCGTGTATCTCGGGCATGACGGCCCGCGCGTCGGCGAGCTCGACGAGGAGATGGTGTACGAGACGCGGCCCGGGCAGACCTTCCTGCTCGGCGCCTCGAGCTGGCGCATCGTCGAGATCACGCGCGACCGCGTCATCGTCAAGCCGGCCCCTGGTGAGCCCGGCATGATGCCGTTCTGGCGCGGCGAGAGCGTGGGGCGACCCATCGAGCTGGGCCGCGCCATGGGGGTGTTCGTGCGCGAGCTGGGCGCGCTCGGCGAGGCCGATGCGGTCGACTGGCTGGGCCGCGAGTACAAGCTGGAGGTGCGCGCGGCGCGCAACCTGTGGCGCTATGTGGAGGACCAGCGCAAGGCGACCGGGACGCTGCCGACGGATCGCGCCATCACGGTGGAGCGCTTCCATGACGAGCTGGGTGACTACCGCGTGTGCATCCTGTCGCCGCTGGGGGCGCGCGTGCACGCGCCCTGGGCGCTGGCGCTGGAGGCGCGGCTCGGGGCGCGCACCGGCTTCGAGGTGCAGGCCATCTGGAGCGACGACGGCATCGTGCTGCGCTTCTCCGACGCCAGTGCCGGCGGCGACGCGGCGGACGCGCCGGTGCAGCTGCCCGATCTGATGCTGGCGCCCGAGGAGGTCGAGGAGCTCTTGCTGGAGCAGCTCGGGCGCTCGGCGATGTTCGCGGCGCGCTTCCGCGAGAACGCGGCGCGCGCGCTGCTGCTGCCGCGGCGCCGGCCGGGCGGGCGCACCCCGCTGTGGACGCAGCGGCTGCGCGCCCAGCAGCTGCTGGCGGTGGCGCAGAGACACGCGGATTTCCCCATCGTGCTGGAGACCTATCGCGAGTGCCTCAACGACGTCTTCGACGTGCCGGCGCTGCGCGAGCTGTGCGCGGCCATCGCGCGCCGCGAGGTCGTGGTGACCCAGGTCGACACCCGCTCGGCGTCGCCGTTCGCGCGCTCGCTGGCGTTCGCCTACGTGGCCGCCTTCATGTACGAGGGCGACGCCCCGCTGGCCGAGCGCAAGGCGCAGGCCCTGACGCTGGATCGCGACCTCCTGCGCGAGCTGCTCGGGCAGGAGGAGCTGGGCGCGCTGCTGGAGCCGGCGGTGCTGGCCGACGTCGAGGCCGAGCTACAAGGGCTGGCCGAGTCGCGCCGGGCGCGGGATGCCAATGGGGTGGCGGATCTGCTGAGGCGAGTCGGCGACCTGGCGCTGGAGGAGGTGGTGGCGCGCGCGCAGGTCGCGGGAGAGAGCACGAGCACGAGCACGAGCACGAGCACGAGCACGAGCACGAGCACGAGCACGAGCACGAGCACGAGCACGAGCACGAGCACCGTCACGAACTGGCTCGACGAGCTGGCCAGGAGCGGGCGGGCGGTCGAGGTCGCCATCGCCGGGCAGCCACGCTGGCTGCTGGTCGAGGACGTCGCGCGCTATCGCGATGCGCTGGGCGTCGCGGTACCCGCCGGGCTGCCTTCCGCGCTGCTGGCGCCGGTGCCGGCGGCCCTGGAGTCGCTGCTCGGGCGCTGGGTCCGCGCGCACGGGCCATTCTCGACCACGACGGCGGCCACTCGCTATGCGCTGCCGCCCGCCCTGGTCGAGCCGCTGCTGCGCGCGCTGGCCAGCGCCGGTCGCCTGGTCGAGGGCGACTTCGGCACCGGCGCCGCGCAGTGGTGTGACGCCGAGGTGCTGCGGCAGCTGCGCCGGCGCACGCTGGCGCACCTGCGCAGCCAGGTCGCGCCAGTGTCGGCGCAGGCCTTCGCGCGCTTCCTGCCGCGCTGGCACGGCATCGCCAGCGCCCGCGGCGGGCTGCCGCGCCTGCGCGAGATCGTCGAGCAGCTGGAGGGGCTGCCGCTGTCGTTCGCCGAGCTGGAGCGCGAGCTCCTGCCGGCGCGCATGGCCGACTACCAGCCGCGCATGCTCGACGAGCTGGGCGCGCTGGGCGAGATCGTGTGGCTGGGCCGCGGCGCGCTGGGCAAGGGTGACGGCCTGGTCGCGCTGTACCGGCGCAGCCAGGCCCACCTGCTGGCGGCGACGCCGCTGCCCGCCGAGGCCGCGCCCAGCGCGCTGGCGAGCGCGCTGCTGGCCGATCTCGAGGCCCGCGGCGCCTCCTTCTACATGGAGCTGTGTGCGCGCGCCGGCGTCTCGGGCACCGAGGTGCTGCCTGCGCTGTGGCAGCTGGTGTGGGCCGGCCTGGTCAGCAACGACACCTTCCAGCCGCTGCGCTCGCTGGGCATCGGCAGCCGGCCGCCGACGCGGCGCCGCATGCGCGCCTCGGGGCCCATCCTGTCGCAGACCGCGGGGCGCTGGTCGGCGGTGTCAGCGCTGACCACGCGCGCGGGTGCCGGCGCCGCGCCGGTGGCCGAGACCGAGCGCGCCCACGCTCGCGTGCTGACGCTGCTGGAGCGCCACGGCGTGGTCACCCGCGAAGCCGCGCTGGCCGAGGCGGTGCCCGGCGGCTTCAGCGCGCTGGCCCCCGTGCTGCGCGCCATGGAGGAGGCCGGGCAGCTGCGTCGCGGCTACTTCGTCGAGGGGCTGGGCGGCTCGCAGTACGCACGCGCCGGCACCATCGAGCGCCTGCGCGCCGCGCGCGACGACGACAGCCCGGCCGGCAACGCCGTGGTGCTGTCGGCCATCGATCCCGCCAACCCCTATGGCGCGCTGCTGCCGTGGCCGGGCAGCGGCTCTGACGATGCCAGCGCCAGCCCGCGCCGCGTGGCCGGCGCGCGCGTGGTCCTGGTCGCGGGCGCTCCGGTGCTGCACCTCGAGCGCGGCGGCAGCGTGCGCTACTTCCCTGACGCCGCGCCCGGCGCGCTCGAGGTCGCCATCGCCGCGCTGCGCAGCGAGGCCAGCCGCCGTCGCGGCCGCACCCGCAGCCTGCGCGTCACCAGCATCAACGGCGCCCCCGCCACCCGCAGCGAGCACACCGCCAGCTTCGAGCGCGCCGGCCTGCGCCTGGAACCCGGCGCCCTGAGCTTGCCGCTGGCCGACTGAGCAGCTCCAGCCGACCAGTCCGCTGTCGCGTTCGTGACCGCGCCGATGCAGGTGATACCTTGACGCCATGTCCATGCGTCCGATCACCGAGGTGGCCGCCGAGCTCGACCTCGGCCCCGCCGACCTGCTGCCGTTCGGCCACCACGTCGCCAAGCTGCCGCTCGAGCTGCTGAGCCGCCTGGGCCAGCGCCACCGCGGTCAGCTGGTGCTGGTCTCCGCCATCACGCCGACCCCGGCCGGTGAGGGCAAGACCACGGTGTCGGTCGGCCTGGCGCAGGGCCTCAGGCGCATCGGCGCGCGCGCGCTGGCGGCGCTGCGCGAGCCGTCGCTGGGCCCGGTGTTCGGCAAGAAGGGCGGCGGCACCGGGGGCGGTCGCGCCCGCCTGGAGCCGTCGGACCGCATCAACCTGCACCTGACCGGCGATCTGCACGCCATCACCGCGGCGCACAACCTGCTGGCGGCGATGGTCGATGCCGCGCTGTACTTCGGCAAGCACGACCTCGACGCCCGCCGCATCACCTGGCCGCGCGCGCTGGACGTCAACGATCGCGCGCTGCGCAACCTGGTCATCGGCCTCGGCGGCAGCGCCGACGGCGTCCCCCGCGAGAGCTCGTTCGCGATCACGGCGGCCTCCGAGGTCATGGCCATCCTGTGTCTGGCGCAGGGCATCGCGGACCTCAAGCAGCGTCTGGGCCGCATCACGGTCGGGCTGCGCAAGGACAAGACGCGCATCACTGCGGCCGACATCGGCGCCGCCGGCCCGATGGCGGCGCTGCTGTATGACGCCGTGCTGCCCAACCTGGTGCAGACCGCCGAGGGTGGCCCCGCGCTGGTGCACGGCGGGCCGTTCGCCAACATCGCGCACGGCTGCAGCAGCGTGATGGCGACCCAGGCCGCGCTGGGGCTGGCCGACCTGGTCATCACCGAGGCGGGTTTCGGCTTCGACCTCGGCGGCGAGAAGTTCCTGCACATCAAGTGCCCGGCCGCCGAGGTGTGGCCGTCGGTGGTGGTCCTGGTGGTCACCGCGCGCGCGCTGCGCAGCCATGGTCGTGGCGACCTCGCGGCCGGCCTGGATCACCTCGATCACCATGTCGAGGCGGCGGCGGCCTTCGGCCTCAGGCCCATCATCGCCATCAACGTGCGCAGCGACGATGCCACCGAAGACCTGAAGGCGCTGGAGGCGGCGGCGGCCGCGCGCGGGCTCGAGTGCGCGCAGATCCACTGCTTCCAGGACGGCGGCGCCGGCAGCGAGGAGCTGGCGCGCCTGGTCGTCGCCGCGAGCAAGCGCACGGCCGCGCTGGCGCAGGCGCCCACGCCGCGCCGGCTCTACGCGCTGACCGACAGCATCCCCGACAAGCTGACCGCCATCGCGCGCACCATGTATGGCGCCGCCGCCATCGAGCTCGGCCCCGAGGCGCGCGCCGCGCTGCCCGACCTCGCCAGCGCCGGCGACTTGCCGATCTGTGTCGCCAAGACCAACCTCTCCCTGACTGACGACCCTCACGTCATCGGTCGCCCGCAGGGCCATGTGCTGCATGTGCGTGCCCTGCGCGCCGCCACCGGCGCCGGCTACATCCTGGCGCTGTGCGGCCACATCATGACCATGCCCGGCCTGCCCGCGCAGCCGGCGGCGCTGGGCATCGACCTGGCCGCCGACGGGTCGGTCACTGGCCTGACGTGAGCTCCGGCCCAGCGCCCCGCTAGCGCACCGGACCTTGCCGTTGCCGTCCGCTCGCGCCGGGTCACACTTTGTCGTCGTGACCGGCACGCTGCCCCTGACCACTCGCAGCCTCGATCTCACCGCGGAGCCGATCTGCTGCTGCCGCGTGCTCGAGGGCCAGACCTGGGGCTTCATTGGCATCGTGGTCGAGCCGGCACTGGTGCTGCGCCGCACCGAGACCGGCCTCATCCGCGCACTGTCGCCGTCGACCACGCAGGCGCTGGCCGAACCCGGCGTGGTGGCCGCCTGGCACGCCGTCCTGGCATGCAGCCCCGACGTGCGCATCTTCCCCGATCCCGAGCGCGCCGGCCTGCAGTTCGCGTTTCTCGGCCTCTACCATCCGGCTGCCGTCCAGGACGCCGCCGCGCGCGTCGTCGCGCTGCTCACCACCCTGCGCGCCGCTGTCGCCGAGCACCACCGCGACCAGGCCATCCGCGCCATCGCCTATCGCCACTCCGCGGTCGACCGCGCCAGCGAGCAGACCGCCATCCAGCAGGCCGACGCCAGCAGCCAGCGCGCGCTGCGTCGCCATCATCGTCGCCAGACCGTGCTGGCGCTGGCGCCCATCGTGTTCGTGCTCGGCCTCATCGGCACGCTGCTGGCCTGGGCCGGCGGCTGAGGTCGCCCGGCTGCGGGTTGCCGTTCCTGATGGCGACCTCCAGAATGGAGCCATGAGCGCCCTCGAAGAGGCTGGCCGCCCCGCCGTCAGGCGAACCGAGCCCCGCTTCTCCGTGCTCGAACTCCAGGGTGCGCTCTGGCATCGGCTCATGGTCGACGTCGAGCCAGCCTTGCAGCTCGCGCGCGACGAGGTGGGCCCACTGTCGTCGGGCTCGCCGGTGCTGGAGCCCTTGCTGGGGCTGCCCGCGGTGCAGCAGGCCTGGGCCAGCGTGCTCGCTGTCGCCAGCGATGTCCGCGTGTATCCCGGGCTGGACGGCAACGAAACGGTGGTCTTTGCGTTCGGGGGCATCCTCGAGCCAGCGCAGCTCGAAGCGGCCAGGCTCGCCGTCGAGCGGCTCCTCGCTGTCCTGCGCGAGGCGCTCGCCGACGCTCACCGGGGCCGTTCCATGGTCGCGGCGGGCTACCGCGACGCGGCCCGGGACCCCAGCAAGGAGGCCGAGTCGGTCCGCGAGTTCGACGCCGCTGGACGGCAGGCTCTGGTCGACCACCATCGCGAGCTCGAGCTCAGGATGCGCAGGGCGGTCGCCAGTGAGGTCGCCCGTAGGGTCAGCATCGTGGTCGTCGCCGTCGCCGGCCTCCTGGCCTTCATGCGCGTCATCGAGCTGCTCGAGTAGGGTAGAGCCCCGGGCGGTCAGCGCGCGGCGCGGTCGACCGCGGTCGCGGCGGCCGCGGTGGGCAGCCCCACGTGGGCGAAGCCGGGCACGATGATCTCGCGCGCCGCCGCGATGGTCGCGGCGCGCAGCGCGCGCGCCGGGGGCAGCGCGTGGCCGGGCACGCCGGCCTCGGGCAGGATGCCGATGCGGTCGTGCCAGACCGCCAGGTTCGCGGTCAGCAGGCGCGGCAGCCACGGGATCAGCGCGGCGCGCACCTCGGCGTCGACGCGCGCCGAACCCAGGTGGGCCCAGCCCACGCGGGCGTGGCCGATCTCGTCGGCCAGGTGTTCGCGATGCACGCCGGCCAGCAGCGGGCCGGCGGCGTCGGCCAGGCAGGCGGCCACGAAGGCGACCGCGATCGACTCGTTGATGCAGCACAGGCCGACCACGTGCAGGTGGCGGCGCAGCACGTCGTCGGCGCCGTCGTGCACGGGCAGCTGGAACGGGCGCGGCGCAGGCAGCGGCAGCGGCGCGCCGTGGTAGGCCTCGGCCAGCAGCATGCACAGGGCGGCGTGCTCGGGTTCGTCGGCCACCGCCCGCGCGGCCAGAGCCAGCACCGCGGGGTCGGCGTCCAGCGCCGCGAGGTCGCGCTCGACCGCGGCGAAGGCCTCGCCAGCGGCCAGCTCGCTGGCGGCGCGCTCGGTCCACAGCTCGGCCAGCAGCGCGCGGGTGCCCGCCGGCAGCGCCGCGATGGTGGGATCCGCGTCAGCCGCCGGCAGCGCGCGGCGCTCGGTCACAGGATGATGACCATGCCG
>Ga0154020_10005127_pt1 | contig 15540 bp, 15 predicted proteins | sample Klosneuvirus_201_FD_109709 | JGI IMG/M metagenome (GOLD analysis project Ga0154020, IMG submission 109709) | Active sludge microbial communities from wastewater, Klosterneuburg, Austria - Klosneuvirus_20160825_MG | ecosystem: Engineered > WWTP > Aerobic digester > Activated sludge | place...
ATACATCAAAGCCGTCAAGCCTGGGCGGATTACGAGGCCAGTTTGCACAGGGCCGGGCTCCCGATCCCCTCGAATCCCTACCGTCATCTCGACCGTTCAGGAAAGTGAACGGCTTAACGCCGCTTCCTGTTCCGATACTCCTCGAACCCCTGGATCGCCCAGGATCGCACGTTACGAAACGTTACTCGCCCGCCCTTGCAGGCTCGGACGGGGTTTTTGCGGACCAAAACCCTTTGAATTCCGTTTCGTGCCTTCTCCTTATGTTGACTTAACGTGTCGAGTTCGGCGCTTGGGCTACTAGATCGTCGATAGAAAACCCACCAAATTCCACCACTTCGTCGTGGGAAGCAGCCCACGAAACATCGCCTCCTCCAAAAAACACAGAAAACACCACACCGTCAATATTTACGTCTTCTCTTGTCCTGTACACGATCTCAGACGATTCAAAGATACATTGCTCATCGACCTCAACGATAAGCAGCCCGTTCGTCTTACCTACATCGTTTAATCGCACCGTTTGCTTAACATAGTTTCGGACTCCTCGTTTGAAGTGCCACTTGTGCTGTTGGAGCGAGAGCCCAAAAGTCACGCGGGATGGCAAATACGCATAAACTTCGGCAATCCCCTCTCTTCTCCACATGAATCTCGTTGAGAATCCCTTGTCCCTCTCCCAGCTGCTTGTTCCCCCGCTCCACTGGGTTCCCCCGAACAACCCCGGAAGCTTGCCACCCTTTACGAAGTCAAAATTCTCTCCGAACTTCACCCAATACTGCAGACAGCAGGCTTGCGTCGATCCGCACGGTAATCCTACGAGAGCTTGGCATCCGCCCGATGGCGCGCCCTCCATCGCCGTGGCCCGTGGACTGGCAGATCCTTTGGGAAGGAACACCAACAGCGAGCGACGGCGCCAGTCCTCGCGGCATTCACCAAATCTGACGAAGTCTGTACCCCACCACTTGTCATATCGCAATACGCTTCCTGCTCCGCCGCTGACGAACAGCGCGAGCGCGTCGGCAAAGAGTGATGGAGACACGAGACCGGAGAACTGAGCTGGCTGTCGTACCCTAGCTTCGCTTTTGCTTCGATGTCTAGCGCGACCGTGGGTCGGGACATCCTCTATCAGCTTCAGAAACTGTCTAGCTGCACGCGAGTATGTGTGGTGCGATCTAATGATCTCGCGGCATTCTTTACCTCGTTGCTCGTAAATTGAACGGCTGGATAGTATCCGCTCAAAAGTCCGCTTTGCCCCAACGGATGTAGACACAAATTCAATGTAGCGACCTAACTCATGTTGCCGTAGGTACTCATAGTCTTCGGATACGGCAGTCGCGCCTGCGCCTAGGACCTCGAATACCCGGTTATTTATCATTCCTAGCTTCTGTTGTCTAGTTTCGGTGAGTAAAAGCGCGATTGATGCGCGCGAGTATAGTTTCCCAATGTCGGCCAATGGAAGTCGTCCGCGGTAGTATTGTGAATAGGGTGAATGTTCCCACCCTCGTCCCCAAATGCCTAGCCCGAACTCTGACGCGGCATCAAATAACACCTTCATTTGACTATCGCTTTTGTGGGGGTACATTCCAAGATACACTATCGGTACGTCGAGCGAGTCTTCCCTGTGCAGGTGAAGAAACGATTCATCAGTTGCCAGCTCTATGACTTTTGCCAACTGTCCCGTCTCTCCCACAGCGGCAATGCCTATTGGAGAGTTGCCCGCGACCGCGTCAAAGGGCGACCCAGACATTTCAGCTATTCCATAAAACATCTCCGACAACCACCAGAAAATGATAACCTGGCTACTATCCCAGATCTGATCCTCGACACGAGTGGCTGGGACGCCGTGGCAGATAATTGCATCAGACTTTAACGCCGTCGCCCCCACCCACGCTTCACGGTCGCCAATTGGACATCTCCATACCGCGTGCCCCAATTGCTGGAGAGCGAGCGATAGATAATAGGAAATTACTCCGCCGCCCCACAGTCTTTCTTCCTCATCACCCATGAACAATATCCCAATCCGCATCTAGCTTAAGCTCCAGATTATAAGTGTAAGGGCGCCCTACGTCGCTCGACAACTGCAGGAACTGAAGATACCCCTATAACTATCGGTGTACTATCTGTAGACCAGTCTGCCTTTACAAGACACCACCTCCGGTCCTTCTGGTTTTCACGATAGGCCGGCAGCCAATCATCGAACATCTCGATCCGAAGTAAGTCACCCAGAACCGTGTGCTTGCGACGCGCGTCCAGCCGCCGCCCGCAACTGCGGCCATAGCTGTAAGCTTCTGCCGAAAAGGCTAGTTCGTTCTTGAAGTCGACGAATGCTCTCGCCTGACTTGCCGTTGGTCTTGGCAAATAGGTTGCGGTCGAAACATTCAATCGTTCGCTCTAGTGCATCGGTCAGCTCTTTGCTTGCGTGCGCCACGGCTTCCGTCTTGGCCGCTCTCCTGATTGAAAGTCCGATCCGCAACAATGCTGCGAGACGTTTTGAAACCGCAATGGTCGAGGTCAAAGCGAACGCCTGAGAGTCCTGAGACGCTATGTCCGCGAGCATTCTTCCGAGCGCTGAATGTCCAACTGTGAAGCCTACCCGCGCAGAACACTCAACGGCATATTGAAGTATGGCTATTGCGGCGAAGTGCACAGGTACGCTATATACCGGGGCGAACCAATTAACGGGGAACTGCAGGCTTCTTTGCGGTGGATCATGCAAGACCGCATAAGGGATTTGAGCATTGACCGCGTGAGGCACACCATATTGCATCGTGTAGGCCCACATCCCATCACTATTTCGATAGCACGGAAAGAACGGTGCAGTAACTTCTGATACAGGAATCGCTGTGCACATAGTGCAGAAGTTCTCGAATGTCGTCGACAACGCATAGGCGCCTACACACTGAAAGATATCTCTACCCTCATCAAAGTGAGAAAGGTCAGCCTGTGCGTCGGCCTTGTGACTGCGTTCGTACAAATCCTGAAGGAGAAATTCATTTGACCATGAGCCACAGTCTCCTACAGTCCCAAAGCTGACGGAGACAAGCGGCGCTGGAGCGTAAATGTCTGCGCGTATTCTACAGCCCAAATCGGAGTCAGACCATCCATGCGGTCCAGTGAGGTATTTGTCTGCCCTGGATAGTGCGCCTAGTACCTCGCCCAGGCAGTCGATCTCATGCTGGACTCTTCCTTCTATCGAATGTTCTCGAGAGGCGAAACGCTGCAGTGGCGGGCGCGCCACATTAAAATCGAAGGATGTGTCGGGAGCGGACGGCTGGCCTGAAAAGAATCGCGGAACAACATCGTCGTCAATACGAAAGAGCACCTTGTTTACGGAAGTCAGCAAGGCGTAGTTCGTACTTGCTCCTACGTCGTACTCATCGGGCGCTAAAGTGGTGCCCAGCAAAAACGATATGATATCGTGGACAGAGTCATCAAGCTCTTCGATAATTCTAGACTGCAAGTGCCGCTTATCGAAAAGCGTTCGATAACTCGAGGCAATTCCGCTCTCAGCGTGATACCTCCTAAGAAGACGCGCAGTGATTTCTCGAGAGGCGGAATCAGTGGAGGCATCTACTACAATTATGTTTGGCGAGTGTCCGTATGTTCTAAAATTGTCGCAAAAGCCATGAATGCATCGGCTAACATATTCCGGACGATCCTTAGTTACAACTACGACATCGACATCTTGCGACGGCCGCGTCACCCCCAGATGCCTATCGTCGCTGTCGGAAACTCCTGCGAGCGTGAAGAGGCCGACCTCAATAAAGTGTTCTAGTAGCTGACATATTGCTGATTTATTGCGGCCAAATCCGCACCGGGCCAGATGATCCAAATGAGCGGCAATCGTACGAGGGAAACGACAGCGTAATAGGATATCCACTATCTGTCTGGCTAGCCGTCGAGTCTCCAGCGTAGAATGTAAGAGAACGAACGAGCTGTCGCTGTCGACTTGCAGCACTTCAAATGCCTGTGCGCAGTAGAGTGCTTCTGCTCCCGTCTCACCGCATTCCAAAGTGCGATGCATGACTATCTATCCCAGCCAATCCTGGGAAGACCGTCACCTGGAAGTCCTACGTACTTGATGGCCACCTCTGAATGCACACCGGGAGCTCCACTGGACTTTGTGAGGTGGCCGCCGATATAACTAAAGAGTGTTGAGTAGGTGGTCACATTAGAAGGAAGCTCATGAATGGCAACAAGCGAATAGCTCCCAGGCGGGATCGAGTCGAGTACAAAGAATTGGTCAGCTGCTATCACAGATTCCAAGATACAGGTACGGCAGAGGCTCCCATCCTCGTGATGTTTGAAGGCTAAAAGGGTGAGGGGACGATAATCTGTGATGTCCGCGCGATTGGCGATTTTACCAACTATTTTTGTCGACCCACTCTTCAATGTGATAGTGAGACCATCTCTCCGCGAGGCCGCTCCAATGGTAACGTCCTTATCACTGTTCTCAAAGTCGTCACTAGTCACGGCCTCTACAAAAAGGTCCCGCGGCAGACGAAGCACTTCGACGCGGTAACGTCCATCAGGTACGGAAGGGAAAGATGCTGTGCAGTTCGGCAAAAGTTTCCTTTCCGTGACCTCTCCTAGTTTCAATCGCCGATCGAGTGGTGATAAAGTAACTAGAACGCGGCCAGAGTCACAAGCTGACCCATCGACTGCCCCAGTGGCCTGTGAGATCAGGCGGATGTGCAATGGCGGTGCGACAGACAGAGGGAGCGTTACAGATGTGGATTTGATTTTTGGAAGACTAGCTGTCACGGTCCCAGTGACCAACCCTTTATCGCCATCAAACCCAGAAGCGTCTACAGTATAATCACCTGGCGATAGGCCACAGAAGCGAATCTCCTCGACTGAGCTTTCAATCTGCCTAGAGCCGAGTGTGACCGTTGCCTGCTCAAACCGGCGAGCTACACTCACACGCCAAGTACCCTTGGTCCCGATTCTGATCGAGGAGGCTGCATCGAGTTTCAGGACGTGGCATGGTGTCTCGTTGGGACGGTGAACGATCGTAAGGTCCTTCGCAGCGTCGTCCTTAACCGCGATAACAACAGCGGCTTCGATGGGACCACTAGGATAGTAACTATGGTCCATACTCCAACTCGGGTGGGTTGTAAGTGCTTTTGGACTAGTGCTTCGAACTAGATAGTCCCCTGCAACTAGACCTCCAATGCGAAACCGTCCATCTGAATCAGAGGTACTGAGTCCAACCGATACCCAATTGTCTGGCCCGTCATTTATCACTTTCCGCAGCGCTTCTACTTGGTGACCAGAAGCAGCATCACCATTGTCCGAGACGACGTTACCGGACAGTTCTAATAATGGTAGTAGCTGTAACTTAAGATCAAGAGTCGTATTAACGCTCGGCAGCACTATATTGAGCGTGTGATCGCCGATACCATCAACTGAACTATACCCAGGCGCTGATGCACTTACAGAGTATGCACCCGCATCAACCGCACAGTTTTCAAAGCGACCATCTTGTCCGCTTACCAAAGCGTATGATCGCGCACCTTTCAGCTCTCGGAGGCGAATGGTAGCATTGGGTATTGGTTTGTGCGAGAAGTAGTCCGTGACGATTCCCTTGAGAATGTCGCGCTGTGTGATAGTGTCCTTGCATTGTGCGCTCAGCAGAGTGATGTTCATCATGTACCAGAGCAATAGCCCATATATCAAAGCCACCACGTTGTGCCTCATCTTTCCCTATTTGACCTCCGAGTATGAGCAACTCGACTCGATTGCACTTGACTCGAGTATTTCTGACTTCAGTCCTGTGCCATTGAGGAGTTGCTGGCCCATATCACATAGGCCCCAGTTCGAATATGTACAGTCAAGCACTACGCTTCGTCCCTCTGGCACTTCGATGGGAGCACGAACCTCGAGCTCATACAAGGGAATGTTGAGTGTTTGCGGGTGGTGGGTTAACGCGTACAAGTCGCGTTCTCGGACGTCGATGATTACGGCGTCGGAAAGTGAGGGACGCGTATGTCCCCAAGCCTCAATTAAACTAGCGTGGTCGCGCCAATACATCTCCCCTGTGATGTCGGGCGTAACGCCCGCAAGAAGGGCGTCTAAAAGGGGCTGTTGTGTCCTTGCTCTCAATGTTCCAACGAATGTCTTCCTGATAACTCCGGTGTGGTCCAGCAAAATGATAGCTGGCGTAGCGGGAGGTATTACATTGAAGTGCGATAGCCGATATGAGTGGGTCAATGCCATTTCCATTTGGCGATAAACGCTAGTAGGGGAAAAACTGAGGCTGGACACTATGGACGAAAAAGTAGATACGTCCACTCTATAGAAAGGAACTCCTTTCTCCTGAAGAGATTTGGCGAGCGCTTCATGGCGTGCGACATTGTCGATCGAGTAGCGGCAGCTTGTTGAGGTAAACAGTACGGCCGTTAGCACCCTTGCCCGAAGTGGCACACCGTCGAAGGTCACAACTCTTCCAATTTCCGCCGGGCGACTGTTTGGGCTTCCAACATCACTTGGAAATCGCCTGGCAAGGAACGCTTTGCCGACTGAAAGGAAAATTGATAGAAGGAGCGCGGCGCAGCATATTAGCCCAACCTCACGCATGAAGGGAGTTAGCCTCGTCACGAGAAAGAATTTAGAAATCATTCCTGAGATACTCCGCTTAGTGGCCATAAAGCTGTCGTAGTGCTGCGAGCTCGGCCGGTTGCCTGCTCACACTCGTATCGATCACCGTAGTCTGTCCCCGCCGGGCGACGAAGTAGAAAACCCAACGGACAACCATGCCGCGTGGTTTCCAGCTATGAGGGACTGTTCTCGGTTCGATGCGAGAGAGCTTTTCAGTTAGCATTGAGGCTATATACTCATGGGGAGCCTGAAGAACCGTGATTCGCGAAACTGTGCCCTCCGCATCAAAGCAGAGGTCCACCGCCGCGACACCGCTTAGCTGCAAACCCTTCAGCTCTGCCGGGTATTCGAGTTCTGAGAAATTAAGCAGTCCAATTCGCCGAAGCTGTTGTGAATGGATTCTTTTTGGGGGCCTGATCTGGCCAATTATCGGCACCTCCCCGCAACTAGGGGTTGGCGCCGAAAATGTCGGAACGCATACTGCTATCGCTAGCGCAATGTGTCTCAATTGGAGAGGTGCGTAACGTTTGCTCATGTATAAAAGACTTCGAAAGCAGTGTCGAAAGACGTTCTCTCGGTGCAATTATTGCCCAGGAGTAAGGAGAACCGAGAGGTCGTTGGACGATCACCCAGCTCTCCTCGAATCCTATTGTGTTTCCCTATGCACTCCTGCAGATTCCGGACACGGCACATTGTCCTGCGGCGTGCTTTGTGCAGTTGACGTAGCCACTTGCGTAGCCGTCGTCACACGGATCGTCTTCGGTGCCGGCGCATTTCCAGCAGGCTTCGGTGGTTCCGGATTCCATCGCGGTCATGAGAACTCCGGTTAAGAGGGCAGCGCTCAGCGCCCTCAATACGAGCGGTTTATCCATAAATTGCACCTCGATTCATGCACATATGCCTCGTGCACGGCAGGATAATAGCATCGAAAAGAAAATGTGTCAAACCTAAATCCGGTTCTGGTGCAAATTGTGATGCAACGCAAATTCGACCGCTGCCGTTGCATCGATCCTATTCCGATATCGATTACGCCGCCAGCGCGGCTCGCCAGATCTCAGGCAGCGTTGCGCGGCGCCCGCCCAGCTTGCCTAACTTGAACTGCCCCTTCTTAATCTTTCCCGCCAGCTCGATACCACTGATCGCAATGTCCGCCGTCTGAAAGCTCTTCAGCCCCAGCATCGGCCGCAACCGCTGTTTGATTCTCCGGTGATCTTGCTCGATCAAGTTGTTTAAGTACTTGCTGCTGCGCACTACCATCCGCTTCGGCAACTCGCCATCGCGCTTCAAATCGGCCACCGCGCGATGGGACGCAGCGTACGCATCCAGTGTCACTTTCGCGGGGACGCGCTGCTCCTTCTTCGCTTTGCGAAGAAATGCTTTGGCTGCGTTGATATCTCGTTGCCGACTCAGCACGAAGTCCACTGTCTTGCCCGCTTTGTCGACCGCCCGGTACAAGTAAACCCATTCACCACGCACCTTGACGTAGGTCTCATCCATCCGCCAGGAACCACCCACCGGGCGAGCGTACCGTTTCCACCGCTTCTCGAGTTCCTGCGTGTAATGCTGCACCCATCGCAAAATCGTCGTGTGCGCCAGATCTATGCCCCGCTCGCTCATCATGCTGACCAAATCTCGGTAGCCCAGCTTAAAGCTCAAGTACCACCGAACGCACAACACCACAATCTCCGCATCGAAATGGCGACCGGCGAACAGCTCTTCAACTGGATCGAAACGGGACATTCCCTCATCTTCGCCTACACCGCTGATTTTGCACCAGAGCCCTCTACGCCGACATCTCTCCACGCAAGTTTCCGAAGCCGCTGCATGGAATTATGGAATTAAAGTTGCATGGAATTAAATTTCATTGACAGCACATTTAACCAGCATTATAATCCTCAGCGAGGAGAACAGAGATCGGTTTTCACGAAATTTTATAGCAAGGTGCCTAAGGGTTACTCGGAACTCATGGCGTCGGCGGATGCAGAGCATCGACAGGCAAGGCGGTCGAGAGTCATAGAACCAGAACGGAGTCCGAAGTCAGCTCCGCCAGCAAGTGCTATTCCTTTTTACTAACCTGCTGGAGGCAGAAATGAATGGTGCAAAATTTGCGTTGCTGCTATCGTTGCTGATGCTGCTCTTTACCGATTCAACGCCCGGTCAGACGTGTGCCCAATGTGATGATTTTCAGAGCTGCAGTTCCCCAGCGTATGGAGGGAAGGTGATCCGCTACAAATGCGGCGTACCATTACCCAATGACTGGACCTACTATCCGTGCTGTTCCACCGATTGCAAGATCGACGTAAGTGGGTCGTGCGGGGGTAGCGCGTGCAAATTGTTTTCGTGCAGCTACTATGAAGTGTGCATGGGATTTTACGTGAGCGATTCATTTACCTGTTCCGCCTGCCAGGGCTCTTGTTAGGCGGCTTGTGCCGCCGAAGGCAGCCTATTGCCACGAGAAACGTTGGATCCGAATTCGCCAGGTTGCGAAACCGGGTTCTCGACCAATTTGACAACAAGTCACATGAACGTCTGGAGGACGAGAATGAACCGCATAGTCTTAACCGTAGTATTCGCTTCGGTTGCTGTCCTTACCCTTGCTATTGCTCAGAGTCAGAAATCAGCGCCGCCGCTGGTCGCATTTTTCGAACGAGTCGAATCAACGCAATTAGGAGCCACGGGTTCGCTCAACGTGAAGAATACGAGCGGCAAGGACATAGTGGCATTTGCACTTCGAATTACCTTTGATAGCGTCGATTCGAAGGATCAGTGCGCGATGGAGAAGCTGATGATTCTAGACTTGTATCCAGGTGGGCGGGAGCGTTTGCTCACTGGAGATGCATTCTCGATGTCGTCGAATTTGCCCGTCAAACAGGGGAAACTTCCGGGCTCTCCAAAGATCGATGTCGACTATGTCCAGTATACGGACGGCACCGTCTGGGGACCGGATTCGCTTCACCTCTCCCGAAAGATTGAAGGTATTCGAGAGGGAAAGAATCTCGAGAAAGGGCGGCTCCGTCGCTTGTATCAGAAGGAAGGCGTGTCCGCCGTTACTAAGGAGTTGCAGCCTGAATCCATCTCCTCTCGGCCTCAGTCTTTCGAAAAGTAATCTGAAAGAATGAGCGTATGTATCCGCCCAGTTCAAGCGACTGATTCTTAGAGTTGTTCTGCGCAAGGTGAGTCCCATGGTCATACGGATTCCCGCCGTGCCCGACTCGCTCCTTCTCCACGAATTCGATGCGGTCCAGGGGTTCGAGGAGTATCGGAACAGGAAGCGGCGTTAAGCCGTTCACTTTCCTGAACGGCCAGGCAGGACAAGTTGGCAATTATTCCGGATACGGAATACTTGCCAACTTGTCCTGCCTGGCCTCGAACGCCGCTTTAAAAACTCGCGCCTGCAAGCACAGGCCAGTATCGACGCCTTCCACTTTCAGCACCATAAGACCCGCCAGCAACACAAAAACCGCATCCTGCGGCTGCTTGATCTCACGTTCCTTGAGAGAGGTACGAACCTGGTGCTCATTGGCAATCCCGGCGTGGGAAAAACATTCCTTGCCAAGATCGTGGGCTGGCGCGCTTGCCAACGCAATCAGCGGGTTCTGTTCACTACGGCGATGGATATGCTGAATCAGCTTCTGGCCGCTCAGGTCGATCACTCGTTGGTGCGCAGACTAAAAACCTATACGGAACCGGCACTCCTAATCTGCGACGAACTCGGCTATCTGGCGCTGGACCAGCAGACATCGAATCTGTTTTACCAGGTCATCTCCACGCGCCACAGCCAGAAGCGTTCTACGGTCATCACAACGAACACTCCGTTCTCGGACTGGGGCAATATCCTGTTTAATACGACCATCGCCGCCGCCATCGCCGATCGGCTGGTTGAGAACTCCGAGATCTTCTTGTTAGGTGGCGAGAGTATGCGCAAAGCCAACAAGACACCGCTACCGCCAGCCGTGGAGTAAGGCCGGCTACCACCAGGCGTCGCAATGTGGTGATATCCCGGCCGGAGGAGTCCGGCGGGTAACCCCTCAACGACGCTGCCAAAGGGGGCGAGAGCGCTTGCTCTCGCTTCCTGACTTTATCCCCGCATCCCCCTCCGCCTCTGTTGTTTCTCCATGTTCAATTTCAGCGCCAACCATCTGTTCCTGCTCTCCCGGACGGAATACCGAACGTGTGCGGTGTTTTTGTTTGAGGACCGCGACACCCAGCGGGTTTACCGGCTCTATGACTTCACGAAAGCTCAGCTCATCCGGCCCAATGTGGCCTATATCGTAGCGGGCAAGGTCAATAGCGCCGACAAACTGTACCTGGTGTTGGAATCGGTTCGTCCAGACACCAAGCATGCCCGGTGTTTCACTGCACCTGTACCCGTTGACGGCGCGGGAGGGTGCCCTATCGAGTAGCCCCAGGCGATGGCCATCTGACTCGCGACGCCGTATTCGCTTCCGCGGCGCCTGCGTGGAGGTGTGCGCCGTCGGGACAATCTCGCCGATTCCCGGCGTCAATGTCGGCAAAACTGCTGACTTTTTATGTCGGCGCTAACAGCAGGCGAGTATGCGTCACGATGCGGCGGGCGTCGAGCTCAATCTCGATCCTCTCGCGCGATTCGCGCACTTCCACGCGGCGTCCAATGAAGTCCGCCGGAACCGAGTAGCGGTTGGTGTGCAGAGCCACGTAGCCTTCGGTGTCGACCATGCGTTGATGCAGCCGGTAGACTTCCGGAATCCACGCCGGTAGCGGTTGCAGATGCAATCGCTCGGCCGCGTAGAGTTCGCGCGGCACGGCGCGGATATGCTATTTATCAACGACTGGTATTCGTATGAGATTGGCGCGTGACAGCGAAACAGTTGACCATCTTGGCCAGGCAGGACAAGTTGGCAAAAAAAGGCCGCTAAGGAATCTCCGGGCACCATTAGGTGGGTTGATGGAGAGCGACCCCGTATGCTTGCGGTTATGTCCGCCGCAAACCAACTAACTGATCGACAAAGAGCCTCGATTCTGACCGGCCACTACGCTTTCCGTCGCCGCGAGATGGTGCGTCACTGGATGCTTACCGAACGCGACCTTGCCCTTGCCCTTGTGAACGAGTGCCGCAGACAACACAACCGGCTCGGATTTGCGGTTCAACTGTGCCTTCTGCGATATCCTGGTTGGCCGCTGAAGCCCGGTGAGATGCCGCCCTCCAATCTGCTGGAGTGTGTTGCCGAGCAGTTGGCGGTCGCCCCGGCGGAGATACGGGAGTATTCCAGACGGGACCGGACGCGCCGTGAGCACATACAGTGGCTCGCCAGTACGTACGGCTTTAGCGGCTATTTCCAACCGTATCCGCAAATGCTGCGGGAGCACCTGCGCCACGAGGCCTTGTCGATAGACTCGGGGTACACGCTGATTCAAGCGGGTCTGGAATGGCTCCGCAGCCGGAAGATCATTCCGCCAGCGCTTCAGACACTGGAATCGATGGTGCGGTCGATACGAGGGGACTTGGAACGGACGACGTTCCAGAACATTGAGGCCCGGTTGTCGCCAGAACAGAAGAAGAGCCTGGATGGGATGCTCGACATCGGACCGAGAAAGGGCAGCGTGCTGGCGTGGCTCCGGCGCGTTCCGGGATCTTGTTCGGCTACCGGGATTCTGGATCTTCTGCAACGCATCCAATGGGCTCGCGAGCGCGGTATCCCCGTGTCGGTGACGGAGGCGCTTTCTTGGGCCAAGCTCCGGCAACTGGCCGGTCGCGGCGCCCGGCACAGCGTGTCGCATTTCCGTCTGTTTTCCGACGGGAAGCGCCACGCTATCCTGGCGGCATTCGTTCTTTATATGGTGAAGGAACTGACGGACCGCTCGATCGATTTCCACAATCGCCTGATCGGCCGGGTGTTCCACCAAGCGGAACGTAACCGATGGGTTGAGTTCTCGAGCAACGGCGCCACAGTCAACGAAAAGCTCCACAATTACTCCCGCCTGAGTAGTGCCCTCACCGCGGCACGACGAGAAGGGCGCGACTTGGCTGCGGCGATTGAAGAGGTGATTGCCTGGGAAGCCCTGGAACGAGATGGCCAGGAAGCCGGCGCCCTGGCCAAGCCGTTTGACGCATTCGATCTCAAACGGTTGCGGGCCCACTTTCCGAACTTGCGGCAGTACACACCAACGTTCTTGGAAGTCTGCGAGTTTGAGGCTATCGGTGCATCTCGACCGCTACTGGATGCACTCACCGTGCTGCGGAGGATGAATCGCGATGACTTGACCGAGGTTCCCGCCGACGCCCCACGGGGGTTCGTGCCGCAAAAGTGGGGACCAGTCGTCTTTACGGCTAACGGTATTGATCGCTGCTTCTATGAACTGTGCGCTCTATCGGAATTGAGCCTGGGACTGAGGTCCGGCGCGGTCTGGGTTCGCGACAGCCTCCGCTATCAGGAGTTTGACAGCTACCTGATCGCGCCGGCTGTTTGGAAGGAGCAGAAAACCAAACTGCTCGAAGAGCATCCGTCTATTTCTGACTGCGAAGCGTACTTGGCGGATCGCCAAGATCGTCTGCACCAGCAGATGCAGAACGTGGGGGAGTTGATCCGCAGACAGGAACTGCCGGAGGCTCGACTCGAAGGCAACCGTCTGGTCCTATCCCCGCTGACCAAGCTGGGGCCCGATCATTCGGAACAGTGGGCCGAAAAAGTGTACGACCTGCTGCCGCGCATTCCGCTCGCCCATCTATTGCAGGAGGTTGATGGCTGGACCGGTTTCAGTGGCTCTTTCGTTCACCTCTATACCGGAAAACCGGTGGTCGACAAGATCGGCGCGCTGACCGCCGTGCTGGCCGATGCGACCGGTTTGGGGCACGCGAGAATGGCCGAGGCCAGTGAGGGCCATACGGCAGACCGCCTCGACTGGATCTATGACTGGTACATTCGAGAATCCAACTACGCGGCGGCTCTCGCCAGGATCGTCGATCTGCAAAGTCAAATCCCGTTGGTGCAATCTTGGGGCTCCGGTCGAACCTCGTCGTCCGATGGACAGGCCTTTCCGATCGGATTCAAAAAGCCGGTCATCGCCCAAGTGAATGCGAAATATAGCCGGGCCCCGGTGACGGTCGTCTACACCCACATCTCGGACCGCTACGCGCCGTTTCACGCCAAGACCATTGGTTCCACAGTTCGGGATGCGACCCATGTTCTGGACGGGTTGCTGAACCATCGAAGCGAAATCGAAACCGAGGAACACTATACCGACACCTCGGGTTATACCGAGCACATCTTCGCGCTATGCAGCGGGCTCGGCTTCCGCTTTGCTCCTCGGATCCGTGGCCTGGGAGACCATCGCCTTTTCTGTTTCGAAAAGCCCTCGCAGTATGAACTCCTGAAGCCATTGCTGGGCGGTAAAGTCCGTGTAAAAACGATTCGCGACAACTGGGATGAATATCTGCGTCTGGTGACATCGCTGCGGACCGGCACGGCGAGTTCCTCCGTGCTCGTTAGCAAGCTGGCGGGGAATCCGCGCCACAGCCCCTTGGCCGCGGCGTTGCGCGAAATCGGCAGGATTGAGCGCACTCTGTTCACGTTGGAGTGGCTGCAAAACCCCGAGCTCAGACGGAGAGTCAACATCGGCCTGAACAAAGGCGAATCGCACCACACGCTCAAACGGGCGATCCGTTTCTATCGAAAAGGTTCGATTAGCGACCGCACGCGGCTGGATCAGGACGTCCACGCCATGGCCTTGAACCTGGTGGTTGCGGCGATTACGCTGTGGAATACCGCCTACCTGGACCACGCGCTCAAAGTGCTCGCCGAACGCGGGACACCCGTCCCCGACGCCTACCGGCCGCATATCTCTCCCCCCCTCGGCTGGGAACACATCGGAATCACCGGGACGTATTCGTGGAAGCAATCGACAAACCCCTGGGGTAGGTTCCGTCCGCTACGCCTCCACGAACGCCACCAGGAGCCTCGTATCGCTTAGCGGCCCTTTTTTGCCAACTTGTCCTGCCTGGCCCACTGGGCCGAACCCTTTCCCATGACCCCGCTTGCCCGCTCCTGGATCGCCGCCACACCGCCCCCCATCGTCTGCGAACACTCGCTCGACCGCGCCTTCCTCCAGCAGACCAAAACCGCCATCCGCCGGCTGGCGGCGGAAAAAGAGATCGATCTCACCCGCGAACGGGTCTCGCTTTGGCGCCTCCGCGGCGGCCAGGACTTTGAACACCTCGCCAGCACCCGCTTCTTCTACCAGGCAGTACAGTTAGCCGAGTCTTTCGGCGAAGATCTGTTTCTCTTCGACACACCCGGAGGCGACGTATTCACCCTCGTCGCCGCCGCCGACATGGTCTCCTTGGCCGCCGCCGGGGAAGGGAAGTAGCCGATGGGCGATTCTCCCGGCGCCGCCGTCCGCCGCGTGCTCGACCTTGAAGCCGAAACGCTCGCGCGCTCCTCGTCGGCGGCCCCGGATGGGAATGCCGTGGAGCTGGCCGCGCTCGTCGACCAGGCCGAAGCGTTTCTGCGCCAGGCGCGCGCCGAAAACACCCGCCGCGCCTATGCCTCCGATTGGAAGGATTTCGAGCGCTGGTGTGCCGGGCGCCAAGTGCCCGTCTGTCCGGCGGCGCCGTCAACGGTGGCGCTCTACCTGACGGCGCTGGCCGCTACCCACAAAGTCTCCACGCTCACCCGCCGGTTGTCGGCGATCAGCCAGGCCCACCGCACGGCCGGGGTTCCCTCGCCCACCGAAGAGGCTGGCGTGCGCGGTTTAATGGCCGGCATTCGCCGCAGCCGCGGCACGGCGTCCACTGCCAAGCGTCCGCTGCTGGTGCCCGAGCTGCAGGCATTACTCGCCGCGCTTCCAGACAATCTGCTTGGGTGCCGCGACCGGGCGCTGCTGCTGCTCGGCTTCTCCGGCGCCTTCCGCCGCTCCGAGCTCGTTTCCCTCAACTGTGAAGATGTCCAGGAAACCGGTGATGGCCTGGTG
>Ga0154020_10005128_pt1 | contig 15539 bp, 10 predicted proteins | sample Klosneuvirus_201_FD_109709 | JGI IMG/M metagenome (GOLD analysis project Ga0154020, IMG submission 109709) | Active sludge microbial communities from wastewater, Klosterneuburg, Austria - Klosneuvirus_20160825_MG | ecosystem: Engineered > WWTP > Aerobic digester > Activated sludge | place...
AAGGCCGACGTGCCCATGCCGACCGACGCGGGCACCGACGCGCCGGCCGAGACCGCGACCGACGCCGCCAGCGACGCCGCCTCGGACGTCGCGAGCGACGCCCCGGCCGACGGCTGAGCCACCCACGAGCCACGAGGCTCGAACGCACGAAGGCCTCCGGAGACGGGGGCCTTCGGGCTTTTGTGGCCCCGGGCTTTTGTGCGCGCCGGGGGGTTCAGCCCGCGACGAACGGCGGCACGCTGCTGCGGCGCTCGGGGTGCTCGAGCTTGAAGTCGGTCAGCTCGGCGTTCACCGTGCGCAGGCGCCCGCTCAGCACCTCGACGAAGCTCCACAGCACCTTCACCGCGAGCACCGGGTCGAGCTTCATCAGGTTCGAGAGCGCCTCGCGCGAGAGCACGAGGCAGTCGGTGGGCGCGAGCGCGCGCACGCTGGCCGAGCGCGGCGCGTCGTCGACGAGGGCCATCTCGCCGAAGTGTCCGCCCGCGGCGAGCTCGGCGATCTTGATGTTGCCGCGGTGGACCGCGACGCGACCCTCGACCACGACGAACATCTCGAGCCCCGGGTCGGCCTCGCGCACGATGTCCTGGCCCGTCTGGTAGCTGCGGTTGCTCGCGACCGAGAGCACCGCGACCTGCTCCTTGTACGAGAGGTGCTGGAACAGCGGGAGCGCGCGCACGGCGTCGATGCGGGAGCCGGCCTTGGCGGTCTCGGCCTTGGCCTCGGCGGCCTGCGCGGCGGCCTGCGGCGCCTGCACGCCGAGGACGATGGCCGTGACGTTGTCGCTGCCGCCCGAGGCGAGCGCGTGGTCGATCAGCGCCTGCACCTGCGCCGGCGAGGCCTCGCGGAGGCGCGCCGGGATCTCGTGGTCCTGGAGGTACTTGTGGAGGCCGTCGGTGCAGAGGAGCAGCACGTCGCCGGCCATGAGATCGAGCAGCAGCGTGTCGACCTGCACCGACGCGTGGGTGCCGACGGCGCGCGTGAGGATGCCCTTCATCGTGCTCTGCTCGGCGTCTTGCGGGCTCATCACGCCCGCCTTCACCTGCTGGGCGACCAGGGTGTGGTCCTCGGTGAGGCGGTAGCTCTGGCCGTTGCGCACCACGTACACGCGGCTGTCGCCCACGTGCCCGAGCACGACCTGGCTGCCGACGCGCACGACGACGTCGATGGTGGTGCCCATGCCGCGCTTCTGTGGCTCGGCCTGGCCGATCGCGTAGACGCGCGCGCACGCGCCCTGGATGGCCTTCTCGATCACCTGCAGGAGCGCCGCCTTGGTCTGGTCGTTGGGCGTCGCGCGGTACTGCTCGATGGCGTAGGCGTTCGCGTTGAGGTGCTCGCGGGTCATGCTGACGGCGAAGCGCGAGGCGTCCTCGCCGGACGCGTGCCCGCCCATGCCGTCGGCCACGATGTAGACCCCGCGGTCGGCGTCGACCGCGTACGAGTCCTCGTTGTTCTTGCGCTTCTTGCCGACGTCCGTCCCCCCGAAGGCCACGAGCTCGAGCATGGACCAAGGTTCGCACGAAGCCCGCGCGACCCGCTAGGGGTGCACGCGACGCCGCTGGTCCCCGATGCCGGCGCGCGCCAGAATGGCGCATGCGTGCGTCACCCCTCGTGCTCCTGCTGGCGCTCGGCTGTGGCGCGGAGCTCGCGCCGCGCTCGACGAGCGGCCTCTCCGATCCGAGCTGCTCCGACCCGGTGCTGGACGCCTGCGCGGATGGGTGCACCGAGTTGAAGGCGGTGCCGCTCGACGCCACGGGTGCCTGCGTAGGGCCCGCGCGCGTGAGGGGGTGCATCCGGTCGACCTACAACCCGCTCGCGGTCGACAGGGGCGGCTGCGCGGTGCTGCGGGCAGAGGGCCGCGTGTACTACCTCTCGGAGGCGGAGGGCGTCCGGAACGCGGCGTGGCGGAGCTGCACCGAGGCCGAGTCGGCGATCTTCGCCAGGGCCGGCCTTTGCTACTAGCCCTAGTGGACTTCCTCGAACACGTCGGCGTCGGGGAGGCCCATCGCGGTCTTGCCCGCGGCGCCGAGCTCCGGCATCGGGACGTCCTTGAAGCGGGCCACGAACTTCGCGGTCGGCCGCAGGGTGACCTTCGCGCCGGTCGCGCGGTTCTTGTAGACGGTCTGCACCTGGTCGGCGGTGGCCTCGACCAGCTTGAGGTTGAGCTTGCCCACGCTGGCGCCGGTCGAAGCGGCCGCGCCATCGGCGACGCACGCGTACTGCGGGGTGAGCGGCGAGTGGTGCTCCACCTCGAGGTCGAACGCCTGCCGCGCGAGCCCGAGCTTGCCGAGCGCGTAGACACCCATCCGGTACCCCGAGACCGCCCACGGCCCGTGGCCGCCGTGCACGCGGTCCACCTCGGCGAGCGCCTTGTCGACCGAAGAGGCCGGCGAGGCCTCGGCGAGCGCCGCCGCGATCGCGCTGGCCGACGCGGCGGGCGCCGGTGCGGGCGTCGCGCCGCGCGAGCAACCGATCGCGAACGCAGCCAGCCACAGCGCGCGCATTCAGTTCACCGTCTTGGTGGGCACGAAGCTCATCGCGCGCTCGGCGAGCGCCGTGATCGTCAGCGAGGGGTTCACCCCCGGGTTCGCCGAGATCGCCGAGCCGTCGATCACGTAGAGGCCCTCGTACCCGAACACGCGGTGGCGATCGTCGATCACACCCTCGCTGGCGTCCTTGCCCATGCAGGCGCCGCCGAGGATGTGCGCCGTGGTCGGCACGCCGAGCACCGTCTCGGTGAGCAGCGTGATCGCGGCGCCGCCGACCTTCTCGGCGAAGCGCTTGGCGATGTCGGTCGCCTCCTCCATGAACGCGCTCGGGGCCTTGGTGCCCGGGTCGAGCTTGGTGACGAGGCCGCGGCCGAAGCCGGTGAGGAGGTCGCGCCCGAGGCGCAGCGTGAGCGTGCCCTCGAGCGTGCGCATGTAGAGCAGGATCTGGCTCTGCTTGGCGAAATCGGGGACCGTGAGCGCGCGCGCCCAGAGCCCGGGCTGGCGGAACAGGCCGCGCACCGTGCCCCCGAGCCGCGCGAGCAGGTGGCTGCCGGGCGCGTGCGGCAGCGCCATGGTGCGGAAGAACCCCGAGCCCTCGGCGTACCGCACCGGCTCGACGTGGCTGTGGTCGTCGGTGTGCAGGATCGAGGTGATCGCGACGCCCTTGGAGAAGTCTTCCTCACCGGGGACGACGACGCCGATCAGCGCCTCGCTGTTGGTGCGCACGAAGTCGCCGACGTGGTCGGAGAGCGCGGGGAGGCCGTCGGGGTCTTCCTTCATGGCGAGCAGCAGCGGCACGGTGCCCATCACGCCGCCCGCGAGCACGACCTGCTGCGCGGTGAAGATCCCCTGGCTCGTCTCGAGGGTGTAGCCGCCGTTCTGGCGCTTGCGGACCGCGCGCACCTCGGTCTCCGGCAGCACGGTCGCCCCACGGCGCTCGGCGAGATAGAGATAGTTCCGGTCGAGCGTGTTCTTCGCGCCGACGCGGCAGCCGGTCATGCAGGCGCCGCAGAACGTGCAGCCGGTGCGCGCGGGGCCGTCGCCGCCGAAGTACGGGTCGGGCACCTCCTTGCCGGGCGCGCCGAAGAACACGGCCACGTCGGTCGGGTGGAAGTGCTCCTCGCGCCCGAGCTCGCGCGCGATCTCGCGGAGCACGTGGTCGCCCTTGCCGAGCCGCGGGTTCTCGGCGCTGCCGAGCATCGCGCGCGCGGTCGCGTAGTGGCGCCCGAGCTCGCGCTTCCAGTCGGCGAGGTGGGCCCACGAGGGGGCCTGGAAGAAGTCGTCCTTCGGCGTGGGCAGCGTGTTCGCGTAGACGAGCGACCCACCGCCGACGCCGACGCCGTGGAGAATGGTGACGTGGCGGAAGAACGACATCTGGAAGATGCCGCGCAGCCCGACCTCGGGGCGCCACAGCCACTTGGCGAGGTCCCAGTTGCTCTTCGGAAAATCGTCCTTCCCGAAGCGACGACCCTTCTCGAGGACGAGGACGCGGTAGCCCTTCTCCGCGAGGCGCAGCGCCGAGACGCTCCCGCCGAAGCCGGAGCCTACGACGACGAAGTCCCAGTCCCGCGTGAGGGCCATGTGCTCACTTCTTGATGGAGGCCGACGCGGAAGGCGCAGGCGCGGGCTTGGCGGCCGAGCCGCTCGGCGCGGCCGAACCCGAGGCGGCCGGCGGGGGCGTGGCGACGATCTTGAGCAGCTCGACGTCGAACACCAGCGTGCCCTGCGGGCCGCCGCCGCCCTTGTAGGCGAGCTCCTCGGGGATCCAGAAGCGGCGCTTCTCGCCCTCGACCATGAGCTGCACGCCCTCGGTCCAGCCCTTGATGACCATGTCGAGCGCGAACCGCGCCGGCTCGCCGCGCGACACGCTGCTGTCGAACATCTTCCCGTCGGTCGTCCAGCCCGTGTAGTGGACCTCGACCTCGCTCTTGGCGGTCGGGTGCGCGGTGCCCTTGCCGGCCGTGATCACCTTGCTGGCGATGCCGCTCTTCTCGACCTTCGCGTCGGCCGGGGCCTTGGCGACGTCGGGCGGCGCGGGGATCGGGTTCTTGATCTCGAGCAGCTCGATGTCGAACACGAGCATGCCCTGCGGACGGCCGGGCTTGCCCTTGTAGGCGAGCTCCTCGGGGATCCAGAAGCGCGTCTTCTCGCCGACGGTCATCAGCTGGACGCCCTCGGTCCAGCCCGCGATGACGCCCTTGAGCGGGAACGTGGCCGGCATGCCGCGGAGGACGCTGCTGTCGAACATCTTCCCGTCGGTCGTCCAGCCCGTGTAGTGGACCTTCACCCGCGCATCTTCGGTGGGGTGCTCGGTCGCCGCGACGCCCGCCTCGGGGCCCGCGTCGCCACCGGGCGCGACCTTCGACAGCACCTTGTAGGCGATGCCGGTCTTGGTCTTGAGCGCGTCGGCCGGGGGCGCCGCGACGTCGGGCGGCGGCGGGAGCTGCGGCTTCTCGGGCTGCGAGCCCATCGGCGGGGCGGTCTTGGCGCCCGAGGCCCCCGCCGACGCCACCACCGGATCCTTGGGCTTGGACAGGTCGGGCGGAGAGGCCTCGCAGCCGACGAGAACAGCCAGGGCGACGGCGACCAGAGACGGGAGGGAACGGGGCTTCACGGGGCAATCTGAGAGCACGCCCCGGCCAGCGTGACAAGCAGGGCGGGCGAAGTGCTAGGCTCCGCGCCCCCTTCCCCAAGGCTGGTCATGACCGAGAGCGATCCCACCCAGAACACTGGCGACACGGCTGGCGGCAACGTCGGCGAGTCCGCCGGCAACGCCCCCAGCGAGTCCGCTGGTCCGACTTCTTCTGCCCCGACGGGCGCAACCCCGAGCACGCCCGCGGAGGGCGCGCCCGCCGAGGCGAGCTCTTCTCCTGCGCCGAGCGAAGGCGCAGCGCCGAGCGAGGGCGCCGCGCCGAGCGAAGGCGCGACGGGAGAAGCTCCCGCCGAAGGCGCCGCGCCGACCGGCGAAGCCGCCGCGACCGGTGAGGGTCCGCCCAAGAAGCGTCGTCGTCGCCGTCGCAAGAAGAAGCCGGGTGCGGTGCCGGGTGCGCCGGGCGCCGAGGCGAGCGGCGAGGCCAAGGCCGAAGGCGAAGGCGACGACGCCGAAGGTGAAGAAGGCGAAGGCGAAGAAGGCGAAGCTGCCGAGGGTGGCGAGGCCAAGGCCGAAGGCGCCGAGGGTGGCGAGGGCGGCGACAAGAAGAAGCGCCGTCGCGGCAAGAAGGAGCACCACGGCCGCGAGAAGGCGCCCTTCGGCACCGGCGAAGAAGTCGCCGCGCGCGTCACCGCGATCCTCCCCGACGCGATCATGCTCGACGTGGCCGGCAAGGCCCTCGGCATCTTCGACCGCAAGGAGATCCCCGAGAGCGAGACCCCGCAGGTCGGCGAGAACGTGATCGGCAAGGTGGTCAACGACGGCGCCCGTGGCGGCCTCGTCGTGCTCACCCGCGATCTCAACCGCTGGCTCGCGGCGCTCGACCTCGTCAAGGCGGCGCAGGAGGCCAAGCAGCCGATCGACGGCCTGGTCACCGGCGTCATCCGCGGCGGCATCGAGATCGACGTCGACGGCCTGCGCGGGTTCGCCCCCGCCTCGCACGTCGATCTGCGCCTCGGCGCCGATCTCCACCACCTCATCGGCCAGCGCCTGTCGTTCGACATCGTGCAGTTCGAGAAGCGGGGACGCGAGTTCGTCCTCTCGCGCAAGACGGCGCTCGACGCCGAGGCGCGCGAGATCCGCGGCAAGCTCCTCGAGACCGTGCAGGTCGGCGCGGTGGTGAAGGGCGTCGTCCGCTCGATCCAGCCGTTCGGCGCGTTCATCGACATCGGTGGCGTCGACGGGCTCTGCCCGATCGCCGACTCGTCGCACATCGTCGGCAAGCCGCTGCGCGAGATCTTCAAGGTCAACGAGGAGACCGAGGTCAAGATCCTGCGCATCGACGAGCGCGGCAAGGTCTGGCTCTCCAAGAAGGCCGTCGAGAAGGACCCCTGGGAGAACGTCGCCGAGCGGTATCCGCGCGGCAGCCGCCACAAGGGCAAGGTCGTCCGCCTGCAGCCGTTCGGCGCGTTCATCGAGCTCGAGCCCGGCCTCGACGGCCTCCTCCACATCAGCGACATCAACGCCCCCCGCCGCCTCAACCACCCGAACGAGGTGCTCAAGGTCGGCGAGGAGCTGGATGTCGTCGTCGCGCAGGCCAACTACGAGGCCCACAAGCTCGGCCTCCACGAGGCGCCCAAGGAGGGCGAGGTCTGGAACCCGCCGCCGCAGCACGGGGGACAATACGGGGGACAGGGCGGCGGACACATCGGCCACAACCCGGGCCGCCTCGGCCCGCACCAGGCCGTGAAGGTCATCGTCGAGAGCCACGAGCCGAACGGCCTCGTGGTCCGGATCCTCGGCCAGACCGGGCGCTTCGCCAAGGGGTTCATCCCGGGCATGGCCACCGGCACGGCCAAGGGCACCGACCTGCGCCGCACGTTCCCGACCGGCACCGAGCTCGACGCCAAGGTGGTCGAGCTCGATCCGCGCGGGGGCGCCAAGCTCTCGATCAAGGCCCTCCAGACCGATCAGGAGCGCGCCTCGTTCCGCCAGTACCAGAACGAGGTCAAGCAGGCCGCCAAGTTCGGCACCTTCGGCGATCTGCTCAAGAACAAGGGCCTCGCGAAGTGAGCGGAGCGAGCCGCAGGCGAGCGCAGCGAACAGCGGCCGCCTCCACGGGCGGCCGCAACAACAAGAAGTAGGCTCGGTCGCGACGCTCGGGCAGCTTCCTCACGCGAAGGTCAGAGATCGTCTGACCTTCGGGTGAGATTTCGCGATCGCGACGCCGTCGGGATCGGGTAACGTCCCTGCGAGCTGGAGGACGCACGAACATGATCAAGCAGTGGCAAGGACTCGCGCTCGTGGCCGCACTCGCGCTCGGCACGGGCACCGGTTGTCGTCTCCTGATGGCCCTGGCCAAGAAGCCCAAGGCCACGGTCACCATCGGCACCCGCACGGGGATGAACTCGAAGACCCTCGCGGCCAAGGAGAAGGCCAAGAGCGGCTCGGCGAAGTTCATCGGCTGCGACATCGCCTACGAGAACATCCCGACCGCCACCAAGATGACCTACCAGTGGCGCAAATACCACGACAAGGAAGCCGCCAAAGAGGGCGACACCTCCGACAAGACCGACGAGAAGTGGGAGCTGGTCACCGGCACGGGCACCTTCATGCTCACCGTCGGTGACAACGGCACCGACATGGAAGACGCCATCTACGAGTGCCACGTGAAGTTCGAGAAGGACTTCGAGGGCAACGAGCTCAATGGCCGCCTCGCCATCGGCGACGTCGCCGAGAGCGGGAGCAAGAAGAAGAAGGGCTCCGACGACGACGGCGACTCGAAGAAGAAGAAGAAGAAGGGCTCCGACGACGACTGATGTCTGCCCTGCCCCATCGCCTGCGTGTGCTCGAGGTGCTCGCCGAGCACACGCGACCCGTGCACGTCGCCGAGATCGCCCAGCGGCTCGGGATCGAAGGCACGCCCGGTCTCACGGCGATGCTGGACGACCTCGTGTTCTCGGGCGCGGTGCGCGCATTCCCGGGGCATCGCTACCGCATCGGCGACGACGTCGAGGTCGATCCGGAGGCCGCTGCCGCCGAGAGCGTGCGGCCTCCTCCCCCGCCCGGGGCACCCCCTGGCACCGCGGTCACGCCGGGTGAGCCGCCGTTCAGCCGGCGCCCTCCGCGCGAGCGCGTGGGCATGATCACCATCCACCCGCGCGGCTTCGGCTTCGTCGCCTCCCCGGGCGACCGCGACGTCTACGTCTCGCCCGAGATGATCGGCGGCGCGCTGCACGGCGATCAGGTGACCGTCCGCGTGTTCCGCTCGAGCGCGCGGGGCCCCGAGGGCGAGGTGCTCTCGGTGGTGCGGCGCACGGCGCGGCGTGTCCCCGGCGTGCTCCGGCGGCGCGGCAAGAGCGCGTGGCTCGAGCCCGACGACCCGCGCATGCGTGGTCCCATCACCCTCGACGAGGCCAACGAGGGCTACGACGGCCAGGCCGCCGTCATCGCCATCACGCGCTACCCCGAGCGCCACGACGAGCACCCGCGCGGCGCCCTCGTGCAGATCCTCGGCGACCCGGGCGACCCCGAGGTCGAGGTGCTCAAGATCCTCGCCCGCGAGGAGATCGTCGAGGGCTTCCCCGGCGAGGCCGTGGCCGAGGCGCGCGCGTTCGGCGAGGTCATCGACCCGAAGGTCGCCGCCGCCCGCGAAGACCTGCGCAAGCTCCCGCTCGCCACCATCGACCCGAAGGACGCGCGCGACCACGACGACGCGGTGTGGGTCCGCCCCGCCACCGCGGAGGACGGCGAAGGCGCCGCCTGGGTCGCGTGGATCGCCATCGCGGACGTCTCCAGCTACGTGCGCGAGGGCAGCGCGCTCGACGACGCCGCCCGCCACCGGAGCTGCTCGGTCTACCTGCCCGACCGCGCGATCCCCATGCTCCCGCGCGAGCTCTCGTCGCACCTGTGTTCGCTGATCGCGCACGAAGACCGGCTCTGCCTCGCGGCGTGCGTCACCCTCGACGCCTCGGGCACCGTGCTGAAGCGGCGCCTCGTCCAGGGCGTCATGCGCAGCGTCGCCAAGCTCACCTACGAAGACGTCGCGCGCGCGCTCGCCTTCACGAGCGACGAGCCCGCCTCCGAGCAGGCCAAGGAGATGCTCCCGCACCTCGAGGTGGCGTGGGCTTGCGCCTCCGCGCTCCGCCAGAAGCGCATGCGGCGCGGCGCGCTCGACTTCGACCTCCCCGAGGCCAAGGTGGTGCTCGACGAGAACGGCGTCTGCACCGACGTCATCCGCGCGCGCGCCGATCTCGGGGTGAAGAAGGCCTACAACCTCATCGAAGAGCTGATGCTCCTCGCCAACGAGGTCGTTGCCGACGAGCTCACGCAGAAGGGCGTGCCCACCATCTACCGCGTGCACGGCCGCCCCGACGAGGCCAAGCTCGACCGGTTCGCCGCGATGGCCGAGATCCTCGGCATCCGCTTCGACCTCGAAGACGCGCAGGACCCGCGCGCCCTCGGCCGCCTGCTCAAGAGCATCGCCAAGCACCCGCAGGCGCAGGTGCTCAACTCGCTGCTCCTGCGGTCGATGAAGCAGGCCACCTACGACATCGTGAACATCGGCCACTTCGGCCTCGCCTCGCCCGCGTACCTGCACTTCACCTCGCCGATCCGCCGCTACCCCGACCTCGTCGTCCACCGCGCGGTGCACCGCCTCTGCGAGGGCAAGCCGGCCGAGAAGAGCGAGACCGCCATCGAGAGCCTGCGCGAGGCCGCCATGCTGGCGAGCGACAAGGAGCGCAAGGTCATGGAGGTGGAGCGCGAGGTCGTCGACCTCCACCGCTGCATCCTCATGCGCGACCGCATCGGCGAGTCGTTCGAGGGCACGGTCACCGCGCTGGTCGGCAGCGGCGTGTTCGTCGCGCTCGACGCGCCCTACGTCGACGTCATGGTCAAATACGAGGCGCTCGGCGACGACGCCTACGACCTCGACGAGGACGGCCTGCGCGCCGTCGGCCGCCGCTCGGGCGATGCGATCCACCTGGGCGACCGCATGATGGTGCGCATCGAAGACGTCGGCCTCGAGCGCCGCCAGGTCAGCGGTCGTCGGCTCGCCTTCGCGAGCGATGGCGTGGACGACGGCCCGGGACCGCGCCGCCGAGGCTCACTGCCCCCCCCGCGCGGGACACCGCCGCGCGGAAAGGCGCCACCGCGCGGAGCGTCCGGGGCGACCAACCGCGCCGGCCGCCCGAGCGTGACGCCGCCGCGCAGCGAGAAGCCGAGCAAGGGCGGCAAGCCTGCGCACAAGGGCAAGGCCTCGCCCAAGGGCGGCAAGGGCAAGGGCGGCAAGCGCCGCTGAACTCGAGACCAGCTCGAGACGAGCGCGAGGCTACTTCACGAGCTCGAGACAGGCCGCGTTCGGCGTCGCGTCCTTGACCAGCGCACACGCCTCGGCCTTGCGCATGCGGTATGCGAGGTAGAGCCCGCAGCGGGCGTCGCCCTCGCACAGGCTCGCGGCGCCTCCCCCGGCGCCCGCCTTGCGGCCCCTGCACTCGACCTCCTTCACCGGGTCGCAGTCGGTGGAACTCGCCCGACGAGCGACGACCGAGCGGCACTCGGCGCCCTCGTCACCCTCGCCGCATAGGCTGGCGTCGCGCGTGATCGTCGCGACCGCGCGCCGACACACCGCGACCTCGGCCGGCCCGCCCGTGCACAGCGCCGGGTTGCGACGGCGCGCCGCGATGGCGGTGCGACAGACCGTGCCCTCCTTGGGGCAGCCGGCGATGTCGCCCCCCACCATCGCGGGACATGCCTGTACCAGCGTGTCGATCGCCTTGTTCTGGGCCGCGCACGCCTCGCCCTCCTTGCAGGCCGCGACCAGCCCGGGCCGCGCCTGGGTGAGCGCCTTGCAAGCGTGACCGTCGCCGAGCAGCGCCGCCGCGCCGGCGAGGCAGGCCGCGCGACGCCACGGGTCGGCGATCGCGTCGCACGGGGGGAACACCCCGACGGCCGGGACGAAGGCGATCAGGCACTGGTCGCGGTCCTTGGCTTCGGGGAGCTCGCCGCAGAAGAACGCCTCTTTGAACTCGATCGCGCGGTTCTCGAAGCACTGCGGCTGGTCGGCCGCGCCGAGCGCCTGGCAGTAGCGGAGCTCGCGGTGGAACTTCTTGCGCAGGGCCTCGAGCGCCTCGCCCTTGGGCAGCGGCCCCGAGTCGAGCGCCGCCTTGTAGCGCGTGTAGGCGGCCCACACCGCGAACCCGACGACGAACGTGCCGCAGGCGACGATGATGATCTGCTGGGGTCGACGGGGCTTCATGCGCCGAGCCCGAAGAGGTGGCGCGCGTTCACGGTCGTCTGCGCGGCGAGCTCGACGAGCGGCACCTGCCGGAGCTCGGCGAGGCGCGCCGCCGTGTGCACGACCATCGCCGGCTCGCAGGTCTTGCCCCGCAGCGGCACGGGGGCGAGGTATGGCGCGTCGGTCTCGACGAGGATCCGATCGGCCGGCGCGAAGCGACCCACCTCGTGGATGCTGGTGGCGGTCTTGAAGGTCACGATGCCCGAGAACGAGAGGTGGAAGCCCAGATCGAGCGCGCGCCGCGCGAACGGCAGGTCTTCGCTGAAGCAGTGGATGACCCCGCCGACGTCGCGCGCGCCCTCCTCCTCGAGGATGCCGAGGCACTCCTCGCCCGCCTCGCGCGTGTGGATGACGATCGGCTTGTGCACGGCGCGCGCGAGGCCGACGAAGCGCCGGAACACCGCGCGCTGCACGTCGCGCGGGGAGTGATCGTAGTGGAAGTCGAGGCCGATCTCGCCGACCGCGGTGACCTCGGGATCGGCCGCGAGCGCGGCGATCTCGGCGAACATCGCGTCGTCACACCCCCGCGCGTCGTGGGGGTGCACCCCGACCGTCGCCACGATGTCGGCGTGCGCGCGCGCGAAGGCGACGGCCGCGTGGGCCTCGGCCGTGGTCTCGCCGACGCCCACCACGACGAAGCCGACCACCCCCGCTGCCCGGGCCTCGTCGAGCAAGGTCTGGGCGTCGCGGCGCTTGCCCTCGGGCGCTGCGAGCAAGTGGCAGTGACTGTCGACGAGCGCGGGCGTCATGGGAGCCGGATTGTAGTACGCGGCGGGCGCTCCCGGTAGCCGGGCACAGTCCTACGCCGAACGGAGCTTCTCGCGCAGCGCCTCGGCCGCGGACTCGAGCCCGGCCGACTCGAGCGCGGCGGGGGCCTTCTCGCGGACGCGGGTGATGGCGGCGTCGACCTCGCTCCGGCCCGCGGGCGCGAGCTCCGCCGTGCGCGCCGCCCCGGCGATCTGCGCCAGAGTGGCGGCGGCCGGCGCGAGGTAGGCTCGCCCCGCCGGCTCGCAGCACAGCTGGAACGCTCGCTCGGCCTGGGTGAGCGCGCCGACCACGTCGCCGTTGGCGTGGAGCGCGGCCGCGTAGTTGCGCACGGCGTCGGGCAGCGCATCGGCCGCGGCGAGGCCCTCCGCGAACTGCACCGCGCAGCGCGCGTGGGCGAGCGCGCCGCGCGCGTCACCGAGCAGGAGCTCCACCTCGGCCACGTTGTTGTGGGCGACGGCGAGATCGTAGAGGTCGCCGATCTTCTCCTTGAGCTCGAGCGACTCGAGGAAACGGTCGCGCGCGCGGGCGATCTCGCCGCGCTGGAACAGCACGGCGCCCAGGTTGTTGTGCGCGATCGCGGCGAGCTGCGGGAAGCGCCGCTCGTCGACCACCCGCGCGGCCTGGCGACCGAGCCGCTCGGCCTGGACGAGCCGGTTCTGCTGGTAGAACACGATGGAGAGCGTGAACAGGAGGTGCGAGGCCGCGTCGGTGAAATCCGGCTCGCGGCGCGGGATGCGCACGCACGCGCGGAGGCCACGCTTGAGGCTCGCGATGGCCTCACGGTAGTCGCCCAGGCGGTAGCGCGCGAACCCGATGGCCGCGAGCAGCGGGGCGAGGAGGCGCGGGTCGCCCGCGGGGCCGAGCAGGCGGAGCGCCTCGTCGTAGCGGGCAAGGGCCGCCGGGAACGCGCCGCGCACCTTCTCGACGAGCCCGAGGCGCAGCTGCACCGCGGCGTCGAGCGTGCGCACCGCGTCCTCGTCGAGGTGCTGCGCGCGACGCCGCTCCTTGCGGAGGATGTCCGCCCAGGCCTCCTCGTAGGCGGTCTGCGACTCGTCGAGCCGGCCCACCCGGCGCAACGTGTCGCCGAGGGCGAGGCGGAGCCGCACTCGATCTTTCCACTCGCAGATGCGGTTCTCGTCGAAGCCCTCGCTCGCCGGCTCGGCGCCGAGGCCGCGCGTGGAGTCCGCGATGTCGCAGGCCCGCTCGTAGCTGCGGATGGCGTCGGCGTTGAGCCCGAGCGCGGCGCCCCGATCCCCCGCGCGCACGTAGTGGCGGGTGGCCTCGCGCGGGACGTTGCCGCGGTCGTAGTGGAAGGCGAGCAGGGCGGGGTTGCCGTCGACCACCACGGTTCCCCGCCCGGCGAGCCAGCTCGCGAGCGCGCGGTGGTACTGCTCGCGCAGGCGCAGCGACAGCGACTCGTAGGCGACCTCCCGGGTGACGTTGTCGGCGAAGGCGTACTCCCGGTCGGACGGGAACGTGCTCGACTCGCGGGCGCGCACGAGGTCGTTGGCGCGGAGGCGCTCGAGCTGGTCGCGCACGCCGCCCTGCGCGCCGCTGCCCGGCGTGCGCATCGCCTCGATCGCGCCTTCCCAGAAGACGCGACCCACCACCGCCGCGCGCTGCAGCGCTGCGCGGTGCTCGGGCGACAGGCGATCGAGCCGCGCCTGGACGATCCCGTAGATGGTGGATGGCAGCTGGAGCTGCTCGAGTCGCGCCTCGTCGATGCGCCAGACGTCGTCCACCGATCGCTCGACCGCGCCGGCCTCGACCAGGACGCGCAGCGTCTCCTTGAGCACGAACGGGTTGCCGTCGGCGCGGTCGACCAGCTGTCGCACGAAGTCGGCGGTGACCCGCGGCGCACGGCGCAAGAGGTCGCGCGCGAGCTCCTCGGTCGCGCGACGCGAGAGCGGGCCGAGGGGGATCCGGCTCGCGCTCTCGCGCCCCTCGGCGAACGCTGGTCGGCGCTCGAACAGCGCGGGGCGCCCGAAGCCCACGAGCAGGATGGGCACGTCGGCGAGCCGCAGCACGAGGTACTCGAGCAGATCGAGGCTGGCGTCGTCCGCGGCCTCGAGCCCGTCGCAGAGCACGAGCACCGGCGCGTGCTGGGCGAACAGCCCGAACAGCCGCGCGACCGCCGCGCACATCCGCGCCCGCAGATCGTCCACGCTCTCGCCCGCCGCGGTCAGCGCCCCACGCGCGTCCGCGCCGAGCATCATGGCGAGGGCGTCGATGGTGTCGCCCAGCTCCGCGGGGTCGAGGCCGGCCCGCTCGGCCGACACCGGCGTGAGAGACGGGGGGGTCGCGTGGGTCGACGCGGACGAGACTGGAGAGAGGAATTGCCCGGTGTCCTCGCTCGGGGGGCGGCGCCCGAACGCGCGCACGCCGTTGCGGATCTTCTGCGCGACGACCTCGCGAGGGTCGTCGACGTGCACGTGGAAATAGCCGCGCAGCAAGGTGGCCGCGAGATCGAACGTGGCGTCGCGCGAGAGGTGCGAGCCACGACCCACGAACACCGCGGCCTTGACCCCGCGCGCCGAGAGGTCGCGCTGGAACTCCTCGCGCACGCGGCTCTTGCCGGCGCCGGGCGGACCGTGGACCAGCGCGAGGTGGGCGCGCCGATCCGCGGAGACCTGGTCGAACAGATCGGCGAGCCGGTCGGCCTCGGCGCGTCGCCCGACGAACCGGGTGGGCGCACCGTAGAACTCGTCCTGCGGCTCCTCGACGAGGCGCTTCTCGGGGCCGATCACCCGATAGCAGGCGAGCGGCTCGGACTTGCCCTTGGCCACGACCGGGGCAAGCTCCTCGACCTGGAACACGCCGGTGACGTGGCGGAACGTGTCGCGACCGATGACGATGCTGCTCTCGGGTGCGTGGCCCTGCAGGCGCGAGGCGACGTTCACCGCGTCGCCCATCACCGTGAAGTCCCGACGGGCGCCGCCGCCGACGCGCCCCGCGAACACCCGCCCGGTGTTGATGCCGACGCGCAGGGTGAGCTTGATGCGGCCCCGACGACGGAGGCCGTACTTGGTGACCGCCTGCTGCAGGCGCAACGCGGCCTGCACGGCGCGCTCGGCGTCGTTGTCGGTGGAGCGCGGGACGCCGAAGACCGCCATGACGCAGTCGCCGATGTACTTGTCGACCACCCCGCCGTGCTTCTCGATCACCTCGGTCATGGTCTCGAAGCAACCGTCGACGATCTCCTTGATCTCCTCGGGCGCGAACCGCTCCGACAGCGCCGTGAACCCGACCACGTCGGCGAACACGATGGTGCAGACGCGGTTCTCCTCCACGCTCGTCGCGGTCGACGGGTGCACCACGCTCGGAGCCGGGATCGAGGCGACGCGACCGCTCGACCCCAGGTCGGGCTTCGCCGCCGCGCCGGAGCTGACCGTGATCA
>Ga0154020_10005129_pt1 | contig 15536 bp, 18 predicted proteins | sample Klosneuvirus_201_FD_109709 | JGI IMG/M metagenome (GOLD analysis project Ga0154020, IMG submission 109709) | Active sludge microbial communities from wastewater, Klosterneuburg, Austria - Klosneuvirus_20160825_MG | ecosystem: Engineered > WWTP > Aerobic digester > Activated sludge | place...
TCGGTGGTGCACTTCTGGGCGCTGATCTTCACCTACATGTGGGCCGGCCCGCACCACCTGCACTACACGGCGCTGCCTGACTGGACGCAGTCGGTCGGCATGATCTTCTCGCTGATCCTGCTGGCGCCTTCCTGGGGCGGCATGATCAACGGCATCATGACGCTGTCGGGCGCCTGGCACAAACTGCGCGATGATCCGATCCTGAAGTTCATGATCACCTCGCTGTCCTTCTACGGCATGTCGACCTTCGAAGGCCCGATGATGTCGATCAAGACGGTCAACGCCTTGTCGCACTACACCGACTGGACCGTCGGCCACGTGCATTCGGGCGCCCTGGGCTGGGTGGCGATGATTTCCATCGGCTCGATCTACTACCTGCTGCCGCGCCTGTTCGGCAAACCCGAGATGCATTCGAAGAAACTGATCGAAGTGCATTTCTGGGTTGCCACCATCGGCGTCGTGCTCTATATCGCCTCGATGTGGATTGCCGGCGTGATGCAGGGCCTGATGTGGCGTGCGACGAACGTGGACGGCACGCTGACCTACTCCTTCGTCGAGTCGGTCAAGGCGACCTACCCATTCTGGACCATACGTCTGCTGGGCGGGCTGCTGTTCCTCTCCGGCATGTTCATCATGGCCTGGAACATGTTCCTGACGATGGCGGGCGGCAAGGCGGTCATTGCGCCGGTACTCGCACCCGCAGCGGCTCACTAAGCCACGATTGCACAGAATAAGGAGTCATACATCATGTTGACGCATGACAAGATTGAACGGAACGTGGGACTGCTGATCGTCCTCACCATCCTCACCATCAGTGTGGGTGGTTTGCTCGAGATCGTCCCGCTGTTCTTCCAGAAATCCACCACCACGCCCACCAACGAACTGGTCAAGCCCTACGATGCGTTGCGCTTGTCGGGACGCGACATTTACATTCGCGAAGGCTGCTACAACTGCCATTCGCAGATGATTCGTCCCTTCCGCGCCGAGACCGAGCGCTATGGCCACTACTCGGTGGCCGGTGAGTTCGTCTATGACCATCCCTTCCAGTGGGGCTCCAAGCGCACTGGGCCGGATCTGGCGCGTGTCGGCGGTCGCTATTCGGATCTCTGGCACAAGGTGCATCTGTTGAATCCTCGCGATGTGGTGCCCGAGTCGAACATGCCCGCCTATGCCTGGCTGGATCGTCCGCTCAAGGACGATGCCATCGACGCCAAGATGAAGGCGCTGCGTGCGGTCGGCGTGCCTTACACCGATGCCGAAATCGCCGGCGCGAAAAAGGCCATCGAGGGCGCTACCGAACTCGACGCATTGATCGCTTATCTCCAGGGCATGGGCACGGCGCTCAAGCAAACGAGGTAATCGAGTGGACATCAACGACCTGCGTTCGATCTTCACGGTGCTGGCGTTCATCGCCTTCATGGGCATCGTGTGGTGGGCGTATTCGGACCGGCGCAAGAAGACCTACGACGAGGCGGCGATGATGCCGCTCGACGACGACAGTCCCTTTGTGCCTTCGGCGCCGCAGGTTTCGGAGAATCAGGAAAGGAAATCATCATGAGTGATTTTGTCAGCGGCTTCTGGAATATCTACGTAGTGGGCATCGTGCTCGTCAGCGTCATCGGTTGTGGCGTCTTTCTCTGGATGCAGAGTTCGGCCAGGCATGTCGAAGGCGAGACTACCGGGCACGTCTGGGACGAGGATTTGCAGGAGTTCAGTAATCCGCTACCCAGCTGGTGGCGCTGGTTGTTCTACATCACCATTGTCTTTTCGCTGTTCTACCTGGCGATGTATCCGGGGCTGGGCACTTACAAGGGCCAGTTCGGCTGGACTTCCACCGGTCAATACGACGGCGAGATGAAGAAAGCCGACGAGCAGTACGGGCCGATCTTCAAGAAGTTCCAGAGCCAGGACATCATGGCCGTTGCGGCCAATAGCGAGGCGAAGGAAATGGGCCAGCGCCTGTTCCTGACCTACTGCTCGCAGTGCCATGGTTCGGACGCCAAAGGCGCTCGCGGCTTCCCCAATCTGACCGACACCGACTGGCTGTTTGGCGGTGCGCCGGGGCAGATCAAGGAGTCCATCGCCAAGGGCCGCGACGCCATGATGCCGGCAAAGGGTGTCAAGCCCGACCTGAATGGCGACCAGATCAAGGACCTTGCCCACTATGTGCGTTCCCTGTCCGGTCTTGCGTCCGATTCGATTCGCACCCAGCGCGGCAAGGAACTGTTCGCCCCTGCCTGCGCCGCCTGTCATGGTCCGGATGGCAAAGGCACGGTCGGTCTGGCGCCGAACCTGACGGACAAGGTCTGGCTCTACAGCGGTTCCGAGGACAGCATTGTCGAGACGATCACCAAGGGCCGCAGCAATCGCATGCCGGCTTTCGGTGAATTCCTCGGCGATGCCAAGGTGCACTTGCTGACGGCATATGTGTACGGGCTTGGCGGTGGCGTAAAGGATGCCCCGGCTGCCGCGCCAGCTGAAGCGCCTGCCGCAGCGGCGCCAGCAGAAAAGAAGTAGACTGGCTCTGGATCCCCGGCTCCACAATATGTGGCGCCGGGGAGTTTTTGGGCAGCTTTATAAGAATATCGTAATACGATTATCATGACATCCGCCTCCCCCAGGCCGTCGCAGGAAATCAAACCCGTCTTCGTCGAGGAAAGCCTTTACGAAGTTCACCAGAAAGTGCACCCGCGGGCCGTCAGAGGTGTCTTCGCTACCTGGCGCTGGGCCCTGGTCTGGATTACCCAACTGGTTTATTACGGCGCTTGCTGGCTGCCTTGGAGCGGGCGGCAGGCGGTGCTGTTCGACCTGGTCGAACGCAAGTTCTACATCTTCGGCCTGGTGTTCTGGCCGCAGGACGTTATTTTTCTAGCAATCCTGCTGATCATTTCAGCGTATTCCCTGTTCCTGTTTACGGCAGTGGGCGGGCGGCTGTGGTGCGGCTACGCCTGTCCGCAAACGGTTTACACCGAAATCTTCACCTGGATCGAACAGAAGATCGAGGGCGATCGCAACGCGCGAATCAAGCTCGATGCCGCGCCCATGAGCGGACGCAAGCTGTGGCTGCGCACGGCCAAGTATGCATCCTGGGGACTGCTGGCATTCTGGACGGGCTTCACCTTCGTCGGTTACTTCACGCCGATCAAAACCGTGTGGAGCTCTCTCTGGAGTTTCTCGCTGGGACCGTGGGAAACCTTCTGGATGCTGTTTTACGGCGCCTTCACTTACCTGTTTGCCGGCCACATGCGCGAGCAGGTATGCAAGCACATGTGTCCTTACGCGCGCTTCCAGGGCGTGATGTTCGATCCCGACACGTTGACCATTACCTACGATACGGAACGCGGCGAGCCGCGCGGCGCTCGCAAGAAGGGCGTCGATCCGCAATCGATTGCCAAGGGCGATTGCGTCGACTGCGGGATATGCGTTCAGGTCTGCCCGACCGGCATCGACATCCGCGCAGGTCTTCAATACGAGTGCATCGGTTGCGCTGCGTGCATCGACGCCTGTGACCAGGTGATGGTGAAAATGGATTATCCGAAAGGCCTGATCCGCTATTCGACCGAGCATGCGATCGAGGCCCACTGGGGCTGGAAGGAAATCCTCGGCCACGTCGTTCGGCCGCGGGTGATCATCTACTCGACGATTCTGGGTGCGATCTGCCTGGCCTTTGTCTGGGGCATCGCCACCAAGGCGACCTTGCGCGTGGATGTGATCCGCGACCGCGCAACGCTGGCACGCGAGGTCGAAGGCGGGCTTATCGAAAACGTATATCGGCTGCACGTCATCAACGTATCCGAGGCGCCACACCGTTATGCCGTCAGCGTGTCGGGCCTGCAGGGGATCGACATGGTCGGTGATCGGATTGTCGAAGTTCCTGCCGCTGCGGCCAGGAGTTTCAGCGTTCAGGTGCGCGTACCGCCGGAGTCCGGCAAGAAGGGCTCGAATCAGATTTTCTTTGACGTGAAATCTCTTGCCGACGAAAAGGTGGCGGTGCATGAAAAGGCCGCCTTCCTGCAACCATGAAGGAAGACAACATGAACACCGCAGCAATAGCCCGTCCCTGGTATCGCGAACCGTGGCCCTGGATTCTGGCGGCAGGGCCGTTCATTGTCGTTGTCGCCGCGATCTATACGGCGTGGCTTGCGGTGGTCAGCAATGACGGACTGGTGACGGACGACTACTACCGGAAGGGCCTTTCCGCGAACCAGACCATCGCCCGCAGCGAACATGCCACCAGGATGGGGCTGGTCGCGGGCGTACGGATTGCCGGCGATACCTTGTCGGTGCGCATGGAGGCGCGCGACAAGAGCTTCGTGATGCCACCGACGCTGGCGCTGACCATTAGCCATCCCACCCGTGCCGGACTGGATCAGTCGCGGGTCCTGGTGAAGAACGGCGATCTCTATTCCGGCGAGGTACGCCTGCCGGCTGCCGGCCATTGGCTGGTATTGCTGGAAGACGAGCGCAAGACCTGGCGTCTGATGGGGAACGTCGTTCTGCCGGCCAACGGAGAAACCCTGATCGGCAGTTCGCCGTCGCCGGCTGTAACCATTCCGGTGCCTGCAGACATCCGCAGCGCCAAGTAAGCGCTTCCACCCGGGATGCAAAGGAGAGATAAATGCTGAGGATATTATGGGTACTGTGGCCTTCGTTTCTGGTCGCCGGGATCGCCGAAGGCATTTTCTTCACCGTGATCGACCCGCAGGAGCTGTATCTCTTCGGTGAGCCGGTGCATCTGTCGAAAATCGCGACCTATTCGATCGGGTTTTTCGGCTTCTGGGCCGTTTGTGCGGCATCCAGCCTGATGACGTGGTTTCTGCAGCTTAGCGCCGCCGAGGTTAACAAAGGGCTCGGTGGTGCCCGATCCTCCGGGGCCGGTTGCGCGAAATAAACGGCGCGCAAATGCGCGCGGTGCCGGGGGACCTACTGTTTTCTGGCGGGACCGACGCCGATCGGCGGCGGCGCCAGGTTGACGATTCGCGTGAATAGGTCGCGGCATTCCTGATCGGCCTCAGTATCGAAGCGCGGATCGCCGTTCTCGCTGAAGGCGGCGCCAATCTCGACCCAGTCTGCCCCCGTCAGATGCTCTTTCGCCAACGGAAGAACGGTGCTTTCTTCAAGCGCCATGTGCTTCATGGTTTCATCGGCAAATTTGTCCACCGCCGCGGAAAACGCCTCCAGTCCATCAGGCATTCCGGCTTCGTAGTGACCGAGGGCAAGTTCCAGTTCGCGGATATGCCGGGCGCCGGCCACGTGCTGGCTTTCGAGTTCGGCGATCACCGCGTCGGCTTCGCGGGTTCGCTGGCGAAGCCTGGCAAAGAGATAGGTGTTTTCCTTGGGGTGATGCAGCTTCTCCGGAAACTCGTCGAGATAGAAGATCATCGCCCAGAGAAGCCGAAAGTCCGGCTTTGAATTTCCTTCGTTGATTTCGCGCACAAGATATCTCAGGCCATGGACTACGGCCGCGAGCGAACGATGCTCATCGCGAATGATGGCCAGCGCCGAGTTCAGCATGGTGTGTCCAGAGCAGGACTCGGATCAGCGGTAGACCAGTACCGGTATCTTGGAGTGGGTCAGAACTTTTTGTGTTTCCGAACCAAGGAGCAGGCCGCTAATGCCACGCCGACCATGCGAAGCCATGAAAATCAGATCGGCGCCGGACTGTTCCGCCGCCGCAATGATCGCCTCGTAGGGGATATCGCTGACAGAACTTACTGTGGCGCTGACAACGCCTTCGGCCTTGGCCGCTGCTTCATTCGCGGCAAGAATTTCCTTGGCCTGCTGCTCTGCCATTTCAGCGAACTTGTCGGGTGTCGTGGGGTCAATCAACGCACCTTCCCCGTAGAAGGCCACCGGATAATCGGGTTTGGCGAAGAAGAACGTTACCTTTGCACCGGTTTCCTTGGCAAAAGCGATCGCGCGTCGTGACGTATCGGACGAGAGTTGCGATCCGTCCGTAGGTACAAGTATGTGCTTGAACATGGGATTTCATCCTCCGAATGGGTAGTTGAGCTTAACGCACTAAACAGCACCAGCGTTGATCAGGATCAATAGGAGTCTGAACTATACCCGAGCGGCATCGGGCACAATACGATCGTGGTGGCTGCCCGACCATGCGCCACCCCGTGGAGTGGAGAAATTGTCATGAGTACGACCAAACCCAAATCACCGGCAACTCCCCAGGCTGCGTGGCGCGCCGTGAATCAGGCAGTCGAGGCCAGGATCGATCCAATCGGCATGGCAACCCCCCTGATGCATGCGCAGTTGGCCTGGTTGTCCCATCCCCAGGAAATGTCGGAAACGCTCACCGAGTTCTCTACCAGGCTGTGGGAGTTGCAGACGCATTCCTGGCATCGCGCTCTGGGCATGCAGAGCAAGGATGTCGTGTCGCCCAACCCAGACGACACGCGCTTTTCCGATCCCATCTGGAGTGACTCGGCCAGCTGGGATATCGTGAAAGAGTGGTACCTGATGATGACCCACCAGGTGCAGGACATGCTCTACGACACACCGGGCCTGTCCAGTCGCGACCGGCGTCGCGCCGCATTCTGGTGGCGCAAATGGCTCAATGCCGTGGCCCCAACCAACTTCCTGCTGACCAATCCGTCTGCCATGCAGAAGGCCATGGAGACCCGTGGTGAAAGCCTGCTCAAGGGCTTCAACAATTTCGTGACCGATTTTCAGGCAGGCGATATCCAGATGGCACGTCCGACGGATTTCACGGTCGGCAAGGATCTGGGTACCACGCCGGGCAAGGTCGTGCTGCGCAATCGGCTGCTGGAGGTGGTGCACTACACGCCGACCCGGGAAAAGGTCTTCGAGACGCCGATCGTGATCGTCACGCCGTGGATCAACAAGTTCTACATTCTCGATTTGAACGCGAAGAAAAGCATGGTGAAGTTTCTCGTCGATCAGGGCTACGACGTCTATATCACCAGCTGGAAGAATCCGACGGCAGACATGCGCGATGTGACTTTCGACGACTATCTGACGGAGGGCATCGGGAAGATAGTCGAGACCGCCCGTGGAATGTCCGGTTCGGCCAAGGTGCATGCCGTCGGCTACTGCATTGGCGGCGCGGCATTGGCGACCTGGATGGCATGGGCCAATGCGCGCTACCCCAGGAACGACGTGCCGGTGGAAACGGTAACGCTGCTGACCACGCTGGTGGATTACCACAAGCCGGGCGACATCGAGGTGTTCCTCGACGAGAACAGCATCAAGTTCCTGGAAAAATCCATGGCGGAAAAGGGTTACCTCGACGGCAAGGAAATGGCATCGGCATTCCGCCTGCTGCGTTCGAACAGCCTGGTCTGGCATTACGTGGTGCGCGGCTACCTGTTCGGCGAGGCGCCGCCACCGTTCGACGTGCTGTTCTGGAACATGGACGCGACGCGGATGCCGGCGGCAATGCACAGCTGGTATTTACGCAACCTGTATCTGGAGAACCTACTGATCAAAAAGGACGCGCTGAACCTCGCTGGCGAGAATATCGATCTCGGGCGGATTTCCCAGCCGCTCTATGCGGTGTCGGCCGAGGATGATCACATCGCGCCCTGGCGCCAGACCTTCCGCATCAACAACTTCGTCGCCGGCTCGCGTCGCTATGTGCTCTCGAGTTCGGGCCATATTCTGGGTATCGTGAATCCGGTGGTCAATCCGCCCAAGCGGAACTACCACGTGGCCAACGTTGAACGCCACGATACGCCGGAGGACTGGCGCGAGCGTGCGGACCTTCATCATGGCAGCTGGTGGGAAGACTGGATGGCCTGGCTCAAGCCGCAGTCCGGCAAGCTGGTTGCAGCGCCGCCTGTCGCAACGTCGAAGTTCCCCGCGCTGGCGGACGCCCCGGGTACTTATGTGCTTGAGCCATGAGTTTTTGCGCACCGTACATGACGTATAAAAGCGGGTAAGCTGATCGCAGAAGAGCGCAACCTGAGGGATGGCGAAGAGGCATGGCGAATCAGCAGAGTTCAACGCAAGCATGTCACGAGTTGCGGCGCATCGTGCGCATCAATGAAGAGATCAAGAGCGTCGAATCAACGGCCGTCAAGATCAATCTGATGGCAATGAACGCGATTTTCCTCGCCAAGCGCGCGGGTCAATCGGCGCTTGGCTTTGGCGTGTTGTCCAATGAGTTGCGCCGCTTTGCCGCCGATCTCCAGCAGCAGATGACTGCCTTGCGCGAAGCGACCTACGTCAGCGTTTCAACCGTGACGTCACTGGTCCGGCAATCGCGGATCAGTCGTTTGCTGGAACGGACACGGGTCGAGGCAAAAGGCGCGGGTGCGGCATGGGTTCAGCAACTGCTGCGCTCCCGTGAAGAATCCACACTGACTCGCAGTGATCAGCAGATGGTGATCCTGAATCGCCGCCTGACCCAAATGATTGCCGACACGGCCCAACTCGTCGAGTTGGGCAGCGTACTGGCGCGCTCCGCAAAGATCGAAGCTGCCTATGGCGGCGGCTTTTCCGCATCGCTGATGCAGGTGTCCAGCGATTTCGAGAAAACCATCGGCGACATTCAGCATTCCCTCGAGAGCCTGACCAAACACCAAGCAGAGGACTTCCCCGCATGAAGACTGCACGAGCCATCTATGAAGACGGCGACCACAAGTGGCTCGCCATTGTCCGCGACGCGAGTCGGCAGGGCTTTCTGATTGATACCAACGAATACCTGGTGACCAGCAACGACGATGCGATTTTGCTCGATCCCGGTGGTAGCGAGATATTTCCCGCGGTCTTTTCGGCGGTCAGTACAGTTTTTGATCCGCGCAGAATCAACAAGATTTTTGCGTCGCACCAGGATCCGGATGCGATCTCGTCGCTTTCGATGTGGCTGGAATTCAATCCAGAGATCAGGTGCTATGTGAGCTGGCTGTGGCAGGGGTTCCTGCCGCATTTCGGAGGTCAGGCGGAGGCTTTCGTGGCGATTCCCGATAATGGCATGGATATCCTGGTTGGCAGCAGGCGCCTGCAGGCGGTTCCGGCCCACTACCTGCATTCATCCGGCAATTTCAACCTCTACGATCCCAAGGCCAAAATCCTCTTCTCCGGCGATGTCGGCGCGGCATTGCTGCCCGCCGTTGAGGATGGCCTGTTCGTCGAAAATTTTGACCGGCATATCCGCCATGCCGAGGGTTTTCACCGGCGCTGGATGGGTTCGGACAAGGCCAAGCGCGACTGGTGCGCGCGTGTTTCGGCACTCGACATCGACATGCTCTGTCCGCAGCATGGCGCAGTTTATCGGGGCGCTGACGTGCCGCGCTTCATCGACTGGTTCTCCCGACTCGAGGTAGGGGTATTGAAGTTTTGAATACGAACATGCCGCGCACTTGATGGCGGTCAATGTTGTCGGGTCTGGCAGTACCCAGAATTGGCGGCTATTCAGATGGAGTTTGCCGTCATGTCGACTACTACCCCGCTTTTCCAACACCATAAGCATTGCGACGAACTGTTTGCCGGCGCCGAGGAGGCCTGCGCCAGCGGAAACTGGGACGCGGGCGAGAAGGTGTTCGCGCTTCTGCTGGATCAGCTCGAAACCCATTTCACCAGCGAGGAAGAGATTCTATTCCCGGCCTTCGAATCGGCTACCGGAATGACCTCGGGCCCGACCGAAGTGATGCGCGGTGAGCATCGCCAGATGCGCGATCTGCTGGCACAGATGCAGGAAGCTCTGACGGCCCGCGACGGCGATACCTTCGGCGGTGCCGCGGAGACCTTGCTGATCCTCATGCAGCAGCACAACATGAAGGAGGAAAACATCCTGTATCCGATGTGCGACAACGCGCTGGGTGCGTCGGATGTCGGGGCCTCCCTGGTTGCGAGATTGAAGGCGTCATGACCGGGCGGGTAATCGATGGCCGCGAACTGCAGCCGCCGGAGCCGATGGAGCAGACTCTGGAGGCGCTGGATACGCTTGCCGAGGGTGATGAACTGCTATTGCTGCTGTATTGCCAGCCGCATCCACTGTTCAATATCCTGAGAAAAAATGGCTACGCCTGGAGCGAAGACCTTCGCCCCGACGGAACGCGCGAGATCCGGATTCACAAGCTTCCCGCTTGACTGGCGCCGTTCGGATGCACCCCAGCCTTTCCTTCGATCAGGCGCCTCCGATTTCGGTGCCATACCGCTTTTTCCTGGCGGCGCCCTGGTTTGGGGTGTTGGCCGGAATTCTTCTGGCTTGGTCGGGTGGCGATGCCTTTGTTTCAAGGTGGACGCCGGAGGCCTTGGCGCTGACCCATCTGATCGCCCTCGGCTTCATGCTCCAGGCCATGTGCGGGGCGCTGTTTCAATTCATAGCCGTGGCGGTGGGTGGCAACGTCTGGCGTCCGAGGCTGGTCGCCAATACGGTGCAACCCTTGCTGCTGTTGGCCACGCTGTTGCTGGTCGCGGGCTTGCTGTTCAGCCGCCCTTTTTTTCTGTCCGCCGCGGTTCCCCTGTTTCTGCTGGGGCTGGGCGGCTTTGTTGTCGCGGTGGCACTCGCTTTATGGCAGACACCGGCCACCGGCACGACCTTGTGGGCGATGCGCATGGCGATTGGCGGCTTGGCGGTCACCGTGCTGCTGGGCTCGCTTCTGGCCGAAGCCTTGGCACATGGTCTTTCCGTACCGATTGTCGAACTGACGAACATCCATCTGGCGTGGGGCCTCGGGGGCTGGGCACTGATGCTGCTGGCCGGCGTGTCCTACCACGTGGTCCCGATGTTTCAGTTGACGCGGTCCTATCCGGCGTCGTTCGCCCGCTGGTTCGGCCCTTTGCTGCTGGTATTGCTGCTGGCCTGGTCATCGCGGATCTTTTTCGGCGACGCGCGGTGGTCGCTGGCTATCGCGCTGCCGCTGCTGCTGCTTCTGGCGGCCTATGCGGGAATCACCTTGTGGCTGCAGTACACACGTCGCAGAAAAATCCATGACGCGACGTCCGTTTACTTTCGTGTTTCGATGTTGGCCATGCTGGCGTTCGCTGCATCCGCGACGGCGCTGGTGTTGCGTCCGGAGATCGGTGCCGACCCCCGATTCGTGGTCTGGCTGGGCGTGCTGGCCTTCGCCGGAGTATTCGTTTCGGCCATCACCGGCATGATGTACAAGATCGTGCCCTTCCTCAACTGGCTGCACCTGCAGCGCCTGGGCGCGCCCTTGTCCGCCGTGCCCAACATGAAAAAGATGATTCCGGCCGAGGCCATGACCGGCCAGTTGCGTCTGCATGTACTCGCGGTCGTGCTGTTGCTGGCCGCCGTCTGGCAGCCCGGGCTGACCCGGTTGGCAGGCGTGGCTCTGGCCGCGTCATTCGCCTGGCTGGGATGGAATCTGGTGGGAGCGGTCAGGCGTTACCAAGACTTCAGAGATCAAATTCGCGCAGCCGGTTTACATCGTTGATGGTAATTTGCTTGCCGCTGACTCCAATCAGTCCGTTGGACGAGAGGTCGTGAAAAATCCGCGAGAGTGTTTCCGGCGTCAGATTCAGGCGCGAGGCGATGACCTGCTTGGAGGTCGGCAGCGAAATGTCGACCGAGCCTTCACTGGCTTCGCTCTGCGGACATTGCTGCAGCAGATAGCCGACCACCCGTTGTGCCGAGGAGCGCAAGGAGTAGGTCTCGACATCCTGCACCAGCGAATGCAGTCGCAGCGAAAGTCCCGCCAGCATGCGCCGGGCGAACAGCGGGTCGCTTTCCAGGAGTTCGAAAACGGTTACGCTGCCGATATGCAGCAGCAGACTGTCAACCAGCCCTTCGGCAAATACCGGATAGGGGCGGTCCATGAACATGACCGCCTCGCCGAAGCTCTGCCGCGGCCCCAGGATCTGCACCACTTTTTCATTGCCCTGCGAGGATGGGAAGGCCAGCTTGATCTGGCCGAAGACGACGACGAAAAATCCCTTCGGCAAGTCGCCCTTCTGAAACAGCATCTCGCCTTTCGAAAGTCGGCGCTCGCGACACGCCGTTTCCAGCGCGGCGATCTGCTCCGGGGCAAGTTCCTGGAACAGCGGCAGGCGGGAAAGAATCTGGGGAATGTCGAGCTTGGTTTCGTGCATGGTCTCTTGCATGGGGGTGCCATTGGTTTGTCGGCAGAACCTTACCATGCAACTTGCCGGCGGCGAAGGCCATAATGCGTTTGCCAGCGCTCTTTGCCGCGCCGCACCGTGTGATGTTTCTGGCGGGAACAGTCCAGGCACTGGTGGCCATGGTGTTCTGGTCGGTCGAGGCGGGCGCGCGTCATGCCGGGCTCTGGCCGGCGCCTGGGTGGCCTTTGTTGAACTTGATTCCACCATCCCTGATGCATGCGCTGCTGATTTCCTGCGGCGTGTTTCCCTTGTTCATTTTCGGTTTCATTCTTACCGCCGGACCCCGCTGGCAGGGGGCCGGCGAGTTGTCGCAGAGGGATTTCCTGCCGGCCTTCCTGTTGCTGGCATGCGGCTGGTTGCTGGTCTGGACGGCATTGCTGGTGCCGGCACTGCTGGTCGTGGGCCTTGCGCTGGCGCTGGGCGGCTGGATTGCCGTGGCCCTGGTGCTTACCCGGCTTGCCCGGCATCGGGCGACGGAGCGCGAACATATCGTCTTCGTTGCGCTGGCGGCCTGGCTCGGCGCGGCCGGATTGGGCGCTTTTCTGGTCTTCGCCGCCAGTGGGGTGCTGCCGTGGGCGCGCCTCGGGATCTCGCTGGCAATCTGGGGGTTTTTGCTGCCGGTTTTTCTTGCCGTGGCGCATCGCATGTTGCCCTTCTTCACTTCGTCAGCCGTGCCTGGCTATGCGCTGCACCGCCCTGGCTGGGCATTGCGCGCGCTGCTGGGGCTTAGCCTGGCGCACGGCATGCTGACGTTCCTGGAGCAGCCGCAATGGTTCTGGCTGGCCGACCTGCCCGCCATGTTTGTCGCGGGGCGCCTGTCCTGGCTCTGGTGGAGTCGCGCAGCCATGCAGAACCGGATGCTGGCAGTTCTGCATCTGGCTTTCGCCTGGCTGAGCCCGGCATTTGCGCTGTTCGCGCTGCAGAGCATCGCGCGCTATGCTCTGCCGGGTTTTCTCGGTCAGGCGCCGTTGCATGCGCTGACGCTCGGTTTTTTCGCCTCGATGCTGCTGGGCATGGCGTCGCGGGTGACGCTGGGGCATTCCGGCCGGCCGGTGGCCGCCGACAATGCGATGTGGTGGGCGTTTTGCATGATGCAGGCAGCAGCCGTGGTGCGGGTGATCAGCGAACTGCCGGCGCTGCCCGGTGCGCACAGCGTGATGTGGTTGTCGTCATTGCTGTGGCTGGGCGCCTTCGCCCTGTGGGCCAGTCGCTATGCGTCCGCCTTCTGGCGCCCGCGAGCGGATGGGAAGCCGGGTTAGTGACGATGTATACCCTGGTCAAGTATGTGCATCTTTTCAGCGTGGCCTTGAGCCTGACGGGTTTTTTCCTGCGCGGCCTGCTGACGATGCGCGCTTCGCCACTGATGAAAGCGCGCTGGATCAAGGTGCTGCCCCACATCAACGACACCATCCTGCTGGTCGCCGCCTTGTCGTTGGCGTTCATGTCGGATCAGTATCCGTTTGTCGCCGGCTGGGTCACGGCAAAGGTGCTGGGCGTGATTGCCTACATCATTCTGGGTTCCCTGGCGCTGCGGGAGGGGAGTTCGCCGCGGACGCGCATGGTCTGCTGGCTGGCCGCATTGGCGGTATTCGGCTGGATCGTGTCGGTGGCCCTGACGCGCCAGCCGGCGGGCTTCCTGGCAGTGCTGGCCTAGCCGATACGCCCGTCGGGCGGGGCCAGCAGGGCCTTCATCCGGAGGATATCGAGTATCCGGATGTGCTTTTGCTGCACCGAGATCAGGCCCTCATCCTGAAAGCGCGAGAAGGCGCGGCTCACGGTTTCCAGCTTGAGGCCGAGATAGGAGCCGATTTCCTCGCGCGTCATGCGCAGGTGAAATTCGGCGGGAGAATAACCGCGAGCGGTAAAGCGCTGCGAAAGATTGAGCAGGAAGGCCGCCAGCCGCTCTTCCGCCCGCATCGTTCCAAGCAGCATCATGACGCCATGGTCGCGCACGATTTCGCGGCTCATGACCTTGTGCAAGTGATGCTGCAGGGAGTGGATCTCGCTGGAAAGCATCTCCAGTTCGGTGAAGGGGATCAGGCAGACTTCGCTGTCTTCCAGCGCCACGGCATTGCAGGTGTGCACCTCGGTGCTGATTCCATCCATGCCGAGAATTTCTCCGGCCATCTGGAAACCGGTGACCTGGTCGCGGCCATCTTCGGTCAGCACATCGGTCTTGAAAAATCCGGCCTTGACGGCAAAGATCGACTCGAAGTGGTCGCCGGCGCGATACAGATGCTGGCCACGCTTCAGCTTGCGCCCGCCACCGATGAGGGTGTCGAGGCGGCCCATGTCGCTTTCGGAAAGGCCGAACGGCAGGCACAGTTCGCGCAGGTTGCATTGCGAGCAGGCGACTTTGAGTCCCGGGGCGGTGAGCGGGATCACATTATGTTTGACGTTTGCATGCACGCTGCTTGCATTACCCGGCGAGGGGTACCCCTTTGATCTGTGTCAACCCGAGTTGCGGGCGATTGCGGCATTCTGCATGCTCGCGTAAAAGTCTGCTGCTTGCCGTATTTCTCGAACCATTCTGCCAATGGACTATCAGGAACTGATTTTCGACCCAGAGGTCATTCGTCGCTTCGACGTCAACGGACCACGATACACGTCCTATCCGACAGCCGACCGCTTCGTCGAAGCGTTTGGCGCCGACGATTACGTGCGCTGGCTCGGACAGAGAACGGTGGGAGGCATAGGACGACCTCTTTCATTATACGTCCACATCCCTTTCTGCAACACCATCTGCTACTACTGCGCCTGCAACAAGATCATCACCAAGGATCATGGCCGATCCGCCAAGTACATCAAGTACTTGGGCAAGGAAATCGCCATGCAGGAAGCGGCTCTGGATGGCAGCCGTGATGTGGTTCAGCTGCACTTCGGCGGTGGCACGCCGACCTTCCTTTCCAACGACGAAATGCGTCGGCTGATGGACATCATTCGCCAGCATTTCCGTTTGCTTCCGGGTGGCGAATACTCGATCGAGGTTGATCCGCGCAAGGTCGATCGCGACACGGTACGGCTCCTCGGCGAGCTGGGTTTCAACCGCATGAGCGTCGGCGTGCAGGATTTTTCGCCCGAGGTGCAGGTAGCCGTGAATCGCGTGCAAAGCCTCGAAGAGACCAAACTCGTGATCGATTCGGCGCGCGAGTTCGGTTTCAAGGGTATTTCCGTGGATCTGATCTATGGCCTGCCCAAGCAGAACGTGATCAGCTTCAACCACACGCTGGACGAGGTTCTCAAGCTCGATCCGGATCGTCTGTCGATCTACAACTATGCCCACCTGCCGGCCCTGGCCAAGCCCCAGCGCCGCATCAACGAAGCCGATCTACCCTCGCCCGATGCGCGCCTGCAAATCCTGCAACTGGCGATCCGCCGCCTGACCGAGGCGGGCTATGTCTTCATCGGCATGGACCACTTCGCCAAGCCGGACGACGAACTTGCCGTGGCACAGCGTCAGGGCCGCCTGCATCGAA
>Ga0154020_10005130_pt1 | contig 15535 bp, 15 predicted proteins | sample Klosneuvirus_201_FD_109709 | JGI IMG/M metagenome (GOLD analysis project Ga0154020, IMG submission 109709) | Active sludge microbial communities from wastewater, Klosterneuburg, Austria - Klosneuvirus_20160825_MG | ecosystem: Engineered > WWTP > Aerobic digester > Activated sludge | place...
ACGCTGCGGGGAATCATCCGCAGGACGCGCATGATACCGGGCGGCGGCCCCATGAAACTGTCATAGACTCGCGGATCGCGGATCATCAGGTTCAGGCCAGCAATGCTGAACGCGCGCTCGCCTTCCATCGCCAGCACGATGCTTTGCGGACAATCGAACTGCGCCAGGCGGCGTTGAAACTCCGCGAGCTGAGCATCAGACCAGCGATGCTCCGCCAGGCCCTGCCAGACGGTGCTGACGGCGATGGTGATTTGCGCGTAGCGGACGAGCTGCGAAATCAACAGCGGCTCCTCGCGCAACAGGTTGGCCACATTGAGGGCATTCGTGGCATCGGCAAAAGCCGCGTCCGTCTCGCCTGCCGCGAGATGCGCGGCACAGCGCAATTGAAGATGTTGCTGGACCCCTTTCATCATGGACAGATGCCGCAACAGGACGGCGAACGCTTCGTCGTAGTGATTCGGGAAACGCGCCTGCGGCAAGGTGGCGGCGGCACAGACTTCAGCCAGCTCCTTGTCCGCGATGGAAAGCCCCGCAAGAACATCGCGCGCTGGGTCGCCCGGTGGTGGCAGCTTGGTTTCTGCGGCCCACATTGTGTCATCCTTCTCAGGTTGCTCGACAAGCTTGCGATAGGCGGCGGACCAGTTGGTCATCTCGATCTTGGGCGTGGTCGGATTATTGCGTGAGCCCTTGTTGCTTTCCGGCAGATAATTGGCCGGCGTGCGGAAAATTCTCTCCAGCCGCGCGAGCTGATTACTTTGCGGCCAGACCAGTCCGCTATTGGAGAGGATCTCTTCAACATCGCCGCGAGCCAGGGCGGGTGCCCCCTGTTGGTAGTCGAAAAATGGCGCGAAGACGGGCGCGGCGCCGGCGTTTTGAGCGGGGGGAATTTCCGGACCGAAAAGTTCACTGGCCGTCAGCTTCTCGCCCGCCGCGACAAGCCGGGCGTGCTCGCGTTTCCAGGCGATCTCACCCCGGATGTTTTCCACCGTCACCATCAGCGCGAACGGTGTGAGGACACCAAGCAGCGCGAAATAAACCAAGCCAAAGCACCAGCGTAAGAATGGGTAGCGCGATTTGGGGAATACGGTTGCCAGCGCCGGGTTGGCCCGCAGTTGCGCCGCGCGCTGATTCCAGCAAAGCCCCGTCACACCAAACCAGCACAGGCCGATGCAGGCGCCCGCCAAACCCAGCAGCCACGGCAGCCAGCCGACGGGTTGGCCGAACAGGGCGACCGAAAGCATCAATCCAATCGTGGCCCCCATCAGCCAACTGAGCGCAACCAAACCGAGCGTCCGGAGGATGGACCAGTCTTGATCCTTTGCCGGACGCAGCTTGGCGTAGAACCAGAACCAGTTGAGGTCGGACCACGCGAGGAGAAATTTGGGAAGAGTCATGTGAAAGCCTCAGGCGAACGCGGACAAGTTCGATGGGGTTGCCGTTTCGCCCAACCCATCGTCGCGGCGGCGCTCGCTGCGCGGACGGGGTGGGGCACTCGGAGTTTCCCGCGGCGGCGCAAGGTCGGGAAAGTCGCCGAATCCGTTGGCGAGCAAATTGACTTGGGCGCGCTGGAGACTCCACGTCGCCAGCGTGGCGCGGGGAGCCGGTGCGCTGGCCGACACGGCAATGCTCGGGCCAGACACGAGTGAGTTGGCGCCGATGATGACCAGCCACAGCGCGGCCACCGCACCCCACGCGACTGGAAAGCGCGCCAACCACACACGCCAGCCGGCGAGCAATTCGGATTCGCGGGCGGACGCGGACTTGGAAATGTTGGCGCGCGCGATGGTGAGAATTTCTTCGCGCCACGCGGCGGGCGGCTGGCGCAGCGGCTGGTGCTGCAGTTGTTTCTCGAAGTCGTCGGGGTTCATGGTGAAAGAGGGTTAGCCGCGAGAGAACGCAGCAACAGGAGCGCGGACCGCCGAGTCCGCGAGACAATATGGGCGGAACAAGAACTTGCGGACTCGGCGGTCCGCGCTCCTTTGCGTTCTTTTGCGGCGACGTTCATTTCAGTTCCTCGTAGATGGGACGCAGCCGGGCGCGCATTTTGTCTAGGCCGTAGCGATAGCGACTGGCGGCGGTGTTCAGCGGAATCTCCAGCGTCTCCGCGATCTCCTCGAAGGTCAGACCCGCCCAGAGTTTCAGATGCACCACGGCGCGCTGGTCCGGCGGCAATTCGCCGAGCGATTCGGCGAGCGCAGCGCGAAAGGCTTGTTCGTCCGGGTCCGCCGTAGGCGCGAAGGGCGAAAGTGTCTCGTCGCTGAAGGTTTCATTGCGCTTGCCGCGTGTGGTGCGCCGACGCATCAGGTCAATGGCGGCATTGTGTGCAAGGCGGAGAAGGAAATGCCTTTCTTCGCGAACGTCGCGGAGCAACTCGGGTTGGCGGGCGAGTTTGACGAACAGGTCTTGGAGCAGGTCGCGCGTGTCGGCCTCGTTGCGGGTGAGGTTGAGCAGGAACGCGAACAATGCAGCAGCGTGCTCGTCGTAGAGCCGGGCCAGTTCGCGTTCGGGAGACATGTTCCTATCCCCATGACGCGCCGGACGGGGAAATTTGTCTAGCGCGGAGTGGAACTAGGTTCACTTCCAATCTTTGGGTAGCTTGCTCGGAACTGCCGGCCAGTCGCGGATCTTCTCCCCTTCCGTGGGGACCAAGGGGCCGGGGAATACCGGATTTGATTTGGGAGCCGCCCCAACTTTTCCGGCCATCTCCTCATCCGCATGAACCCGGTTGCCCGCCGGATCAATGATGGTGGGCGTAATGAAGACGAACAGTTGTTTCTTCTGCGGCTTGGGATCGGGATTCTTGGTTGTGGACCCGTCCGGCTGACGCGTGACAATTTCCGAAGTGAGCCCGCCGATCACAATCGTCTGGCCATCCCATACATTGACCTGAGCGACAGCTTGCCGCAGCCGATAGTGCGGCAGCGGCAGATCTGCGCTCAGTAATTTCTCCATGGGAAAATTCGTCAGTGTGGCATCCGGTTTATCGTAGCCAAGAAATTCCGTCACCGATGGAATCAATGTCATCTGCACCGAGTAGCCATCGGTGGAAACGTGAGGAAACACATCCAGCACGGGTCCAAACGGCATATTGGTTGTTTGTAGTAAGCGGACTTCCATGCCGTCCGTAATCAATGGCGTTTCACCAGTAACCAGAGTCTTCATGTCCACCACCTGAATCTGCGCCTGACGTCCGCTCATTGTGGTAATATCGGGCGCGGAGAGGAGTTCCACACCCTCGCGCTGTTCCAAAGCCCGGAGCACAACTTTGAACTGTGGCGGCGTGAGAATTCCCGTGAGAAGGTTTGAGGTCAGCGAAAACTTGCCGATGGATTGCGGATGATGCACAAGGTTTGTGCCCACGATGCTCGAGTTCCCCATAAACCAATCAAACCCCATTGCCTTCGCGTCGTTCTGTGTCATCTCGACAAACCTCGCCTGAATATTGACCTGCGGTGCAGGTGTATTCATCACTTGAAGCGCCTGCTCAACGATGTCCAAGTCGGCGAGAGTAGCTCGCACAAGCAGCATCCCGCTCCGTTCACCGTAAAAAAATGATATGCCAGGGGCCATCAAATCCACTCCCAAGTTGGAAAAGAAGTTGTGAACGGCAGCTTGGAAATTTGTCGGGGCTACCGCTCCAACTAAACCAAGTGTGCGGGTAAATTCGTTGGTGTTTACCTTGAAAGTGCGGGTGTAGAGGTTGGTGTTGGCACCAATTGCTGCGCTATTTGTTCCCAACTGAATGCGTGCTTCCTCCGTGGTAATCTTCATGCCATTGGCGGCGGTGATCTCCACATTACCGCGTGCAGTCAACGCTTTCTCAGACGGGTTGAAGGTCGCACTCTCACTCGCAACGCTGATGCTGGGCAGCTGGAGAGCCTGGGCGGGGACCCGTCGTTCCTGTTGCTCCATCACGTCCAGATAGTATTTGGCAGCGACATTATCGGAATCTACCACTAACGCGTATTTAAATAGTCTTCTAGCCTCATCCAGGCGACCGGCCTCATAGGCGAGCTTGCCGTTTTGGACGAGATGTTGGGCATTCAACAAGACACCCACAACATTTGTCCCACTCGGTCTTTCCGCCACAGGAATCGCCAGCCACTTTTGAATCGCCGATTCGATCTGGTCCAATTCCTTGGGCTCGAGTCCGGGAATATTCGTCCAGGCTGCGGTGGTCGAGGGCTGCTTTTCAGCCCCACTCACCAATGTAGCGGTGGCAGCGACGGTCTCGCGTGCTCCAACAGCTAAGAGTCCCAGCATTACAACCCCCAGCGCCATAGCCGCCAGCATCGTCCGCCATGTCAGGCGCAGCGAGGGGCGGTAGCCGGGCACGAGAACGCGCTGGACGCGGTCGGCGAGGGACGAGGGTTCGCGTTCATTGCCGAAGGCGGGCGCGGCAGCGGGCGACGGGTTCAACATCGTTTCCGCCACGCTGACGAGGGTGCGCGCGTAGTCGGCGGGCGCGCCGCTGAGTTGAATGGCGAGCGAGTCGCAGCAGGCTTCGCGTTCGCGGCGGATCTGATGGCTCAGTCACCACACCGCCGGGTTGAAGAAGAACAGCGCCTCGGCAAACAACTGGAACAGGTTCGCCAGATAATCGCCGCGCCGGATGTGCGCCAGTTCGTGCAGCAGAACAAAACGAATCTGCTCGGGCGTTAGCGTGGTAATGAGCGACAGCGGCAGAATCAGCGTGGGCACCAGCACACCCACGACGGCGGGCGAAGTAAGCTGGTTGGTGACGGCGATGCGAACCTGCCGCGTGAGGTTCACCGCGCGGCGCGCTTCGGCGACCAAGTCCGCAATGCGCGGGTCGGTCAGCGGCTGGCACGAGCGGCGGAGTTGCTCCGCGCCAGCGACCTTCACGCTCGCGCGGCCCAGCATCGCGCTCGCGCCAAACAGCCACGCGAGAGCAAGCCATGCGGTCCATTGCGTTTGTTGCTTCGCCGGTGTCCAGTTAGCCGCGACGACTATCTTCTCCACCGGCCCGGTTGCGGCGGGTGTTTCCGCAATGTTCATCTCCGGCATCGGTGCGACGGAAGCCACCGATTGCGTGGGAACATTCAACACGCCCCAGGTGATCATGGCCGACAAAAGCACCGCGCCCAGGCCGGCCATTGCGATGCGATAACGCGCTTCCGGGCTCGCAACACGCCGCAGCAGCAGCGCCAGCGCGACCGTAATCACCGCGCCCTGCCACAGCGAGTGCAGCAGCGCCTTCACCACCAGCGCCCACTCCGGCGAGGTGAGCCAGTGGAGGAGTGTGTTCATAAGCGAAGGGTTGCCGCCGTGATATATGGCAGGCGAATGGGGGCAAGCGAATGGAGACGCAGAAAGAGTTCAGCAAATTCGTCTGCCCCCATTCGTTTGCCAGACCTTCCCTGCGCTGCGCGGTTGTCTGAGTTCACTGTTTCCTCCCGCTCTTGCCGCGCGTCTTCTCGTGCTCAGTGATGAGTTGTTTGAGCTTGTCGAGTTCGTCGCGCGAGACGTCGTTGGTGTCGAGAAGACATTGAACCATCGGGGCGAGCGCGCCGTTGAAGGCGTGCTTGAGGGCGTAGAGCAGTTCGCCGCGTTGCGCCTGCGCCTTCGTCACAGCCGAGCGATAGAGCGTGACATTGCGCTCCTTGTCGGCCGCGAGAAGGCCCTTGCTAACCATGCGGTCCATGAGCGTGCGCACGGTGGAATAAGTCCACGCGGTCTGCTTGAAGAGTTGTTCCTGAATGGCCGGCGCGGTGCAGGGTTCGGCATCCCAGACGGCCTTGATGATGGCCCACTCAGCTTCAGTGAGTTCAATAATAGGTTGTGGCATGGCGTGATTCGGGGTGACGCGGGCAGCTTGCTTTACAGTTGTAGAGATGGCAAGCGGAATCTTTACAGATGTAGAGGCAACAAGTGCAAGGCAGGACGCGTCGCTCCGCGCGCGACGTCGCGGATAGGTCGGGGTGCGGCGCGCACGGAGCAACGCGCCCTGCCTTTTGCGTGGTTCGTGGTTTAAACCCGGACCCTCCCATGACGCCTCCGAAGAGGGGAACTGGCTGGAGGAATTTCCTTAATCTCCCCGCGCCGAGGGTTTAGGCTGCGGGAAATTCAACGCGCATGAAACATGTTGCCATTCCCGCCGAGTTGTTCGTCCACAACCGCGACCGCCTCAAGCAGCGCCTGTTGCCGCGCTCGGTCGCCATCCTCAACGCCAACGACATCATGCCCACGAACGCCGACGGTTCGATGGGGCATTTGCAGAACGCGGATCTGTTTTATCTCACCGGCGTGCATCAGGAGGAGACCATCCTGCTCATCGCGCCGAATGCGTTCGACCCGAATCATCGTGAGGTGCTGTTCGTGCGCGAGACGAGCGAGCTGCTCGCCATCTGGGAGGGTCACAAGCTGACGAAGGAGCAGGCTGCGGCGGTTTCCGGCGTCAGGACGGTGAAGTGGCTGAGTGAATTCCAGACGGTCTTTCGCACGGTGATGTGTGAGGTGGACAACGTGTATCTCAACACGAACGAGCATCAGCGCGCGGCGACGGAGGTGGAGACACGCGATGCGCGGTTCATCCGCGAGTGCCAGAAGAAGTATCCGCTGCACCGGTATCAACGACTCGCGCCGCTGATGCATGAGTTGCGCGTGGTGAAGTCGGAGCATGAGGTGGCCGCGATCCAGGCGGCGTGCGATCTGACGGGCAAAGGTTTCAAGCGCGTGTGCCGGTTCGTGAAGCCGGGTGTGAACGAGGCGGAGGTGGAGGCGGAGTTTGCGCACGAGTTCATCCGCGCGAAGGGCACGTTCGCCTACGGCCCGATCATCGCGAGCGGCGCGAACAACAACATCCTGCACTACAACCAGAATGATCAGCCGTGCAAGAAAGGTGAGTTGCTGCTGCTCGACGTGGCGGCGGGCCTGGGCAATTACATGAGCGACCTGACGCGGACGATTCCGGTGGGCGGACGTTTCACGCGGCGGCAGAAGCAGGTCTATAACGCCGTGCTGCGCGTGTTCCGGCAGATGTCGAAGGCGATGGTGCCGGGCAAGACGTCGAAGGATTTGCGGACCGAGTGCGAGCAACTGGTCGCGGAAGAGTGCGTGGGGCTGGGGTTGTTGAAGGCGTCGGCGCTCAAGAAGCAGACGCCGGAAAATCCGGCGGCGAAGCCGTGGTTCATGCACGGCGTGTCGCATCCCATCGGCCTCGATGTGCATGACGTGACTTACAATCACCTCAAGATCGCGCCCGGCTGGGTGATGACGTGCGAGCCGGCGATCTACATCAGAGAGGAAGGCTTCGGCGTGCGGCTGGAGAACACCATTCTCGTGACGGAGAACGGTCGGGTGGATTTGATGGCGAAAATTCCGATCGAGGCGGAGGAGATCGAGGAGTTGATGAATCGGTGAATATTCAAGGGAACGCAGAAACGTGAAACGTGATGCGTTTGTGAGCGCGTCTTAATGATTAAGCGAGCCTACGTAAAGGTGGCCACGTTCGTATTTGGCAAATATCCAAGTGTCATTACCTTGCCACACGAAAGTCGACTCCAATGAGTCGGAAGGGTCCCACCAATCACAATTCCGCACGTGCCTCCATGAGAGCCAGAGCGTATCGTCGGAGTAGGTGCGGGTTGGAGTGTGAAGCGTCAGATGGAACTTGGCGATATACTCATGAAACTGCTGTTCTGTGATCCGGGCCTTAAGTTGGTAGGAGTAGTCGGGTAAGAATGAGTCTGTCTCGTAGTATTCGCGAACATCGCGTGCCGACCAGGGCAGTGCTTTCCGAAATTCCCAAGTGAATAAATAATAGCAGAGCCCGAGGCCGGCTAGATACAGGGCCAGCAACGAGGCCGAGGCGATGTAACAAAATCGTTTGGGCTGAGGGGGCGAGCCGACACAAGCCAAATGGCAGCAATGCCAGCAACAATGCCCGGCAGAGTGAACACGTTCGCTAGCAGTTCCGGGACTTGGTGGCGCGGATAATGTGGAAAGCACAGCTTCGCGACCACGCAACAGGCCACCAAGGTCAGGAAAGTAGTGCTCGAACCGAGCACGAACCCCACGAACCACGACTTCGCCTCACGTCGTCGCTTCCGTCCCGTTAAAATGCCTACTGCCGGAACCAAAATTCCGAAACAAAAGGCGAATGTTCCTTGAGTCCAAGTCATGTCGGCGGCTACAGCGGCACGACGGACATCCAGCCGGTGGAGCCGAACTTCGTCTTGAACGGCTCAATTGCGGCTTCGGCTGTCGCCTGATTCTCGAAGATGGCAAAGGTGGTCGAGCCGCTGCCGGACATGAGTGACACCGCCGCGCCGTGTTCGCGGAAAAATTCCTGGTAGAGCGCGAGCACGGGAAATTTCTCCAGCGCCGGGGCTTCGAGCGAGTTGTAGAAATCCTTTCCCGCCGCAGCGACGCCTTTCTCCCGCAGCGTCGCAACGAGCCGCTTCGCGCGACCCTGTTCGCCATTCAGCGCCGACGGAAAGCGTGCGAGTTCCTTGTAGGCCCACGGCGTGGAGACGCCGAAGCCGGGATGCACGAGCAGGATTGCGGTGCCGCGCAGGCAGGCGAAGGGTTCGAGCGATTGCACCTGCTCGCCGCGGCCGACCGCCAGCGCGGGTTCGGATTGGAGAAAGAAGGGCACGTCGGAACCAAGGGTCGCGGCGAGCGTTTGCAACTGACCCGCGCCCAGTGGATTTCCGAACACTTCATTCAATCCCAGCAGCGTGGTTGCCGCGTTGCCGCTGCCCCCGCCGAGGCCGGCTGCCATCGGAATCTTCTTTTCGAGATGGAGGCAGACGCCGTCGCTGATTCTTGCTTCGTGCAGAAAGGCGCCCGCGGCGCGGAAGACGAGGTTGCGCGAGTCCACGGGCAGTTCGGGATGGCTGCAGGTGAGCTGCACGCCGGAACTGCCGCGCGCAAAGGAAAGTTCGTCGCAGACGTTCACCGGGTGCATCACAGTTTCCAGCTCATGAAATCCGTCGGCGCGTTTGCCGAGGATGTTCAGGATGAAATTGACCTTGCAGGGCGATGCTTTCGTGAGCGTCATGCGGCGGGAGTCTAGCGCGGGCGGGGAAAAGCAAAAGCGCCAACCGAAGTTGGCGCTCGCGAAAATGTTGGAGCCGGGCTTACGGCGAACGGAAAATCGCGAACCGGCTACCGGGCACAATCGGGGCAACGTCGCCGCCACTGAAGCCCAAGGCGGTGTCGGTGTCGAACAGCGGATCGCTGGGCAGGCCGGGCTTGTAGCTGTCGGGGTAGCTGGGCCCGGGCGTCAGGTAATTGCTGAACACCGGGTCATAAGACGGGATCGGGAATGTGACCACTTCGTAAACTCCAACGCCGATGCGGACCATGGACTTGTTAAAGCCGGAGACGAGGCCGTGCCCGTGGGCGGCGGGCGAACCTTGGAAAACGCCGGCCTGTTCGACGGAGCGGCGCATTTCACCCATGCGGATGACTTCGCCGATGTTGTTGAAGCCGCGGCCGAGTTTCTTTTCGGGACCGGCGCAACCGGTGGCCAGGAGGGCGGCAACGGCAACGACGCCAAGGAGGGAGAGAGATTTACGCATAGTCATTTGTGATTGAGGACAAGTTAGCCTTGGCGGCTTTCATGTAAAGCGTGATTTAAACTGGCAAAGCAGTTTCGGCCGCCTTGCGTTTGCGATCCTGCCGTTCCCACCACCAGGCAATCCAGATGCTGATCTCGTAGAGGCCTTGCAACGGGATGAACATGATGATCTGGGTCAAGACCTCGGGCGTCGTGAGCAACGCGCCGAGGATGAGGTTGACGACGATCATGTAGCGGCGGCCCTTGGAGAGGATGTTGTAGTTCAGCACGCCGATCTTGACGAGCGTGAGAATCACCACGGGCATCTCGAAACCAAGCCCCATGCCGAGCATGAATTTGCAGACGAAGCTGATGTATTTTTCCGCCTCCCATTGGAAAGCGGAAAGGCCCAGCCATTCGGAATAACGTTGGGAAGCGGACAGCGCGAAGGGCATCAGCAGAAAATAACAGAAACCCACGCCGGTGAAGAACAGGCCCAGCCCATAGAACATGCCGCGATAAACGTATTTCCGCTCCTTCATCTTCAAGGCGGGAAAGACAAACGAAGCGACGAAATACAGAACAAAAGGCGCGGCCAGGACCATGCCGCCATACAGCGCGAGTTGAAACGCGACCCAGAATCCGCCGGCCGGGCTGAGATTTATCAGCTCAAGCTTCATCTTTTGCGCGGAATCCGCGGCGCCAGGCGAGTCGTCAATCTTCCAGCCGAGAACCTGGTTTGTGCCCAGGAGGATGGGTTCAACGTGGACGGCGACGAAACGATTGGTTCCGAGGGGAACGGCACTCTCCGCTTCTGGCGGCAGAGGGAAAACGCCGAGCTTGTTGGTGCCGTAGTAAAACGTGGCGACTTTATTTGTGCCGGGATAGTAAATGTAGGCGTTGTCCAGCGGGCGCTTGAGGACCCACATCAATTTATCGCCCGCGATGAGGCAAAGCAGCATCGCAATCGCGACGGCGACGGAACTCTTGACGAGCACCCAGCGGAGATCCTCGAGATGGTCGAGGAAAGTTTTGACGGGGCCGCCTTCATCGTCGTCGCCGTCAGGGCGCTCCAGTTCGGGATCGTCAGCCATGACTGGAACGGGCTTGGGCGGTCAGGACTGGGCGCTGGGAGGATTCTGCGGCGGATTCGGGTTCTGCGCCTGGGTGGGGGCAGCGGGCGGGGAAACGCGCTTTTGCGGCGGCTCCTCGGTGGTGGCATTGGAGATTTCGTCCTGCACTTCGCGGGTCGCCTTCTTGAACTCCTTGATGCCGGTGCCGAGACCTTTGGCCAGTTCCGGGAGCTTCTTGGCACCGAAGAGAATCAACACCACTGCGAGGATCAAGACGATCTCCCAGCCACCAAAAAAGCCTGCAAACATTATGTTCATAATCTAGCGGGCAGAACTTACGCTCCGAAGCGGGGGGAGTAAAGCCGCAAAACCCCGCATCAACGGTTCATTCCAGCTTCCCGCCAAACCGGCTGGCATCGCGGATGTGCGTCAGGTCGCCCTCGTAGAAAAGCTGGCGGAATTCCTCCGTCTCGACCAGATGCTGCTGCGCCCCGGGTTTGTCGCGCTGGAGCAGGTATTTCAACTCCTTGAGGTTGTGGCTCGAACGAAAGCCGTTGAAGAACTCTGCCCCGGCGAATTGCGTCTTGTAGAGCGCGTTCTCCGAGTAGCACGAGCCGAGGTAGATGTGCCGGGTGCCGCGCTGCGCGAACTCCGCCACCGCCGTCGTCATGAGGAAAAGTCCGAGGTTGCGCTGAAAATAATTCAGATCGTAGAAGCCGTAATAGTAGAACGCGAGGGCGTCGCCTTCGAGGTAAAGCGTTACGGTGCCGACCTCCGCGCCAGTCGCGCTATCGTTGAACACGAGCAGATGCGAAACAATCGGACTGGCGAGCAGCGAGTCCAGCCGTTCAAAGCTCATCGTATCGTTGCCGAACTTGGCGTCGGCGTAATTCTTGAAGAACGCGCGCCGCTCCGGGGTGAAGTTGTATTGCGCGCGCGGCACCAGTTCAAAGGTGATGCCCTCGCCTTTGCGCAACACGCGACGGTTCTCGGACGAGGGCGCGAACTTCGGCAAATCCACCCGGATGTGGCGGCACAGGTAAAAGCGGTCCAGCGTGCGCGATGACGGGAGGAAGCCCGCGTCGAACATCTGGCTCGGCGTTTCGCCCTCATCGGGGAACCCCCAGATGGCGTAGGGATAGATGTAGTGGCCGTAATCGCTGACGTGCTCGGAGAAGACGAGTTTCATGGGCGGGAAAAATTAACCACGGATGGACACAGAAGAACACGGATAAGGAACCCCTCACCCGGCCTTTCGCCTTCGCTTAGGCTACGGCGGACGAGTTGGCCGATCGGGAGAGGGACGAGGGGAGCGGCATCCGTGTTCATCTGTGTCCATCCGTGGTTGAAATTCATTGGTCCTCCTCGCCATTCACGCACTTGCGCCGCAGCCGCAGCCGCCAGCCGGTCAGCACGTCGTAGGTCACGGAGTTTTTCAACTGCGCCACGTCGCGCACGGTGATGGCTTCGTTGCCTTGTTCGCCCATCAACACGGCTTCGTCCCACATCTGTGCCTGTGGGATGTCCGTCACGTCCACCATGAGCGCGTCCATCGCGACGCCGCCGACAAGCGGGGCGCGTTGACCGTGGATGAGTGCGTGACCCTGGTTGCGCACGCGCGGGAAGCCGTCGCCGTAGCCGATGGGCAGCACGGCGATGCGGCGGTTGGCGGTCGCGGTGTAACGCATCCCGTAACCGACGTGTTCGCCGGGTTTGAGTTGTTGGAGCGCGGCGATGCGCGCCTTGACGGACATCACAGGCTGGATGCCTTCGATGCGGCGGCAAACCGTCGAGGGGAAAATGCCATACATCAGGATGCCGACGCGGACCATGTCGCGATGTGCTTGCGGCAAGTCGAGAAACCCGCCGCTATTGCAGAGGTGCTGCATGGTCACGGAAACTTGATGCTGCCGCACCAGCGCCATGACTTCGTCGAAGCGGGACATCTGGAGCAGCGCAAAATCCTTCACCGTCTCGTCCGATTGGGAAAAGTGAGTCATCGCGCCTTCGAGTTGCAGCGATGGCTCGTTGGCGATGGCTTCGAGAAGGGGGAAAGCCTCATCCCAGCGCACGCCATAGCGCGTCATGCCCGAGTTGATCTTCACATGCACCGGCACCCGCTTCTCGAATCCCGCCGCGACGCGGGCCAGTTTCAGCGCAGTGTGAACGTCGTTCACGCAGACGGTGAGATCGTAGGCCACGCACCACGGCAATTCGGATTCCTGGCGTTCACCGAGGAGGAGAATGTGCGCCTTGATGCCGGCCTCACGCAGCGCCATCGCTTCTTCCGGCGTGCTGACGCCGAGAAAGGTTGCGCCCTCTTCAAGCGCGATACGCGCCACGTTGAGTGCGCCGTGACCGTAGGCTTCATCTTTTACGACAGCGAGGAGCTGGACGTTCCGGGGCAATTCGCGGCGGACGAGTTGCACGTTGCGGCGCAACCGGGCGAGGTCGATTTCAATCCACGCCGGGCGCAGGGGGAATACTTGGGAGTCGAGGATCATGCGCATGTTCATTCATTTCCCGGCGGCCAAAGCGTTTTGCCGATGTCGGTGCGGTAGTAGCTGCCGAGCACGCGGAGCTTGCGGATGTTCTCCTTCGCCTTCGTCGTGGCGTCATCGAGCGTTGCGCCGAAGGCGATGACGTCTGCGTAACGATGCCCCGCCGTGACCAGCTTGCCCTCGCGCGATTGCTCGACCTCGTTCCACCACACGTCGCAATCAAACTTGCTGCGCACTTCTACCGGGAAACTGGGCCCGCGCACTTGCAGATGCGGATATCCGTAGCCCGCCAGCGTCATCGAGCAGCCGAAGCGCATGTCGTCCCTCCAGCGCGGCTCGGGCGTGCGGCGGCGGACCGTGTCCCAGAGCACTTCCAGCGGATTTTCCAGCAGGCGCAGGATCATCGAGCCGGAAGTGATGCCGAGGCGAATGTTGTATTCGATGACGTGCCATTTGCCGCGCACCCGGCACGCCGTGACCTGAACCGGTCCGTTGAACTTCACCCGCTTGAACCACGGACGCAGCGGATGCAACAGCTCGTGCGCGAGGCCGTATTTATCTTCCGGGTCACGCTCGACGATGCCCCCGAGCGGCGCGCCGCAGACGATGCCAAGGTCGCCGACGTGCGCGCGTTTGTATTCCTGATTCGTGACGAGCGAAACGATGTCACCACCGTTGACCAGCGCGATGTGCCCGGCTTCGGCGCGACCAAGGTATTCCTGGAGAAAAACTCCCTCTGCGTAATCCACATGATCCAGCCATGCGCGTGTGTCCTCGGCTGTCTCGCAAACGATCGTATGCACCGGGCTGCCCGGCGAGCACAGCGGGTTCTTGATGACATAGGGCTTCGGGCTTTTCCTGAGCAGTTTCAGCGCAGCCAGCCGGTTTTGCGCGACGTGCGACGCGGGGAACGGAATCTTGAACTCGCGACACAACCGGCGCGCGAAATCGCGTTCTCGTTCGAGGAGCATGGCTTCGCCAGTCGGGCAGAGGATGGGCACCTTGCTGGCGAGCAGGTCCGCGGCCCAAGGCTGTTGCGCCCAGTCGATGGATTGCGGGAAAACAAAATCCACCTTGCGTTTCTTGAGCAGCGGCACCGGGCTGCGAGCTTCCTCAAAGTTGAACACCGGGCCGGTGAGCGACGGCGGAAAATGACCGTTCCGCCGCGTGAGATAAGTGGCCGTGGTGGCGCCTACCTCACGCAGGATTTGCGTCGTGCTCTGGGCAAAAGAGCCGACGCCAAAGGCCATGACGGACAGGCCGTGAATGCTGGATTTGGGATGACCGTGCATCGAAAACTGCGGGCTGAAACCGGACGGACCGCCGCCGCAAAAACCCGCGCGCGCAGCAAGCGGCAAAACGCCGGGCCGTGCAAGTGATTTTCCAGAGGGGGCGATGAATTCGCCGAAACATTTGCTTGAAAGAATTTTCCATTGCGGGACTGCGCGTGCGGACATAGCTTCCAAGGCAGGCAGCCGTTAACACTCAACTCACCACACTTATGTATTTCGGCGTTGATTATCATCCGGAGCAGTGGGTTTACCCCTACGGTGGCACGAAGGAAAATCCCGAGGCAGAATGGGAGAAGGACGTTGAGATGATGGTGGCCGCCGGGGTGAACGTGGTCCGCATCGGCGAATACATCTGGGGCCTGTGCGAACCGGCAGAGGGAAAATATGATTTTGGGTGGCTGCGGCGCGTGATGGATCTGCTGGGCAAAGCCGGCATCAAGATCGTGCTCGCCACGCCCACCGCCGCCCCGCCGGTCTGGCTGGCGAAGAAATATCCGGAAATCCTGCCCGTGGACGAGAACGGCCTCATCAAGCACGAGGGGACGCGTCGCGCCGTGTGCTTGAACAGCGAGGTCTATTGGAACCACTCCAAGACGATCGTCGAGCAACTCGCCAAGGCCGTGGGTGACCATCCCGACTTGATTGCCTGGCAGCTTGACAATGGCATTGGCGGCAATTTCACCGAGTCAGCTTTCAATGAGGACACGCGGCGTGACTGGCATCTCTGGCTCGAAGCCAAATATGAAACGGTCGAGAAACTCAACGAGCGGCTCGGCCTGCGTCACTGGGGCCAGGTCGTCACCGATCTCAAGCACGTGCCCATGCCGATGGCCGCCCCGGCGGTGCATAACCCCGCGCTCGTGCTCGACTGGCGCCGGTTTTGCAGCGACACCATCGTGCAATTCATTCGGATGCAGGCGGACGTGGTGCGGGCCGTCACGCCGAATTGCCCGGTCACGACCAATCTCCGTGCGCTGAAACACAAGTTCGACCATTTCGACATGGCCGAGGTGCTCGACTTTGTTTCCATCGAGAGCACGGCGGCGATCAAGACGAGGTCCGCTGAGCTGGCCTGCGAGATCGACATGCTGCGTTCGCTCAAGAAAGACAATGTCAAATCCCCCGACGATGGCGCCGGCTTCT
>Ga0154020_10005131_pt1 | contig 15535 bp, 14 predicted proteins | sample Klosneuvirus_201_FD_109709 | JGI IMG/M metagenome (GOLD analysis project Ga0154020, IMG submission 109709) | Active sludge microbial communities from wastewater, Klosterneuburg, Austria - Klosneuvirus_20160825_MG | ecosystem: Engineered > WWTP > Aerobic digester > Activated sludge | place...
ACGGGTATGTCCGGTACGACGTTGCTGGCCGTAATGCAGGTATTTCTGACACTATCATCAGCAGAAATTGAATATGCAGGGCTACAAATTGATGGATTATAGCCCCCAATGTTGATAAGAGCATCGTTCACACCTGATTCTGCGGCATAAAATGCCTGGCTACTTAGTTGTCTGTCTAGAGCCTGACGCTGTTCTCGGGCCATAATCTGCGCGAAACCGATGGTGATTAGACTGAGGATGGTCATGATGATCATGCATACAATTATCGAAACAAAACCCCCTTCTCGCCTCAGATCAGCCAAACTGCTTGTCGGCAAAGCCGTCAACTCTGTTGGCTTCTTGGCCATTTCCGGCTTGAACAGTCCAGTACTCGCATCGCCGTACTTTCGTACGTCTTGCTCCGTGCTTCCTGTTCGCACCGAAACTGTCTCAAGTCTGAGACGAGAAGGCTCACTTCCCGTAGTGGCAAGTCTGCTTTGAAGCTGGGATTTATTGGAATTATTATTCATGCTATAGCCTCTTGTTTACTGTTACTGTTAGCTCGCTCACACCACAGAACTGCGTACCGACGGTTGAACCTTTGCATGTGTAATACTGCGGATAATCAGCCATTGGTGTCAAAACTGCGCCAGTTGCTGGATCGATGGCTTCCATAAGATCATCGTCACCATATAGTACACGAACCGATACTGTATACAGGCTACCCGATCCGGTAATATCAAACTTTGCAATGCGCATATTTTGAGGCAGGAGCTCGCGTGGATCAACAGCGGTAGGCTCAGAGGTTGGAATAGCGGTGGTATCTAGCGCGACGGAAGCGCCTGGATCATTGCAGACAGGAGAGGCTGCCCCGCTATTGTCTGTCCATAGGCCATAATCAGTTGAAGTCTTTTTTTGGCTGAGCACATAAAAGAATCTGGTATTTCCGATACAGCGAACATTTTTTGTGCCGGTTGTGGCAAAGGTAGGTACATACGTCGCTGGCGAATACTGAATTTCTTGTGATACTCTGTCGACAATCAGCCTAGCAGTCTCCTGAGTTTTTGATGTAGTGATGCCCTTGTAGTACATCCGGCCTATTTGAGTGATTGCTGTAAGTATAACTATCAAAATCAACGAAAAAACAGCAGTAGAGATCATCAGCTCTACTATAGTGAAACCTCTTTGTTTTAGTGGTGTGCTCATTCTCTGTACTGCCTTTTGTGTAACTTGTACAAAATAACTACTTCGTCTCTACTGCCACCAATACGGTCCCAGCGCACTCGGACCGTAAATGTTGACTGGCCAGTTATAGTGTCGTCAACTCTAGTAATGGATTTTTTATAGCGACCGTCAATTCCACCGGTGCATGAGCTGTTGTAGGTTGTTGAGCCGGATGGTACTCCAGACGGCGCGACATCTAGATTTGTCCCGGCCGATAATACATCTGGGTTGATGGTGTTTTGCTCAAACAACCCAGTACTAGACACGCAAAATGATGGGTCCGTCGGGCCACCCGGAACGGTGCTGAATATATCATTTGTACCAGTTAGAGAGCCAATCGCCTTTAAGGTTTCGATCTGGCTCTCTGCTTCTTTTAATGCTTCGGTGCGCTCTTGGGCGCGACGGCCTACCTGAAGGGCGCGATTTGCTGTTGAATATGACACAGCTATGACCAAACCAATAATGGCAAGCGCTATCATCACTTCTATGAGTGTGTCGCCCGCCTGTGTACTTCTGCTTTTGAATAATTTTATACGCACTGTGGTCCATCTCCTGCCAGCTGGATTCTGGCTTCGGCTCCTGCTGATCGGCCTGTGATCACTATACCGCCAAATTGTCGACCAGATCCAGAGGAATCGTCTTCTATGCATAGCACTACCTTGTCGTCAGGTACCCACGAAAGCAACGGATTAGTTAGCGCTGATTTGATGGCTATTTCGCTATTTGTGGCGTTGGGCTCAGTGATATTAACAGAGGTACCCACGGCAGTTCCTGAAGAATACATATTTAGCCGTTGCAAACCAGAGTTAAAGCCACCGTCCGAGCTGACACCGGTACCGTTCGGCGTTGATGCGACTGCGATCATCCCACCGTCTGCGTTTCTGAGGGTAGTGTCGTTCCAGTAGACCGCATAGATACGTGCACCCCAAAGAAATGATTTTTGTTCTTGTAGTGTTGTTGCGAGGATTGGTTTAACTGTTGAGAGTGGATCTGATGCAGAGGCAGAAGACGCCAGCCCTCGGCTCCCAACAATAGGGTAAATCACAAACCCGTCCGGGCGAAACAATAGTGCTTTACCCATAAAAACACACTCAAAGTTGGCACCTTGCTCAGAAGTACCAGAGGCATTGATAGCAGGCTCATTGGCACCAGATGCGCTACATGAGATGTTACCTGCATTTGGAAAGTAGCCGGTTGCAACATCATTAAGTACATCTTGAATTTTTGACTCAATATCTCGGAGGCTCTGCGAAAACTGAGTTCTTCGCTGTTGGCCAGAAAATAGTAAAATAGCCGAAGCCAGCATCGTAGCCGATACAGTCATAACTATCATAGTCTCAAGGATAGTGAATCCACCCCCGTTTTTCTTCATAGAATCAGTATAGCAAATAAATGCTTACGCATATAGTCACTCATTACCTCAAGGAAATAAGTAAAAAGTGGTCAGCAAATCGACTATTTTGTCCCCAAACAGATAGATTATCGCTGTTGCGAGGATCAAACTCGGGCCAAATGGTACTTGAGAAGACATTTTTGTTTTGTGACGAATAATCGAAGGCACAACGGCTATAGTACCGATAAGTGACCCGAGCGATATTACCAGTAAGCTTTTGAAAGGCGACGCTAATAGAATTCCAAAAAATATACCATATTTGACGTCACCGCCTCCGATATACTTGCCTTTAGATATTACATATAGGAAATAGAAAATCCCCCATCCGACTAGGACTCCACCAGCGACGCCGCTCAGTATCGAAAAATTTTGGTAGTAAAGCACTTGTACTAATTTTGATAGTCCAGCTAGGCCTATGAGGGTATAGACTATTTTATCCGGCAATAGGTACCATTTGAGGTCGAATATCACCAAAGAGGCCATCAGCGTGAGCATAACCAGCCATACGGCGAAGACAGCTACCCCAGCTTTGGTGAATCCATATGGCCAAAACGCATAAGACAAAGCGAATGAAGCCGAGACACCGATTTCAACCAGAGGGTACGACATACCGAGCTTTTTTTTGCAGTAACGACACCTACCTTTGGTGCTCAGCCAGCTAAATAGCGGTACTAGATCTTTCCAGCTAAGGGGCTTACGGCACATGTCGCACTCAGAACGACCTTTGACCCAATCTCGGCCGTCATACATGCGTAGCGTCATGGCATAAGCAAAGCTACCGGCACACAGACCGAGGAATGACAAAAAAATAAGCGGTAATGTTTCCATTACCGCTTATGATAACATGCTTCTGCCTATGTTAGCTTTCGATGCAAGTCCAAATGGCCTCACCCGAAGTCTCAATACCGTAGACTACCGCAAACTGCCTAGCTGTAGCATTTGTTGCTGTAAATATGCCACTGGCATCACAACGTTGCCCATAGGCGTAATAAATTGTGTCTGAAGTCACGGTAGTAGGTAGTGTGCTAGTGCTATCTAGCACCGTAAGTTGCTTGAACTTTGACTCGTCTACAAAGGGATCAAGATTTGTCGCGCTCGTATCGTCGTTACAGCTCGATGCTGCACCGTTGCGGTTGTTTAGACATTCGTTAACAGATGCCGTAAATAGCGCTGCATCACTTTTTCGTTGGTTGTTGCGAGAGTTACGTTGCAATGCTGGTACAGCGAGGAATAGCGCAAGCATGATGACACCCGCAATTGCGAGTACAATCATAACTTCGATAATCGTAAAGCCTGATCGGCTCTTCGTTGATAAAAATTTCATGGTGGTGCCCTTCCCCCTTAGATATAGAAATAGAATTTTATGTTAATACGTAGAATTGTAATACGCTTATGATTAAAATGCAAGGGTAGCATGATGGCTGTTATTTGATAATATTTTGACCTACGAGGCCGTAGATCGGTACCAAAATGGCCGAGACAATGGTGATAGCTACAATTCCGAGTACGATCATAAGGAACGGCTCGATAATTGTAGAGATTGTCTTTACCTGTTGGTCAACTTCTTTTTCGTAGTAGTCGGCTGTTTTTTCCATCATTTTTTCTATCTGACCGGACTGTTCACCGATACGAAGCATACTTGGTACTAGGTCAAGGAAATTGGGGTCGTCTTGAAGCGAATCGGCCAGGCTTTTGCCTCCTTTTACTTTTTCGATTGCGCCCCTTATAGAGCCCGCAACATGTACGTTGTCTACAGCGTCAGCTGTAATTTCGAGTACGCGGATGAGCGGTACGCCACTGGCAACAAGCGTAGTGCCGGTTCGGGCAAACCTTGCCATATAGAGCTTCATAAAAAGTGGTCCAATAGCCGGGATGCGCATTTTTAGACGGTCAAAGAACGCCCTACCGGCATCTGTTTTTATCCAGTTCGCTAGTACAAAAGTTGCGATAATTAGAATTATGATCACCGCCCACCAGTAGTCGATGATAGCGTGCGATACAGCCAGTAAAACTCTTGTGAGAATCGGTAACTGTACGTTTCCAAAGCCCTTGTAAAGCTCTTCTACCTGTGGCAAGACACTCACAAGCATAAATGCCACCACACCGCCCATCACAAGCAGTACGATGATCGGGTACACTAGAGCGCCCCTTACTTTAGATATGACTTCGGCGTCTTTTTCTTGCTGGAATGCCAGTCGATCAAGTGAATTGTCTAGCGTACCAGATGTTTCACCGGCGTCAATCAGAGAAGTAAAAATATTGTTGAATATTTCTGGGTGTTTTTTGAGCGACGAACCGAGTGACGAGCCAGACTCGACGTCTGCAATAATCTGTGAAGTAACAGTTTTGAGTGTTTTGTTTTTGGTTTGGCCAAGTACAGTACGTAGCGACTGTACCAAAGGGAGCCCAGCGTTGATAAGCGTAGCTAGTTGACGCGAAAAAAGAATTTTGTCTTTGGTAGATACTCGATTAGTCAGCTTGCTTAGTAGGCCGACACCTACTTTGTCTTTGGCGGTTATTTCTATGGGTGCTAGGCCTTGTGAGCTTATAAGCTTGGCTGCAGATGCCACACTATCGGCCTGAACTTCTGCGACAACCTTTTTGCCGGTTGATGTATTGCGTGCTGTATATTTGAAAGTAATTAAACTCACCGCTAGCCCCTCATTAGCCGATCAAGCTCATCTGGGTCAACGGCAAAATTCCGCGCCTCGTCGTAGCTGACCGTACCTTGGTGAATTAGATTTACGAGCGTCTTGTCCATGGACTGCATACCGAACTCTGCGCCAGTCTGAATCACAGCGTCGAGCTGATGAGTCTTGCCTTCGCGGATGATGTTGCGAACTGCCGGTGTTGCGACCAATATCTCAGCGGCGGCTACTCGACCACCGCCAATAGTTGGTACGAGTCTTTGTGAACAGATTGCCATCAAGATATTGCTTAGCTGAGAGCGAATTTGGGGTTGCTGATGAGCTGGAAAAACGTCGATCATACGATCGATGCTTTGAGCAGCCGAGTTAGTGTGAAGCGTTGCAAACACAAGGTGACCGGTTTCGGCGATAGTAATGGCGGCGGAGATTGTTTCTAGGTCGCGCATTTCGCCGATTAGGACAACATCTGGATCTTGACGGAGGCTTGAACGGAGGGCGGCAGAAAATGAGAACGTGTCATAGTGCACTTCGCGCTGAACAATGACTGATTTTTGGCTTTTGTGAGTAAATTCGATCGGGTCTTCGATGGTGATGATGTGCGTGGCTCGCTCGTGGTTGATTTTGTGGATCAAGGCGGCAAGCGACGTAGACTTACCGGAACCAGTTGGACCAGTCACAAGCACAAGTCCACGAGGATATTCGGCAAATTTGGCAACAATTGGCGGAAGGCCAAGTTGCTCGATTGTCATCATTTCGTTGGGTATCAAACGAAGCGCTGCTGCTAGATTGCCACGTTCGTGGAAGGCGTTGACACGGAACCTGCCAAGATCACCAAATGCAAAACTAAAGTCGAACTCTTTGTCTTTGAGTAATATCGCCTTTTGGTCTTCGTCCAAAATTGCGTAGATAAGTGACTCTATGGCTTCTTCGTTGAGCGGTTCTGTGCCACTGACAGGCTTTAAAGCGCCGTCCACACGAAGCATAGGTGAAAGACCGACCTGTAAATGAAGGTCAGATGCCTTTTGCTTTATCACTTCTTCTAGTAACACTTCGATTCGTACTTGACCGGCTGCCATTTTCCCACCCTTTAGTTGTTATGCCTCATCGGAGGCCGCTACTCGGTTGACTTCAGCTAGTGTCGTCATACCGGCAAGCGCCTTGAGATACCCGTCTTGTCTCATCGTGAGCATTCCTTGGGCCTGTGCGGCTTTTTGGATTTCTCCACTGGTTGCCTGGTTGATGATCAAACTCTGGATCTCGTCGGTAATGTTAAAAACTTCGTACAGGCCTAGTCTTCCCTTGTACCCACCGGGGGACTCGGGCTTGTCTCTACCTTGGTATAAAGTATAAGCGCTTTGCCCTACTATAGGCAAGTTTTCAAAGCCTAAATCATCACAAATGGCCTTGTAGTGCTCTTTATCACGCGGTAGCTCTGAGCCAATAGTAGACGTAATTGAGGCTACGTCGGTAAGTGTTGCCGGTACTGCCTCTGGGTCAACTATACGGCGCACAAGACGCTGACCGATGACAGTACGGACTGTAGATGCGATCAAAAATGGTTCAATACCCATGTCCAAAAGACGTGGCAAAATACCGGCGGCCGAGTTGGTGTGAAGCGTCGAGAACACCAAGTGACCGGTAAGCGCCGCTTGGACTGCTAACTGAGCTGTTTCTTTGTCGCGGATCTCACCTACCATCACGCAGTCTGGATCTTGACGGAGTATTGACCTTAGGCCGGACGCAAATGTCAGACCGACTTCGGCATTCACCTGAATTTGATTGATACCGTCCATTTTATATTCGACTGGGTCTTCGAGGGTGACGATGTTGATTTCTTCGCTCTTGATTTCTTGGATAAGCGCGTAGAGTGAGGTAGATTTACCCGAGCCGGTTGGGCCAGAGGTAAGAATCATGCCATTGGGGTTTTTGATACCTTCGCGAATTGTGCGCAGCGCCCTACCGTGGTAGCCCATATCTTCTAGACGGAGCACCGTACCAGATTTGTCCAGGAGACGAATAACTACCTGCTCACCCCAGACTACCGGTGATATGGCAATACGCAGGTCAATGGCTTTGTCGGATACCCGGATCGAAAATTGTCCGTCTTGAGGCACACGGTGTTCGTCGATCTTTAGGTTGGATAGAATTTTTATACGAGATACGAGTGGCGCTTCGGTACTTTTGGGGAGCTTCATTATTTCTCGTAAGACACCGTCGATACGACAGCGAATCTTGAGCTCTTTTTCGAGTGGCTCAATATGTATATCGGATGCCCTGTTTTTGCCGGCGTACTCGAGTATTGCCGATAACGCCTTGCTGATCGGTGAGTCCTGAACAATTGTTTTGATATTGGCTTCATCGACCGAAGACATGCCTTTTTCATTGGCTATTTCTTCATCTGTCGCCGTCAAAGCGCCGGTGACTTGTTCGTCTAGATCAGTCTGATACTGCCTGAGTACGTGTCGTATGCCTGATTCGCTAGCTAGATATACTTTGAGTGGACGCCCAATCTTGTTGGACAAAAAGTCCACAGCCTGGACGTTATCGGCGTCGAGCATAGCTACTACTAGCCTATTCTGCATTTCACCGAGTGGCACCGCCATATAGCGCTCAGCGACTTCCTGTGGCAGAAGAGATAGTGTCTTGGGGTTTACCTTGGCATCAGAAAGATCTACATAAGGTACTTTGGTAACTATCGCCAGTGATTTGGTCAGGTCTTCGTCGCTAACGTGCCCCTCGCTGACAAGCAACGTCATAAACGGCTCGCCAGATTTCTCACTTTTTTTATGGATTATTTCTAATGTTGCATGATCAATCGCGTCTCTTGAGACAAGATCGTCTTCAACAAGCTTTTGGGTGTTGCCCACTAACACGCTCATGTTTACATTATATAGGCTCTCGGCTCTGCGCGCTAGTTACAAGAGCACGCAAATTAGCCTACTGGCCGAGTGGTTTTGTGTTGTTGTTACCCGAAACGGTAATATCCTTCGTAGGGTTGAGCTTGTCTGCTGTGAAATACGCCTTGTTTTCATAATTAAACTCACTTGAAACAGGGCTAACTACTTCTACCTTGGTGGTAAGGGTTTTTGTATTACTAAATAGTAGTTTGCTGGTGAAAAATGACACCATAGCAGATACACCAACCAGTAATATAAGCGTGGCGATGTCTTTTGATTTGAGCATTATTTTATCTCCTTGTACGTCACGTCTAGGTTCCTACCGGGCTGATAATAAGTAATGGCGCTGAGCGTTACAACGGCGCTGGTTGCCGAGCCACTGAGATCGGTCGTTACGATATAGACTGGTCTGATGGAGCGTTCTAGGTCAAAACTCAAATTTTTTACTTTGTCGTATGGTCCTGAAACACTGATAGTAAATGGCATGGCCACTGGGATTGGGCTAGCAGAATCATCATCTACCTCAGAGACTTCGTTGTCGATGCCAGTGATTGATGTGATGTTGTAGCCACCGTCAGTAAGGATTTTTTCTAGTGACGTAGCAAGGGCTGGAAAATCGTATTTAGGAGGTAGTGCATCTAGTACGATTTTGCTGTTTTTTTCTGTTGTACCCATCACAGACTCTGGCGCGCCCTCAAAAGCTTTGAACGAAGAAATTAGCTTGCCTATTTCGGCATCATTGGCTGTAAGTGTTTTTGATGCTGTTTTTTTCTCGGAAATTACTTTTGAGCGATGGCTATAGACTTTGCTAAGTGAATAAATAGATACGATAGCAAATATAAGCAAAGCAGAGGCGACTACAATCGATATAAACATGCTCCGGTTTGCGCGGTCAATTAGGACTCTTTTTTGTGATGTATTTTCTGGCATGATTAGTTACTCCCTTCTGGGTCAGGCGCATTGTTTTCTGCCTCAGTTTGGGTTTGCAGTATTGGCCTACCAAGTTCAGATCTGGTGGTTATAAGTCCTTCTGGGACTACAAGGCCAGACGCTAGCTCATTTGAATCGAATATTATTGGGTCATACTTGAGCTTGATACTATAAGTAGAGCCGGCGTCGTTTCGTGAGAATGACGACAATACTACATCTTGGAAGACGGATACTTTTTCGCTATTTTCGGCGACTGGCTGAAAAGTAGTGAATTTTAGCGTATCTACAAATTTATTTACTGTTTCTAGCGTGTTTGTAGAGCCCTGCAGAGTGATTGACTCGACTCCTTCGTTGTTGTCGACAGCTAGTTTGGAAATGGTCACCTGCGAAGGTGTTATCTTTGCAAGGTATTCGTAGATCCTACTAGTGATTGGCTTTTCTGAATGCAAGGAGTCCAGTGACTTTAGTTGATTTTGTACTGTCAAAACTTTGTTGATGTCGTCAACTTGATCTTTTTTGTTACTGATCGAGCTTGAGGCTGATTTGATCTTTTTGTCTAGGGTACTGATTTGAGCGCCTTGGATAATATAAATATAGGAAACGAACAGTAGAAGTACGGCCATTGAACCACTGGATACCAAGAATGCTACTAGCATCACTAATCTCTTCTGGCGACGCGCAGTTATATACTTGATCTTTACATCTGGAAGTAGGTTGAACTGAATCATAGCGCCTCCCGACAAATAAGCTGGTGCATATTATTCCTGCCTTTCTGCAAGCCCTGCGGCAACTGCAAAATGGCTCGAAACACTGAGTAGCTCGTTTTGCTTTTCGGGTGGGAATGCTACATTGCGCCATGCATTGCCGATCTCTACGGCAATTCCAAACTTGTTGGCAACATAGAGCGGGAATTCTGGAAGTGTTGAGGCTCCACCAGTGACAATGATCCGCTCGAGCTTTACATTGGTATAGCGTGTCTGGAAAAATTTGATCGATTTTTCAATTTCGCCGACAAGTACATCAACTGTACCGATGATTGCATTGTAGATTTGTCCTTCTAGCTTGTCTTGCGACAGACCAAATTTGTAAACAAACTGCTCTGCCTGCTTTTCGTCGATGTTTAGATTTTGAATGGCGGAATGAATGATCGTTTCTGTGCCAGTTGGGATGGCGCGAGTGAGCCGTGGGCCACCATTCATAGATATAACTAGGTCGGTTGATTTGCTACCAATGTCGAGAACCATTTGGGCCGAGGGTTGGTCCATGGGAATTATCGCCCGGGCCATCGCCATACTGTCTGGCTCAAAAGCGATCACATTTAAGCCAATTGATTCGAGTAGGTCTAGTCGTTTTTCGATAAAATCGTTGGCCGAGCTAGTAAGCAATATTTCTACTTTTGTACGGTCTTTTGGCGAATCGCCCAGTAGTGCCCAGTCAATTTTGCTCTCCGAAAGAGGAGTCGGTATAAGTGCGTCCGCCTGGTACTGGATGGTTTTGGCTAGCTCGGCAGGGGCAAGCCTATCTATGTCTACAACTGTAGTAAACACACGGCTTGACGGCATACCGACAGCGACGTTTCGAGTCGACACACCACTTTGTGAAATAAAATCCTTGATAAGTCCGGCTAACTTTTGTTGGTCGGCGCGAGCGTCTGAATAGACTAGTTTGCTGTCAATCGGCATCAAACCATAGCGTGACAAGGTCTTGATGTTTCCGCTACCTTTAAGTTGCACTAAACGTAGTGCAGTCGTACCGATGTCTAGGCCGAAAAAGTCGCCCACCCCACTTAATAAACTCATATTGGTTCTATTTTACCGTAAGCATCATCGTAATTGCAAAGCATTTGTCATATATTGGTAAAAAGGCATCAGAAAAGTGGCGGAAGTGCAGTAATCGAGTCATAGCGGTTTGGTGACGAATCAGATGGTGGGCCAGCTGGATTGACCAAAAATAACTCCGGTGTGAACTGAATTATCTCAGAAATGTTGCTAGCATTTTGGTAGTCGGTCGGGCCAACGAGTAAAAGATCGGCATCGTTTGCCTGAGCCCCTCGGAGAGTCCCGACTGCACGAGTGAGTTTGATGCTATCTGCCAACAGTGCCCCATTAACGATTAGTGTGCCGCCGCAAACGCCGTATGGATTTTCTGTCGTACCATCTAGAGGCGCCGACCAGCCGGCCGCGAAACAGGTATAAATGTTGCCACTTCCACCGTTTCCGGCGATATACTCACCATCTAACTGTGTCACTCCGGGGTCTATATAGATGCTACCAGTGGCAATCAACCTAAACCGTGGGATCGTAGTCCTATTTGGATAGCTGTTTGAGTTAGCATAGGTAATGCCACTTCCACCACCACTCACGATTCTGACATCGCCGTTGACGTAGATTGTAACCTGGCGTCCGGGAGCTATAACTCCACCCGTGAGTGTACCACCGGCTAGGCTGTACATGCCACTGGCGATACCTGCAATAGAATTTGTTGTATCAACTGGAGTCAAATTGTCAAGTAGGGGCGCTGGCATCAGTAGTGGCGATCCGAAGTTACCGCCCCAAGTAAGATCACCCGGAGGAGTAGTGTTAGCAAGCGTAAACGAACGAGGGTTCCCGCCAGTATTTCTGAATCTACTGGCTACACCGGTAGTCGGACCTGCAGATAGTATCATCCCCTGCGCACCTGCGCCAAAGTTACCGCCTGCGTTAACTGGGAATGTTGCTTCGTAGCCCAACCCACCCAGTGCTTGGTTCCAGCCATTTATGACTGATGCCGGGTCTTGGGTAATCACATCGCCAAGCGCCTTGAAGTACGGTCGAGAAGCGACAATTATAGTAACCACGCAGTCATTGGTTGTTGCCGGTGCAACAGGTGCTGGTGGGCCAGAATAACTACCGGCAGTCCAGGACCAATCATAGCGAGCGGTGTAACTCCCTGGTGTTGGCAATGAAATGGGCGTATCGGCCGTGAATGCTACGTCTCCCGCCTGAGGCGTAAAGTCAGGCGACGTCACATACGCAGTGCGCACTACCGATGTTGCTGGGCTGACTGGTGCGGGCAGTGATATACCACTCACCGTACGATCCGAGCCTGCTAGACCGTCTATCGAAAAGTTAACATTTATAGTGGCGGTGGCGGTGCCTGATAGTGAATTTGTAAACCGTATTCTCGGGTAGTACGCTGTGCCTGGCTCAAAACCTATAGGTGTAAGGCTACAACTTTCAGCTGGATCAGCTTGAGTTATTGGTCGCAAAAGGTCGAGTGAATAGCATAGGCCGAATCCAGTGTTCGCAAGACTTGGTGTATTGTTTCTCCAAACTAGTTTATCTACGGCCTGTATAGCAATAGAGTTATTCCCAAGACGAAACAAATTTTTGTTGGAAGTTAGGTCCCGGTCGGTTGGACTTGCTGTATTGTTTTCAGTGAGCACAAGGTTACCATTTATATATACCTGATAGAAGTCATCAGCGACAATACGTAAACTAAGCAATGTACCTAGATCATTAAGTGAGTCAAGTTGAGCCTGACTTAATACAAAGTTATTTCTGAGAATCGTCGTGCCGTTGCTTGTTGTATCGTAGTTAACTAAAGGATTAGTGCTGGGAAAGACTGTGCCATTTGCATCAAATAATGGACGAGCTTGATCGACATCATCAATAGTACTACGGCCCCAAACTATTTTTGCATTCGCAGGGCATCTACTAAGCTTACCGCTACTCCCTGCGTATGGAACATACCCGGAAAATGACGATACATCCGCAGCCCACCCGCCGAGTGCGCCTGGCTTCATCCAGGCCCCTGCGCTACTGCCCCCATCATCAAATGTACTACTACAGCTACCAGAAAGGTTGAATACATTCCCACTATACGGGCCTATAGCAAACTGACGACTGTCTGGTACTAACGGAAATGGTTTATAGCCCGTTTGAGGACTACATCCATCGCTTCGAAGGGGCCAGTTGACAACGTTAATATAGTCTCTGTAGTCCTGCATATTTATTTGACATACTCTGTTACTAGCATCGGAGCTACTACTGATTGTCTGTGCTGTAAACCCTGGAGCAGACAGGCCAGGACCACCGCCCCCAGAGCCACCCGTACCGCCAGTAAATCCGTAATCAGGACATGTAGGGGGCGTACAGTCAGTATTTACCGAAAGCTCATCATACGGAATCCTGATGCGAATTTTGTTGTTTTGGGCAATACCGGTGATACGTAGACGGTACTTTTTGTTTTGTTGGAACCCTTCCTTGGGACGTACTTCTATTCCTACATTACTAGGGTACGACGAAGGGAAGTATCTATAAGTTCCGGCATCGGGGACCATAGTGACAACATTTATTCCAAACCCAGGTATGCCTGATGGTTTAGTAGTTGGGTTTTGTAACGGCAGAGGTGTAAATGTTGCACCAGAATTACGATCTGCTTCAGATATTTCTATCCGCATTCCGCTGTTAACGGCAGAGTTGGTGTCTAGGTCGTATAATCGTATAACTTCGGCAAGTATCGAGCCACTTGCGCTACACGGGCGAGCGAAGTCAATTTCTTTGGTCCAGACCCCACTACTGGACAGATCGCGGTAGTAACCCTGACCACTGCTACTGATTGAACCAGGGTAGCTACCAACCAACGAACCTGCTCCGCTACGGAGCCGAAAAGTTACATTTATAAAACCACATACCGGGTCGCGAAAGCTCGGACAAGCAAATCTAGTCTCAGGCACTACAGTTGTAGTTACGCAGTACATGTTGTAGCCATTTTCGGCTAAGGTAGCGCCACTAGCTACTTGATTAAATACAATCGAGGTATTATTTGGGACTTGGAGCTCCGCCCCGTTGCCAACACCCCTGATAGCCACATCACTGCCCCTACATCCACCATTAGCTCTCACAGTACCGACAGTTATGGTTCTGATTGCTCCACCGCCGTTGACTTCGTTGCTTAGGTCAATTAACTGCACGCTACCCTGAGCGCTAGATACCGGTACATACACATAGCTAACCGACATGGGTAAACTAAATCCACTACTAAAACCCTGGTCAGACAGAATCAGTTTAGTGCCGTCGTTGGGTAGTACATCGCTGAGTGTGCCGGCAAGGGCTTTTTGTGGTGCGTACAGTTGTGTAAACCCTATAGCTACGGCAACTACAGCAACCAGTTTGACATATAGCTGAAGCTTAGAGTGTTTCATCGATAGTGTCCTTTGGCTCAAAATTTTTGAGATTTTCGGCTCCACCTAACAGTGTTTCGAACTTACTTATATAATCTTTTTTGTCGTTGGCTTTGGCCAGGTAGTAACCCGCTAAGTTATTATCCTTTTTTAGCTCGTCAGCAACCCCAGCTATCTGTGACGCAGAGTAGTAATATTGTAATGCACTATCTACATTGCCATTGTACTGAGAAAGTTTTGCCGAATTTATATACTGCTCATACCTGGCAAGCGGGTCAGTGATTGTATCTAGCTCAGAGGTTTGTTTGACTTCGTAGGTATAGTCTCTGTTGCTCGGCGTAAATTGTTGCTGTTCGACATAGCCAGGGTTTTGGCTTCTAAAGTACATTACTATTGCAACACAAGTAGCCGAAACTAGCATAAATAACCCCACACCAAAAACTAGCTTTTTTTTGATACTACTCTTCTTAGCGGGCATACCGTCTGTCATACAGTAAGCTTACCAAAAATTCTTATGCTTAGCTATATTTGATGCTCAATAACTGCCGATTTAAAGAAACTGCACAATTATAAACTCAAACGAATTTAAGTACATAATTGTGCCCACAAGGTAGGCGGTATTTCTATAAATGTGCCTTCAGGTGTGAGCTACTCCTCTGGAAGTCCAGATTTGTAGCTCACACCCTCAAGCCCTAGCTCATGCCGACCTCCTCGACACGATGAGAGTCAGCAAAGTTCCAATGGCGACCAAGATCGCCCCCAACACGAGCCCCGTGTTGGTCCCGCCGGTGGGCGGGAGCGCTGGGGGTGTAGTTGGCGGCGGTGGCAGTGTCGTTGCCACTGCCACCGCCGTGGTGGTGGGCTGGACGACCGGAACGGTCGTCGTCACCACCACCGTAGTAGTCGGCTGTGCCACCGTTGTCGGCGGAGCCGTGACCACCACTGTGGTCGTCGGCTGAGCCACGGTTGTAGTCACCTGAGCCACTGTGGTCGTCGACTGGACGACCGTGGTGGTTGCCCCTACCGTTGTGGTAGTTGCTCCCACCGTGGTGGTGGTTGCCGGCTCGGTTGTGGTTGTGGCTGGCTCGGATGTGGTAGTTGTGCCTTCCCCCGAGCAATCGGGGTAGAAGACGAAGCTACCGCTTTCCGGGTAGCGACCGCCTCCGTCGGCTGACCATTCGAAGTAGTAGAGGATGGTACTACCACCCTCAACCGCCTCTGTTTGTTCGAGTTCTGCCCATGTGGCAGAAACCGACCCCGAAGGGCCGGTGAACGACCTCACAACCTGGCCGGTTTCGCC
>Ga0154020_10005133_pt1 | contig 15532 bp, 5 predicted proteins | sample Klosneuvirus_201_FD_109709 | JGI IMG/M metagenome (GOLD analysis project Ga0154020, IMG submission 109709) | Active sludge microbial communities from wastewater, Klosterneuburg, Austria - Klosneuvirus_20160825_MG | ecosystem: Engineered > WWTP > Aerobic digester > Activated sludge | place...
AGCAGAAACGAGCTCGCGATGCCGGGGGCGAGCATCGGCAGGGTCACCCGGATGAAGGTGCGCAGCTTGCTTCCGCCCAGGTTGGCGCTGGCTTCTTCCATCGCCGGATCGAGGCCGCGCATCAGACCCACCAGGGTGAGATACACCACCGGAAAGAACGACATCGCCATCACGATCGTCATGCCATTCAGGCCATACACGTCTCCGGTGATTCCAAAAATGCCATAGCTGATCATCCCGCGCCGGCCGAACAGCACGATCATCGAGATCGCGACCGCAAAGGGCGGGCTGACGCTGGGGATGAGGGCGATGATGTGCAGCGCGCGCTTCAGCCATGCCGGCGCGGCGACGCGCACTTGCACAAACGCCCAGATGAAACCGATAAGGGTGCCGGCCACGCCAACGGTGACGCCCAGCACAATCGTCCGAGCGATGATGGTCTGGAACGTTGGGCGAAAAAGGAAGCGGTCGAAGTAGGGGATTGCCTCGCCGCTGGCCGCCACGCCCAGGATTTTGACCAGCGGGTAGACGATGGCGACCGCAATAAAGACGACCGCCAGCACCAGGCCGGCGGCAAGGGTCGGATCGATGGCGCGTCGTTTCAGCATAGGGTCACCGTCTCATTGCGGCGTCACTTACAACGCCGTCATCCCGGCGAAGGCCAGATGGCGTTAAGTTGGCGACAAACGCGTGATCGAAGTGCCCAACGCACCGGCGCGGGCGCGAATTTCTCTCGTTTGTCATCCTGAGTGCGGCCCACCGAGCTGATGCATAAACGCGTGTAACAGGCCGCGCGAAGGACCCCTGTGATGTTGCGCGGAAGCGTATGATATCGGTGACAACACGCGTATGCCGATCCACCCATGCGCGGGGTGACATCACAGGGGTCCTTCGCTCGCCCCCACCGCTCGTCCCGCCCGAGACCCCATGGGGCTCACTCAGGATGACAAGAACGGAGGATCGTTCGTGCGGCGTCTTGCGCATACACACCTTTACTTCATGCCATTGGGCGAAAGACACCGTCATCCCGGCGAATGCCGGGGGTCGACTGTGGCGTCACTCACAACACCGTCGTCCCGGCGAAAGCCGGGATCCATAGCGCGCCCGGGCAGGACCGCCGCCGGACATTCGTGCCGGGCTGAGGTATGGGTCCCGCGCTTTCGCGCGGGATGACGGGTGTTGTGTTTGCGTTCTGCGCGTTATTTCGGCTGCGCGGCGATCGCCTCCTCGAACTTGGTCGTGATGCCCTTCTTGGCCGTGCCAGCCTTGATGAAGTCGTAGTTGATCAAGTTGACCTCGGACAGCTTGACCGAGCGATCGGACACCTTGGCGTCCGGATTGGTCGGAAGCTGGTAAGCCTTGGCCGTCGGCCCGATCTCCTGGGCTTCGGCGGTCAGGGCCCAATCGATCCACATCTTGGCGGCGGCTTCTTCGGGCCCGCCCTTGACCAGGCCCATGGCCCCGATCTCGTAGCCCGTGCCTTCCTTGGCAAAGCTGACAACGACGTCCTTGAAGCCAGCGTCGACGGCCGCGACGCAGTCATGCGAGAAGACCACGCCGACGACGGCCTCGGCCCGGCCAACGGCCTGGGCAGGCGCCGCGCCGCTCTTGGTGTATTGCGCGACCTGCGGGTGCAGCGCCTTCAGGTACTCAAAGGCCTTGTCTTCGCTGCCGAGGAGGACGACTTGCGTCCACACCATCGTGTACGACGTGCCTGAGGTGGCCGGATGCGCAACCGAGAACTTGCTCTTAAGCTTGGGATCAAGCAAATCATTCCACGAGGTCGGCGGCTTCAAGCCCAGCTTGTCCAGCTCGACCTTGTTGGAGCAGAAGCCCAGCGCGCCAACATAGACCCCGGTCCAGAACCCATCCGGGTCCTTGGCCTTGTCCTGGATCTTGGCGGCATTGGGCGACTTGTAGGCGGCCAGCGTGCCGTCGCCTTTGGCCTGGACGAAGCCGTCGGCGGGCCCGCCCCACCACACCGAGTATTCGGGGTTGTTGGCGGTCGCCTTGAGCTTGGTGGCGGCTTCCCCGCTGCTCAGCCGGGTAAAGGTGGTCTTGATCCCGGTCTTGGCCTCGAACGCCTTGGTCTGGGCGACGCACCAGTCCTCGGTGACGGTGCACAGCACGGTGAGTTTGGTGGGTTTGGGGGCCTCGGTGGGCTTGGCCGGCGCGGCTGTGGCCGCCGGTGCTGCGGCGCCGCCACAGGCCGCCAGGGCTATTGCAGCAGCGAAACTGATACCGAGCAGACGGGTGCGAATCTTCGTGTTCACGATGGGATATCTCCTCTCGGGCATAACGCCCATTTGCGCGTCCAAAAGGTGGAAACGCACGTTAACGAGATATTAACATCGTTTGTCTATTTCACGTCTTCGAGCTGCAGGCTGAGCACGGTGCTCGCCCCGTCCGCGCCCATCGAGATGCCATAGATCGTGCTGGCCGCCTCGACCGTGCCGCGGTTATGGGTGATGACGATGAACTGGGTCTGATCGCTCAGCGACTCGAGCATCGAGCGGATGCGCACAATGTTGGCTTCGTCCAACGCCGCGTCCACCTCGTCGAGCACGCAAAACGGGGTGGGTTTGATTCGCAGGATCGCGAACAGCAGGGCGGTAGCCGTAAGCGAGCGCTCGCCGCCGGACAGCAAGGCGAGCGTCTGCGGGCGTTTGCCCGGTGGCTGGGCCTGGATTTCCACGCCCGACTCGTCAATGTTGTCGGCATTCACCAGGGTCAGTTTGGCTTGCCCGCCCCCAAACAGGACCTTGAAGGTCTGCTGAAATGCGCCGGCGATGGCATCGAAGGTCTGCCGGAAGGTCGCCTTCATCACGTCGTTGAGTTCGGCGATGACCTGCTGCAGTGATATCGATGCCCGATCGAGATCGTCACACTGGGTGGTCAGAAACTCATGGCGTTTGGCAAGATCGTCGTATTCGACCTGGGCTTCTGCGTTGATCGCGCCCAGGCGCCGGATTTGCCCGCGCAATTGGGTGATCCGTTCCTCGGTCCCGGCTGGCAGGCTCTCGACCGACGGGAGGGATTCAAGCGCATCCGCGGTGTCAGCGCCGGATGGGCCGCCGTCTTCGCCCGCCAGCGCGTCGACAACCCGCTGGCGCAAGGCCGCCAACTCGTCCTGGTGGCGCAGCAGTTCGAGCTCGGCCGCGTTCAGCTTCGACTCGGCTTCTCGCAGCGCGCGATCGGTTTCGCGGGCGCGGGTGTCCTCGGCGATCGCCTCGGCTTCGGTGGCTCTGGCCTGCCGGGTGAGCGGCGCAAGGGCCTGATCCAGCGCCGAAATGCGGGCCGCCGCATCGCGTTCGGCATCGCCCAGGGCGGCCAGGGCGTTTCGCGCGGGCGCGATTTTCGCGCTGAGGTCGATCGTTCGCCGGGCTGCCGCGTCGCGGGCATTGGCGCCCTCCGCCAGCGATGCCAACCGCTCACGCCGGGCGCCCTCGGCGTTCCGAACCGCCTCGTTGGCCGATGCGACCGCGGCAAAGGCGGCATTGAGCGTGTTGACCCAGCCGGTTTCGCGGGCTGTGGCCTGAGGCCCGGACGGCGCGGCTTCGGCCGCGGTCTGCGAAAAGAGCGAGAGCTGCAGCTGCCCGCGCAACTCAGTCTCAAGATCGGCCAGACGGGCGGCCGCCTCGCCCTGGGCGACCTCGGCTTGCTGCGCGTCAGAAGCGGCAGCCTCGAGCTGGGGCAGGACATCCGCCTGTTCCTGCTCGATCCGGGCGATGTCGCCCATGGCCTGGACGAGCTGCTCCTCGATTCGGGCGATGCGGCGGGTAATGTCGTCCCGTTGAGCGCGACGATGGGCGGTCTCGCGGGTGAAGGCGTCCTGGGCCCGGGCGGATTCCTCGGACTTCCGGCGCGCCGCTTCGAGCGCGCGCTGGGCGGCATCGCGCGCGGCGCGGGTCTGGGCCGCGCGCGCCTTGGCGTCTTCGGGTGAAATCCAACCGGCGCTCGGCTCGGGTTCCGCGGTTTCGGCGTCCCCGCCCAGCACGATCGGCCGGCGCTCTCCCGCGGGCAGGGTCAGCACGCCGTTGGCGCATACGCACTCCCCGTCTCGGGTGACAAACTGGCAGCCCTCGGGCAATTGAGCCGCGAGCGCGCGGGCGGCGTCGAGGTCGCGGGCCACAAAGGCCCGCCCGGCCACGACTTGCAGCAACGGGCGCAGCCAGCTTGGGGCCGAGATCATGTCCATCAGCGGCCAGGCGCCCAGGGCAAAGGCCCGCTCACCCAGCTCGCCGGAATCGACGCTGGAGCGAATGCTGCCCAGCGGCAAGACGAGTAGCCGGCCGTGGGTGTTGCGATGGGCGAGCCAGTGTCGAATGCCCGTCACGCCCTCTTCCGTCTCGACGATGACGGCCTTGAGTTGCTCCCCAAGGGCGGCCTCGACTGCCCGTTTGTCGTCCGGGCGAACCTGGATCAGGGTGCCCAGGGCGCCGGCCAGACCGGGCAGTTTGGCAGCCTGGGCGGCTGCCAGCAGATCATCCGAGCCCTGCTGAGCGCGCATCTCGGCAAACACGCTGAAGCGCTGGGTCATGCGCTCCTCAGCCTCGGCGGTGGCGTGGGCGGTCTGGGCCGCGCTGAGCGCGGCGCGGGCAGCGTCATGCGCCCGGACGGTCTCGTCGTGGGCGGCCTGCAAAGCCGCCATGCGGGTCGCGTCCTGTTCAAGCGCGGGATCGATCCGGGCGACGGTCTGCAGCTCGCGCTCGCGTTGGGCATTCAGGGCCTCGTTGCGTGCCTGAACATCGCCCGTTTGACGGTGGAGCTGAGCCTGACGGCTGCGCGCGGCGGTCACCTTGTTCTGTGCGGCGCTGGTGGCGCTGTTGAGCCGCAGCAATTCCGTTTGCGCCGCGGCCCGGGCCGCCTCCATCTCGTTCCGCGCGGTCTGGCGTTCGGTCGCCGCGCGCTGGGCGATCGCCAGCGCGTGTTGCATGCTGTCGAGCCGGGACTGGGATGCCATTGCCATGGCGGCGGCTTGCGCCACCCGCAGTCCGTGGCCGTCCAGCGCGGCGGCGCGACTGCCCGTCTCGCGCTCGACGTCGCTGAGCTGGCTGGCAAAGGCCCGATCGCGCTCGCGGGCGACGGCCAGCTCGCGAGAGAACTGTTCGGCCGCCCGCCGGGCCTCGTCGCGCTGGGGCTGCAGGGTCGCGATCTGGCCGCGCAGGTCGGCCAGGGTTGCGCGGAGAGCCTCCCCTGCTTCGTCGCGCGCACGCACGGCGGCCAGGGCGGCTGCCACGTGGGCGCGGGCCCAATCGCGGGCCTCGCCATGCCGGGCGATTGCCTCGCGCTGGGCGCGAGCCTGAATACCAAACCACGCCCGGGTGAGCGTTTCGAGCTCGGCGGCCAGCGTTTGGTATTGGCGGGCCCGATGGGCCTGGCGTTCGAGCTGGCTCAGGCGGGGGGTAATTTCGGCCAGGATGTCGCGCGCGCGCTGCAGGTTGCCGCGGGTCTCCTCGAGCTTGCGATGGGCGTCCTCGCGCCGATCGCGATACGCGCCGATGCCGGCGGCCTCTTCGAATAGCGCCCGGCGCTCCTCGGGTTTCTGGGCCAGCGCGTCGTCGACCATGCCCTGGCCGATCACCGTATAGGTGCGCTCGGCCAGTCCGGTGTGGCTTAGCAAATCGCCGATATCGCGCAGGCGGACTTTGTTGCCGTTGAGCAGATACTCGTTCGCGCCGTCCCGGAATGCCCGCCGGCCGATCTCGATTTCCGAAAACTCGATCGGGAAGAAGCCGTCGCTGTTGTCGAAAGTCAGCAGTACTTCGGCCATGCTCGCGCGCGGGCGGCGGGTGCTGCCGGAGTAGATCATGTCGTCGGTGCGCTTGCCGCGGAGCAGCGAGTACGACTGTTCGCCCAGCGCCCAGCGCACGCCGTCGGCGACGTTGGATTTGCCGCTGCCGTTGGGTCCGATCACGGCTGTGATGCCGGCCCCGAACTCGAACGCCTGCCGGGAGGCGAAGGTCTTATAGCCCGAGAGAGTGACTTTCTTGAGACGCATGGACCGGCGATTGTAGCGGGTTGCTGCGCCCAATGGCCCGGAGATTCTGGCGAGATCACAATCCCCGCGCTACGCGCGGGGATTGTGATCTCGCCCACCTCGCCATTACAATACGGCGACCTATGACCTCGGCCCCAGAAGAGCGGGCAGAGCGACCGGTCGAATCGCTTGCCAGTTTGTTGTCTCTCATTTCACCTCGCATTGATGAGGCGGGACTTGAGTTGGTGAAGCGCGCCTATGCGGTGGCCGAAGAAGCCCACGTCACCCAACGGCGCAAGAGCGGCGAGCCGTATATCGTGCATCCGCTGGCCGTGGCCGGATTTCTGGCGGCCATCAATCTGGATGCGCCAGCGCTCGGCGCCGCTCTCCTCCACGATGTGGTCGAGGATACCGTTGTCGGGCTGGACGATCTGCGCATTCAGTTTGGCGATGAGATTGCGGGTCTGGTCGACGCCGTGACAAAGCTGAGCAAGACCGCCGACTATCGAACTGATCGCGAAGCGGAGAGCCTGCGCAAGATGATGGTGGGCGTGGCCAAGGATCCGCGGGTCATTTTGATCAAGCTCGCCGACCGGCTGCACAACATGCGTACCCTCGAGGCCCAATCACCCGAGAAGCGCAAGAAGACCGCTCGCGAGACGCTCGAGATCTACGTACCGCTGGCAAACCGGCTCGGCATGTGGGAATGGAAGCAGGAGCTGGAGGATCTCGGTTTTCGCTACGCCGAGCCGCACGCTTACGATTCCATCCGGGATATGCTCGCCGAGGATGCCGACGCGCGAAAGGCCTCGCTCAACAAGTACATCCAGATGCTGCGCGACACCCTGACCCGGGTCGGGGTGGGCGAGGTGACGATCACCGGCCGAACGAAGCAGATATTCAGCATCTGGCGCAAGATGCAGAGCAAGAATCGCAGCTTCGATCAGATCATGGACACCCGGGCGATCCGGGTCATCATCGAGGATGGCTCGCCGCGCGGCCCGATCCCGGGCGCGCCACCCGAGAACCCGTGTCTGACGGGCGACTGCGACGATGTGCCGGTGGAGGCCATCGTGCAGGGGCTGAACAATGAGCGCCAGCGTGAAACCGAAGCCCGGCCGGTCGAATCCGCCCGCATGCGCGAGGAGATGGCGGTCTTTCGGTGTTATCAGGTGCTTGGCGTCGTCCACCAGTTGTGGACCCAGATTCCGCGTGAGTTCGACGACTACATCTCGCGGCCCAAGAACAACAGCTATCGCAGCCTGCACACGGCGGTCCGGACCGGTGATGGTAAAACGCTTGAAGTCCAGATTCGAACCCGCGCGATGCACAACCATGCAGAGTATGGTGTGGCCGCGCACTGGCTCTACAAGGAGTCCTCCGCGCTCAGCGGAAACTACCAGCAGTATCTGAAGACCCTGCAGGATTCGATCCAGAGCCTGAGCACCGCCGAGAATGACGCGCCGAGTTTTGTGGATGCCCTCAAGGAGCAGAACGTCGACCAGCTCAAGGAGACTGTCTTCTGCTTCACGCCGAAAGGCAAGGTGATAGAGCTGCCGCGCGGTGCGACGGTTCTGGATTTTGCGTATCACATCCACACCGATCTCGGCCATCGCTGCCGCGGCGCGAAGGTGAGCGGCGCATTCCGGCCGGTCACCTACAAGCTTGAGGACAACGATCAGGTCGAGGTGATGGCGCGCCCCGACGGCGGGCCCAGCCGAGACTGGCTGCGCGGCGATTATGTCCAAACCGCCAGCGCGCGCAACAAGATCCGCCAATATTTCCGCAGGCTCGACCAAGACCAGAACATCGCCGCCGCCAGGGAGATCATCGAGCGCGAGTTTCGCCGGCTGTCGGTGACCGAATGGATGAACCTGGCCGAGCTGCTCAAGCTGTTCAAGATGGAGCCCGACCAGGAGTCGGAGTTTCTCGAGAAAGTAGGTTCGGGCGCGATCTCGCAAACCAGCCTGGCGTCGCGGATCCTCGAGGAAGACAAGCGATTGCACAAAGGCAAGGAGGTGCGCACGAGCATCATCCAGTCCTTTTTGCGGCGGGCCGATTCGCGGATTGACAAGACTGTCAAGCGCGGCTGGGCGGTGCCGGGCGCGCACGGGCTGCTGATCCAGGAGGCCACCTGTTGCAAGCCGCTGCCGGGCGATCAGGTCATTGGCTATCTCACTCGCGGGCAGGGCATTCGGGTGCATCGCCGGGACTGCAAGAACATCATGAGCGCCGACGGGAATCGGTTGATCGATGTCGCCTACATGGTCGGCGATGAGATCGCGACCATGGATGAGGTCCAGGTGCTGATCACCGGGGCCGACCGGCCCGGCCTGATTCACGACATCACGGGTGTGCTCACCCGCAAGGTCATCAACATCATCGATATCAAGGTGATCCATCGCGACAACCGGATGGGCGAAGCGATCGTCTGGGTGAAGATGGGCATCTCTGATGCGCGCCAGCTCGCGATGGTGCTGGAGCAATTCGGATCCGTGCCCAACGTTCTGGAAGTGCAGCGCGTCACCCGGCCGCGGTAGAGACGGCCCGCCGGGCCGTCTTTACTTGCGCCGCAGATCCGGCAGGCGGGCCAGGCGCGTCGCGTGTTCGGCGATGAACTGGCGCAGGGCGGTCGGGCGAAAATCCACCCGCCCAAATGACGCGGGTCGCAGGCTCAGACGATAGGGCAAGTATTTGCCGCGATCGGGATCGAGCAACTCGCTCCCACTGCGGCGGGCCAGGTCCTGGTCGATCAACCGGCACACAAAGAAATGCTCGCGCAGCATGAAGTTGCGGGAAAGCTGCGTGTCGATGACCAGGACCTTGCGCAAAATGCGCACCCGGGCGCCGAGTTCTTCCATGATTTCGCGCTTCAGGGCGTCCTCGAGCGTGGCGTCATCGTCTTCGACCCCGCCGCCACAGGTGACGTAGTAATGCGGTCGATTGGGCTTGATGCGCTTGATGACCAGAATGCGATCGGCGCCAATGAGGATGATGCCGCGCACGCGGTGGTTGACCTTCATGAATCCTTAACAAGTGTAGCGCAAGAGGGTTTTCGAAAGCGGCAGGCCCGCCCCGGCGTACGCCGGGGCGGGCCTGCCGCTTTCGAATAAACTTCTTGATGCGGGTATCATTTCAACCACCACCCCCATGTCCTTCGTCCACCTGCACGTCCATTCCGAATACTCGCTCCTTGACGGCCTGAGCCGGGTCAAGGATCTTGCCGCGCGGGCGGCCGAGCTCGGCATGCCGGCCCTCGCCCTGACCGACCACGGCGCAATGCACGGGGCGATTGAGTTCGCCGATGCCTGCGCCGAGAAGGGCATCAAGCCCATCATCGGGATCGAGAGCTATCTGGCCCGCTGGGGAAGGCGGATGCAGGACCGCGACGGGACCCACGATCGCTCGCCCTATCACTTGCTGCTGCTGGCCCAGAACAACCAGGGCTACAAGAACCTGATGCGGCTGGCCACCCGCTCTCAGCTCGAGGGCTTTTATTACAAGCCGCGGCTGGATCACATGGCCCTTCGCGAGCACGCCGAGGGCATCATCTGCACCAGCGGATGCATGGCCGGCGAAGTGCCGCGCCTGATCGGGCTGGGACAAGTCGAGGAAGCGCGAGAGCGGCTGTTGTGGTACCGCGAGGTCTTTCCCGACCGCTTCTACATCGAGCTGCAGGATCATGACATTCCCGAGCTTGCCCAAATCAATCGCCAGCTCCTGGAGTGGGCGCGCGAATTCAGCCTGCCCCTGATCGCCACCAACGACGCGCATTACGTGCGGCGTGAGGATGCGAAGGCCCAGGATCTCATGTTGTGCCTGCAGACTCAGACGATGTTCGACGATCCGAAACGGATGCGGATGAACAACGACAGTTACTATCTGCGCACGGCCGAAGAGATGCGGGCGATCTTCGACCCGATCGCGCCGGAGGCGGCGGCCAACACCCTGCGCATCGCCGAGCAGTGCGACGTCTCGCTCAAGAGCAAGACTTTTCACCTGCCGGTCTTCAATCGGCCGACCGCCTTTGACACCGATACCGCGTATCTGCGTCAGTTGTGCGAGCGCGGATTCGAGGAGCGCTACGGGATTTCCCCGACATTGCCCGCGCCCGCCGACGACACCCCGATCGCCCTGACCCGGCGCTCGTCGCTGGCGCTGCCTACCGCCGACAACCACCCGAACATGACCCCGCGCCACTTGCGCGAACGGCTGGACTACGAGCTGGGCGTCATCGTTGAGATGGGCTTCGCGACGTATTTCCTGATCGTGTGGGACCTCATCCGGTTCTGCCGCGAGAACGGGATCTGGTGGAATGTGCGCGGCAGCGCGGCCGGCTCGATGGTCTCGCACGTGCTCGGGCTGACCTACATTGAGCCGGTCAGCAATGACTTGCTGTTTGAGCGCTTTCTCAATCCGGGCCGGGTGTCGATGCCCGACATCGACATGGACTTCCCGGATGACCAGCGCAACAAGCTCGTCGACTACACCATCGAGACGTATGGCAAGGAGCAGGTCGCCCAGATCATCACCTTTGGCACCATGCAGGCCCGGGCCGCGCTCAAGGATGTCGGCCGCGCGCTCGGGATCAGCCTGCCCGAAGTCACCCGCCTGACCTCGCTCGTCCCGGCCGTCCCGGGCAAGCCGGTGAACTTGAAGCAGGCGCTCGAGGACGTGCCGGATCTCAAGCGCATCTATCAGACCGAGCCGCAGCTGCGCGATCTGTATGACAAGGCCGTCAGCGTGGAGGGCACCACCCGAAATGCTGGCACCCATGCCGCGGGCGTCGTCATCGCCGACAGGCCGCTCATCGAGTATGTGCCGCTGCATCGCCTGACCGGCACGCCGCTGACCGAGAAGCTCAACGCCGTCACCCAGTACGAGATGACCCAGCTCGAGGCGATCGGCCTGCTCAAGATGGACTATCTTGGCCTGCGCACGCTCACGATCATGCGCCGGGCGTGCGAGCTGATCGAGCAGCGGCATGGCAAGCGCCTGGATCTGAACTCGATTCCCATCCACGAGAAGGCCATCTACGATATGCTTTCGCGGGGCGATGTGGCCGGCCTGTTCCAGGTGGAAGGCAGCGGTATGCGCAACCTGATGCTCAACATGCGCCCGTCGCGCTTCGAGCACGTGGTCGCCGCGCTGGCCCTTTTCCGGCCGGGCCCGATGGAGTACATCCCGGATTATGTGCGCCGGATGCACGGCGAAGCAAAGATCGAATACCGCCACCCTGATCTGGCCCAGTCGCTGGCCGAAACCTACGGCATCATCGTCTACCAGGAGCAGATCATGCGGGTGGCCCGCGACATCGCCGGCTACTCGGTGGGCGAGGCTGACACGATTCGCAAGGCGGTCTCGAAGAAGAACGCCGAGCAGTTGCTCAAACACCGCAACAAGTTCAAGGATGGCGCGTTGGGCAAGGGCTACTCGGCGGAAGTCGCCGACGGCATCTTCAGCGACATCGAATACTTCGCCCGCTACGGGTTTCCAAAGGCCCACGCCGCCGATTACGCCCAGCTCACATGCCAAACGGCCTGGCTCAAGTCGCATTACCCGCTTGAGTTCATGGCCGGGCTCATGACCTGCGAGGCCGGAGACAGCGCCGAGATCGCCGCGCTGGTCAACGACGCGCGCCGGCGCGGAATCCAGGTCCTCCCGCCCAGCGTCAACGCATCCGGCCGGGATTTCACCATCGAGACCCTGCCCACGGCGGGCAAGGCCCACATGCCCTCGGAAGCGATCCGCTTTGGACTGATGGCGATCAAGAACGTCGGGAGCGGGCCGATTGACACGATTCTGGCCGCCCGCGCCGATGGCGGCAGATTCAAGACCTTGGACGACTTTTGCCGGCGGGTGGACATGAGCGTCATCAACAAGCGCGCAATCGAGGCCCTGATCAAGGTCGGCGCGCTGGACGAGTTTGGCAAGCGGCATATCCTGCTGGCCGCGATCGATGCCATCGTGGGCGCCACCGCCCATGCTCGCAAGGCCGCCGAAATTGGGCAAGGCATGCTGTTTGGCGGCTTCGATGCAGGCGATGATGTTCCCCTGGTGACCCTGCCAAAGAACGCGCCCGAGATCCCGCGCAAGGAGCTGCTCGCCTTTGAGCGCGAGTTGAGCGGGGTGTATCTGTCCGAGCATCCGCTGGCGGCCAGCATGGCCCAACTGACGGAGTATGTCACCCACGACAGCGCGCACATGACCGACGCCGACAACGGAACCAAGGTGGTCGTCGCCGGGGTGATCACCCATGTCCGCCCGCACACCAGCAAAGCCGGCAGGGCGATGGCGTTTGCCGGCCTGGAAGACCTGTTTGGCGCGATCGAGTTGACGATCTTCCCCCGCACCTGGGACGAAAGCCGCGAGCTTCTGGTCAAGGACAAGCTGCTCGTGGTGTGGGGCAAGGCCGAGGTCAAGGAAGGCAGCACCCCCAAGGTCGTTGTCGACCGGGTAAACGACTCGCTCACAAGGGCCCGGGCGCGGGCCAGCCATGAGGTTGAGCCTGCGGATGATCCGTTCTCGGACACGATGTGGAATGAAATGGGGCAGGGCGCGACCCCGGCCCCCATGCCCGTAATCGCGCCGAGTGCGGCAGTTGAGGCGCTCGACGACGCCTCATTTTCGGATGACGGCATGACCGAGGACTGGTCGAGGGTTCCCACAGATCCGATATCGACGCCCACCGATGTATTGGCTGCGCCCGAGGAGCCGGACGGCGAGGGCTGGAGTCCTGACCCGGCCGGGCAACCGTCCGCGCCTCCGATCGCCACGTCCGGGGCGGTCAAGCCGGCTTTCGTCACGGTCCCCTCCGTTGCGGACGCGTACTCGCCCGAGCCTCATGCGCCAGAAGATTTTCCGGCACGGGGCAGTGTCATGCGGGAATCCGATGCGGTGTTTGAGGCGACGATCCCGCCCGCGCCGTTCGTGTCCGTGCCCGAGCATCAGTTGTCGATGAACGGTTTCACCGGTCCGGGCGCGACTCTGACTGTGGTGATTCGGCGCTGTGGCGACGCCCGGGCCGATATGGCCCGGCTCGAGGCTGCCCATCAAACCCTGTGCGAGTTCAAGGGGGGCACGTCCTTCATGCTGGTGTTGCGCAATGGTGGCAAGGGCGATATGGCGATCGATTTTCCAAATGACGCCACCCGCGATTGCGCCGAACTGCGTGAGCGCCTGGCCGCCATCGGGGTTGAGTGTGGCTAGAAGTCATCCTAAAAACATCCGGCGAGATCACAATCCCCGCGCGAAGCGCGGGGATTGTGATCTCACCCCCATTTTTTGGCGGACTCGCAGGGCCTATTGCATTTCACGGCGATCGGTGTAGCCTTGAAGTAGTTCATAAGTTGCCCAGGGTGCGGGCGCGCACCCACGGGCAAACGGCGCTCTTCACAGCGCGTAATGCCGCTGCGCAACCGCGAGTCTGCTCGGCCGGTTCCGCGTCTGCAACATGGACACCCTGTCAGGGAGGGTTGGATCATGGTCAGCAGGCTTTCCCACACGGGCCAATTTGGCCGTTTTGCGCGCCTGGTTGTCATCGCGGGAATATTGAGTTTTATGCGGGGCGGTCCCGTGCCGGCTGCCGTCGCTCAGCCTGTCCGGCCTGGGGCCGGACCGCAACTACACGCGTTCACCAGTTCAGATGTGATTGAGGCTCATGGCTGGCCGCTCGGAACCAGCGTTGACCTCGCGGTGGAACGGCCTGGCACGCCAGCATCGCCGGATTTCAGCGCCAGCGGGTTCGTTGCGCCCTACCCGTGGGACCCGTCCGAGAACGTGGCAACCTTCGATCTGAATGGTCTGTTTCATTACCTCGTTGGCGATGTCATTGTCGCCGGCGACGGCGCCCAGACCCGAACGTTGACCGTGACCCAGGTGACGGTGACCGGTTTCGACACCGGATTGGAGACGATCAGCGGCGACGCCGATCCAGGCGCGCTCGTGGAAATCAGCATCTATCAGCCTTCAGCGCCCTACCGTTCGGTGATTGCGGACGGCAGCGGTCACTGGATCGCCGACTTCTCTGTGCCCTGGACCGATCAGGGTGTCTACGATCTCAAGCCCGATCTGTGGGGGGACGCTCACCGCTATGACGAGGACGCCGATCTCGTGCGCTGGATCTGGCACATTCCGAATCCGTATATCGAGGCCAATCCCGACGACAACTGGGTCCACGCCCGCGGGTGGGTTTCTGGAACCGCTGTGCAGATGCTGCTGGACGACCCGGCCAACGGGCCGGGGCTCGAGCGAATCGCCTTCGGCGTGATGGGCCAGGCGCCCTGGAATCCGGGTGATCCGAACGACATCGTCGCCGACTTCGCCCTGAGCGGCTTTGACTTGATGGCAACCCACATCGTCACCATCGCCGGCGCCGGGTTGACCAAGACGATGGAGGTGTCGAGCTTCTTCGACGTCTTCTTCGATATTCCGCTGGACGCCGTCGGCGGGCGCGGCACGCCCGGCGCAACCACCCAGGTCTGCGCTGATATCCCCGGACGTTGCATCACCCGCTGGGTGACCGGCGACGGGGCGGGGTGGTGGACCGCCCTCTATGGCCTGCCAGGTATCTCGCCTGACGACCCGGAGACCGTGAATCTCGTCGCGGGCAGCACCGGCTGGATGGCCGAGTATGACGCCGACAATGATCAGACCTGGAGAACCTGGAAGATCCCCAATCCCTACATCGAGGCGAACCCCGATGACAACTGGATTCACGCCCGGGAATGGGTGTCCGGAACCCTTGTGCGAATGGAGTTGAATGATCCGGCCAATGGACCGGGCCTGGAGCGCGTTGTGACGGGCACCATGGGCCCGGCGCCCTGGGATCCGGGCAATCCGAACGACATCGTCGCCGACTTCGATCTGAGCGGCTTTGACTTGATGCCCACCCACATCATCACCATCGCCGGTGCCGGGATGACCAAGACGATGGAGGTGTCGAGCTTCTTCGACATCTTCTTCGATATTCCGCTGGATGAGATTGGCGGGCGGGGCACACCCGGCGCAACCACCCAGGTCTGCGCGAATATTCCCGGGGGGTGCGTTTCCCGCTGGGTGACCGGGGATGGTTCGGGGCACTGGATCGCCAACTATGGGATTTCTGGCATCCCGCCGGATGGCCCTGAAACTGTGGACTTGCAGATGGGCAGCGATGGCTGGATGGCCGAATATGACGTGGACAACGACCAGACCTGGCGGAGTTGGCGGGTGCCAAACCCGAATTTCCTGGCCAGGTTGTCCTCGAATGAAGTCCACGCTTATGAATGGCCGGTCGGAGTGACGGTGACGATGCGGATCGACGACCCGGGCACGCCGAACCCGATCGATGATTTCGAGGAGCAGGTCGTCATCGTTGCGCCATGGAATTCCGCCGAGACCTTCGCCCAGATGCGGCCCTGGTTGCGCGACTTCACCCTTGCTCCCGGGATGACGGTGACGGTGAGCGGCGCGGGATATACCAAGACTCACGTCATCACCCACCTGTTGGTGAGCCAGGTCGACGCGGTGCTGGATCGTGTGCTTGGGTCGGCCAATCCCGGCGCGGCAGTC
>Ga0154020_10005134_pt1 | contig 15530 bp, 10 predicted proteins | sample Klosneuvirus_201_FD_109709 | JGI IMG/M metagenome (GOLD analysis project Ga0154020, IMG submission 109709) | Active sludge microbial communities from wastewater, Klosterneuburg, Austria - Klosneuvirus_20160825_MG | ecosystem: Engineered > WWTP > Aerobic digester > Activated sludge | place...
AGCCCGATTCCCACCGTGCAGCAGTACATCGATGGCCAGACCCAGAAGCTGATGTTCTTCGCGGTGCCGGTGGTACCGGTGCCGTGAGATGAACCGGCGACGTCGCGGACTCTTTCTCGGACTCATGGCCGGCGCTGGCGTGGCGCAGGCGGGACCTCTGCGCGAGGCACTTCGCGAGCGGATCGAACAGCGTCGCCAGGAACGTGAGAGCTCTGGCGTCGACGGTGAAGCGGATGCGTTGCAGGGGCGAGCATCGGGCGGTCGAACGGCACCTGTGTCGCTGCCCGCGGGCTCGCGCGTGCTGCGCGATCTGAGCTACGGGCCGGATGCCCAGCAGCGATTTGACGTCTACATCCCCGCTGGCGCACGGGGTGCGCCCGTGCTGTTCATGGTGCATGGCGGTGCGTGGATGGTGGGTGACAAGAGCTATGCGCCGGTGGTCAACCAGAAGGTATCCTGCTGGCTGCCCCTGGGCTATGTGCTCGTGTCGATCAACTACCGCATGTCGCGTGGGGTGCCGGACGTGCTGGCGCAAGCCGACGACGTGGCCCGTGCATTGGCGCATGTGCAAGCGCAGGCGGGCAACTGGGGTGCCGACCCGGCGCGGGTGTTGCTGATGGGGCACTCGGCGGGTGCGCATCTGGTGGCATTGCTTGCGGCAGATGCCGAACTCGCGGCACGGCACGGTTGCAGGCCCTGGTTGGGCATGGTGTCCTTGGACAGTGCTGCGCTCGACGTAGTGGCGACGATGGAGTCCCGTCACTACCGCTTCTACGACAAGGTGTTCGGCCGGGATCGTGCACTGTGGCTGGCTGCGTCTCCTTACCATCGCCTGCGCGCGAAGCCCGCTCCCATGTTGCTCGTGTGTTCGACGCGGCGGGGCGATTCGTGCCCGCAGGCCGAGTCGTTTGCCGCCAAGGTGCGCAACACCGGGGGCCGCGCCACCGTGTTGCCCGTCGACATGAAGCACGGTGAAACCAACACCGACCTGGGCAAGGCATCGGCCTATACCGACGCCGTGCATGCGTTCATGCGTGGGCTAGGGATGCCCTGACGTTTGGCGGCTTCTCTTGTCCACGGCTGCTCGTGGGCTCTTGCATCCACAGGTTTGTGGATTTGACTCCCGCGGCTGTGGGATGGCTCGTGCTGCCACGGGCCGCTAATGTCCACCGCTGAACTCAGCGCCTTGTGGACCGATGCCATCACCGCAGTCCCCCCTCACGGCATTTCGAATCGCGTTCGCGACGATGATGATTGCGCATGCGAGCGCGACGCATGCGCAGTTCACGCCTCAGGATGAGGAAGTCTGTCCTGCCGCCGCTGGAGTAGTGGACCCCGAGTTCTACAGCGCAGGGCGCCGCATGGTGTTCATGGACCGCAGCAACCGCCTGAAGGTGGTGGCCTTGCGCAGCGACGGCTCACTCGGGCCTGGAGGATGCCGGGGAACGGTCATCGACGAGCGCGCCACACTGTCAGTGCCTGGCTTCCCACTGATCAATGGTGGTGAGTGGGCGCTGAGCCAGCGCGGTGCCGAGATCTACTACACGCGGCTCGATGGTTCGGGCCGGGTGGAGATGGCATGGGCCAGGGAGAACGGTGGCTCCTGGGATGTGCAAATCGTGGAGGCATCCAGCGATCGCGGCCTTCCGATACCGAGCATGGATGGCAGTGATCCCCAGGCGCGCATCCTCTATGCGCGTTCGTGCGACGGAGGCTATGAGCTCATGTGGCGCGAGTCGACCGACCCGACCACCGAGCGCGCGTTCGGCGCTCATGTTGTGCAGGCCAGTGGCGGGGCCCCGCGTTGGGTGCGAGGCGAGCGTGCGATCACAACGACCCAACTGGACGCCTATGGGGTTGCCCAAGCGGTCCGCATCGACATCGATACCACTGTCGTGGACGTGCTGACGCAGGACACCGATCCAACGGACGAAGTCTGGATGTGGCGTGCACCCGAGTTCGGAGCGGCGCGCGTATTCATCGCCGTTGCGCGCGGTTCCCAGTTGCGTGTCTACCGCGAGGAAGGCGCGACATGGAACCTGATCAACGTGCTCGACGCGGCTGCATTTTCGGCGCGCAGCGGGATTTATTCGCCAGAACCGACCATCATCGACGGTCGCTCATATGTGGTGATGCAGCTTTCCAATCAGAAAGTCGGGCCTTCCGAGATCTGGATCGCATCCATCGATCCGGCGCTGCCATTGCTGCGCCAGGTCAGTGACCCCACGGAAACCCACAAGGTGCCCACCGAGCCTGAGTGGGTTCACACGTCTGACGGGTCTTTCATCTACTATTCACTGAACGAAGGCCGCGGCCGGGCCAGCCTGCGGCGCGCCCGGACGGGTCTGTAAAGAATGGTCGAGTCGCCCGTTGGTGACCTCGGCCAAGGGAGTCGATATGACAGTTTGCGTTCCAGTTGGAGCCACTCTGCGTGGTCGCGTGGTCGCAGGGGTCGCCTGCGGTGTCTTGCTCCATGCGTGGATCGGGTCGGCGCATGCTGCACCTCCCGTCATCCCCGAACATCAAGTGTCGGCGGCCAAGATCGTCGATTTCGAGTTCGATTGGGGGCGCGACGGAGCGTGGTGTCCGACCTGCAACCACGGCGACGGCAATGCACGATTCGTCTGGTCAGACCGCGACTACAGCTTGTGGATGGGCTATGTCGACTACCAGACGGGCGCGTTCTATCCGCCGGATGGCAAGGCCGTGCGGCTGGATAAGCGAGCGGCGTTCTCCACCGATTGGGGCAATGGGCCGGAGTGGATGTTCTCGACGGGGCCATCGCAGGTGGTCTACACGCGGTATGCCGATGGTGCCACGCCGGGTGCGCTCAGCGCTGGCGTGGCTGTCGCCACGCAGCGGACGGACCTCAGCTGGAACGGGCACCACATCAAGAACGCGATGCAGCGCCAGTCGCCAGCTGCCACGTTGGACCTGGACGATCCCAGTCCCCGCATGAACTACCAGGACGCGCGCAAGGCCAAGTTGTACTGGCGCCAGGCGAGCGATCCGCGTTCCGAGCAATTGCTGCCGATCAGTGACCAGACCGGCGGTGGCTCGCGGCGCTGGGTTCCAGGAACCCGCAAGATCATTTTCAGCGGCAAGGCAACCGACGGCAGCCTGCAGGTGTTTCTGTACGACACCGACACCGGTGAGCAGGAGCAACTCACCAACGACCCGTCGCGCAAGTTCGGCGCGTTCATGTGGCGTGCACCGGAGTTCGGCAATGAGTATGTCTTCTTCACGACCAACGACCGGACGAACCTCACGATCCATCGCAAGCTTCCCGGTACGGAGGGGGTCTTGCGCTGGACGGAGGTCAAGCGTGTGGCCATGCCGGACCCGATTCCGTACATCTGGTCGCCCGAGCCGTTCGTACACAACGGCAAGTCGTGGGTGTTTTTCACGCTGAGCTCGAGTCAGTGGGCGAACGATCTCACCGTGCCCACCCAGTTGGCCATGACGGGCATCGTGCCCGATGAGCCGAGTTTTCGCATGCTCACCAACGACACCACGAAGTACCGGATCCGCCAGGATCCGGAGCACTTCATCACGGCGCAGGGCCCGTTCATCTACTACAACCGCTACATCCCCCAGACGGACGGCAACCCGCTGATTTCCGAGGGCGTGTGGCGGGTGGATACCAAGCTGGGGCCGCCGGCATCCACCGAGCCGATCACGCGCGACGAGTGACGCACCGAGTCAGTCGGCGCTTCCGCCCAGGAAGTACTTGATCACGCCTTTGGCTGCAAAGCCAACCAGTCCGAATCCCAGCGCCAGGAACAGCACGAACGTGCCCAGCTTGCCCGCGCGCGACTCGCGGGCCAACTGGAAGATGATGAACACCATGTAGAGCATGAAGGCCGACACACCGAAAGTCAGCCCGAACCATGCCACCTGTTCTTCGGTGTACCCGAACATGAGGGCGTCCAGCGGTCAGGGCCGTGCCTCGAGACCAGTGGTGTCCACCAGGTCGCGGTAGGCATGCCAGCTTGCATGGGCGAGCCAGGGTGCGACAACCACCAGTCCCAGCAGGGCAGTAGCCAAGCCCAGTGCCGTCAGGCAGAACAGCAGCGCGGCCCACAGGGCCAGGGGCAGCGCATGCTCCTGCACCACGCGCCAGCTGGTGAGCACCGCCACCATCACGCCAACCTGGCGGTCCAGCAGCATGGGCAGGGCCACGACGCTGCTGGCATAGACCGGCGCGGCCAGAAGGCCGCCCAGCAGCAACCAGATTTCGAACAAGTGGCCGTGCTCGGCAAGCACGACGCCGCGCACGAAGTCGATCGGTCGTTCAACCGGAATCGGTGAGAGTCCGGTTATGAACGACGCTGACGTCACCACCCAGCCGGTGCCTGCCAGTGCCAGCAGGACGCCAAAGTGCACCAGCCGTGGTTCGGGCTTCCACGCCACTGCCACCGTGCGCCAGCTCGGAGACTCGCCGCGCTCGAGCGCTCGGCTGATGGCATACAACCCCGTCGCTGACAGGGGTGCAACCAGCAGGAAGCCGGAGAACGCACCGGCCAGCAACCAGAACTGGTCGTGGGCCAGCATGATCAGAACCGCGCCGAAGGCCGCGAGCACCAGGCCGTGTGCCAGGCCAAACGAGGGGAAGCGGCGCAAGTCGCGCCACCCGAGCGCAAGCCAGCCCAGCGGGCGAAGGGTTGGAATCGGGCGCACGCCGAAACGGCGTGACTCGATCAGCGCGGGGCTTTCGCGCATGAGCCATCGCCCTCACAGACTTCCATGACATCGCGGGCCGCTTGTTGCAGGGCCTGGGGACTGCCGTCGACCAGCGAAATCGACGGGGCATCGGCGTAGCCCGTGTAGTGGCGGTCGATCGAACGCAGATACAGCGGGTCGTAGTGCTCGACCATCATCTGCGCGTACACGTCGGCCCAGCGGCCGGCGCGTGCATGTTCCTGCCAACGGCTCACGGTCTGCCGGCCGCGCAGTTCAACCAAGGGCTCCAGCAACTCGCAGAAGCGCTCGGGTTCGTGGGTGAAGTGGGCGTAGTCCTGCAGCAGCAGTTCTACCCGCGCGGCGTCGTCCATCTCGACGCGCAGGCAGAACCCATGGTCGTGCATCTGCGCCACCAGGGCGTCGGGCAGTTGCAGGCGGCCGATCTTGCGGCTCTCGCTCTCCACGTAGACCGGGCGCTGCGGATCCAGCGTGCGCAGCGCGCACCACAGATTGGTGTCAAAGGCTCTCTGCGTCGGTTGCGGAACCTCGGGCAACCCGCCCAGCACCGAACCGCGGTGGCAGGCCAGCGCCTCCAGGTCCAGCACCTGTGCACCGGCTGTCGACAACGCGTGCAGCAGGCGGGTCTTGCCGCTGCCTGTACGGCCAGCGACGACCCCGAATCGGAACCTCTGCGGCAAGTGGCACAAATCGTCGCGGACCACTGCGCGAAACCCCTTGTAGCCACCTTGCAGCTTGTGCGTGCGAAAGCCGATCTGGTCGAGGAACCACGCGAGCGACCCCGAGCGCTGGCCACCGCGCCAGCAATACACCAAAGGACGCCACGTCCGGGGTAGCGTGGTAACCCAACGCTCGATGTGGGCGGCGATATTGCGCGCGGCCATCGCTGCGCCCACCTTGCGTGCCGCCAGCGGGGAGTCCTGCACAAAGAGCGTGCCGACGATGCGCCGTTCGTCATCGTCGAGCACGGGCCAGTTCACCGCTCCGGGCAGATGATCCTCGGCGAACTCTGCAGGCGAGCGCGCGTCGATCACGGCGTCGAACTGGCCGAGGTCGGCGGCGGCGGCGCTGGCGTCGATCGTGTGCAGAGTCATGGGTCGGGTGCCGGTCTCGAGGTGCTCGTTTCAGGCGCGCACGGTGAGCGTGCCTGGCTCCAGCGTCTGCGGTGCGATGGCGTCGAGCAGTTCGCTCTCGATCTGCAGTTGCGCGCGCGTTTGCTGCAGGATCGGTCCGTCAATCAAGAAGGTGTCTTCGACGCGTTCGCCGAGCGTGGAGATCTTGGCCAACTGCAGATTCACATGATGCAGGGCCAGCACGCGGGCGATGGCGTAGAGCAGGCCCGACCGATCACTGGCGCTCACCGAGAGGATCCAGCGTTGGGCGCGCTCGTCGGGCCGCAGCGACACGCGGGGCGCGACCGGGAACGACTTCACCCGCCGCGAGACGCGGCCCTGCGAGGGCGTGGGCAAGGGCCCGGCGCTGGAGAGCGCTTGTGCCGCCTGGGTCTCGATCAACGAGATCAGGTCGCGGTAGCCGGCCTGGTCGCTCTCGTATCCCGGCTTGACGATCTGGAATGTGTCCAGTGCATAGCCGCTGCGGCTGGTGTGGATCTTGGCGTCCTGGATGGAAAACCCCGCGCCATCGAAGTAGCCGCAGATGCGCGCGAACAGGTCCTGCCGGTCGGGCGAATACACGAGCACCTGCAGTCCATCGCCCACCGGCGACGGCCGCGCACGCACGATTGGCGCATCGGTCTCGATGTAGCGCCACAGCGAGCGGGCATGCCAGGCGATCTCGGTGGCGTCGTGGCGGGCGAAGTAGCTCAGCTCCAAGGTCTTCCACAGCGGCTGCTCGGTGCCGGGCAGCGCCGAGTGCAAGGCCAGGATCTGCCGCGCCTCCTGCTTGCGCGCCTCGATGTCGGCGTCGACGTTCGGCCGCGTGCCACCCAACGCGCGCAACGTGATGCGGTACAGGTCTTCGAGCAACTTGCCCTTCCAGGCATTCCAGACCTTCGGGCTGGTGCCGCGGATGTCGGCCACCGTCAGCAGGTACAACGCCGTGAGGCGCTGTACCGTTCCGACCTTCTGCGCAAAGGCGCGGATCACCTCGGCATCGGAGAGGTCCTCCTTTTGCGCGACCGTGCTCAGGGTCAGGTGGTGGCGCACCAGGAACTCGATGAGCATGGCGTTTTCGCGGTCGATGCCGTGGTCGCGGCAGAAGCGGCGCACCTCGACAGTGCCGAGTTCGGAGTGGTCGCCACCGCGGCCCTTGGCCACGTCATGGAACAGTGCCGCTACGTACAGCACCCAGGGCTGGTCGAACTCGGCGGCGAGCTGCGAGCAGAACGGGTACTCGTGGGCATGCTCCGGGATGAAGAAGCGCCGCACGTTGCGCAGCACCATCAGGATGTGCTGGTCCACCGTGTACACGTGAAACAGATCGTGCTGCATGCGCCCGACGATGCGTCGGAATACCCACAGGTAGCGGCCCAGGACGGAGGTCTGGTTGAGCAGCCGGAAGGCATGCGTGATGCCCTGCGGCTGCTGCAGCAGCTGCAGGAACAGCGCGCGGTTCACTGGATCGCGCCTGAACCGGCCGTCCATCACCTGGCGGGCGTTGTAAAGCGCGCGCAGCGTACGCGCCGACAGGCCCTTGATCCCGGGGGTCTGCTGGAACAGCAGGAAGGTCTCGAGGATAGCGCTGGGCTGCTGCAGGTACAGCTCGTCGTGCGCCACCTCGATCATGCTGCCGCGGTCGAAGAAGCGCTCATTGATGGCGCGCATCGGTGCGGACTCGCGTGCGTTGATGCGCTCGTCAATGTTGAGCATCAGGATCTGGTTGAGCTGCGTTACCGCCTTGGCCGCCCAATAGTAGCGGTGCATCAACACTTCGGATGGGCGCTGCGAGCGCGTGGCGGAGTACCCGAAGCTCTCTGCTACCGCGGTCTGCAGGTCGAAAATCAGACGGTCCTCGCGCCGGCCAGCCACCGCGTGCAGGCGCGCCCGGATGACGCGCAGGATGCCTTCGTTGCGCTGCAGCTGCTTGACCTCGAATGGCGTGATCAACCCGTTGGCGGCGAGCTCGCTCCATGTGCGGCCAAGGCCGGCAGCGCGCGCCACCCACATCACCACCTGCAGGTCGCGCAGGCCGCCCGGGCTCTCTTTGCAGTTGGGTTCCAGCGCGTATGGCGTGTCCTCGTACTTCACATGGCGCTGGCGCATCTCGAGCGTCTTGGCGCGCAGGAAGGCGGCTGGGTCAATCACAGCCGCGGTAGCGTGGCGGAAGTGCTGGAACAGGCGCTTGGAGCCGCTGATGAGCCGTGCCTCCATGAGTGCAGTCTGCACCGTGACATCGGCGCGAGCCTCCACCACGCACTCGTCGGTGGTTCGCACCGATGAACCGATCTCGAGCCCGATGTCCCAGCAGGCGGTGATGAAGCCCTCGACCGCGGCACGCAAGGCGTCGGTGGGCTCGCCGTCGGGCAACAGCACCAGCACATCCACGTCCGAGTGAGGGTAGAGCTCGCCGCGGCCATAGCCTCCGACCGCCGCCAGAGTCGCGCCGGCCGGCATGCCTGCTCCCCGCCAGAGGTCGGTGAGGGTGGCATCAACGTGACGCGCCAGCGCCCGAATCAACCTTGTGGCGGCAGGCGCGGATGCACGAGACTGCAGGAAGTGCTCGACCAGCGCACGTTTGCCGTCGCGGAAACGCGATCGCAGGGCAGCCACACCATGGGCGGCGGATGGCGACTCACGCAACGCGAGTGACATGGTGGCCAGGACGGTCGCGGCGATGCTGGTCTGGCGCCGCTCAGGTGGCGGTGATGAACGCGGGCGGCGGCGGCGAACCGGCCGACAGCGTGAGCACTTCGTAGCCGCTCTCGGTGACAGCGACCGTGTGTTCCCACTGCGCCGATAGCGAACGATCTTTGGTGACGATGGTCCAGCCATCGCCCAGCTCGCGAATATCGCGACCGCCGGCATTGATCATTGGCTCGATCGTGAACACCATGCCCGGCACGAGTTCGTCCAGCGTCCCGGGGCGCCCATAGTGCAGCACCTGTGGGTCTTCGTGGAACTTGCGGCCTATGCCGTGGCCGCAGAACTCGCGCACCACCGCCAGCCCCTGGGCCTCGGCAAAGGTCTGGATGGCATGGCCGATGTCGCCCAGGCGGGCCCCGGGCCGTACCTTGGCAATGCCACGCCACATGGCCTCGTAGGTGAGGGTGCACAGGCGGCGCGCGGCGATCGAGCCGGAGCCCACCACGAACATGCGCGATGTGTCGCCGTGCCATCCGTCCTTGATGACCGTGATGTCAATGTTGACGATGTCGCCATCCTTGAGCGGTCGGTCGTTGGGGATGCCGTGGCACACCTGATGGTTGATCGAGGTGCAGATCGACTTCGGGTAGGGAGCGTATCCCGGCGGTGCATAGTTCAGTGGCGCCGGGATTGCGCCCTGCACCTGCAGCATGTGGTCATGGGCCAGCCGGTCGAGTTGATCGGTCGACACGCCAGCCTTGACATGCTCGGCCAGCATGTCCAGAACCTCGGCTGCCAGGCGTCCGGCAACGCGCATGCCTTCGAGATCGGCAGCAGTTTTCAGGGTGATCGACATGGGCCGGAATTATCCCACCGCAACGTAAAATGCGCGGTTTCCCCCGGCATTGCCCCAATCTCATGCCGTCCATCGATCCGAACGTTGTGCACTTCGAGGGCGGCAATGCGCTGTCCGACTTCCGGGCCCGGACGCTGCTGTCGCGGCTGCAGGCCGTCAACCCGCGCGTGTGCGCCGTCGCCGCGCGGTATGTGCACTGGGCGGCGTGTCGGTCCGGCTTCGATACCGCGCGCCTTGCCGGCTTGCTCGACTACGGCGAGCCTTACGCTGGCGGCACCGACGGCATGCTGGTGGTGGTGATGCCGCGGCTGGGTACTGTGTCGCCCTGGGCCAGCAAGGCCACCGACATCGCCCGCAACTGCCTGGAAGGCGCTGCTGGCGGCGGTCTGGTGCGCGTCGAGCGAGTTACCGAATACCGCCTCCAGCTCGAGCGGGGCATGTTTCGCGGGGCTGGCAAGCCGCTCGCGGCCGATGAACTGGCGGCCTGCGCCGCCGTGCTGCATGACCGCATGACCGAGAGCGTGGCCTTCGAGCGACTGGCCGCGCGCCACCTGTTCGACGAGCGCGCCGGTGAGCCCTTGGCCCATGTGCCAGTGCTGGGGGCCGGGCCGCAGGCGGGCCGCGCGGCGCTGCAGCAGGCCAACCAGACGCTCGGGCTGGCGCTCAGCGATGACGAGATCGACTATCTGGTGCAGGCCTTCATGGCCATGGGGCGCGATCCCAGCGATGTCGAGCTCATGATGTTTGCGCAGGCCAACAGCGAGCACTGCCGCCACAAGATATTCAACGCCGACTTCACCATCGACGGCCAGCGCCAGACCTTGTCGATGTTCGGCATGATCCGGCACACCGAGCGCGTGTCGCCGCAGCACAGTGTGGTGGCGTATTCCGACAATGCCGCGGTGATGACCGGCGGCCCGGTGCAGCGCTGGGCGCCGGCCGGCCATGCCGATGCGCCGCGGTACGAGGCGCGCGACGAGATCGCACACGTGCTGATGAAGGTGGAAACGCACAACCACCCCACCGCAATCTCGCCGTTCCCGGGGGCGTCCACCGGTGCCGGTGGCGAGATCCGCGACGAAGGAGCCACCGGGCGCGGGGCGCGGCCGAAGGCTGGGTTGACCGGCTTCTCAGTGTCGAACCTGCAGTTGCCCGACCGCGTCGAACCGTGGGAGGCCGCCTCGATCGGCCGCCCTGCCCACATCGCCAGTGCGCTGCAGATCATGATCGAAGGCCCGCTGGGCGGCGCTGCGTTCAACAACGAGTTCGGTCGACCCAACCTCGGTGGCTACTTCCGCGTGTTTGAGCAGGCCGTGGGTGGCATCTACCGCGGCTATCACAAGCCCATCATGATTGCAGGCGGGCTGGGGGCGATCAGCGACACCCAGACCCACAAGCTGCCATTTGCGGCGGGCACGTTGTTGGTGCAGTTGGGCGGGCCCGGGATGCGCATCGGCATGGGTGGCGGTGCGGCCAGTTCGATGGCAGCCGGCACCAACACCGCGGCCCTGGACTTCGACAGCGTGCAGCGCGGCAACCCCGAAATCCAGCGGCGCGCGCAGGAGGTCATCAACCACTGCTGGGCGCTGGGCGAAGCCAATCCCATTCTGGCCATCCACGACGTGGGCGCCGGTGGCATCAGCAACGCATTCCCGGAACTGGTCGACGGTGCCGGGCGTGGCGCGGTGTTCGACCTGCGCCAGGTGCCGCTGGAGGAATCCGGCCTGGCACCGAAGGAAATCTGGTGCAACGAGAGCCAGGAGCGCTATGTGCTCGCGCTTGATCCGCAGCGCTTGGACCTATTCCGCCAGATGTGCGGGCGAGAACGTTGCCCGTGGGCAGTCGTCGGCGTGGCCACCGACGAGCGCCAACTGGTGCTCGAGGACGGACCCGGCGGCGCGCGGGCGATCGACATGCCCATGGATGTGCTGCTGGGCAAGCCGCCGCGCATGCACCGTGACGTGCAGCGTGTGGCGCGTCGCGAGCCGGCGCTCGATCTCACCGGCGTCGCGCTGTCGCAGGTGGCGTTCGATGTGTTGCGCCATCCCACCGTGGCGAGCAAGCGCTTTCTGGTGACCATCGGCGACCGCACTGTGGGTGGCTTGAGCCACCGCGACCCAATGGTCGGCCCGTGGCAGGTGCCGGTGGCTGATTGCGCCGTAACCCTGGCTGATTTCGCCGGTCTGCGCGGCGAGGCCATGAGCATGGGCGAGCGCACGCCTCTGGCGGCGCTGGATGCTCCCGCCTCCGGGCGCATGGCGGTGGGCGAAGCCATCACCAACCTGCTGGCCGCCCCGATCGATCTGTCGCGGGTGAAGCTCAGCGCCAACTGGATGGCCGCCTGCGGCGAGCCGGGCGAAGATGCGGCGCTGTACGACACCGTGCGCACCGTGGCGATGGAGCTGTGCCCGGCGCTGGGCATCGGCATCCCGGTGGGCAAGGACAGCTTGTCGATGCGCACGCGCTGGGTGGATGACGGGCAGACGCGCCAGGTCACGGCGCCGGTCAGCCTGATCGTCTCGGCGTTTGCCGCCCTGGACGATGTGCGGGGCACGCTCACGCCGCAGTTGCAGGCCCCTGACGGCGCTGAAACCTGCCTGATCCTGGTCGACCTGGGGCAGGGACGCCAGCGCATGGGCGGCTCCATGCTGGCGCAAGTGCTCGGTCGCTTTGGCGACGGCGTCCCCGACCTCGACGACCCGCAGGCGCTCAAGGCACTGGCCGCGGCCATGCAGGAGCTGCGGCTGAATGGGCGGCTGCTGGCCTATCACGACCGCAGCGATGGCGGCCTGTGGGCTGCAGTGTGCGAGATGGCGTTCGCGGGCCAGACGGGCGTGAGCCTGAACGTCGACCTGCTCGTCACTGAGGGCGACGGCATCGCCGACAGCCGGGCCGACCATGGCGACACCAAGAACTGGGCCACGCAGGTTGGCGAGCGGCGCAGCGAACTCACACTGCGGGCGCTGTTCAACGAGGAACTCGGCGCCGTGCTCCAGGTGCGTCGCAGCGACCGCGACGCGGTGCTCGGTGTGCTGCGCGCGCACGGACTGAGCCGGCACAGCCATGTGATTGGCGCGCCCAACGCACGCCGCACCATGGAAGTCTGGCGCGACGCGCGTTGCCAGTTCAGCGCGCCGCTGCGCGAGCTGCAGCAAGCCTGGGACGAGGTGAGCTGGCGCATCGCGCGCCTGCGCGACCATCCGCAGTGCGCCGATGCCGAACACGAGGCCGCCGGCGCCGAAGGCGACCCGGGCCTGCACCTCCAGCTCACGTTCGACGCGGCCGAGGACGTGGCCGCACCCTTCATCGGCGGCGCGCGTCCGCGGGTGGCCATCTTGCGCGAGCAGGGCGTGAACTCACACGTCGAGATGAGCTACGCCATGGCGCAGGCGGGATTCGACACTTTCGACGTCCACATGACCGACCTTCAGCGCGGCACGGTGGATCTCGGCCAATTCCAGGGGCTGGTGGCCTGCGGCGGCTTCAGCTACGGCGACACGCTGGGGGCGGGGGAGGGCTGGGCCCGGTTGGTGCTGTTCAACGCCCGGCTCTCCGACCAGTTCGCCGCCTACTTCGGCCGTGCCCAGACCTTCGCGCTGGGGGTGTGCAATGGCTGCCAGATGATGGCTGCGCTCGCCCCCATCATCCCGGGCGCTCAGTGTTGGCCGAAGTTCACCCGCAACCGCAGCGAACAGTTCGAGGCCCGCTTCAGCCTGGTCGAGGTACTGGATAGCCCATCGATCTTCTTCGCGGGCATGGCGGGCAGTCGCCTGCCGATCGCTGTGGCCCATGGTGAGGGTTACGCCGACTTCTCGCAGCGCGGCAACGTCGCCCAGGTGCACCGCGCCATGCGCTTTGTCGACCATCATGGCCAACCGACCGAACGCTATCCGTTCAATCCGAATGGCAGCCCCGACGGCCTGACCGCGGTGACCACGGCCGATGGCCGTTTCACGGCGCTCATGCCTCACCCGGAGCGGGTGTTCCGCCACGCGCAGATGAGCTGGAGCAGCGGCGACATGGCTGCGCTCAGCCCCTGGATGCGCATGTTCCGCAATGCCCGCCGCTGGATCGGGTAGGCTGTCGCGGTCTTGAACCTTATGCGGGAGATCATGCAATGAAGTCCACCACCTGGAAGAACCGCGGCCGTTCCGCCGCCGCAGCCTTGGCCATCGGACTGGGCGTTGCCGCGCCGGCCATGGCGGACGGCAGCAGCAAGGCCATCGAGCAGGCACTGGCCGCTGCGCAGGAAGCCCGCAAGGGTGTCACGCTCTATGTGGCTGGCCAGTCGATCGGCGGCGGCGTGGTCAAGATCGAACCTGGCCAATGGGTGGAACTGCGCAGCCAGCAGTTCGGTCGCATCGTCGTGCGCATCGAGCGCATCGACGGCGTCGCGATGCCCTGACCACCGGCGACGGGCGGATCCTCCGCTCCCGGCCCGCAGTCAAGTCGAGCGAGCGGCGCTGCGATAGAAGCGCAGCGGCGCCTCGTTCGCCTGCTGCAGCACGTTCGGCCGAATCCAGCCAACCACGTGCATCTCGCAGGCCTTGCAGTCGAAGCGCAATGTCATCACTTCGTCGCCGCTTTGCAGCACCAGCGGATCCGCTCGAAGGGTGCCTTGCACGCCGGTGACGCCCTTGGCCTGCTTCGGGCACAGGCTCAACGAATAGCGCACGCAGTGCCGCGTGATCATCAGGCTGACCTCGCCGGTGACCTCGTGGCTTTCGTAGGCGGGTTCGATCACCCGCACGCCGTGGCGAGCGTAGAAGTCGCGTGCCCGGTGGTTGTACACATTGGCCAGGTAGCTCAGGTGGTCGTCGGGGTAGGGTACCGGTGGCTCGATTGCCTCACCTCTCGGCGGCCGCTGGCGAGCGGCCTCGCGCGACGTCTCCAGTGCCTGAACCGCCTCGCGACGCAGGCCATTGAGTGCGGCACTGGGTATGAACCAGGGTTCGCTCAGCGCGATCTCGATCTCGCGTGCCGCAAAGACCGTGTTCCCCAACTTGCCCAGCCCGTCGCGCCAGGCATCCTGGGCGCGCTCAGGCTGGCGCGCTGCCTCGTGCGCGTGCGCGAGTTCGGCTTGGCCAAAGTGACCCTCGTCGTCGGTGATCGTGAGTAGAAAGCCGTCGGGCATTTCGTCCAGGCGCAGGTCGACTGCAATGCGACGATGGGCCGACGGGCGCTCGAGCTGCTTGTCCCAGGCCACGTCGCGGTTGCGATACAGCGCCACGCCTCGCCTCAGGTCCCTGAGGTGCGCCACCGCTTCATTGGGGAACAGGCGCCACCGGCCCGCCCCGGCATCCAACGGGCGCGCGACATTGATGTGCACCCCCTGAAGTTCATGTTGCAGGTCCCACCAGGTCAGGCCGTCGCCGTTCGCTGGGGGGTGGGCATTGGCGTCGAGCTGCAGGTCCAGGTGGTCGGCGCCCACGCGCAGCACCTCGCCGAGCTGCAGGCCGGCGTGCTTGGGTGTGTCGAAGGCGCCGATGTCCTGCTGCCGACCATGGACGAAGTAGTCGGTGGCGCTGCGGTTGAAGTTGCGCGCGGGGTCAGGCGTGAACAGGAACTCGCAGCTCCCGCTCGAGGCCCGCCGCCATCGACTGCCGGGCTCGTCGATCAGGGCGTCGAGCAGTTGGCGGTAGTGGGCGGTGACGTTCTTGACGTAGCCCAGGTCCTTGTAGCGGCCCTCGATCTTGAAGCTGCGGATGCCTGCATCGGCCAGCGCGCGCAGGTTGGCACTCTGGTCGTTGTCCTTCAGCGACAGTACGTGCTTGTCATGGGCGATGATGTGACATTGCGCGTCTTTCACGGTATAGGGCAGGCGGCACTCCTGCGAGCAGCTACCGCGATTGGCGCTGCGGCCCGTGTGGGCGTGGCTGATATAGCACTGGCCCGAGTAGGCCACACACAGCGCACCGTGAATGAAGAACTCGAGCGTTGCGCGGTCGACCTGTGCAGCCACCTCGCGAATTTCGCCGAGCGTGAGCTCGCGCGCCAGCACCATCTGTGAAAAGCCGACGTCCTGCAGGAAGCGCGCCTTGGCCGGCGTGCGGATATCGGTCTGCGTGCTCGCGTGAAGTTGCACCGGAGGCAGGTCGAGCTCGAGCAGCCCCATGTCCTGCACGATCAAGGCGTCGACACCTGCGTCGTGGAGCTGCCAGGCGAGCTTGCGTGCAGGTTCGAGTTCGTCGTCGCCCAAAATGGTATTGAGC
>Ga0154020_10005135_pt1 | contig 15530 bp, 16 predicted proteins | sample Klosneuvirus_201_FD_109709 | JGI IMG/M metagenome (GOLD analysis project Ga0154020, IMG submission 109709) | Active sludge microbial communities from wastewater, Klosterneuburg, Austria - Klosneuvirus_20160825_MG | ecosystem: Engineered > WWTP > Aerobic digester > Activated sludge | place...
CAAGGGCAGCCAACCCGTGCGCACCGACTCTGCGAACGTCTCCAGAGCGGTCGCGAAGACCCAGTTTGTCATGCCATCGCCTAGGCAGGACCGTTCTCAGTTTCTTATTCACGCCAGAGTCTTTTGCTCGAATCAGATCGAGCAGGATGGGGATGGCATTGGTGCCAATCTGCTGGATGGCAAACTGCGCCTCTTGGTCGGCGGCACGATCCGCCCCGCTCCAATGATTTGAGCCGTATTGCCGCGCCCATCCGCTCAGCGACTTGCCCTGATAGGTCGGCTCACGGTGAGAAAACAAAACCAGTCCCAGTAAACCCAGCGAGACGATTAGAACCCCAAGCCCTGAAGCCAGCTTTTGTTTCTGAGTCATAGTTCATCGGCTGGCATGGTGGGGTTGTATTTCAACGCCGTTTGGGAGTCAACCGGCGGTTCTGAACACTTCCGAGCCGGCCCCTTCTTAATCGTAATCTTAATCTTACTCTTAATCCCTTTCGGGCAGCCCGAGCGGCTGGTTGTGAGCAAGAGTATGATTAAGAGTAAGAGTGGGAGGGGTGAATTGACCCAAATTCGCCATTGGCAGGCGGGGTTGGGCCTGATATAAAGCTCGTCCGCCCCGGATCGGGGCGGTTGTTTTTAACCTGATTAACCGGCTTATGTCACAGCATCGCAGTCTCCGCGCCGCCAGCACGCTTGGTGGTAAACGCAACGTCCTGAAACGCTACGAGCGCCTTGAAATCCTCAAGACCAAGGGCGAATGGCAGGAAGGCAAACGCATCACCGGTCTCCGCAAGACCAAGCCCCCGGTATAGTCCGCGCGGCGAGTTCCTTTCAGAACGCGGAACAGACCTCGGGGTTGTTCCGCGTTTTCGTCGTTTTTATGTCTGTTAGTTTTTCGCGTATTTCGTGAGTGTTCGCCTCCAAAAATTCCTCGCCGAAGCCGGTGTGGCCTCGCGCCGCGCCAGCGAGCAGTTCATCCTGACCGCGCGGGTCAAGGTCAACGGCAAGGTGGTAAGCCAGCTCGGAACCAAGGTGGACCCGGAGCGCGACGAGATCATGGTGGATGGCAAACTGGTCCGGGCGAAGAAAAAGATTTACGTGGCGCTGCACAAGCCGGTGGGCTGCGTGTGTTCGCGCAAGGATGAGCGGGGCCGGCCCACGATCTACGAGCTGCTGCCGCCGGAGTGGGAGAACGTGCAGTCGGTAGGGCGGCTGGATTACGACACGCAGGGGCTGCTGTTGCTGACGAACGACGGCGAATTGAGCCTGCGCCTGACGCATCCACGCTATGGCGTGAAGAAGATTTACGAAGTGACCGTCGAAGGGCGCGCGGAGCTGGACCAGATCGAGGCTTTCAAGCGCGGCATCCGGGACATGGGTGAGTTGTTGCGGGCGCAACGGGCGCAGATCCTTTCGGCAGGCAAGGGCAGTTCCGTGATTGAATTGGAACTCGCGGAAGGCAAGAATCGCGAGGTGCGGCGCATGTGCGCCGCGGTAGGGCTGCCCGTTGAACGTTTGGTCCGCACGCAGGTCGGAAAGATCAAGCTCGGCGAGCTGCGTCTGGGGCGGTGGCGGACATTGACAGAATCCGAGATTAAAACTCTACTGAATTTATGAAGATGAATTATGCGCTGGTGACGGGGTTGTTCCTCGCGACCGGCTTGATCGCTCAAACCAACAGCCGTTCACCGGTGGCACCCGCGCCAGTCGCGGCCACCACGCCTGCGCCCGCGCCGGTAGTTTCCGCGCCCGTCGTGCTGGCTCCCGTCGTGACGAACAAACCCGCTGCGAAACCGGTCGTTAAGAAGCCCGCGCCCGCGAAGCGCACGTTCGTCGAGAAGACGGTGACGCTGGTGCCCGGCCCGGCGACCGTGAACGCAACGCATGTCAACGTGCGCGGTCGCAGCACCATCCTCAGCGAAACATTGTCGCAGTTGAACAAGGGCGACACGGTCATGGTCATCGAGCAGGTGCAGAACAAATGGGCCAAGGGCGACGACATGAAGCAATGGGCGCACATCACGTATCCCAGCAACGCGCCGGTCTGGATTTTTTCGGCGTTCGTGGATGCCAACAAAGTTGTGACCAAACCAAAACTGAACTTGCGCGGCGGACCCGGCGAAAATTACAGCGTGGTCGGTCAACTGACCAAAGGGGCGACGGTTACTGAGATCAGCACGAAGGGCGAGTGGATGCAAATCCAGCCCACGCCCGGTTGCAGTGCATTTGTCGCGGCGATCTTCTTGAAGCAAGACCCGACCGCGATCGCGGCGATTGAACCCGCCATTCCAAGCCTGCCACCCGCCTCGACCAACGTCATCACCGAGATGGATCCCCTCGCCGCTCAAGTGGCGGATGCCGCGATCACCAACGCGGCGATGGCTGAGTTGAACGCGTTCGCCGCAGAGATGGGGGGCACGAATGCCGCGCCGCCGGAGATCGAAGAGCCGCTGCCGCCGCGCGTCGTGATGCGCGAAGGCATCGTCAACAATGCGACCAGCATCCAGGCACCGAGCGTGTATGGATTGTCCGGCATGGATACGGGCCGAACGATCAACTATCTCCACACCACCTCGACGAACGTGAATCTTTTTCGCTACGTTGGACGTCACGTCATCGTGACGGGCGAGGAATCGCTCGACGAACGCTGGCCGAACACGCCGGTGCTGACGTTGCAGCGCATCCAGGTCGTGGACGATAAATGACCGCGCCCGCGAACCTGATCGACGGTCGCGCCATCGCCGCTCAAATCCTGGCCGAACTGGCCCAGCGCATCGAGACGCTGAAGTCGCGCGGTGTGCAGCCGGGACTGGCGTTCGTGCGTGTCGGCGAAGACCCGGCGTCGAAGGTTTATGTCGGGCGCAAGGAAAAGACTTCGCAGGAACTCGGCATCCACTCGGAGGTGCATGTCCTGCCTGAGGCGACGAGCGAAAAGGACTTGCTCGCGTTGCTGGCGAAGCTGAATGCGGATGCGCGGCTGCACGGGATTCTCGTTCAAGCGCCGCTGCCCAAACAAATCCGGCAGGAAGTGATTTACGCGTCAGTGCTGCCGACGAAGGATGTGGATGGTTTTCATCCCGTGAACGTGGGCAAGCTGATGCTCGGCGACACGAATGGTTTCCAGCCCTGCACCCCAGCGGGTGTGCGCGAGTTGCTCGTGCGCTCAAATGTGAAGACCGATGGTGCGGAAGTGGTGATTCTCGGACGCGGAAATATTGTGGGCAAGCCGATGGCGGCGATGCTTTGCCAGAAGGGGCGGAACGCGAATGCAACAGTGACGATCTGCCATTCGGCGACGCGCGACATCAAGGCGCATTGCCGGCGCGCGGACATCATCGTGGCCGCGATGGGTGTGGCGGAATTTGTGAAGGCGGACATGGTGAAGCCCGGCGCAGTAGTGATGGACGTGGGCGTGAATCGTGTCACTGATCCGGGCTCAAAGACCGGAACAAAGCTCGTGGGCGATGTGGCGTTCGCGGAAGTTCAGCCGATCGCGGGCAAGATCACGCCGAACCCGGGTGGCGTTGGCCCGATGACGATCGCGATGCTGATGCAGAACACGGTGCGCGCGGCGGAGATGGCGACCCGTTAGAGAAATATTTATGTGGAGCAAGCGGTCAACAAGCGGCAGTCCGGAATTCCCAGATCGGCCCTCGTTGATTCGGGCCTTGGTGAACAAGCTGGTTGCGGAGAAGCTTGTCGGAGCGTGGGTTCATCTTGAGTTAGTGAACGAGGCTGGCTGGTTTTCAAACCTACTATCCGGAAAAGCACCTTGGATTGAGTTGGCGCTCGATGAGGATGGTTTCCAGTTGAATCCGGGATTCTCCAAGCAATTGCAGCCCGCGTTGCCGCAGTTTCCAGAAGACTGGAAGAAGCGTGACGGAAAGCTCGGCAAAGTTTCAGTTTCACAGGTTGATGCGGTCTGTGGATGGATTGACGCAGCGTTTAACAGTGTTTGTGCCAATTCCCAAGCCAGGAAGATTTCTGGTTGGATCGAAGGATCATGAAACGAAAGTCAAAATATAACTAAAGAACAACCATGCAAGCCTCCCGAATTCTCCCCGACCTCCAATGCTCCCTGCTGTGCGAAGACGTGCGGCCGGAAGCGAACGGCAATTTCATCATCATCGGCGTCATCAATTTCATCCGCGTGCCGCAGGTGCCGGTGGTGGCGTTCAAGCTGGCGGTGTTCAACCGCTGGACGGCGGGCGTGGGGCAGTTCACGGAGAGCGTGCGGCTGATTGCGCCGGACCAGACCACGGTGTTGCGGAAAGGCGAGGTGAAGTTCGGCCTGCCCGATCCAAACGCGAGCGGAACAACTGTCACCGTGCTCCAGCAGATCGAGTTCAAGACGGCGGGCACCTATTACATCGAGGTGCTGGTGGATGACGTGATGAAGCTCCGGTATCCGGTGCCGATCATTGTCGTCCAGCCGCCGCCCGGATCGCAGCCGCAACAACCGCCCACGCCTCCCGGCGCGGACTGACGGTGCGCGGATTTCATTCCGCTTCCCACTTCGCACGGAGGCACGCGGCAGGTGGGTCGGCCATCGGAAATGGCGGCACTGAGGCGGAATAAATTCCGCGTTCCGATTGTGGTGCGCACTTTTCGTTTTGCGGTAGATTCAACCGCCGATTCACGATGAACGCCCCGGCACCGACTCCAAAATCAGCCTGGCTGCCCATCACGCCTCGTGGTGTGGCGGCGTTTGCATCGGCACGCACCGGACGCCTGCTGCTGGTGCAATTCAGTTGCGCGCTCATCGCGGCGGCGGCGTTCGGGTGGTTTCTTCAGGTCGCCTGGGTGCCGCCGGTTCGCGAGGCGATCAAGCGGCTACCGGACGGGACACAGATTCAAGGCGGCGTTCTTGCCTGGCCGGGCGATTCACCCGTGCTGCTGGCGGAGGGACATTTTCTCGCCTTCGCCGTGGATTTAGATCACGCAGGCGTGAACACATCCACCGCGCATGTGCAGGTGGAACTGGGCAAACGGGACTGGCAGTTGTCGTCGCTGTTCGGCGTGCTGGATGCGCCATCGCTGGTGCACACGACCTATCCAACGAACCGTCTGTTCGTGCTGGATCGCGCGGAAGTCGAGCCATGGTGGGGCGCGCGCGAACCGTTTTTCATATTCCTGGCGGCCACCATGCTGGCCATCTATCTAATGTCTTCCTGGGCGCTGCTGGCAACGATTTACAGTCTGCCGGTGTGGCTCGTAGGTTTTTATGCGAACCGGGCGCTGGACTGGCAGGGAAGCTGGCGATTGGCGGGTGCGGCATTGATGCCGGGGGCTTTGATGATGTCGGTGGCGATCGTGCTTTACGGGCTGCGAACTTTCGACCTGGTGCAAATGGCGTTTGCTTTTGGCATGCATCTGGTGGTGGGCTGGATTTACGTTCTGGTCAGCCCGTTGTTTCTGCCGCGCAATCCGGAGGTGCCGCCGGCGGAGAAAAATCCATTTTCATCCGAAGCTTGAAACGGCTTTCGGCGCGTTGCGAACAACCTTCGATTGCGCGGCGTGGATGCTTTGTTTAGTTTCACCGTGTGTCTGTGAAGCTGCGAATCCCCCGCTGGTGTTTGGGCGCCACCCTTTGTGTTGCGTTGTGCGGCTGCATGCCGTCGTCACAGGGACCCGATGACGAACAGAAGGAGCCGTATTTCCTGACGGGGAAGGCGCGGGAGAACACGCTGGATTTCAAGGGCGCAATCGAGGCCTTTGAAAAAGCGCTGGAGGCAAACCCCCAGAATGCATCGGCCCACTTCGAACTCGGCCTGCGTTATGAGAAGGAGACGGATTACTCGGCAGCCATCTACCACTTCGAACGTTTCTTGAAACTGCGCCCGGATTCGGACCGCGCGCAACTCGTCAAGGACCGGATCACGCAGAACAAGATGGAGCTTTCCAAGACGACCGTTTTTGGCCCGCTGACGCAGAACCTGACGCGCGAGTTCGAGAAACTGGCCGAGGAAAACAAGCAGTTGCGCGCAGAACTGGAAAAGTTACGAGCCAGCCAGTCAGGTTTCGCGGAACAAGTTCCCGGTCCCGCACATCAAACCAGGCAGGCAGGAGCGAGTGGCGCAAGACAGCCCACCGTCGGCCCTGCCGACTTTGGCCAGTCAGGGACAGTTGTTCCGCGACCGGGAGGCGCTGGTTCCGGGGGCGAGATCCGGCCCGCTCTCCGTTTGCACGCGGTTAAAGCGGGAGACACGCCAACGTCGATTGCCAGGAAGTATGGCATCAAGCTGGACGTGCTCATGGCCGCAAACCCAACGCTTGACCCGAAACGGATGAAGGTGGGGCAATCCGTAAGAATACCGTCGCCATGAAGCGCCCATGAGTGCAACCTTCGACAACCTGCCTGCCGGGGGGCGAAAGCGGGCGGAAACCGCGAAGTTGATGACTTAACCAGAAATTGCCGACCCGTGGGATGAAGAAGGTAAGCGGTTGAAAGGATTGAAGTTTTGTTTGACACTCATTCGCTGGGAAGGATAAATAGAGCTAGAGTTTCAGCCGTCACCCAGTTCGCTTGTAGAAACCGGAAAACCTTATGAAAAAGATTTTTGCGTCCATTGGAGCCGTCGCGCTCGGAGCCACCGCGGTTCACGCCAATAGTGCGGCGGGCATGGCGATGGGTGGGGATAATTCAAAGCCTTGGAGCGTGTCGGCTACATTGCGCGGCTTCTACGACGACAACTACACCACGGCTCCAAACGGCCCGACCAAGCGCGACAGTTACGGCGTCATGGTCAGTCCATCAATTGCTTTCAAGTTCCCGTTGGACCAGACCACTCTGGGTTTCCGCTACACCTACGGAGCCACTTGGTATGAGGATCGGTCGAAACTCGACTCGAGCAACGACTCTTGGGATCAATCGCACGAGTTTGAAGCGCTCTTCAGTCACGCTTTCAGTTCGCGCTTTTCGGTGGACGCATCGGATTCCTTCGTGATTGCTCAGGAGCCCGGCCTGTTGAACGACGTTGGCAATCCTTATCGCACAGAGGGAAACAACATCCGCAACCACGGCGAAATCACTTTCAATGCCGCGCTGACCAAGCAACTAAGCTTGGTGGTCGGTTATCAGAATACTTTCTACGATTACGAGAATGACGTCAGCGCCGCTGACAATACCACCCCCGCCACGGGCGCTGTCGATTCCAGCTTGTCTGGTTTGCTGGATCGTATGGAACACGAGGGATTGGTTAATCTTCGCTGGCAGGCAATGCCGAAGACCGTCTTGGTTGGGGGATACAATTTCAAGCAGGTCAATTATCTGAGCGATGAAGTCATCGCGAATGCTTCGCCCAATCCGGGAAACGCGGTTGGACAAACAAATGATTTCCGGCTCTCTGAAACTCGCGACAGCCGTTCGCATATCTTCTACGGAGGAGTGGATCAGAACTTTAATAAGGATCTGATTCTCTCGCTGCGGGGGGGCGTGCAAATGGTTGACTACTACAACGCACCAGCCAACGAGCCGAACGACAATACAACCAGTCCGTGGGGCAACATCAGTCTGACCTACACCTATCTGCCGGGCAGCAGTGTGCGGATTGGTTTCACCCATACCCGCAATCAGACTGACGTCGTGAGCCCGAATACAGCCACTGGCAGCATTACATCGGACCAAGAAACCTCGGTTATTTACGGCGCCATCAACCACCGAATCACGCCCAAGTTATCCGGCCGGTTGACGGCACAGTGGCAGGATTCGGAATTTTACGGCGGGCTTTATGACGGCCTCAGCGAAACTTTCTTCGATATCGGGGCTAACCTCACCTATCGCTTCAACCCGCACTTCTCCAGCGAAGTCGGCTACAACTACAGCCAGTTGAATTCTGATGCCGTCAATCGCGACTACGACCGCAACCGCGTCTATCTCGGCGTGACGGCCTCGTATTGAACGAACTGACCTCATCGCATGTCACATGGGGGCTGGACTGACACCTAGCCCCCGTATTTTTTTACTATGGACCCGCTGAAAGCACCCCCCGCACAGGAAAACAAGCTCCACTTTCTCGACTACTGGCGCATCATCCGCATCCGCAAGACCGTGATCCTCGCGGTCTTTCTGCTAGTCGTCATCACCGCCACCCTCGTCACCTTCGTCCTGCCCAAGCACTATCTGAGCAAGGCCAGCATCAAGGTGGACCGCCCGGGCGCGGACATCACGGAATTCACGGGCCGGAACATGTCCGGGGTTTACGATCCTTATTTCATCCAGACCGAGTTCGAAGCCATCAAATCCGAAACCGTCCTGACGAATGTCGTCATGCGGCCGGATCTGGATCTCACCAAAAAATGGGGCGTCAAATACAACAATGGCGAACGGTTGAAAACCCCCGATGCGCTGGACCTGCTGCGCGCCCGGTTGGATCTGCGGCCCGTCCGCAACACGATGTTCATCGAGATTGGCGTCATCATGGACAAGCCCGATGAAGCAGCGGCGATTGCCAATGCGGTCGCGGAGGCATATCAGGCCCACCGGCTGGAAGAAATCAAACGGGCCTCCATGGGTGGCATCAAGGCTCTGGAGGAACGCTTGGAGGAACAGCAAAAGAAGGTCGCCGAGGTGCAGAAGAGAGTTAACGAGCTTCGGGATGAACTGAAAGTCAGCGAATCCGGATTCGGTGGTGGCTTCGAGCCCGCCGGCAGTTTGGACTACGCTGCGGTTCAAATGATCAACGCCCAGGTTCTTCAGGACGAGGCGCAATTGGATCGCGAAGAAAAGAGTTTTCAGGCTCTCACCAACATGAGTCGCGCGGACCAGTTCAAGGCGCTTCCAAACATCGCCTCCGACCCTCAGTTCAACGAACTGAGCCAGCAACTCAACTTGGCCCAGCAGGGCTTGATCAAGGCCTCCAGGGACTATGGAACCAATCACCAAACCTACATCAACAATCAGCAGATTGTCGAAGACCTGACCAGAAAGGTTAGTGACCGGTTGGACGGCGTGTTGGTCGGGTTAAAGACCACGATCGAGTCCAAACGCGCCGGCGTTGAGTCCTTGCGCAGCAAACTAGCGACCGCCAAGGCAACCGACATTCAGCGGGCCACGGAAACACGCCCCTACTACGACAAAAAGCGCGAGTTGGACAATTTGGTTTCGTTCCAGAAGATTCTCGAGCAGCGCCTCGCCATGGAGCAGGTGGACGTCACCCTGCCCCGCACCGGCATGGTTACCATCATGAACCGCGCCATGTCCGACCCCAAACCCATCAGCCCCAAGGTGACGCTTAACATCATCCTCGGCGTCATCGTCGGGCTTGTGGTGGGCGTTGGCCTCGCATTCTTCATCGAATATCTCGACACCAGCGTGAAGACCATTGACGACGTGGAACGCGCCCTGCAAGCGCCCGTGCTCGGGGTCATCCCACAGAACGTCGGCCTGCTCATCAAGGAGGGCGCGGAAAGTCCCCACGCCGAAGCCTACCGCGTCTTGCGCACCAATATTCTCTTCTCCCGCAAGGACGAGAAGTTGAATTGCATGGCCGTCGTCAGCGCCGGCGCGGGCGAAGGCAAATCCACCACGGTCTTCAACCTCGCGACCATCTTCGCCCAGAGCGGCAACCGCGTCATCATCGTGGACTCCGACCTGCGCCGCCCCACGCTGCACAAGATGGTGGGCGTCACCAACTCCATCGGCTTGACCAACTACCTGCTCAAGCAGAACACGCTCGAAGAAGTCATCCAGACCACGTCCATCCCCACGCTGGATTTCATGGCGAGCGGCAAGCTGCCCAGCAGTTCGCTCGGCATCCTGAGTTCATCCCAGATGAAAGATCTCATCAACGAACTCAAGAACCGCTACGACTTCGTGTTCTTCGATTCCCCTCCCATCATGGGCGTGAGCGATGCGTCTATCCTCGCCAGCGAGGTCGCGATGACCATCCAGGTCATCCAATACCGCCGCTACCCGCAGCCCATGAACATCCGCGCCAAGCAGATGATCGAGAAGGTCGGCGGCAACTTGGTCGGCATCGTCCTCAACAACATCAACATGTCGCAGGACGAGAGCTACTACTACTACAGCGGCTACTACCACGATTACTATTATTCCCGCAGCGAAGACAGCGACGACAAGAGCGAGCCCAAGGGTGGTCCGGGTGACAAGGGCAAGGTTGAAATCAAACCGAAGTATTGATTAACTGTCGCGAACTTGGGAAAGAATTGAAGACATGGCTCAAATGACTCTGCTCAAAAAAATGGCGGGCTGCCTGATGGGATTGGCCGCCCTGTTCTTGCTGGCTGGATGCGAAACCACTTCCAGCGTCTCCCCGGACGGGCCGGGCCGGGCGCCTTCCGTCGATTTAAGACCCGGAGATCTGGTGGTTGTTACATTCTCCGGCGTGGAACCGTTGATTCCTCCGCATGAGGAAAAGATCAAGGACGATGGAACGGTCACACTGGCGCTGATCGGTTCGGTCAAGGCCGAGGGCAAAACTCCCGGCCAGTTGCAGAAGGATATTCGCGCGCTCTACGTTCCAAAATACTACACCGAAAGCCTGAACGTCACTGTCCGGAGCCAGGACCGGTATTTCTACGTCGGCGGCGAGGTCAAGGCGAACAATCGCTATCCTTGGGTCGAAGGGATGACCGTGGTGAAAGCGATACAAAATGCCGGCGGCTTCACTGAATGGGCCCGAACATCAAGGGTGCGTGTCACCCGGCAGGATGGGAAGACCTTCACGGTCAACTACGACAAGGCACTTGAGAATTCTAAATTTGACGCCCCCATCTATCCAGACGACTCCATCAACGTGCCCCGGCGGCCCATTTAGTGCTGATGATCCAGTTTAAGATCCTTTCCGGCAAAACGGCGGGTTACACTTCGGTGGCCCGCCGTTTTCCTTTCCGGGTCGGGCGCGCGCCCGGTGCGGACCTGGTGATGGAAGAACCCGGTGTGTGGGATGACCACTTCCATGTCGAGTTCGAGGCCGGGAATGGATTCATCGCCTGTCCGCAGGGCGATGCCCTGATGACCATCAATGGCGCGGCCGCCCGCGAAAAGAAGCTTCTGTGCAACGGTGACTCCATTGAGATCGGCGGCGCCCGCCTGCAATTCTGGCTCGGCGAAACCCGGCAATCCGGCATGCGCCTCCGCGAATGGCTGGTCTGGTTCGGGATCGCGGTGGTGACACTTGCACAGGTGGTGCTGATCTACCGTCTGCTTCGGTAGTGGGACAGGCATCTTGCCTGTCCAGTGGGATGTTCCTGCCACCTGACCGTGTCGGATTGTGCTGGTGATAATGCGCGTCACTGGACAGGCAGGATGCCTGTCCCACTTCAACTGCTTCAGTGCCGGAAATGCCGCGCTCCCGTGAACGCCATCGCCACGCCACGCGCATCCGCTGCCGCCACCACCTCCCCGTCCTTCACCGACCCTCCCGGCTGGATGGCCGCCGTCGCGCCCGCCTCCGCCGCCGCAATCAACCCGTCCGGGAACGGGAAGAACGCATCACTGCACACCACGCTGCCCTTGAGCGACAACCCGGCCTCGCCCGCCTTCCACACCGCGATGCGACTCGAATCCACCCGGCTCATCTGACCCGCGCCAATGCCCAGCGTGCGGTCGGCGGCGCAATACACAATGGCGTTCGACTTCACATGCTTCACTATGCGCCAGCCAAACAGCATCGCCTTCAACTCCGTCTCGTTCGGTTCGCGCTTGGTGGCAACTTTCAAATCACCCGCACCGGTCTCCTTGAGATCACGCTGCTGCATCAAGAACGAGTCTGCCCCCACGCTCCGCACATCCCAAGGCGCGGCATCGGACGGATCTTTCGTGATCTGTAGCAGCCGGAGATTTTTTTTCTTCTGCAAAATGGCGAGCGCCTCGGCCGTGAACTCCGGCGCAACAATCACCTCGCTGAAAATCTCCGCAATCGCCTCCGCGCACGGCCCGTCGAGCGGCTGGTTCACCGCGATGATCCCGCCGAATGGCGCCTGCCGGTCCGTGGCAAAAGCCTTGTCCCACGCCTCGCGCAACGTTGCCGCCTGACCGACGCCGCAGGGATTGGTGTGCTTGAGAATGGCGAGCGTCGGGGGATCGTTGCGGAACTCGGCAATGAGCGCCGCCGCAGCGGTCAGATCGAGAATGTTATTATACGAAAGTTCCTTGCCGTGAAGCTGCTTGAAGTAATCGTGGAACTTGCCGTAGAGCGCCGCCTGCTGGTGCGGATTCTCGCCATAGCGCAACGGCTGCGCCTGCTTTGCACTGATGGTGAGCGTCGCGGGCAACGCGGTCCCGCCGGAAAATTCCTTCGCGAGGTGGGTCGCAATGGCCGCATCATAGGCGGCGGTGCGCGCATAAACTTTTGCCGCCAGCGAACGGCGCAATTCCAGCGTGGTATCGCCACCGGCTTTGATCTGTTCCGCCACCGTGGCGTAATCCATCGGGTCCACGATGACCGTCACGCTGTCATGATTTTTGGCGGCGCTGCGCAGCATCGAGGGGCCGCCGATGTCGATGTTCTCGATGGCGTCATGGAGGCTCACGCCCGGCTTCGCGACCGTGGCCTCGAACGGATAAAGATTCACCACGACCAGATCAATCGGCGTGATGCCGTGCTGCTGCACCGCCGTTTCATGCTGGGCGTTGCCACGTATGTAGAGCAGCCCGCCGTGAACTTTCGGATGCAGCGTCTTCACGCGGCCATCGAGCATCTCGGGAAAGCCAGTGTGCTCGCTGATGTCCTTCACTGCCAGACCGGCGTCACGCAGGGCTTTGGCCGTGCCGCCGGTGGAAATCAACTCAACTCCCGCAGCAGCGAGGGTTTGGGCAAAGGGCAAAAGACCGGTTTTGTCGGAAACGGAAAGCAGTGCGCGCTGTATTTTCGCCATAGGGCGGACACCTTTGACACGCGGCGCAAACGAGTCAATCGGCAAATGCCATTTGGCAGTGGGACAGCGCTTCCAGCCTGTCCGGTGAGGCGACGCAACTTCTGGGGGCAGGATCGGGATCAGGCGCTCCATTGGACAGGCTGGAAGCGCTGTCCCACGACGGCAACCTCAAGGCAGGAAATCCGCGCTTGCCAACGGCGTTTCATTTGTCATTTTCTACGCCCCTTGGTTGCGCGGTTAGCTCAGTGGTAGAGCATTACCTTGACACGGAAATTGGCTCGCTGCGTAATGCCCCCGGAATCGACGCCTTTTCACGCGGTTTCACCCTCCCGCCTACAAAACTGTCTAACAAAGTGCCTAACAACCGGCGCTTTCAGCGGGTTGACCGCTGCCTCCAGCGCCATGTCCGTTCCGGGGAACTTTGGTTTGTCGGACGGCGGGGTGAGAAGGTAATCTGGCGACGGTTGCGGACGCATGATCTCCAAGCCGCCCGCGCCACTGTCTCCATGATCGAGTCACAGCAGAACGGCAACACCGAGATTTTCCTCGTCGAGGACGGGCAGGAGCGTCCCATCGGCAACAACCCGCCCGTCATTCCCGACAAGCCGCTGCCCCGCGTCCGGCAAGTCCTCGTGGCGGCGGACGGGCCTGCGGCCAAGAACCAGTTGCCGACCACCCCCGCCTTGCCCTCCGGCCAGGTTCCCACCCTGGATGACTTGCTGAATCGCTGGCGACGGAGCAAGGCCGGGCTTAAACCCGGCACGGAGACCAAGCTGGATGCCCATTTGACAATGCTGCGCCGGTACGTTGACACCCAGCGGCCCGTCACCCAATACACGGCGCAAGACGTCCGTGAGTTCATCGCCAAGGCGCGGGAAGACAAGGACAAGGCAGGTCGTCGGCTCCTCAAAGGGCAGACCATCAACGAGGTCATCTTGCGGCTCCTCCATGATGCGTTCGACCTAGCCGTGGAGGAGAATTTCATTCAGCGCAACCCGTTGGACTCGGTCAAGCGGGAGAAGACCGAACCGATCCGCCGCACCCAGCACAAATGGGAGGATGCGGAGCGGGTGCTGGAGGAAGTCAAGAAACGCGCCCCGGAATCCTATCTGGAACTCAAGTTCATGCTGTTTCTGGGCGTCGGCCAGGCCGAAGCCAAAGACTTCACTGCTGGCGCGGTGGACGATCAGGCCGATCAACTTGCTTTCATCCGTCGCAAGACGGGGAAGACCTACCAAATTCCGATCTATCCCTGGGCCAAGGACTTCATTCATTCCGAGATGAAGCCGCGCCTGAAGGCAGGCCAAGCCGTGTTCGCGTGGGTCAATCCCCGGAAGGCACTGGAAACGGCCTGCCGGAAGCTGGAGCTTCCTCGCGTTGACATCCGTTCATTACGGCGAACGCTGATCATCCACTTGCTCCAGCAGAAAGTAGAAATCCGGCTGATCGCCAAGTGGCAGGGCCACAAGGATGCCCAACTCATCCTCAGTCGTTACGGAAACCACATCGACGCCGACCACGAGAAGCTGGCGCTGGCCAAGCTCAACGCCGCGACCGAGAAAAGCTAGAGCACAATGACGCGCACCGCTTCGGTGGGCGACGACAGTCGGGATCAGGAATGCGGGATCAAGCCGCACGCGCTCGGCCAGGAAGGCACCCATGAAATCAATCGACGAACCCAAAGACCAGGCAACCTGCCCGACGACAGAGCCGGGCGAGAAATGCGCTGAGTTCGACCAGGAGATGGTCGAGCAATTTCTGAAAGACAGCGGCATCTTGCTCGACATCCAGAAGACGACACTGAAAGCGAACCTCGTGCGGTTTGCCAACGAGCACGGGTTTGAAGTGCTGCGCATCCGTCATGATCACCACCCGGTCGTCGAGCTTTCGCTTTATGTCGGCAATCAGAACGAGCAGCGCACGAGCCTTCGGTGCCGTTCCATGGTCTGCGGCCTGTTGCGTTCGGCAGGCATCAACGTCCGAAAGAACAAAGTCTTCGCCCGCTATAGCCGCAGCGTCATCCGCACTGCGGTTGCGGTCGAATGGTGAGCCGCACGCGCATGAAACCGCACGCCAAGCCACTCCCCGCCGTCTCGCCGCTGCCAGTTCGTAACTGGAGTGACGAGGAAATAACGGATTTTCTCTGGGGTGCTGGTGTTTACACCTTGGTCGGCACGCAAGGCTTTCAAAAAGCCGCCACCGAAGCGTTCATGGAACGGGGCTACCGACTGGCCACGATCAGCCAGGACTTTGAACCGTTCGACTACATCCACAAGCTCAGCCTATACATGCTTGGCAACCAGCCACGGCTCGGGCGTCGGGAGGCGAAGAAGCTGGCTCGGTGCGTGATGGAGAAGATTGGCATTCACCCCAAACCGAACGAGTGCATGGCGGAGGTTTCCGGTCGGCGGCTGGTTGTATCCGTCGCGCTGCCCCATTGGGTGTGGCCACGCATACATGGTGAATGAAATTCAAACCGTTGTGGTTACAGGGGAACAACAAGCCCGCCCGGACAGCCTCTGCGCTCAAAGCAGGCTGTGCTGCTGCGGACGCGCTTCAAGCGAGGCGCGGATGAATGGCTCAACCTCTGCGTAAGCGGAAGGGTACTCCTCCTCCCGCAGAACCCGGCGTTTGTCCTTTAGCGTTATCACATCCCCGTGAAAATCCACCCCCCGCGTGTCCACTACACCGAG
>Ga0154020_10005136_pt1 | contig 15528 bp, 9 predicted proteins | sample Klosneuvirus_201_FD_109709 | JGI IMG/M metagenome (GOLD analysis project Ga0154020, IMG submission 109709) | Active sludge microbial communities from wastewater, Klosterneuburg, Austria - Klosneuvirus_20160825_MG | ecosystem: Engineered > WWTP > Aerobic digester > Activated sludge | place...
TCGCGGCTCGACAGGAACCGGGTGACGAGCACGCGCGACGAGTCCGCGGTGACCGCAAGGCCCCACGCCGTGGAGACGGCCGGCTTGGTGACGGTGACGACGCGCGTCTTCGGATCGAGGCGCGCGACGCCGCCGGGCCCACCGAGGGAGGCGAACGCCGCCGAGCCGTCCGGCGCGAACGCGACGCCCCACGGCGCCGCGCCCCAACCGAGCGGTACCTTGGCGAGCGTCGCGCCCGTCGCGCCGTCGAGCACCACGATCTGATCGTCGCCCTCGTCTGCGACCCACAGCGAGCCGTCCGGCGCCACCGCCACCGTGCGCGGTCGCCGGCCCGCCGCGGCCTCGAACACCCTGGCGCGCGTGTCGGTCGCGATCGCGGCGAGCGTGCCCGCGTCGGGGTTGCACGCATAGAGGAGCTTCCGCTTCGGATCGAGGGCGAGGGCGCTCGAGCGGGTCGGGGCGAGCGCGGTCAGCGGATGGGTCACCGTCACGAGCTTGGTGCAGCTCGTGTCGACGTCCTTGCCCGCGGCGTCCTTGCCGGAGACCGTCGCCGACACGATCCAGTGACCGGGCGCCACGAACGTGTGGGTCGCGCTCGGCGAGGCGTCGGGCTTGGTCGGCGCCGAGCCGTCGCCGAAGTCCCACGACTGGACGAGCCCGGCGCCGGTGGGCGCGGTCACGGTGAAGGCCGCCGCCTTGCCGACCTCGAAGGCGCTCGCCGAGTCGAGCGTGCACCCGGCGGGGCCGCCGACCCCCGTCGAGAACGCGGCGACGAAGGCCTTGCTGGTCTTGTTGCCAGCGAGGTCGGTGACGCCGCCCTCGGGGACCACCACCTCGTAGGTCTTGTCGAGCCCGAGCGGCGCGTCGGGCGCGAAGTTGAGGATGCCGGTCTGGTAGCTCAGCTTCCCGGGCACGGAGGTGGTCGTGCCGGCCTCGCGCACGAAGAAGGTCTTGCCGACCACCACGGTGCGCACGTCGATGGCGTCGGTGAACGTGAGGCCGACGCGCGACGTCACGGGCTGGCTCTTGGCCCCGTTGCGCGGCACCACCATGTTGACCTCGGGCGGCGTGGTGTCGGGCGCGGCCTGGTGGACCACGATCGAGGTGCCGTGGCCGTGGTCGTCGCTCACGAACACGAGGTTGCCCATCACGTTGGCGAAGTCCTCGTCGGTGCCGGGGATGCCGGCCGTGGCCTTGCCGACGAGGGTGAACGCCGAGGGGTCGCGCAGATCGAACTTGGCGTAGTTGGTCCCCATGCCGGCGTGGGCGAAGCCGTCCTGGAGCTGCAGGTAGCCCCCCTTGTCGGTCCCGCCCACCGGCGAGGCACCGAGGTCGATCCACGACGCCGGGTTCGCGATGTCGTGGACGTGGATCTTGTTGTCGTTGCCCGCGCCGTAGATCCGGTTGCCGTTGACGATGGACGAGTACGACACCGGGATGCCGACCCGCCGGGTCCGCAGCACGCGGGGCTGCACCGGGTCGCCGATGTCGAGCGTCGCGTAACCGGGCTCGTCCATCGACGTCACGACGAGCAGGTTGCCGATGGCGAACGTCGGACCGACGCGGAAGCCCCCGAGCTGCGTCGTCGGGATCGGGTTCGGCTTGCCGCCGCGGTCGGCGAGCTTGGGGGCCTTCGGGTCGGAGACGTCGACGACGTAGAGCCCGTTCGACGACCCGCCGAGATAGACCCACGGGTACTGCACCGACAGCCACCAGGCGCCGGTGCCGTAGTCGCTCTCCTCGATCCCGGGCAGCACCGCCTCGCCGACCTTCTTCGCCGCCTTCGGGTCCGACCAGTCCCACACCGAGAACCCGTGGATGGTCTGCAGGAACACGAGGTCGTCGTGGAGGCCGTACCCGTGGCCCTCGCGGATCGGCTTGGTCTCGTCGTCGTCGCGCTTGCCCACGAGCTTCGGCGCGCGGGGATCGGAGACGTCGAAGAAGGCGAAACCCCCGAGGCCCTTGCCCGAGTCGGGCGCGTAGACGATCGCGAGGTTCCCCCGGTGCATGTGCATCGTGCCGTGGCCGCGCGGGGCCCCCGTGGTCGCGTCGATGCGACCGATCACCTTGAACACGTCGGTCGACGGGTAGGTGAGGTTCGGGAGCCCGGGGCCGTCGGCGCGCGCAGACGGCGCGACGGCGAGGATGGACGCTGCAAGGAGGACCGCCCGACTGCGCGACATGAGGGGATGGTATGGCCGACCGAGGACGCGCGATACTGGGGCCGTGCGAGCCCACCTCCTCTACCTGGTCTTGCTGCTGCCTGCGTGTGGCTCGAAGCCAACCGCCACGGGCCCTACGGCCGGGGTCGACGCCCACGCGTGGGTGGTCGGCACGTGGACCACGAGCACCACCTCGTGGGCCGACGCGGCGAAGAGCGGCGAGGCGACGCGGTTCGGCAAGGATGGGGTGATCGAGCACGGCGCGTGGGCGGGCGGGAAGTTCGTCGCCGGGCCGTCGGCGGGCCCCTCCGGGCCGTCGTTCGTCGCGCGCTACGCCCTCGATCCGAAGACGCACACGATCTCGTTCCAGCTCGACGGCGCGGAGGAGCAGGCGACCTACGTCGTCGAGGCGCCCGATCGCTGGAAGACGATCTCCAGCGACGCCGAGCACGTCACGGTGTTCTACGCCCGACGCGAGTGATCACCAGCCCGCGAGGAAGCGCTCGAAGTCGCGGGCGGCGATCGGGTAGAGCCCCCGCCACTCCGCCTCGAGCGCGTCGGCGTCGACGCCAGTCGGCAGCGCGGCGCGCAGCTTCGCGAAGTACGCGTCGAGGAACGCGCGCTCCTCGCCCGCGGACACCGCGCCGTGCAGCAGGTACGCGACGTCCTTCACGCCCGAGCCGCCGCCGACGTACTGGAAGTCGACCGCGGCCACGCGTGTACCATCGGCGGAGAAGCAGAAGTTGGCTGGCTTGGCGTCGCCATGGACCAGCGTCCGGAATCGCGCGGCGGAGAGGGCGCGATCGAGGTCCGGCGCGGCCGCGCGCAGCGCCGGGTCCGCGATCCGCGCGAGCTCGTCGGGCCGCGTCGCGAGGTGCCAGTAGGTGCCGACCGGCCACAACCCCGTGGGCTCGACGCCGAGGAATCGCGCGTGGAACGCGGCGAGCCAGGCGAGGCAAGGCCCGAGATCGCGCGCGCTCCGACCGCGGCGCGCCGGGAAGCCCACGGCGTCGAGGTCCTCGAGGAGCAACGACCAGCGCTGCCCCTCGACCCTCGTCGCCAGCGGCCGCGCGACGCGACACGCCTCGCTCGACCGCTCCGCGTAGTCCCGGTAGAACGCCACCTCCACGTCGTACGAGCGGCACTTGCGCGCGTGCGAGAGGCCCCGTTCGCCGCGCGGCGGGCGGACGTCCTTGAGGATCACCGTCGGCGCCGAGCCTCCGACCAGGTGCAGGCGGACGAGCTCTCCGTAGCCACCCCACAAGGACTGCACGCGAACGCCCCGCTCCACCTCCGTGGCCCCCGTGGCGGAGGTGACGAAGGCGACGAGCGAGGCGTCCATCGACGCGGGAGGATGGCAGATCGCTACGGCTGCAGCGAGACCGCCGTGACCCCCTGGTCGCCGAGCGAGACGTAGGCCGTGTCGGGCGCGACGGCGACGTGCGAGGGGTAGGAGTAGCCGTCGAGTTGCACCGTCCGGAGCACCTTGGCCGCCGCGAGGTCGACCGCGAAGAGGCGCCGATCCGAGGAGAGGATCGCGCGGTCCCCTGCCGCCCACATCCCGCCGCCGTAGCCGCTGCCGAGCGCGATCTCGCTCGACCGCAGCGCGCCGTCGCGCAGGCCGTCGACCACCCAGGCGCGATCGACCGGTCCGCTCTTGTAGCCGTCGTAGCCGTAGTAGTCGTACCCGCTGCGCAGGAGCACGCGCGGCCCGGCGACGACGGCCAGGGCGACCCGCTGCTTCGGGAGCTCGAGGCTCTCGATCATGGTGGCGATCGAGCCCGCCACGGACAGCTTGCGCAGCGTGCGGTGCAGGATGACGCAGGTCTTCGCGTCCCAGTCGAACAGCGGGATGTCGCCGGCCGAGCCCTTGGCGTAGCAATCGCTGTAGTCGGAGGCGGCCGTGACGATGCGCTTGTAGTCCACCGTGAGCACGCGCGAGGACGCGACGTCGAACGCGAGCAGCGAGCCCGGCACGTTGATCGAGCGCCCGATCTTGGGCGCGGCCGGGTCGCTCACGTCGAGCTCGTCGACGTAGAACCGGACCTTGCCCTCGCCGCTCGGGATCCAGCGCGAGGTGAGCACCTTGCCGCCGGCCACCTGCAGGGCGGTGTAGCCGCTCGCCGCGGGGAGCGTCCACGTGGTGCCCGCGGCCGGCTTGGTCGGGTTGCGCAGGTCGATCGTCGAGATGCGGCTCACCGGCGCCTCGTAGGTCCGCGTCTCGCTGTTCCACCGCGTCTCCGAGGAGAGCGCGACCACGGTGTCACCCGCGAGCACCATGGCGTCGCCGGCGGCGAGCACGCCGTTGCCCGAGGAGCCGTAGTAGTAGTAGTAGTCCGAGTAGTAGTAGCCCGAGGAACCGAGCGGAATCGCGGCCTTTCCGACCAGCACCGGCTTCTTCGGATCGGCGAAGTCGACCACGCCGACGAGGGTGGTGTCCTTGCTGCCGTAGGGATCGTAGCCGTAGCCGTAGCTCGGCACGACGACGATGACCTGGGTGCCCTTCACGAACATCCGGGCGTTCCACCAGTTCGACCAGCCGTAGTAGCCGCACGAGGCGTCGCCGAGCATCGTGCCGAGGTCGATCGACGAGACCGGGATGGCCTGCTCCACGTTGGACCGCGGCATCACGACGAGCTGCGCGTGCTGGGTGAACCAGTCGTGCGACATCTGCACGACGTGGTCACCGATCACCACGGCGCGGTGCGAGGGGTTGGCGAGCGGGAGGCTCGCCTTGCCCGCGGGGGCTCCGCGGTCGGTGATGTCGTAGGTGGCGACCTGCGCGTCGGAGACGGCGAACAGGCGGCCGTCGTGCAGGAGCGCGCGGCGCGGCTGGCCCCACACCGGCGCGACGCCGCGCAGGGCGAGGGTGTCGTCCTTCCAGTCGATGAGCTGGATGCCGCTCTCGGCGCGGCGGCACGAGCCGTCGCTCATGCGCCAATCGGTGCTCGAGAACGGCACCATGATGAGCTGCTCGGCGTCGAGCGCGCGGAACGCCTTGTGGATGCGGTCGGCGTCCTCCGGGGCGCTCGCCCAGCCCTTGCCGAAGTTGACCCGCTTCAGCATCTTCGGCGTCTTCAGGTCGGAGACGTCGAAGAGCGAGACGGTCATCGCGCCCTCGGGGTTGCCGTTGTCGAACCCGAGACCGAGGAGCCGGTTGCCGCGCGGCTCCATGTACATGATCCAGCCGGGCATCTCGAGCTCGCCCATCTGCACGGGCTTGCTCGGATCGGAGAGGTCGATGGTGAACAGCGGGTCCTTCCGCTCGGTGGTGATCGCGTACCCGCGCTTGCCGTCGAAGCGGACGCTCATCAGCGTCTCCGGCTTCGGTAGCTTCAGGGTCATGCGGCCGAGCGGGAGCACCTCGGACGACGACTTGATGGTGAAGGTCTCGACGACCGGCTCGGCCCCGGACCAGCCACCCGGCTGGGTGATGACACGCAGCACGCCGTCGACCTCGTCCATCTGCCAGCGGCTCTGGATCTGCCCGTCGAGCGTGACGGAGGCGCCGAGCGCGAGCTTGCCGGTCGGGTCGGAGACGTCGAGCGCCTGGATCGTCGAGCGCGGCTTGCTCCCCGCGGTCCAGGCCCAGTCCGGGCCGCCGATCCAGAAGCGCTTGTCGGTCGCGCTGACGCTGCGCTTCCACCACGAGTAGCCCGTGGTCGTGGAGGTGAAGCCGACCTGGTCGACCTTCGCGATCTTGCGCGGGTCCTTCACGCCGAGCGACAGCACGAACGTGCCCGGCTTGGCGTCGCACCCCCAGCAGTACCCGTTCTGGTGCGAGACGACGTACATCACGTCGCCCACGATGCGCGAGTCGGAGACCTCGCCGGGCACCGAGAACTCGCCGATGGGCGTGATCTTCGTCGCGTCGCGGACGTCGAGCGCGACGACCTTGCTCGTCTGCTTCGACGTCGACTTGTAGCCGTCGTAGCTCCACTCCTCCCAGCCGTTGACCATCGCGAGCACGACGTCGTCCCGCACGTACATCTCGAACGGCTGCCCGCTCGAGCGCCACCGACCGAGGAAGGTCAGCTTGTCGCGCGTGCCCACGTCGATGATCGAGAGGCCACCGACCTTGGAGAGCGCGTAGAGCCGCGTGCCCGCGACCTTGACGATGTCGGCCTCCTCGATCGCGCGGGCGGCCTCGTCGCCCGACTTGTCGACCGGGGGCGCGCTCACCCCGCCCGTGTCGGCGGAGGTGCTTGCGTCGGCTCCGCCCGTGGCACCGGGAGAGCCCGCGTCGGCCGATGGATCGTCGGATTCGAACTCCGTCTGCCCGGGGATCGGGTCGGCTTCGATGCCTGTGCCACCCTTGCAGGCGACGAACCCTGCAACGGTCGACAGGCCGACGACGAGGGAGAGAAGGAGGGGACGAACTTGGCTCGACATGGCACAACCTCTTGGGGTTGCACACCATGCAGCACAGCTCGTGCCACGAGAGGATCAACGCGCCCTGCGGTAGCCAACCCTCAAGAGCCACGTTTTCGGCACACTGTCGACCCGCTCGGGCGCAGGAGGCCCAGCCCGCGGCACCGGCCCCTTCAGACTGTGCCAGTCGGCGAACCAAGGACCCGTGGAGCACTCGTCCACGATGGGCTCGCCGCCGAGGTGGCGTGTCCGGTTCAGGAGGACGTAGCGGAGGACGTTGCGCACCTCCGTGGGCGTCCGCAGCGCGCGCGCATGGGTGCGTCCGGCGAGCACGCGTCCCTTGCGACCCATGACCCGGTTGAGGGAGCGCGCGAGGCGCACGGTGAGCGAGCGCAGGCCGAAGACGAAGCTCGCGTGGTCGTCGGCCTCGACGACGAGGTGCAGGTGGTTCCCCTGGACGGAGTAGTGGACGACGCGGAACGCGGCGGCACGCTGGGCACCCGCCAAGGCACGGCGGATCGGCGCGAAGCACCGCTCGGCGCGCAGGTTCCAGACTCCCTCGGCCACACGCAGGGTGACGTGCAGGGGAACGTCGGGCGAGACGCGCGTACGCCGCCGGTGCGACTCGCTGCCGACGATGGCGGGCCGCCCGGCCCCCTTGCGCGCACCCCCGCGACCACCACGTGGTTTCGGCGAGAGCCGCAGCGCCAACTGTTCCACGCTCTGATTATGGCGCTTATTTCTTGGCAGTCAAGGCTCGACCGGGCTTCGCAGGTTGGAGTGGGCACGTGGTACGGTTGCGGGATGGAGCGGGTCGCTTGCGCGACGCCGGGTTGTGCGGCCACCATCCTGCCGAGCACCGCCGAGAAGACGGGGGGCCTCTGCATGCCCTGCCAGCACCGGCGTGCCGCGGAGACATGGGCGCGACACGTCGCCGCGAACCGGGTGGACGTCGATCGCTTCGCGGGGGGTCAGCGATGTCGTCGAGATCCTCCGGCTCCTCCACACACCCCCGCCGTCGAACCCACTCGAGAACCAGCTCCCGTATCCGAAGAGCGCCGCAGACCTGTACCGGGGCCTCCCGGACGACGACGCCCGGCGACTCGTCGCGGTCGCCACCCGCGATCACGGACTGCTTCGCGACGTCGCCGTCCACCTCGCGTGCTTCTCGAGCGTGGATCGGACGCCCTTACAGCACGCGCTGCTGGATCGCGACCACCCCCACCCCGCCGTGGCGTTCCGGGGATCGACCAGCGGAGAGGTGGTCGCCCGACTCGGAGCCCTCATCGCCCGCGCCGTCCAGGTGGATCACGCGCTCTCTGCGCTCGCCTGGACCCGTCACGAGGGGCTGGTCCGGGAGTTCGTCGACTGGACGAACACCCGTCCTGCGCTCCGACGACAACTTCACATCTCTCCGTCGGACTACGCGCGGGTGGCCGGCTTCGAGATCGAGGCGGAGCGAGCCCGCGAACTGACGTCGCCCTCTTGTTTCCAGCTCCGGATCGGCGCCGAGGGCGCGACGGCGAGTCTGTTCGAACCCGCGGGCACCTGTCCGCCCTGCGGTAGACCCGCAGTGCACCTCGTGAAGTTCGACGCCCAGGCGCCCGACGAGTTCGCAAGTCTCCCCCCGCTCGTGACCTGCCTCGACTGCGCGACGGCCGACGTCGCCTTCGTCCGCCTCGACGGGACGCGCATCGAGTGGCTCGGTGACGCGTGCGAACGAGCGGAGGGGTGGGACCTCGCGCCTGCCCGGGCTGCCCTCGTGCCGCGCCCTGCGTGGGAGGCGGTCGAGTGGACCTGCGCCGACGGCGTGTCGCAGCTTGGTGGTCACCCGAGCTGGATCGTCGATCTCGACTACCGGCCGTGTCCGGGCTGCGCGCGCACGATGCGCTTCGTGGCGCAGGTGGGGCTAGAGGACCTCGGTGGGGAGGGCATCTTCTACGCGCAGCACTGTGAGGGCTGCGCGATCGTCGGCGTCACCTACCAGCAGACGTGACCAGCACCCCTCGCGCCTGCACGATCTTGCGGTACCCGAGGGCGACCCACAGACCCATCGCGAGCACGAGGCCGACGGCGAACGCGATCGACCCGGCGAGCCCCAGCATCTCAGCCAGCGCGCGCACGCCCGCGGCCATCATCGCGTTGCGGCCGCCCGTCACCCGGGTCGATTTCAGCTGCCCCGCGTCGATCTCGACCGCGTCGTGGATCAGGATCGCCGCGAGGATCACGCTCGCGAGGGTGAAGCAGACGGGGGTGACGAGCTGTCGCTGTTCGTGGTCGGTCATAGGGCCTGTTCCGAGAGAGACAAGGCCCACGACCCGATGTCGCATCAGGGGTCGACGATCTTGAACTCGACGCGGCGGTTCTTGGCGCGGCCGAGCTCCGTGGCGTTGTCGGCGATGGGCTGGTCCTGCCCGTAGCCGACGGCCTCGAGGCGGGAGGCGTCGACGCCCTTGCTCTTCAGGTAGGCGACCACCGCCGCGGCGCGCCGCTGCGAGAGGTCCTTGTTGTACTTGGCGACGCCCATGTTGTCGGTGTGACCCTCGACCTGGACCTTCTTGATGACGACCGTCTTCTTGAGGATCTCGGCCACCGAGTCGAGCACCTCGAACGACTTGAGCCCGACGATCTTGTCCGAGTTGGTCGCGAACAGGACCTTGTCGAGGATGATGATCTTCGAGCCCTTCACCTCGGCGAACTTGGTCTTCACCGGGCAGCCGTTCTGCTTCGGGTCGTCCGAGGCCGGCCCCGGGTCGTCGGGGCAGGCGTCCTTGTCGTCGATGATGCCGTCCTTGTCCTTGTCGGGCGGGCAGCCGTTCGCCTTCGGGTCGTCGCTCGGCTGACCGAACACCTCGGGGCAGGCGTCCTGGTCGTCGAAGATGCCGTCCTTGTCCTTGTCGGACGGGCAGCCGTTCGCCTTGGGGTTGCTCTGCTTGACGCCCTTGAGATCGGGGCAGGCGTCCTCGTCGTCGAAGATGCCGTCGCCGTCGCGATCGGTCGGCGCCTTCTTGGGGCAGCCGTTCTGCTTGGGGTCGCTCGAGGGCAGGCCCTTCACGTCGGGGCAAGCGTCCTGCTCGTCGTCGATGAGGTCGCCGTCGCGGTCCTTGACCTCGAGCTTCTTGGGCGGAGGCGGAGGCGGCGCCTCCTGCGGCTGCTCCCAGCCGAACCGCAGCACGCCGCGCGCGACCGGCACGCCCGGCGCCTTGGTGATGCCCGCGCCACCGCCCGCCGAGAGATAGAGCCCGTTGCCGAGCGCGTACGTGAACCCGAAGAGGTTGTCGACGACGCCGGACTTGGAGAACGAGCTGCCGTCGACGAGCGCGCCCTGGAACGAGAACTCGGCGCCGATGCGCAGCTTGTCGTCGAGGAGCTTGGCGCCGAACGCGAGGTCGCCGCGGACCGCGGTGCCGGCCGCCGTGTCGTACGACCGCGCCTCGGGGCGGAACATCGCGCCGACGTTCAGCGTGACGTAGAACTGCTGCGCGGGCGCGACCTCGAGCATCAGCGTGGGCTGCGCGCGGACCTTGCCGTCCGAGGCCCACGACTCCTGCTTGCCGGTGGGCGCCCACACGTACGCGCCGAGCGCGATCGCGAAGGGGGTCGCGTCCTTGCCCTCGCGGACGCCGTACAGGCGCACGCGCGCGCCGAAGCGCAGGTCGCCGAGCGTGGTCGACGACAGCGTGGGTGCGGTGGGCGACGACACGCCGAAGCCGGAGCCGGTCTGGTAGGCGAGCACCGGCACCGCGGCGTGGATCAGCACGCGGTCGAGGAAGCCGAACGAGAGGCCGGGCACGACGTAGAGCTGGCTCCCCACGATGTCGTCGGTGCGGAGCACGTTGCCCGCGCCGTCGACCTTCTGCAGCACGTAGGGCTTGTGCGCGTAGTCGAACGTGACCACCGCGCCGAAGCCGTTCGGCGTGTTGGGCCGCTCGACGCGCAGCCAGTCGTTGGCCAGCGGGGTCGGGTCGTACCGGTTCAACGCGAACGGTTGCCCCTGCGCCAGCGCCTCCGTCGGTGAAGAGACGAGAGTGGCGATCGCCGCGGCGACCCCGAAGCCAAGTGTGCGCATCCTTCCCATGGGGTCATGAATCGCAGAATCGACACAAAAAACAAGGGCCGACGTCCAGTTTGCGTGGCAGACTCGCCGGACCGTGCGCCGCCTCCTCGCCCTGCCCTGGCTCTGCCTCGCCTTGCTCGCCACCGCCGCGCCCGCCTGCAGCAGCGGTGACTCGCCGGTCACCCCGACGGACTCGGAGCCCGCGGACACCGGGGCCGAGACCGAGGAAGACACCCTCCCCGTCTGTGACGCGGTCGTCAGCAAGGGCCCGTGGGTGCAGACCGTCGACGGCACCACCGCCAAGGTGCGCTGGGAGTCGTGCCGCGCGGGCGGCGGAGGCATCACCTTCCAGCCCGAGGCGGGCGGCGCGGCGGTCAAGCTCGCGAGCAACGTCCGCTCGGCCAAGGTCACCACCTGGAACGACGTCCCGCTCATCCGCTCGGCCGACTACCCCGGCACGTTCTTCATGCACGAGGTCCCGGTGACCGCGCTCGCCGAGGGCACCTGCTACACGTACTCGATCGACGCCGAGCCCACCGCCGCCGGGCGGTTCTGCACCGCGAAGAAGGCCGGCACCGCGTTCACCTTCGCGTCGATCGGCGACACCAACCTCGCGGTCTCCGACGTGTCCAAGGTCCTCACCGAGGCCTTCACCAAGGGCAAGCCCGACCTCACCCTCCACGGCGGCGACATCCAGTACTACTCATCCGGCGTCGAGACCTACGGCAAGTGGTTCGAGAAGGCCGCGCCGTTCCTCCGTTCGGGCGCGTTCCTCCCCGCGATCGGCAACCACGAGTTCGAGAAGCCCCTCGAGCGCGAGGAGTACATCGACCGCTTCTGGAACAACCCCGGGTTCGACGGCGACGGCGACCGCTACCGCGTGAGCTGGGGCGGCGTGTGGTTCTTCGCGCTGAACACCGAGCAGCCGATCGACGCCACCTCGGCCCAGGGCAAGTGGCTCGCCGAGAAGCTCGCCGACGCCAAGGCCAAGCCGGGCTTCCGCTTCTCGGTGGTGTGGATGCACCGCCCGCTCGTGAGCTGCGGCGACGGAGGCCACAACGACGCCGCCCGCAAGACCCTGCAGCCCATCTTCACGGCCAATGACGTGAAGCTCGTCGTCCAGGCGCACATGCACGGCTACGAGCGCTTCGAGATGGACGGCATCACCTGGATCACCTCCGGCGGCGGCGGCGGCCTCCTCGGCGACGTCGACAAGGAGGTCAAGAAGGGCCTGCCCGAGTGCGCGTTCCGCAAGGCCTCGGGCAAGTGGTTCAACGCCACGCTCTATGCGGTGCCTGCTGGGGCGGGCAAGCTGATCGGCACCACCATCGGGACCACCGGCGACGTGCGCGACACCTTCGAGATCGCCGTCCCGTGATCGAGGACTGGAAGCGCTGCGCCGTCCGGCGTGACGGCTTCTACGACCTCGAGACCGAGGATCTCGGCGGCGTGCCCGTGCGCCTGTTCGTCACCAAGGCGCTGTTCGACGAGGCCGAGCCCACGCTCTACCGGCAGATCGTGAACGCCGCGCGTTTCCCCGGCGCGCGCCTGGTCGCGATCACCCCCGACGTGCACTACGGCTACGGCGTCCCCGTCGGGTGCGTCATCCTCACCGACCGCCACGAGGGCGCGGTCGCGATGGGCCCCGTGGGGTTCGACATCGGCTGCGGCATGATGAGCGCGCGGAGCAACGTGCCCGCCGAGGCCGCCACGCCGGACCGCAAGCTCGCCTTCAACCGCGAGGTGATCAAGCGCGTCGCGCTCGGCCCCGGTGGTCAGGGCGAGCGCCTCTCCGAGCGCGCGTTCGGCGAGGTGATCCGCGGCGGCGCCGAGGCGTGGACCGACCGCCACGGCGTCGGCGTCGACCGCGGGCGCGCCGAGCGGCAGCGCATCCCCGTGGACGATGCGTGGGACGTGCCGTTCGGCGGCCCCGGCAAGCCCGAGCGCGGGCTCGACCAGCTCGGCACCCTCGGCGGCGGCAACCACTTCATCGAGCTGCAGCGCGGCGAGGAGGCGGGCACGCTGTTCGTGCAGGTGCACACCGGCAGCCGCGGCTTCGGGCACGGCCTCGCCACCAACTACTTCGCGATGGCGCGGGACGAGCGCCCCGAGGTGCGCGAGCTCGATCTGGGCTATTTCACGCCCGAATCGCCGCACTACCACGCCTACCAGAACGCCGTCGCCGCCGGCGCGAACTTCGCCATCGTCAACCGCCTCGTGCTGTTCGAGAAGATCGCCGAGGCGTTCCGCAAGGTGTTCCGCGAAGACCTCGAGCTCGTCTACGAGATCAGCCACAACCTCGTGCAGGCCGAGCACCACCCCGACTACGGCGACGTCTGGGTGCACCGAAAAGGCGCGACGCGCGCGTTCCCCGCCGGCCACCCGGCGCTGGTCGGCACGCGGTGGGAGCACGAGGGGCACCCGGTGCTCGTACCGGGGAGCAACCGTGACTACAGCTACATCCTCCGCCCCCTGCCCGGCGCGGTGCGCTCGGGGTTCTCGGTCAACCACGGCGCGGGGCGTCGCATGTCGCGCGGCGAGGCCGTGCGCATCCTCGACCAGCGCAAGGTCGACGAGCAGTACCGCCACGCCGGCATCCAGGTGAACGACGACGGCCGCGTGCCGCTCGACGAGTCCGCCGCTTGCTACAAGCCGGCCGAAGAGGTCGTGCGCGCGGTGGTCGACGCGGGCCTCGCGCGCATCGAGCACACGCTGTGGCCCCTCGCGTCGATCAAGGGCAGCGAGGAGCGCGCCGCGCAGGCCGTGCGCAGCGAGCGCAAGGTGCGCGACAAGAGCCGCGATCGCGCGCGCGAAGACGCACGACGCCGCAAGGGGTAACGGCCTCGCCGATCGATCGACCGTGGGGATGCGCGGTAACGAGCGCTGCGTCCGGCGGACCGCTGGGTGTGGCACGAAACCGGCTCACGCGGGGGATCCCCATGCGCACATCCTTCGTCCTCGGGTGTCTGTTCGCGGTCGGCTGCACGGGCACGTCGGAGCCGATGGACGTCGATGCCGGCGTGCAGCGGACCGCGCTGTCGCTCACCGAAGCGCCTCCTGCCACGGCGGGTCGCACGAGCCCCGAGCAGGCCTCGTGGGCCCTCGAGCAGGCCGCCGCGATCGCCGAGCGGGCCGAGCCGTGGCTCGCGGGTGCGCTGCGCTCGGACGACGTGGGCCTCACGAAGATGGGTACGGCGTTCGTCGGGCGCGGTCGGGACAACCAGGGGGTCCCCGACGGCGACCTCTCCCTCCGCGCCGAGATCGACGTCCAGAAGGGGCTCGCGTTCGGCCTCGGTGGCGTCGCGCGCTTCCACACCACGCTCGTGCCCGTGGGTGCCGCCTCGGTGCAGGGGGCCGCCGCCGGTCACCGCGTCGCCTGGCACGACCCCTGGCCCTCGACGGATGTCCTGCTCGTGGCCGGGGCCCGCTTCGCCGAGCTCGCGGTGCTCCTTCGCGACGCGCGCGCGCCCCACCGCTTCGCCTTCACGGCCAAGCTCCCGAAGAGCCTGCACGATGGTGGCGTCGACGGCGCGGGCGATCGACTCCTCGTCGACGGCCAGGGGCAACCCGTCCTGCGCATCCGCGCGCCGTTCGTCGTCGACGCCCGCGGCGACAAGCGGGCGGCGAGGGTCACGTTCGAGGCAGACGAGCTCGCCTTCGACTTCGATCCGAGCGGCCTCAGGTATCCGGCCCTCCTCGATCCGACCCTCGACGTACCCAGCTGGTCGAAGCTCACCACCTCCCACCCGACCAACCCGGAGGGGCCGGTGGTGGTGAACACGGGTGGCAAGGTCTGGTCGGTCAACGGCACCAACGGGGAGACCTACACGGCCTCGAGCACCACCTACGACCCGACCGCCTTCGTCACCGCGTGGGGAACCAGCACGGGCCCTGGTGGGCGCCGCTACGCCGCCGGGGCGGCCGACCCGAACGGCGACCTCGTCGTGTTCGGCGGCTGGAACGGCAGCGGCGCAGGCGCGCTCAACACGTGGTCCGTCCGGACGACGTCCTGGTCGGCCGACACCACCCTCACGGTGGGCGGCATCGTCAGCGGCCGCGTGGGCACGGGCGGCACCGGCTTCAAGGCCTGCGGCGTCGGCGTGATCGGCTGCACCACCTACCGCCAGGGGACGATCTTCTGGGGCGGCAACGCGGGCACCACGGTCTACACCGACCTCTTCCTGCGCGAGTCGGGGAGCACGTTCTACAAGCTCGTCCCCGACGTCAGCGCTGGCACGCCGAACAAGCGCGCCCACATGCTGTTCGTCGGCGACGGCTTCGGGAAGATCTACATGGCGGGCGGCATCGACACCGCCACCTCGACCCGCCTCGCGGACACCTGGCGCCTCGATCTGACCTACGTGCTCAGCCCCTCGAGCTGGACCGCAGCCTGGACCCCGATCTGCGGCGCCGCGGGCAAGCCGGCCTGCGGCTTTTCGGCGCGGCACGCCGCCGCGAGCGCGCTCGACAAGGCCCGCAACCGCGTGATCATGGTCGGCGGCGACAGCGGCAGCAAGCTCGCGGAGACGGTGGAGTTCAACCCGGGCACCGGGACCTGGACCGACATCTGTGGCACCTCGAAGACGCCGGCCTGCGCCACGGGCTTCGCCGGCCGCTCGGGCGCGGGCATCACCTGCCTCAAGGTCGGGACCTCGACCAGCACCCGCTGCTACATGATGGGCGGCGTCACCAGCGCGGGGCCGATCCAGGAGGCTTGGGTCTACTGGGTGCACGGCAACGCCTGCACCTACGACACCGAGTGCGACACCGGCAGCTGCCAGGACGGCGCGTGCTGCGAGTCGGCGACGGCGTGCGGCACCTGCAAGGCCTGCAACGTGAAGGGCAGCGAGGGCACCTGCGCGTTCGTCACGGCCGCGTCGACCGGACCGAGCTGCTCCGCCCCGAGCGCGTGCGACGGCGCCGGCGCGTGCCTGCTCA
>Ga0154020_10005139_pt1 | contig 15521 bp, 11 predicted proteins | sample Klosneuvirus_201_FD_109709 | JGI IMG/M metagenome (GOLD analysis project Ga0154020, IMG submission 109709) | Active sludge microbial communities from wastewater, Klosterneuburg, Austria - Klosneuvirus_20160825_MG | ecosystem: Engineered > WWTP > Aerobic digester > Activated sludge | place...
CAGGCGTGTGTGGTTAATAATCCTGAACAGGCAGCGGCCGAAGCCCCTGAAGTTTATTCGCTATTAGGTCTGGAATATTATGCACCAACGAATGTCAATCCAAAATTAGATAGCAACCTGGCGGTAGCGAAGAAAAATTTTGAAGCCGATCCCTCAGAAGAAAATTATATCTGGCTGGGCAGAAGAACCGCTTATCTAACCCGCTACAACGAAGCGATTGAGATTTTTAGCGAAGGAATTGAAAAATTCCCAAACTCATACAAGCTTTACCGCCATCGCGGGCATCGGTATATTTCTCAACGTAAGTTTGATGCCGCCATTGCCGATTTTAACAAAGCGGCTGAGTTGATGCAAGGCGCTCCAATCGAAATGGAGCCTGATGGCCAACCGAATAAAATAAACAAACCGTTATCTACTACACAATTTAATGTGTGGTATCACTTAGGCCTCGCACACTATTTAAAAGAAGAATTTGACGAAGCGGAGAAAGCGTATGTACAATGCCTCGCTGTTTCTGATAATGACGATTTGATTACTGCCACGGTCGATTGGTTATACATGACTTATCGCAGAATGGGGAAAGAAGCAGATGCAAAACAAATACTGGAAAGAATAACTCCCAACATGACTATCATTGAAAATGATTCATATTTCAAACGACTTAATATGTATAAAGGGTTGTTGCCGGTAGATTCAGTCTTGAATGTAAACAGCAATAATGCCGATATTGATCTGGCATTGGCTACGCAAGGTTATGGTGTAGGTAATTGGTACTTATGCAATAAGGATACGACAAATGCCATTTCTATTTATGAAAAAGTAGTTGGTGGCAAGCATTTTTCTGCCTTTGGCTTTATTGCTTCGGAAGCTGATTTGGCAAGATTGCGGTAACACATTGGCCGAACTCATTTTTATCTTAACTTTGCGCCTCCTAAACTATCCCTATAGTTTATGGTCTCATAGTTCAATGGATAGAATAGAAGTTTCCTAAACTTTTGATCCGGGTTCGATTCCCGGTGAGACTACATGTACGTATCTAAATTTTTTGATCCCCGACTGAAGTCATTCAGGCGGGGATTCCTGTCGGGGCTACATAATAGTGGTTTAAGCAATCATTCTCACCTCTGATCACAATCACCATTTAAATGATTAGACCTTTATAGTTTTGCGCTGGCACCGTTGCTAAATAAGAACCATCTTTACCTATGGAATTTATTGATTACTATAAGATACTGGAAATTGATAAGAACGCTTCCGCAGACCAGGTAAAGAAAGCGTATCGTAAGCTCGCCCGAAATTTTCACCCCGATTTGAATCCCAACGACAAAGAGGCGCACAAAAAATTCCAACAGATCAATGAAGCAAATGAAGTATTGAGCGATCCGGAAAAGCGGAAGAAGTACGATCAATACGGAAAAGACTGGCAACATGCCGAACATTTTGAGCAAGCCAAGCAAAATCAATCCCGACAAGGGTTCGATACAGGGCAGAATTTTGGTGGTGGACAAAATTTTTCGGGCGAAGGTGATTTCTCCAGCTTTTTCGAATCCATGTTTGGCGGCTCGGCTCGTCACAGTCAAACAAAATTTCGTGGGCAGGATCTGCATGCCGAGTTACAGCTTTCCCTTGTTAACGCCATGACAACCCATCAACAAACCCTTACATTAAACGGTAAGAATATTCGCATTTCCATTCCTGCCGGAATTGAGAACGGTCAGATAATTAAATTGAAAGGGTATGGCTCACCGGGTGTGAATGGTGGGCCAGCTGGTGATTTATATATTACTTTTCAGATATCCGATCACCCCAATTTCAAACGCATCGGAAATGATTTACACACGACAGCATCGTTGGATTTATACACTGCGTTATTAGGTGGCGAAACTACAATTGATACGTTGAACGGAAAAGTAAAAATGAAAGTGAGCGCTGAAACACAACCCGGCACAAAAGTTAGATTGAAAGGAAAAGGGTTTCCCGTTTATAAGCAAGAAGGTAAATTCGGAGACTTATATGTTACCTACCAGATAGCATTACCTACCAATCTTACTGAAAAGCAACGGGCCCTGTTTACTGAATTATCACAACTTAAATAATACATTATGCAACCTGCTGATATGATACCGGCTTCTGAATTTTGTGTTCACCACAAGATAGAACTGTCATTCATTCATTTGCTTAAGCAACATGGCATGATTGAGACGGTGGTTATTGAAGAAAGTGTGTTTCTACCGCTATCCGAACTTGAACGATTGGAAAAAATAGTTCGGTTGCATTTTGAACTGGATATTAATCTGGAGGGAATTGAAACCATCAATCACCTACTACAGCGCATTACCACTATGCAGGAGCAAATTGTTAGCCTAACGAATCGCTTAAAGGCGCGGGAGGATGACTAGAGGCTCTCTACCAGAATCGTTGTGTTGAATAATCAAATTAATTGATACTGCGCGGCCAACCTGATTAATGTGGCTGTATTTTTAGCGTGAAACTTGGCAAGCAAATTCTTTCTATGAGTATCAACCGTTGTAGTACTGATAAACAACTTGTCAGCAATTTGGGTATTGGTCATCCCATCGGCTATAAGCACTAGCACTTCCTTTTCGCGCCTTGTTATAATAGGTATTTTGGCATCGTCATTTCTCTTTACCGTTGATGCGGCTTCATAACTTAGAAATTTATCACCTTGCATCACCATCTCAATAGCCTCAACAAGTTCTTCGCGCGTTGCATTTTTGAGCACGTATCCTGAAGCGCCATTGTCTAGCATTTTTTGAATGAAGCTTTGCTGGTTGAATGAACTAAGGCCAATGATATGGATCAATGGATACATTACCTTAACTTCTTTACATAAATCAATACCACTTTTATCAGGGAGATTTATATCCATGAGGATAACATCGGGTTGATGAGTTTGCAAAAAAGCAAGGCATGAAGCAGCGTTCATGGCATGCCCTGTCCATTCAAGCCCATCTTCATTTTGAAGCAGGGATCGAATTCCTTCCACGATCATATAATGATCATCGGTAATGAATACTTTTATCATTATACGTCAAATTCGATATGGACGGAAGTTCCCTTTCCAAGTTGAGAAGATACATCCAATTTTGCTTTAATAAAATCGAGCCGATGCTGAATGTTAGTCCAACCAATTCCTTTCGAATTTTTTAAAATCGCAGTATCAAATCCATTCCCATCGTCTTCCACAGTAACCGAGATGTGTCCGGTTGTATTTGTGACTTGCACAATAGTTGATTTAGCGGAAGCGTGTTTAAGAACGTTGCTCATTAGTTCTTGGACAATGCGGTAAATGGTAATGGCTGTTGTCTGACCTAGATTCACATTTTCCAAACCGATGGATTGATAGGATACCTCAAGGGCACCACTTTGATTAATGTCGTTACAGAAATCGCGCAGAGATGTATCTAATCCAAATCGTATCAACGACTCCGGCATCATATTGTGTGCAACTCTTCGCATTTCTTTTATCGAACTGTCAAGCATATCCATGCTGCGTTCAAAGGCCTGATGATTCTCAGGCGTCATGATTAAATTTTCTTTCATTGTATTAAACGAGTATTTTATCCCTGAAAGCATTCCTCCAAGTCCATCGTGTAAGTCTTTCGCTAAGCGCGTGCGTTCTTGTTCTTCGCCTTTCAGCACAGCTTCGGTAGCCGAAAGTTGTTTCTCAGTTTCAAGTTCCGAAATTCGCTGCTGTTGAAGTTTTTGTTTATGAATGTAATTTCGATAAATCAACAAACTCACTATCAAAATTGAAGCAAGCGCTCCAAGTAGAATGTAGTTCATAGTATTCTTTTGTTTCAACTCAGTCTGTTGAAGACGTACCTGTATATTTCTTTTTTCCGATTCATACTTTGCTTCTAATTCGGTTGTGGCGGCTAATACCTCCGTATTGACTAATGCAGCTTGAATGGAATCTGATTTTAGCTTTGCCCATAGCGAGGTCTTGAAATCGCCTTCCCGTGCTGTTATGTAGGATAATACCGTATAACTATTTTTTAGTTCATCCAGAAGAGAGTCTGCAACCGCAATTTGCAGCGCTTCTTTTATATACAATTTTGCTTTCTGCTGTTCATTATTATAATAGTGTGCGAAGGCAATGTTATATAACGAACCCGCCAGCATTTGGCGACTCTGCAACTCTTTTGATAGTGCCAAAGACTTTTTTGACACTTCCAGCATCGAAGTAAAATCATTCAGGGAGGCGTACGTGTCTGCCATGTAACTATAAATAGTTGCTTCAGCATACTTATCATTGAATTCAACCGATTTTAAAATTGCTTTGTTATGAAAGAAAAGTGCGGAGTCATATTGATTTAGTTCCTGATAGCCCTGGCCCAGCGATGCGTAAACTCGGTTAATGTAATTTCCTCCATATTGCTCATAGGCCTTTATCCCGCGAATGCAGTAGTCAACAGCTTTTCGATAGCGCTTAAGGTTAGAGTAAGCATTAGCAACATTGTGATAACCGGCACACAATTTCTTAGTTTCTGTACTTTGTTCGATGCGCGTTAATGCTTGTAGAGAAAAATCTAACTGCTTATCGAAATCTCCGAGGTATTGGTATACAATGCCTATATTGTTTATGATGTTCGTAATTAAATTTTCATCACCAAGTTCTTTCGCTGCCTGCAGAGCAATGGTACTTTGTTCCATCGCCTTGTTATAATCACCTTTAGTAAAAGACAAAATAGCGCTTTGTGCATAGTACTTGTAAAGGCCCCTTTTAAAGCCCAATTTCTCAGCCAGGAGCTTTGCCTTTTCTAAAAAAAATATTGAAGAATCTTGATTATTGGTTTCGTACACGTCTGCGATAGCCAGCAATAGATTTACTTTCACGGAATCCTCACCGGCCTCTTGATATTTAATCATCAGGCTATCCAGCGCTGCGTTTTTTTGACAGAAGGAATTGTGAGAAATGACAAGCCCCATTAAAGTCATAAGAAGAATCCATTTCATTGGCATAACTCAGTAGGGGAATGTTTGTTGGAACAAATAAACGCAATTGCCATTTCAATATACTCCCTGTTTTCCATGATTTTTAAAATCTCCTGTTTTTAGGGGATTGATGAAGGCAAGTATGAAAACCATTTTTACATCATCATTTCAAATAAAAAATTACTATGAAAAAATTCTATCATTCGAACGCGCTGCTCATCTGTTTAGTTGCGATGGTTTGTCTACAACCCCTCGGAAGTCATGCGCAATGGTCAACAAGCTCTTTCAACAATACAATCATCTGCATTGAGGCGGGAGTTCAGGAAAAATCTGTTATGACGAGTGATGGCGCTGGTGGAGCTATCATTGCCTGGTACGATACCCGCAATGGCAATGCAGATATTTATGCTCAGCGTGTTGATGCGAATGGAATAATTTTATGGACAGCCAATGGGATTCCGATTTGCAATGATCCAACATTTCAGGCACAAGTAGTCATTATTTCAGATGGAAGTGGCGGAGCTATAATAGCATGGGTAGATTTCAGAGATATCGTTGATCCAAACATTGTAGATTCTAACATCTATGCGCAACGCGTGAACGGAAATGGTGATGTACTTTGGGCAACCAATGGAATTGGTGTTAGTAAAGCACAAAATGAACAAACGTACCCTGCCCTTGCATCGGATGGAAACGGAGGAGCCTATGTTACCTGGAGGGACAACCGGGGCTCGAGCCAGAGTAATATGAATATTTATGCTCAAGGCATTAATAGCAACGGAATATTGAAAGGATCTGAAATTATTGTTTGTACAAGCGTTGAGAATCAAATCAATCCAGTGATCACTTCGGATGGAAACAATGGTGCCATACTCGTTTGGCAAGATTCGCGAAATCAATCAAACGGAACCAATGGGGATGATTTGTATGCGCAACGCATCAATGCCAATGGTTCAACTCAATGGATAGCCGATGGCGTGCCCATTTGTGAAGCTGCAAGAATGCAATATAGTCTTACTCTTGAAACAGATGGTAGTGGTGGTGCATTAATAGCATGGCTAGATGAAAGAAATGTAAGCGTTTCGTCTTCAAACATCGATATTTATGCCCAACGCATTAATGCGGGTGGAACTGTGCTGTGGACACAAGGAGGCATTGGTATTGCAACCACTTCTACTATTGAACGGAGCCCTTCGATTACTTCTGATAAGGTTGGCGGAGCGGTAATTGCCTGGCAGGGATTATATAATGGATCCAACAATATTGTCCTACAACGTGTCAACAGCAGTGGTTCTAAATTATGGATGACCAATGGAGTTCAAATTGGTTCCGGTGGAAAAGAATTACCCATTGTAGCCTGCGATAATAGTGGCACATTTCTCGTATGGAAAGATAACCGGAATTTAGGAGGTGATAACATTTATGCTCAACGACTTGATGAAAACGGCACTGAACAATGGACCTTTGGTGGTGTTGTGGTTAGTAACGCAAATGGTTCACAATTAGGACATCAATTACTATTGGATAACAATGGGGGGGCTATCATTGCATGGACCGATAGCCGAAATATACCGACCGATATCTATGCACAACATATTAAAATGGATGGTACATTAGGTGGGGCCACGGTAGTAGGAAGTCAAACAATAACATTCAATTCAATTCCTCAAAAAAAAATTTCCGATGGACCGTTTGATCCTGGTGCAATAGCCAGTTCAAATTTATCCATAACCTATTCGAGTTCAAATCTTGCTGTTGCCACCATATCAGGTTCTTCTGTAACAATCACAGGAGTAGGCACTTCTACGATAACTGCTAACCAAGCAGGTGATGCAAGTTTCGGTGCGGCACTACCGGTTTCACAACAGCTAACGGTTATCAAAGCTGATCAAACTATTTCATTCAATGCATTGCCATCCAAAGCTGTTGGCGATTCCCCATTCACCATAAGCGCTACCACTTCCTCGGATCTAGTGGTTTCATTTGAAAGTTCAAATACCGCAGTAGCAACTGTTTCAGGGAATACAGTTACCGTTGTAGGTTTAGGATCAACAAACATTACGGCCTCGCAGGCTGGTAACGCTAATTATAATGCAGCCCAAAATGTTGTTCAGCCCTTTTCTGTAAAAGCAGGTCAAAGTATTTCATTTTCTAGTATACAAGGTAAAACATTAGGAGATCCAGCATTTATATTAACAGCTACAGCGAGCTCAGGACTTCAACCAACATTTTCTTCTTCTTCAGATAAAATTTCAATTTCCGGAAACCAAGTAACGTTGTTGAAAGCTGGTTCAGTTACGATTAAAGCAGACCAATCAGGAAATGCAAATTTTGCTCCTGCTCCTCAACAAACACAAACATTTTGTATCGCCCCCGCCAAACCCTCTATCACTGTGACCGGACTAGGCACCGAAACTCCCTTGCTTACATCTAATAGCCCTTCAGGAAATCAATGGTTTAAGGATGGTATTGCTGTTGGAGGGGCCACAAGCCAAACGTTTACGGTGAGTTCAGAGGGAGTGTATACATTGGTTACATCAATTGACAATTGCACAAGTGTTGTTTCTGATGAGAAGACCTTCATCATAACCGGAATTGAAAATCTGGACGATGGAGTAAAGGTTTTTCCTAACCCTATGAATTATCAACTGCATGTGGATGTGACCGAATTGAGTAAGTCAGCTCCCGTATCCGTAATAATGTATGATATAGTGGGCAATGTGTTGCATTCATCTCTTGTTAATGAAATTACAGCTATAGATGTAGGCTCCTATCAACCCGGAATCTACTTGCTGAAAATTCAAACCGGAAAACAAACCATTGTTAAAAAACTCAAGAAATAAATTTTAACAGATGAAAAAAAATAAAGCTATTCTTAATGCATTCATTCTCATGATTATGATTTTAAATGTGGTGTCTTGTAAAGAAACTGGAACTAATACCAAAGATACGGTCAGTGCACTCTTACGTTCTGGAAAATGGAAGCTCAACAATGCCACGGTGGATGGTGTAAATAAGAACGATTTGTTTACCGGCTTTGAAATTACATTTTCTGCTGGTAGTTACACATCATCAAATGGTGACCCAGTTTGGGCGTCTACTGATACATGGGTTTTTACAGATGACAACGCAACTGCTTTCACCCGTAATGATGCCATTGTTGTCACCATTCAATCTTTGACGGAATCAAACCTCAAACTTGCTTTGACTTGGAACAAGACAACATTAGGTGGTGGAAGGAATAACTCAATTAACGGCAACCATGTGTTTGAGTTAAGTCATTAATGAATTAAAGAAGCGAGTCTGAGTTTTGATTTGATCTGATAAGGAAGTAATGCTTCCGCGTCATTAGCCAAAACATTCCCGCATGCTTTAAAATTAAAAAGGTGAAAATAATTTACACATTTAAAAACATGATATGAAAAAACTTGCTCTAGTGGTTACAATTATTGCGATTCTTTTATGCGGATGTAGCGGGTCCGACTCTTCCAGCTCATCGGCATCCGATCCTGTCGTATCCGACAATAACACCCGTATAAATAATGAGGACTTGAGTGCGCTATTTGATCCGGACACAGAACTTCAAACAGGTATTAGGGGATTTGCCGTTGAGAAAATCTACATCATCGATGGCAACGATGAAAAAATATCTGGTAGTGAGGTCGCTCTTAATACCAAGTTCTCCATTGTTTATGAAGGTGTTAAAAATTACACACTCAAGAATGGTAAGGCATTTCCCAGCCTTGCGCTACAAGTGAGTGACGACAATGGAAATATGATTATGAGCGAAACAGATTTATTCGCATCCTATGTGGATGGAGTGAGCGAAGCTGATGCCTCTGTTTTGAGAGCAACGATCACCGTGGGTAGCCCCATGAAGCCGGGCAATTACATTTGCTCAATCCAGGTCACTGACAAAAATAATTCGGAGGCGGGAATTACATCAACATGGTCTTTTGAAGTAAAATAGTCATCTCCTGTTTTCAGAGGATTGTAAGACACTTAACAGCTTGGGACATACAACTATATCAACAAAAAAATAAAGCCATGAGAAATCTTTTTTGCATAGTCGCTATGATTCTCGCACTGTCCTTCCAGGGTTTAGCTCAATCCAAACCAAAACCAAAACCCAAGGAAGCGCCTCCAACGCAAAAGGAAATTGAGGAGATGATGAAGGAAGCCCAGAAGCAAATGGATGACCTCGATCCTGAAGCAAAAAAGATGATGGACAGCATGGGCTTTAAAATGCCCGACCTGAAAGCAATTCAAAAAGATGTTTCAGGTATCAGCGATGCTCAGTTGAAAGAAGCGTATGAAAATGAAAACAGAATTGTGCCACTAAAAGATATCAGCCGGATTGCCAGCATTTCAAAATCACCATTGACCAATTCCACCATGGCACCGTATCTTTTGGCTGCGCACAACAAAGTAATACCACTGCTTAAGCCTGCATCAAAAACAAAAGGCGAGGAAATTTATAAGCAAATAAAAGCGCAATATAATTCTGATGTAGCCACCGGTAACACAGCCGCAGGGCTCTGGATGATGGGAAAGGCCGAGCTCGCGCTGTACGTGATGGGTAAAGCCTGCTTGGACAAGCCAACAAACACTGACAATCTTAATAACTACGCTTCGATGTTATCCATGAGTGGTGCAGAACAGCTATCTGTTCCGGTTTTAAATTATCTTAACAAACGCTTTCCTAAAAACAGTACTTTACTCAACAACATTGGCCAGGCATGGTTTGGTCTTGGAGATATCGATAAAGCCAACAGTTATTTGGACAGCGCCATCCGTCTTTGTGCATTTCATCCTCAGGCTAACTATACCAAATCTTTTATTGAAGAAAGTAAAGACCACAAAGCAGCCGCCATTGATGCAGCCAAACGCAGCATTAAGAAAGGATACTCTAACAAGAAGGAAGATCGGCTGAACAACCTGGGATACAAATTAAAAAATGATGATATAAACTGGAATCAGCCTATGCCGGCCGATGCCTTAGGGTTAGAAAAGTTTAAGTGGCCGGAGTATCCGATGAATGTCATGCAGAGTGAAGTGTTGGAGAAGGAGTGGGACATCTTCAAACAGGTTTGTCAGCAAGAACTCGATAGATTAACAAGTCAACAAAACACATTGGAAGAGAAGATGATTGCCGCAAACCAAAAACGGATGCAGCAAGTAATGCAAGCTAGCCAAAAAGGTGTGCTGATTAGTCCAATGCCTCTGCTAGCTCCAAAGGCTGTTATTAAGTTAAAATATTTAATCGATGGAAAAGATGGTCACCTTGCATTTAACTACCAGAAGAAAACAGAAGCTATCTTAAATGCGGTTAAACAAACGGACGAGTTTGAAGATAAGCTTTCCACGGCCGAAAAGGCAATTGCATTAAAATACGAAGATGCCTTTGGTGAAGGTAAATCAAATCCATTTGCAGCGGCTTGTTCTGATGAGAACAATGCTAGGAATGTATTTCTAAGTTCATCGAACAAGGTACTGCGTGAATCCTATGTAGACTTCTTTAGTTTATTACGCAGAAAACTTAACGATGAAGTGTATTACTCCCAATACACACAATGGCCCGATGAATTTGAAGTGGCCAAAGTACATGCAAAAATCATTTGGTTAGGTTCAATCATGCAGCAGAAAGTGATGTTTAAGGAGAAGAGTAATTGGTGCAGCGGGGTGATGGAAGAAAAGCAGCCGAAAGCTTTTAAGCTCGCGGCATTCGATGATGTACATTGTGTATATCACAGTCAGCTCAAAACTCCCGTAGGTACCCTCTCTATGGATTGCAGCCGATGGACCACCACACTGGATTTGAAAATAGTGAAGCTTGGGTTAAAGCAGGACATGGACAAAGAAACTTTTGGCGATCGGTTTATGAGTTGCTCTGTTGAAGTAGGAATTGGTACAAGTGCAGGAGTTAACGTAGGTCCGCTTAAAGCGGAAGCATCCATCGGTGCAGGATTGGCCGCTGAATTTGATCGCAACGGACTCACTGATCTTGTCGTAAAAACCTCCGCTGGTGTAAGTGCTGGATCTGACATCATTACAGATGGTAGCATAGCCGGTGTTGGTGTAAGTGATTTGTCATTAGAGGTTGGTGTGAAAGGTCAGATAAGTCTTATCAGTGGGAAATCTTCTGTTGAAAGTACCGGGCTTTTAGATGGCACATTTAAAAAGTAAACAGGATAATTCTGATATTTAACTAGCTCAATACAATATGAAACTAAAACACATTTTCCTCGCTCTTATTGTTTTGCTTTCCGACAAGGCATTTTCACAAAAATGTAGTGAAGCATCTTTATTACAACAACCGGGTATCTGGAAGGATGGTACAAAAGGTTCAACAGAGGGCATATCAGCAACCGACCTGGCAGCAGAAAAAAAAGTTGTGGCTGCATTACATGCCATGATAAAAGCAAAGTATAAACCCATGGGACTTGAATCTAATTATGGCGGAGGCTATGGTTCACCTATGCCGCAAATGCCTGGGAATACTTACGAATATGCTATCTTCCCATTGAACTTTTATTGTGAAGGTGGTAGCCTGAAAACCAGAGAACAAACATCAACCCTTTTTTCCATCACTGCGAATTTGCTTGATTTTGAAATCTATGAAAATGCGTCAGACGAACAACTGGAGGGTTATCACTCCATTGACGATATACCCATTCAAAAGGATGGGTACTATTCTTTTAATGAAAAAGTGGAGGGAAAGGGCATTCTGCGGTTGATCACATACGATGGTAAACTCCCCTTCGCTTATGTGAGCAAAAAGGAATTCCTGGAAAAAAGAAAAAAGATACTATCGGTTCAAATGGGCTATTCATCATCCAGCTTTAAGGAAACGCTTGACAATATTGAGATTGAGAAAAAATATAAAGAGACAGAATTCAAAAACGATCCCGACAAACTTCAGAAATATTTGAAGATGGATTATCAGCCACGCAAGGATCGGTATCGTAAACTTCTATCTGAAAATGAAAAAAGCTATCAGCCGGCATTCGCTAAGATTGAAGCTCTTTTAAAAATGCCGACCGCTGAACTAAGTCAAGCTGCCATTGTAAAGATGGATCCTCATGATAATGGGTTGTCTTATCTCTTCACTAATGACAATGATCCTTTTGGGAAAGTCCTTATTAAACCTAATCCCGCTTACTTTAGGAAGCTACCCAAGTCATCGCCACAATTTTTTTGGATTTACGTGAAAGGTGATCCCAAAGACCCGATAGCAGCGAAGGCCATGACTGATCTTATGAGCGCGGTTGATTATACAGTTTTGAAAAACATGTTAGGAAAATAGAAAATGAAAATTATGAAAACAGCCTTGTTGATCATTCTATCTTTTGCTTTTGCAACAAACATATCATTAAAATGGAGAACATAGTCGTATCTTCCTGTACTGCGATGGGGTGCGATAATATTATAAGCACGAGCGTAACCATGAACACACTCAATTTTATATGAAAAAAATATTTCTACTCTGTTTATTCTCCGCATTGGTGACTGTCGCCCATGCTCAGAAAAAACTTACCCCTGTTACAAAATCTGCTTTAACAGGAATTGGTTTGCCCAATGGCAGCAAACAAGATAGTAGAATATTGAGTGTGGCTGCCGCAGGCACGATACTTGAAATGGAGAGTAACAAGACCAACACCAAGATTCAAAACACAGAGGTTCTGGTATTGGCTCCGACTTCAGTAAATAAGTTCAATAAGGATTCACTTATTCAGCGACTAACAGCCCGTGGCTGGAAAATTACTCCCACCGAAGACAATAACTATTTATGGCTACAGAAGGACACGCGCGTTGCAATTGCCTATTTTGCTATGAACACAAAACAGACTGATCTCTACCTTGCAGAAGCTATATCTTTGCCTGTCCTTACTACTCAGGGAGCCAATACTACCGGTAACCAATCCAAGCAAACCATCGCTCAACCTGCTACGCAACCTGTAAATCAAGCCACCGAACTACAAAACTCACAGCCAATTCCCCAGACGGCCAACAATCTTTCCTTCCTTGGCACCTGGTCTACAAGTTCAAGCAATCAGGGATATGATGCTGCCAATGGAATGAGTGGCTACATCAAAAGACAATATACTTTTAATCAGGATGGCACCTATCAGTTCGTTATTAAGACCTTCTCGCACTATATAAATAAACTTCTTTTAACAAAAGAAAGCGGAACGTATTCGGTCAATGGAAATAGTCTCACCATTATTCCTCAAAAATCAGTCATTGAAGATTGGACCAAAAAAGATGGCACCGATAAATGGGGTACACGTATATCTTCACAAAACAGACCCTTAGAAAAAGTAACGTATCAGTTTACGAAACACTATTTCTCAGGCATAGATGAATGGAACCTGGTGCTGCAGGCAGACAAAGTCACAGAGCGCGATGGTCCATTCAGCAGCAACACCACATTTATGAATGCCTGGTATTATAAATACATTACGGCCAACAATTTGGTAGTAGAATTACCAGAAGGACAAGAGACGTATCAGCAAAATTCTCAACCGAGTTCCCAGGCAGACAGCAACACTCTTTCGATTATTGGCTCATGGGGAAAATCAAACAGTGTCAGTCAAGTGAATAACCGGTACGGAACGTATAGTTATGTAAAATACCAATACACATTTAATTCAAATGGCACCTACAGTTTCACCGGTAAAAACTACAGCGAACAATACGATGAGACGTTGTTGACAAAGGAGAATGGCACTTTTTTGATCAGTGAAAATAATATAACTCTTAACCCGCAAAGCAGGGTGATTGAGGCCTGGAGTAAAAAAAATGGTGCCGATAATTGGAATCAACTTAAATCAAGTCAGAAGCAAGCATTGGAAAAAGTAACGTACCAATTCACTACGGTTGAAGGAAATCTGGTACTACAAACAGACAAAGAAACCGTAAGGGATGGCCGCTTCAGTACTGGCAATTCGTATTCCTATGGCCCTCCAAGCACCTTTACTACTATTAAATTACCAGGCGAGTAAATAAATGCTTACAAAATAATAGAGGGGTTTGTGTCAACACAGACCAGGGACTTGAACTAAGAATTCAATTATTTACTTAAAATAGTTTTTCATTGGGTGGAGTTGCCTTGGCTAGGCGAATGTAAACCGTAGTTTGTCCACGATGGTGTGTTTGATGTTCAAACGCTTTTTCTAAAGCCGTCTTCCGCGACATGTCGAACTGACCGAACACTTTTACTTGATCTTGTAAACTCGCAGGATTCATTTTTTTGACACTGTTGATCACAAAATCATAGCCATCCATTACAATTTTAGTAACGTTTGCTTTTGATTTATCGGTTGTTGTTTTCTCAAGATCTTTCACTGAGGGCATCTCTCCGGTAGCCGCCATAGCAAAACCATAATCCGCATCGGTCAGATGCAACATTTGTTCAGCAAACGAGCGCATCTCCGGAGTTGGCCTCAATGCATAACCCGATTCGGGCATAACATCCAGATATTCCTTTGTATATGCTTTTGCCCGTTCCCACTCTTTCACAATCTCATCGATTGACTGTGCCTGAACAAACGCTGATGAGCAAAGAAAAATTAATAGTGTCGTTAGAAAGTTAGATGTTTTCATAAATTTTTTAATGGTTAGGTATAAGATTTCGTTTTTTTAGGCCTTATTTCAAGATTATGATCTCAACAGAAAAGTTAGTCAGTTTTAGATTATTCACTATCATGGAAGGTTTTATTTCATTGTTATTATTCTTGTTAATTTCATCTGTTTCATGCACCTCTCCGCTCTCGGGGTTGTGGTTTCCTATTCTTAACCTAAAAATAATCCCTGCTGTTGGATGATTTGAATGAAGGCCTTATATCCGATAAAATTGTCACACATCTTTAGTCTATTTCAAGACATTTAAACCAATTATCATGAAAACTTATTTATCGCTCATTGGGATTGTTTGGCCTGGCGGCATTCATGGCTGAACATCGTACCTAAGAGATCGGTATCCGCAAAATATTAGGGACCCCGATTTCTAACATTATTCGATTACTGTCAAAAGATTTTTTGGTTCTGATAGCAATCTCCATACTCATTGCTGTGCCGCTGGCCTGGTATGGAGCCAATAACTGGTTGCAAAGCTTTGCTTATAAAACTGAAATCTCCTGGTGGATTTTCGGAATCGCAGGACTTACTACAATAATCATTGCATTAATTACAGTAAGTTTTCAATCAATCAAAGCGGCAATTGCTAATCCAGTGGATTCTTTAAGAAGCGAATAAAGATTTTTAGTAACCTTTTATAAAAACGAAGGTTAACTTTGATACTGATAAATCCTATACCAATGCTCCTCCATAACCTCAAGCTTGCCTTTCGCTCCATTCTTCGAAAGAAAGGTTATTCGCTTACCTCAATTTTTGGTCTTTCTGTGGGTATGGCCTGTTGCCTGGTGATCACACTTTTCGTTTTAGATGAACTTAGTTATGATCAATACCATGAAAAGAAAGATCGTATTTATCGTTTGGTGACAACGTCAGGTCATTCGGGAAATTCACAAGCAAAAATTGCGGGTCGTTGGGGATTAGCA
>Ga0154020_10005140_pt1 | contig 15518 bp, 9 predicted proteins | sample Klosneuvirus_201_FD_109709 | JGI IMG/M metagenome (GOLD analysis project Ga0154020, IMG submission 109709) | Active sludge microbial communities from wastewater, Klosterneuburg, Austria - Klosneuvirus_20160825_MG | ecosystem: Engineered > WWTP > Aerobic digester > Activated sludge | place...
ATCTGTTATGAACGAACATGATGCAGTACAGTCGCCAACAGGAAACTTTTTTACGCTAGGGCACTATCCTGACTTCTATTACAGTTCTCCTCCGATAGTAAACGTGACTGAGGTTCGGAAGATGAGTACTGGTGGTAGTCTTTTGTTGGACACATTGTATTCCTGGAATTCTGTTTCCAATTCTATTTCACCAACCCGAGAAGGCGGGGTATTCATATGCGGCGATCGTGATACACTTGGGGATAAGAACATATCAATTACATTATTAGATAGTGCAGGGAACTTAACCTGGCAAAAAATTCTCGGCAGTCCTCGAAATGAATCAGGAAGACATGCAAGGCAAACGAAGGATGGCGGTTTTGTAATTCTCGGTAGCGTTCCACATTTATATTTTCCATTGCTGAATGATATTATCCTTATGAGAGTTGATGCACATGGGGACAGCCTTTGGACCAGGACTTTTGGAGCAACATTCGATGATGTTGCCATACATATGCAGGAAACGTATGATGGTGGATTTATTATTCTGGGTAAAACCAATAGCTTCGATTCTGCCCATATCTACCTCATCAAAACGGATAGCATGGGTGTCATTTCAACGCCTTATAAGGTTTCAGGACCGGGAAATTATTTTTGTGCAGGTGATTCCGTTCAATTAGTTGTTAGCCCTCCACCAGTTGCAGGATCGACTGTCCTATGGTCGAACTCTGAATCCTCTGACAGTATTCTGGTCAGGACCAGTGGTAATTACACTGTCACCATAACAGACAGCTCCGGAAATTTAACCACAACTCCGAATTACTTTTTATTCTTCGCCACAATTACAGATGCTAGGCTTAGCACCACTGATACGCTGGGTGTTTGTACCGGAGCCAGGCTGGAAAATCTGGCGGCAGCTGGATTGTCTTTCTCTTACTCCTGGTTTCTTAATGATACATTATTGGAAAGCATTAAAACGAATTATCTTAAACCTACACGCACAGGAAAATACTCACTGCGGGTCGATAACTATTGCGGCAGTGATGCAGACACCGTATTCCTCGACTCTTTATATGCTTTGCCAACTGCTCCCATTATGAACCATTCCGGGAATAAATTTATTTGCGTTGGCGATAGTTTGAATTTAGTAATTCCTGACAGCAATCTTTCATACCAATGGTGGTATGCTCAATCCGGGCTTCCACAACCTGTATCCGGGGCAAATGATACTTCTTTTATGGCCTTGCAGGAGGGAAATTATTTTGTACAAGCTTCCGATTTTCATTCTTGTAAAATTTCTTCAGTACCGCTGAATATTTATTTTGATAATTACCCTGCTTACGTGAACACATCAGGGCCTGTAAGTTTTTGTCAGGGTGGCCACGTAATTTTATCGGCACCTGCAGGTTCTGATTATCTGTGGAATACCGGTGATACCATAAATTCGCTATTCATTAATACTGTTGGAGATTTCTGGTACTCCATGACTTCCATGTTTGGTTGTCCAAAAATTTCAGACACTTTGACTACGGAAGTTTATTTAAAACCATACATCAATCTTGGACCGGATACTACAATTTGTTATTATAACAATTATATTGTTGATGCAGGCCCGGGATATAACACCTATTTATGGCAGGATGGAAGTTCTAACCAAACTTTTTTAGCAAGTACTTCCGTAGCCGGAATTGACTCTGCAATATATTTTGTTGACATAACGGATGTTAATGCATGTTCTAACAGGGACTCTGTCTTTGTTCGATTTGATGTTTGTCAGGCAATAGGTGAACAGGGAATTATTCCTGAAAACATCAGAGTTTCAAGTAGCATTTCGAAAGGTGAAAATATCTCCGTTTATAATCCAACAAATGGAAATCTGTCAATCGAAATTCTTAATTTGACCGGGCAAGTAGTAATCAGGAATACAATCAAGCCCGGGTTGACCAATTTTAACCATGAATTTCTCGCACCTGGAATATATTTTTATTACGTTCAGGACACTGATCGCAAGCTGAAAACCGGCAAAATATACGTACAATAGTGTTGATTTTCAGTACATTCATCTCAAGTTCATGTATTTTCTTACCTTTGCCTTATAATGGTAGTCCTCAAACGCTTTCTTGCAGTTGCTTTGGCAGTGGTGGTTTTCATATCATCAGGGGGAGTAGTGCTTGCTGTCCATATTTGTTCCAAAAATTCCAATAAAGAAGTCTCACTGTTCAGCAATAAGACATGTTGTTCAAAATTGACTCCTTGCGCAACAGGAGAAGTTCCAAAAACGATTAAGAAAAATTGTTGTAACTTAAAAATTACATACCATAAAGTTGATATATCTTCAATTCATTCGGAGCTTTCTAATTTTCCTGTACAAGCTATAACAATTGTTCCTATCAATTTTGAAAATGAATTTGTTCAAGAAGTATTTTTAAAAAGTGTATTAACCAATAAAGCCCCGCCATTTTTTATAGGCGGAAAAACTTTTCTCTCCATTTCTCAGAATTATTTGATTTGATTTTTGTGATAATGTTAAGGCTTAAAGCCTGAGTCATATTTTATGAACTCAACCAAACATTTAATCACAAATATTTTATCAGATGAAATTATATCAATTTATTGGACCTGCATTCCATGCTTCTACTCTTGGGAAGGCAGGTAAACAAATTTCCTTACGGAGGCAGGAATGGAATTCAGGCTGCCAAAAATATGGCGTATGTTTCACTTCTGTTCATTTAATAGCTTCACTTTTTTTATGGTTCTTACTACACTTTCCGGCTTTTGGGAATGCACAAACAAACCTGAAAGGAAAAGTAGTGGAGAGGAATGAAGAAAAGAAAATGGAAAATGAACTACCAGGTGCTAATGTTTATTGGCTTGGTGGGGATTTCCCGACTGTAACTGATGAACATGGTGATTTCACCATTAAACTAGCGGATCAATTACCGGCGTATTTAATTGTGAGTTACGTGGGATTTCAGTCAGATACTATCCTGATTGAAAAAGCAAAAAAAATAAAAGTCACACTGAAAAGCAGCGTTGAACTGCAAGGTATTGATATCACTGCAAGGAGAGAGGCCGTTGGAATTTCAACTATCAATCCAATAAATGTCGAAAAGATAAGCCAGAAGGAACTGCTAAAAGCAGCGTGTTGTAATCTGTCAGAAGCATTCGAAACAAGTCCAACCGTAAACGTAGCCTATAAGGACGCCGTAACAGGAGCAAAGGAGATTCAAATGCTTGGATTGTCCGGAGTATATTCACAATTGATGACTGAGAATATAAGCTCTATGAGAGGAATCAGCGGAATATATGGTTTGGCTTTTATTCCCGGCCCCTGGATGGAATCGATCCAAGTGACGAAGGGCAGCGGCTCAGTTGTCAATGGCTATGAATCAACTACCGGCCAAATTAATATAGAATTGCTTAAGCCTGATTTGATAGAAACCCCACGCTTTTATTTGAATCTCTTCAGGGAACTTAACGGTAATTCGGAGATTAATACGCACTTCAAAAAAACGATAAATGACAAGCTGAGTAGTATCCTGATGATTCATGGAAATTATATGGGAAGGGAAATGGATCATAATGATGATCATTTTAAGGATGTCCCAAGCGGTCATCAATTAAATTTGTACAACCGTTGGCAATATCATAGTGGAAGCAAGCTCGAGTCTCAGTTTGGTGTCAAACTTCTAACAGACAGGAGAGAAGGTGGCCAACTTAAAGATGCTGTAGCAACAGGACCTACAGGACAAATTTATTCTACGCAAGTCGATAACAAAAGACTTGAGGCATTTATGAAGGTGGGCATTATTTATCCGGAGAAACCATTTAAAAGCATCGGAAATATTGTTGACGCATCAATACACGATTTAAAATCAAATTTTGGTTTGAAATCGTATGACGCAACTCAGAAGAGTTTGTTTATACAAAGTATTTATCAGAACACTTTTGCTCAGACAAATCATCAGTACAAATTTGGGCTGAATTATCGCTATGATATCACGGAACAGAGATTTAATAATCAAGCCTCTCAAATTATCGAAAATGTTCCCGGCGTTTTTGCTGAATACACCTATAATTACATTGATAAACTTACCACGATTGTCGGTGCAAGAGAAGATTATCACAATAATTTTGGATGGATATTTACACCTCGATTTCATTCTAAATATAACTTTACTGAAAGCTTCCTGATCCGTCTTAGCGCGGGCAGAAGCTTCAGGATTCCATCTTTGTATTCCGATAATATCAGTGTGATGGCATCTTCGAAAGAATTGAGAGTAGTTGAAGATATTCTTCCGGAAAGAGCCTGGAATTATGGCTTTAACAGTACTGTAAAATTTGTTCTTTTCAATCGTGAGGCATCTTTAAGCGGAGATATTTACCGCACTGACTTTATCGATCAGTTAATAGTTGATGCTTATTCAGATTCTTCGGCCATATTGTTTTATAATCTGAACGGAAAATCTTATTCTAACAGTATGCAGTTTACATTTAATTATGAGCTGTTACCCCGACTTGATGTTCGCCTTGCCTATAAATTAGACGATGTTAAATCGACTTATCAGGGAATTCTCCAGGATAAGCCTCTTGTCTCGAGAAATAAGGCTCTTGCTAACATTGCATACGCTACGTCAAACGAGCATTGGAAATTTGATTATACTTTAATATGGGACGGACAAAAGAAACTTCCAATCACCAGAGAGCATGCAGAACATGGTCAGGCAAATTCATATTCTCCCGATTTTTATATCATGCATGCTCAGGTAACAAAGGTTTTCAAAAGATTTGAAGTCTATGGAGGTTGTGAGAATCTGTTGGACTTCACTCAACATCAACCTGTAATTAATTCTGAAAACCCTTTTAGCAATGAGTTTGATGCTTCACGGATTTGGGGCCCTGTTGACGGGCGCAGAGTTTTTGCAGGACTTCGTTATAAAATTCAATAATTAATTTAAACAAATATAGCTATGAAAAAAATCAGGGTTTCAATGTTTGTGCTACTGGCGTTTCTTTTTAGTTCGATAAAAAGCAATGCTCAAATTGATACAGTCAAGATTATGACTTCATCATTATGCTCGACATGTAAGAAAAAAATCGAACATGATTTATCCTTCGAAAAGGGAGTGAAGAGTTCTGACGTGAATATTGACAGCAAAGAAGTGCTCGTAGTTTATGATTCAAAAAAAACGAATCCTGAGAAAATTAAAATTGCCATCACAAAATCAGGATACGACGCTGATTCTTTAAAAGCTGATCCAAAAGCCTTCAACCGATTGCCTGATTGTTGCAAGGATCCTGATGCTCATCACTGAGAACCGGAAATGTTTTTCTAAGAAAATTGATTCGTTGAATAATTCAACTCATTTATCTGCAGAAAAAACCTGTTCTCCATTGAGGTAGGTTGCAAGCACCTTTACATCCGGAATTTTCTTATCTGAAATTTCCATGATGTCCTTATCTAGAACTACAAAGTCAGCGAACTTATCTTCTTCGAGACTTCCCTTGATTTCATCTTCAAAATTTGCATAGGCTGCCCATATGGTCATCCCTCTCAACGCATCCTTTTTACTCAATTCATTTTCTTTTTGAAAACCGTCAGGAGGATTTCCTTTTAAGTCTTTGCGTTGAATTGCAGCATAAAATGTATAAAGAGGGTTGATACTTTCAACCGGAAAATCAGTTCCTAATGCAATAATGCCTTCGGCACCTTGAAGCAAATCATTATAAGCGTAGGCATATTTTATTCTTTCAGACCCCAAGCGGGCTTCAGCCCAGTACATATCACTGGTTGCATGTGTTGGTTGTACAGAAGGAATGATGGAATTGTCACCGAACATTCTCATTGTCTTAGGGCTCACTACCTGACAGTGTTCAATTCTCCATCTGCGATTATTTTCCCCGCTTACATATTTTTTATAAATTCTTAGAACCGATTCAACAGCAGAGTCACCGATAGCATGAGTGCAAAATTGGAAACCATTTTTCTTAGCTTGTTGCGCAAGGGTATCCAGATACATTTCGTTATACAACATGTACCCAAAATGATTCGGTTGATCGCTGTACGATTCTTTTAAACAGGCCCCTCTAGAACCCAAAGCTCCATCCGCGTAGACCTTCAATGCCCGGACAGTTAATCTGTCGCTGACTATTGGTCCCGTTTTGAAAAAATGGTCACGCGTATCTACTGCATCTGACATCATTGCATAAATTCTCATTTTCAGCTTTCCTGCAGTTTGCAGTTTCTGTAAAATGGCTATTGAATCTTTTCCCAATCCGGCATCATCTACGGTGGTCAACCCGACTGCAAAACAATTTTGTTGAGCTTTTAACAGTGCAGCTTCTACCAGATTTGGGCTGAATTCAGGAATTTTCAATTTTACCAAATTGACAGCATTATCTATCAATAAACCAGTTAATTTTCCATCCTTCTGTAGCAATTCTCCACCATCAACTTTGGTGTCTATGGTGAGCCCGGCTAAATCAAGAGCAAACTGGTTACATAATGCTGCATGACCGTCTATTCTAAATACAAAGACCGGAGTTTCAGGAAACAAACTGTCCAGCTTTTCTTTGCTTGGAAATTCCTTAATTGTCCAATCATTCTGATCCCAGCCTCTTGCTAATATCCATTCGAAATTATTAGTCTTTGAAAATTCGATGATCGTGTCAAGGACTTCTTCAAAGGACTTTGTACCTGTCAGATCGCACTTCAATAAATCAGTGGCATAACCAAAGAAATGGCAGTGTGCATCGATAAATCCTGGATACACAAATTTTCCTTGTAGGTCTATCGTATTTTCCGATTGGTAATCGTCAAGAATTTCATCAGAATTCCCCATGGAAATTATTTTCCCGTTTTTTACTGCAAATGCCTGAGTGACAGAGAATGAATTGTTTACAGTATAAACCGTGGCATTGTGAATAATAAGATCTGCATTTCTCCTAGTGTGGCAGGCGCTATTAAGTATTAACATAAATGCTGAGAAAAACAGTAGGGAAGAGCGTGAATATTTCATCGAGGTTAGTTAAATTTGAAGCTGAAAGTAAACTATTCCTGAAAAAGAAAAAAATCTGATTTAATTCAAATGCAAACAGACCTTGATTCCTTGCGTTTTCCTATTGGGAAATTTAAAATTCCTGAATCATATTCAAAGGAAAATTTTGCTGATTGGATTCATCAAATTAAAGAGCTGCCGAAACTATTGTATGCCGAGGTCAGCAAACTGAGTAATGAACAATTAAATACTCCTTACAGAGAGGGAGGGTGGTCCATACGACAGGTTGTTCACCATCTGGCAGACAGTCACATAAACAGTTACTGCAGATTCAAACTGGCACTTACGGAAGAGACACCAAGCATCAGGCCATACTATGAAGATCGATGGGCTTTATTGGAAGATGGTAAAAATGCGCCAATTGAAATTTCTCTCAAATTATTGGATGCATTGCATATGCGTTGGGTGTATATGCTTGAACGCATGAGCGAAAAAGATTGGGAAAGGAAATTTTTTCATCCGGAGTCAAAAAGAGAATTTGAGTTAAAAACTATCCTGGCATTATATGCTTGGCACTCTGAACATCATCTGCAGCACATTGTACAGCTGAAGAAAAGAATGAACTGGATTAACCATTGACTGAGGCGAACTGAATAATTAAATAGGATTAGCCATTTGGTTCGTAAATCAGTCAGCCTTCACTGCGCCTAATCAACAGTAAAATATTGCATGGTATATTATTCTTTTAGTTTAATGGGCATAACGAATTTCGATGGGCGCCTAAGCCCGACCAATTGCCGGGCTTTGTCAGCCGTACAGGCTGGCAGGGTTTTACCCGCCTCCGGGGGGTCAATTGGTCTTGATTTTTTTCCGCCACTGGGCGGACACGGTGCTAAATTTTTCATCAATGAAAAATTGAGAAGAGCTTAGTTATTGATCCCGCCTGAATTATTGAGTAGTCTGGAAGTAAATGCCTAAACCTATAATTTAATTAACCTCCCTTTCACCATGAAACTAATCAGCCTTCGGTCTCCTAAAATTTTATTTGTTTCTCTTCTCATGTTTGGATTCTTCTTTATGCCTTCAGTGTCCCTGATGGCACAAGAGAAATCCGGTGAGGATGAAGCAATGATGAAGTCCTATTATTTTGTGGTTCTGATTAAAGGTAAGAATCGAAACCAAGATTCGACGACTGTGGCTCAGATTCAAAAAGCTCATTTAGAGAACATCGGCCGTTTGTATGAGGAAGGTAAAATTGACATAGCCGGGCCATTTTTAGATGATACCGATTGGAGAGGAATATTCATATTTAATGTGCAATCTGAAGCAGAGGTAAGGGCTTTGCTTGAGACGGATGCTGCTATCCGGGCTGGGCGGCTCGACTATATTATACATCCCTGGTATGCTCGTAAAGGCTCGGTTTTGCGCTAGTATTCTTATCTTTGCAGACGCAATTTAATGTGGAAGAATTAACGTCTTTTAATAAATTTCTCGCCACTTTTTTACGTTCTTGCACTCAGTAAACATTAATAACATTCTGGATTTATACCAATTATGAGCAAAACTAACAACTGGTGGAAACGCCGAAAGAAAGCAATTGTAATCGGAGCAGTTATCGTATCCTCTGCTGCATCTGTTGCGTTTGTAGAAGATTATTATTTTGAGGTGAGTAAGAATCTGGATATATATACAACACTGTTTAGAGATGTCAATATGTACTACGTTGACAGTGTTCAACCTGGTGCGCTCATGAAAAAGGGCATTGATGCCATGCTCGGATCGCTTGACCCATACACGATATTTATTCCGGAAAGTGATATTGAAGATTACAGAATGACTCATGTGTCTGCTGAATATGGTGGTATTGGCGCTCTTGTTCATCAACGGGAAGGACGAATAGAAATCAGTGAAATATATGATGGATTTCCTGCACAGAAATCTGGATTAAAAGTTGGTGATCAGATCATTTCTGTGAATGGAAATTCTACGGAGAACAGAAAAGTGGATGACGTGACTAATTTCATGAAGGGTCAGAAAAATACCACTGTTATTCTTCGTGTGAAACGTGAAGGTGTTGCAGAACCAATTGAAAAAACGATTGTCCGTGACGAGATAAAATTTAATAATGTTCCATATTACGGAATGATAAATAGTTCGACTGGATATATCAAACTAACACAGTTTCTGGAGAATTCTGCCGAGGAAGTAAGAGCCGCCTTACTTGATCTTAAAAAAAATCCTGAACTGAAATCAATGGTTCTTGATTTGCGAGGGAATGGTGGTGGCTTATTGAAGGATGCCGTAGATATTGTAAATCTTTTCGTTGACGAAGGCCAGAAAATTGTATCTCAAAAAGGTAAAATCCGGGAAATGAATATGGAATATTTTGCAACACGCACAGCCGTTGATGCAAAAATTCCGCTTGTAGTATTAATAGACAGGGGCTCAGCCTCAGCCTCAGAGATAGTAACCGGAGCGATGCAGGAACTCGATCGGGGAGTAATAGTCGGGCAAAGAACTTTTGGAAAAGGTTTGGTTCAGCAAACATATAATTTGTCATACAACACCTTGATGAAAGTTACCATTGCGAAATATTATACGCCCAGCGGAAGGTGTATTCAGGCATTGGACTATAGTCATCGTTCATCTGATGGAAGTGTTGCTAAAGTTCCTGACTCCCTTATAAATGAATTCAAGACAAAAGCTAACCGGGTGGTTTACGATGGCAGTGGTATCTTTCCTGATATTTATACTGACCCGGGATCTTATAGCAGCATAGCTCAATCATTATTCAAGAATTATCTCATTTACGATTATGCAAATAAATTTGCCCGCGAGAATGATTCAATTCCTTCTGCTCGTGATTTTGCCCTGAGTGAAGCGCAGTACCAGGATTTTATTAATTACTTATCCGGTAAATCATACGAATACACGGATCGAAGTGAAATGCAATTGGATGAATTTAGAACTGCAGCTATAAAAGATAAACGCTTTGCATCCTTGAATTCTGAGTTTGACGCAATGAAAAAGAAGCTTGAAGAGGACAAGAAAAAGGATCTTCTCAGCAGACATGATGAGCTTAAAGAAATTCTCGAAGGTGAAATTGCCGCCAGATACTACTATCAGAAAGGCCGACTTGAAACAAGCTTTAAAAATGATGTTGAGCTTAAAAAAGCTATCGAACTCTTTAGCAATGAATCCTTATACACAAGCATCCTGAGAGGAGATGGGGAGTATAAAGTCATAGGCAAGCCAGGCAGTGTTTCTCAGATCAAGGCCTTGGAAGAAAGAGAAGAAGATGGATTGAACTGATAAAAAACAGTTCAATCCATCTCAAATCAACTGTTCAATTTTGTAATACTCCCTGACCGCAGATTCGCACAGAGGCACAAACTTCTGGTAGAGTTCCTGAAATCTTGGCGATGAGACCCAAATGGTATTTTTAGGGTTTATATCCGTGAAACTTTTTAGATGAATTTCCATCACGAGAGTATATGCTCTGCCTGAAATATCAGTCAGTAATCTGATCTCGGGTGCGTGCATATTGGATTTTTTAGCTTCATCCAGAATTTCTTTCCAGATTTGAATCGATTCTTTGGCTGCTCCAAAGCGAAGTTGAAACACATTTCTTTCGATGATCATGTTCCTAAGGATTAAAGGTTTAACAATAAATTTGATTAATTAAAATTATAAAATATCTCAATGCCCCTGATTAATTTTGCGAAATTACCCGACCGAACTTAAGCTGTTGAGCAAGTTTGTAAATCACGTGGCATTCAGCTAGGACTGAAATTTGTTAATATTTGTGGAATCCATTAGGTTTGTGGCTTATTAAATAGATTCTTTATGGGAAGAGCGTTCGAAAAACGCAAACACAAAATGTTTGCGAGGTATGATAAAATGGCAAAGGCCTTTACTAAAATAGGAAAGGAGATAGCTATTGCCGTAAAGTCCGGCGGACCTGATCCCGACAATAATTCGCGATTGCGGACGGCCGTTTTGAATGCCAAAGGCTTGAACATGCCTAAGGATCGCATAGACAATGCCATTAAAAAGGCGAGTTCCAAGGAAGAAGGAGTTTTCGAGGAAGCGATTTATGAGGGCTATGGACCGCACGGGGTCGCTATCGTGGTAGAAACTGCCACGGATAACCCTACAAGGACCGTCGCAAATATTCGTATGTACTTTAACAGAGGCAATGGGACCTTAGGTAAAACAGGCTCTCTGGACTTCCTGTTCCACCGTAAAGGAGTATTTCGTATTGCAAACGACGGAAAGGTCAACACAGATGATTTGGAACTTGAACTAATCGATTTTGGACTGGATAGCCTTGAGGTTGACGATGCAGAGATTATTGTCTATACAGCTTTTGAAGACTTCGGTAAAATGTCAAAAGCATTAGATGAGAAAGGAATTGCTGTTACGAAATCTGCACTAGAAAGATTGCCTGTTACAACCGTTGAACTAAATGAAGAACAACAGGATGAAATTTTACATCTCATCGACAAATTCGAGGAGGATGATGATGTTCAGGCTGTCTATCACAATCTTCAATAGAATATTGTGGAGACACAGTTGCCAATTTATTTGTGCAATTAAAAGCCGCCATTAATTTTTATACGAATAGTCAAAAAAAAACGGATTCAATTGAATCCGTTTTTTTTGTTTTGTATTATTTGAGTAAAGCTTAGCGCATGAGATACATTTTACCCCAACCTTTTTTGAAGTATTTATCAGCATCTGTTTCGCGATGCTCTATTGATTCACCTCGGATATCACTCACTACGCGATAGAGGTATAAGCCATTTGCAAGCTGATCTCCATATTCATCTTTTCCATCCCAGGCATAGTCTGTTATATTTCTTCCAATATGAATGTTCCCCAATTCATTTTGCATAATTTCTCGTACGATTTTTCCACTAATAGTCATTACCTGAATTTTCATATAAGTTGGAACTTCATTTCCGGTAAGAGTGAATACGAAGCGGGTAGAAGTGGAGAATGGATTTGGGTAATTCAGAATTTCAGTAATAGTTGAACGGTTTACAACCTCGAAAGATATTTTGTAATTGTATTTCCCGCTTTCATTTTTTGATGCATCGGTTGCTTCAACTTCAAATACATAGATACCATCTTGTTGTAATTCCGGATTCCAATCTATTCGACAGCTGTTTTTAGGAAGCACAGCTGCGCTGAATCGCATCGTAGGAGAATAGACAGCCGAATTAAAATAAACCCTTTGATACGAATTCGAGTTAGGTCCTTTCACATAAACTTTGAAGTTTGATGTATCATTCAGTGCGAGGAATTTATTCTCATCGTGTAATTGAACACTTATATTCGGTTTTCCACTCACAATATCTCCGTCAAGAATATGCACTCCATCAAAAGTTACATCGAGTATTGGGTTGATTTGGTCTCTGTTTACATCAAATTTTATTTCCGCTAAATTATTGAAGTGATATTTTTCAGGTTGATGAGTAATTCCTTGCGGATTTGCTTCTACCCATAAACTATTGCCGCCTGCTAACCCTAAAGTGGAATCAATAACAAAACTTGCAATAAGAAACTGCCCTGTTCTTAAGGAATCTAATTTTAGAATCGGGAAAGTATGTTTGAGCCGGTTATGATCGTACAGATAAAAATTCATACTCAAACTGTCCATCGGCAAGTTCCCAATATTGTCAATGGCGATTTGCATTCGAATAGTATCTCCTTCGCTGATTGGATTTTTATAAAAATAAAATGAACGATTGGGGTTCAAGGCACATTCAGGTACCTCATCATAATATACTCTCCAGTATTTCATCTGTGCAGGGGTGCGCATATCATCGTCCCGGGAGAAACTTTCAAGTTTCAGAAACTTATAATCACTGGCTGAAATCCAGGATAAACTTGTATCCTTTCCTGTCGTTGTGTACAATATTTCTCTGGAAAGTGTATCCCATTTATTTGTCAGACCATTCAATCCTAAAATATTTAAATAGACATTATCAGTTGTTGGACTTTCTAATGGAACCTGATTCCAATGAAGTGATTCCCAACGAGTGGATGGCCCTATAATTTCTGAAGTTGTGGTTCCGCGATTCCATTTACTGCTTAGCTGGGCATTAAGGGTAAGTACATCTGTGGGATCGTTTCCAAACTGTTCTAATTTCGTCGAAGGATCGCCCTTTTTCATAAACAAGGTAAATGGTCCATTATCCTGCAGCGAGCTCATTGTAAATCCAAGGCCTGTGAATGCAGAGGCAAAACCCGGATCGGCAGTGGAGTACTGGGTGTTAAACCAACTATATGCTATAATATAATTTCCATTTGGAATTTGATTAACAAAATTTTGGATAGCCTGAATTTGAGCCGGGGTATTAAATCTGAATATAAAATAATTTTCCGGACGAGTTCGGTTACAGCCTGGAATATACCCGGTGGCAGTATTCGTTCCACATGTCCCGGCAGTCAGGACAAACTCATTCGCCTGACCAAAAGAATTACTGCATGTGTTCCAGGGTTCAAGAGAAATCGAATCCAGGACAGCTATCATAACTGCAGCGTAGGTTTCACAACCATCATATTCAATTACTGCATCATTCAGATAATATCCAACAGCATTTACAGGAAGGTCAACTCCTGTGGTGTCATATGGGTTTCCTTTGGTTTGAACACGAAGTGATTTATTATTCAGTACAAAATTGAACTTACGGTTAGTAGTATCATACTGTACATTTTCGTACTGATCACTTTTAAATTGATAGAAATGTGATTGGGCGAAACCTGTTTTGCCTGCGACATACATGAATGAACTTTCCTGCCAGGTAAATTTAACCGGATCATCAAAAATTGAATCGTTGGCAACCCTCCAGAAATAAACGGTACTGTCAATGAGTGTGAGGTTGGGAGGAGTCCATGAAATTACTCCGCCACTATCAGCGATGGAAGTAAAACGGTACAACGGGCTTCGTTGCATTCCAATGGTTGAGTCTACAATAGTCATGTCGACAGTATCAATTTCAAACTTATATGTACGCGAATCTGCCAATGGATTGGCAGTGGTGGCTTTCAGCGTAACAGTATTATAAGGATGTATTGCATACTTTGGAGGGTAAACTGGAATTATATCATTTGATGAAATGAATAGTGAAGCGGTTGCTGTATTGTTGGAATAGTTTTGATACTCATCAACTGAATCTGGAATATCAACTTCAACTTTAAACCGGTTTATTCCTGCAGCATTAAATCCCCCGGTAGCAACTGTCAATACCAATTCATCATCGTAATAGCAACGACCTCGTTTAATGGCATAAACGGAATCTGTTCCATCAGGAAATGTTCTTGTGATGTGGACATAAAATGAATCCTGAACAGCCTTGCCAATATTCCGTGTAGAAATGTGAACTGAAAAAGTGTCAAGATCTGTACTTATTTCAGAAGGAGTGAATCTGATATTCGGCTCTGTAATGACGTATTCAGGTTTGCTGAAAGAATTTAGTTTTAAGGATGGATCCCCTAACAAAGACATTTCATTACATACCAATTGAATGTTGGGAGATCCCGGGATTTGAATGGTTTCTATGGCCTTTTTCATGAGGTAGCCAATGGAACGTCCATAATTATAGTAAGAAGCATTTTCAAAGAATGCATTCGAGTAAGCGAAGAGATCAGGAGGAATTCCTTGTCCGACACTGGCAATAAATGCAATGGCAGCTTTTTGAGGCTCAAGGACAAATTTTTCACTCACGCTTCGTTGTGAAGTATGGATGTCTCCGGCGAAACAAGAATTGGCAATAATCACCGGGTACTTTCCATGATTTCCGTATTCCGAAGGCTCGTCTGTACTCTGGTCAAACCCTGATCCTGAAGCATGACCAAAGAATGTCATTAAAGAAACGCCGTTATCAATTTTTTTCTGTAAAGAATCTGACTGATTAATTACAATTGGATTGGTGCTCGACTTAAGATAGGTTGTCACATTCCCTCCGTAAAGACTGTCTTCCAAAACATGTTCAAATATCTTTAAGTAATTAGCCAATTGATCTTGTTGAAATGGATTGTCGCCTCCTCCAAAATGCAGAATCTCTTTCATCCAGTCTTGTGGCATACCATTTTGTGCAGCTTCGTATTCTTCAACTTTTTGAAGATAATTAGAAACATCCGAACTGCTTTCGGCACTAAGTCTTCCTACCGGAATTACCGGTTCGAACAATGATCCGTTGATACCTGAGACTAACAACAAATCAGATGTCGGTACTCCGTAAGAAGGGACAAGACATGCAGCGAACAATGCAGTGTTCTGCCTGAAATCTGCAGGACTTATTGACTTACCCAATAAGAAAAGATGTTGAGGAGCTGTTACACTAGTCCAATTATCCAATAAGAAACGACTAAAGTTTTTAATGGACAAAGGATGTTTTTGAACACCATAAGCAAACTGATCGTATAGTTCGTCGATATCACAAAGAACTGCTTTTCCACCTGTTGTTATATCACGATGTGCTTTATAAGCCAGAGCCTGGCTCCATATAGCTTTGTTTGAAATGATGATGA
>Ga0154020_10005141_pt1 | contig 15517 bp, 11 predicted proteins | sample Klosneuvirus_201_FD_109709 | JGI IMG/M metagenome (GOLD analysis project Ga0154020, IMG submission 109709) | Active sludge microbial communities from wastewater, Klosterneuburg, Austria - Klosneuvirus_20160825_MG | ecosystem: Engineered > WWTP > Aerobic digester > Activated sludge | place...
AAAGATATTAATTAAACGAAAATTAATATTATTGCAGAATCTCGAACCACCAAAATAATTTTTCAATCGCTTTTCTAGATTGCGTAAGGCAAAGAGTTCTGAATTTAGAGTTTTTATAAGTTCCTTTGTACAGTTGAATATTTCAAAATAATATTTGGTTAATAAACGCTTATTTATTTAGTTTTTTATTAAAATTTTGCAATAGTATTAAATTATTATAGTTAATACTGAATGTTTACTTTTTGTAAAAATAGTTCCACTTATTTTTCTATTTATATATTGTTTCTTCATACCTTGAAGCATTCAATTTTTAACCAATTAAATAGAATCCAAAAATGAGCCTAGATCCCAAACAAATCAGAAATGTTGTCCTTCTCGGTCATTCTCATAGTGGCAAGACAACCATCATCGAATCCATGCTGTATGAAGCAAAAGCCATCTCAAGGCGCGGGACAATAGATGGTGCCAATACGGTATCAGACTTTAGTGATATAGAGCAAGAACGCAAGGGAAGTCTCTTTAGTAAATTAATGCACGTCAGTTGGAAAGACTCAAAAATCAATATTATAGATACACCTGGGTCCGATGATTTTGTCGGTGAAATTCTCTCTTCCATGAAAGTAGCCGATCTGGGTATTATGTTGTTAAATGCCGCACATGGTGTAGAAGTTGGAACTGAATTAATCTGGGAATACAAAGAAAAGTTTCAATTGCCGGGAATGTTCATCATCAATCAGTGCGATCATGAAAAAGCGGACTTTGACACAACCTTGGAACAAGCCATTGCTCGATTTGGGACCAAATTAATCCCCTTCCAATACCCACTCAACCAGGGAAAAAATTTCAATGCCATCATTGATGCTTTGAGGATGGTCATGTATGAATTTGGACCGGACGGTGGAAAACCCATTAAAAAAGAAATACCAGCATCAGAATTAAGTCGGGCTAAAGAAATGCACAATAGAATTGTGGAAGCCGCTGCTGAAAATGATGATACCTTAATGGAACATTTTTTTGAAACCGGAACATTAGAAGAGTCCGAATTAGCCGATGGCTTGAGAAAAGGAATTGCTAAACAACAAATCTTTCCAGTGTTCTGCTGTTCCGCTTTAAAAAACATGGGCACGGGTCGAATCATGGGATTCATTAATGATGTATGCCCATCTCCTGCAGACAGACCTTCTGCTAAAACCTTACAAGGTGAACTTGCCATAGATCCTAATGGACCAACGACTCTTTTTATTTATAAAACTTTCACGGAACCTAAGGTTGGTAAAGTATCCTATTTTAAGGTTTATTCCGGGAAAATTAAATCGGGTGATGAATTAATCAATTCAGCCAATAGATCTCATGAAAGAATCAATCAACTTTTTGTTACCAATGGAAAAATAAGAGAATCGGTAAATGAATTGTGCGCTGGTGATATCGGTGCAGTTGTAAAACTTAAGGATAGCCATACCAATAATACTTTATGCACCAAAGGTCATGAAGTAGATATCGAACCTATCCCATTTCCTGAACCAAGAATCAGAGCAGCCATACATGCAGAAAATAAAAACGATCTTGAAAAATTAATAAAAGCTATCCACGATATTCAGGAAGAAGATCCTACACTAATTCTTGAACAATCCATGAGATTAAAACAAAATATTATTCATGGTCAGGGTCAGATGCATCTCGATATCTTAAAATATCGTATCGAAAAACTCAATGGCTTGGTCATGGATTATATTAAACCTAAAATACCATACCTCGAAACCATTACTAAATCTTCTGATACTTCCTATCGACATAAAAAACAATCCGGAGGCTCTGGCCAATTTGCGGAAGTCCATATGCGTGTGGAGCCCTATTTTGATGGCATGAGCGATCCGGCAGGCTTAAATGTCCGCAATAAAGAAATCGAAAATTTAGATTGGGGTGGCAAGTTTGCATTCTATTGGTGTATTGTTGGTGGTTCAATAGATACCAAATTCGCCACAGCAATCAAAAAAGGTATCATGCACAAAATGATTGAAGGACCACTAACAGGATCTTATTGTACGAATATAAGGGTTTCCGTGTTTGATGGTAAAATGCATCCCGTAGATAGCAATGATATGGCTTTCCAAATAGCCGGAACAATGGCTTTTAAAGAATCTTTTCAACATGCTGCTGCTCAAATCATGGAGCCCGTATATGATTTAGAGATTCTATGTCTAGATGATGTTATGGGTGATATCATGAGTGATTTGCAAACACGAAGGGCCATTATTATGGGTATGGATTCCGACGGCCATTATCAAAAAATAAAAGCTCGCGTTCCGCTTTCAGAAATGCACAATTATTCTTCAACCTTAAGATCATTAACTCAGGGTAAAGCTAAATTTTCAATGCGAATGAATGAATATTCCCCGGTTTCTCCTGACATTCAACAAAAACTACTTCACGAATACCAAGAACAGAATAAAGAAAATGAAATAGGTCATTAATAATATTAGTAGACATAATACTAGTACTGAAAGGGGTGTTTCTAAATATTGTATTAAGGCTATCCTAACTCAATATACATGATTATACTAAAGCAATAATCTCATCGACTCTTAATTGTTCAATAAACAATCTTTGATTTATAATTTAGATCTTAGATAATGGAGTTATATATCTAATCAAAATAATATTGGAGTATTATATTAATCACATATAATAAGCCAACCATACCCCCAAACACAAATAGAATAATCGCAATAGACTTCCAAATAGTATTCACTAAATTTTCTTTGAAAAATTTCAGATTCAATAAAACAACTATGAATATACCCAAACCCGCACTGATGTAAGATCTGAATATTAAAAATGGATTAAATATTCCACCAATCAGATTTAAGAAAATTTGAACCAACACAAATTGACCAAATAAATACATAATGGCTGTTGCTCTTTCCGGTGCATTATACGATGATTTTTTATGCACCACCATACTTGCAAGAACAAATAGAGGAATCATAAAAATGGTTAAAAACTGACCATAATTATCCACAATATTATTGAACATTACATCACTTTGCGGCAAGCTATCCATTAATTCTAGCGCACTGTCTTCTTGATCCAGGTCAATTTTATCTATTTTAAACATATTATAAACAAACAAATTGATTCCCGCATTCAATAACATAAATTTTATAGGGGGATAACAATTGCGCCTTTCTCCATTAATAAAACCTTTAATAAATGGAATGGGTCTATAGGTTAAACTTTTACAAGTATAAATAAATTTTTTAATTTCCAAATTATAAAAAAAATCAACCGTCGCAGCAAATAAATTGGAAACCGTCAGGCGCTTTTTTTCCAATTTGTAACCACATTTACTACAATATTTGCCGCTGTCCTCATACCCACAATGGGGACAGGTGAAAGTCTTGCTTAATGACATGTGTATCCTTTTGGTACAAATTTCAATATAAATTGGTAGCTTTTATCAAAAAAATTGCTTTTTAATAAAAATAGTTATATTTGTTTCGGATTTTAATCCTTTTATGTCCATTTCTTTTAATATGTTTCATTTTGTTTTTTCGAATCTATAAACCACATGAAAAATTCAATCCCAATTTTAGTCTTAATGTTTACGATTACCGCTTGTGTTCCAATGAAAAAACACAAAGCCCTGATCCTTCAATACTCTGATGTTAATGCAGCGCTAAAAGAAAAAAACGATATAAATACCAGTTTGAGCGAACAACTGGATAAATGTAATGCTTTGAATGAATTTAATACTTCGAAAATCAAAGATTTAGAGGCACATATTAAATTTGCAGAATCTAATAATACCAATTTAACAACCCGTATTGGTGAACTATCAGGGTCTACTAAAACCAATGCTGAAGTTCTGCAACGTGCATTGGCCGAAATCTATGACAAGGATGAACAAATTACAGAATTATCTAATATTTTAAAGAAAAAAGATTCAGTAAATGTCATCCTTGTGAAAAAAGTTAGCAAATCGATCACAAATAAAAGGTTTAGAAAATCTCTTGAGAAAATTGGCCTCGTTTTTTAATTTTTATATTGCTATTTTTTCTTTAAAAATTCAAAAAGTTTAATAAAAGCTTAACCAAGGATGGTAACCAATCATGAATTTAGTTTTTTATAAACATCATGTTGTAGACGCATCAAATGCCTATTTTCAAATTTAGCCAATTGCGTTTTTGCATTAGTTTTTAATTGTACCAATCGGTTAGAATCAGAAGGTAATTGAATTAAGGTATACGCTAATTCTTCAGCATCAACCATATCGATAAATAACCCAGCGAGCCCACCAGCTTCTTCAACTGCTGATCCCTTATGCCCAATTACAGGTATACCAGACGCCAATGCTTCTATAGCCGGTATTCCAAATCCTTCATACAAACTGGGATAAATTAAACCTAAAGCACCCTGATATAATGCCGCTAATTCCAAGTTTGATTCCACTTTGACAAATTGGAACCATTTTTCCAACTTATACTCTTGAATATACTTTATGATCTTATTCTTAGTATTTCCTTCACCAACAAATAATATAGGTGTTCGCTGTTGCTCAGGAATTTGATTCATTGCCAAAACTAAATTAAGTTGATTTTTCCTTGCATTAAAACTACCAACACTAATCCAATAATCATCCGGCAATCCATATTTCAATTGAATAGCAGACCTGAACTCAATCGTACATTTTTCATAAAATAAGAGATCACAATTTTGGTATATAACACTGATATGGTCTGGTTCACATCCGTAATACACCATTAAATCTTGTTTTGTCTTTTGACTAATAGCCACAATATGATGGGCATTTTTAACCGCCTTTTTAATCTTGAAATCATAAATCCTCCGATCTATCATTGCATAATCGTTAGGCCTTACTTTAAAAATCACATCGTGAATGCTAACAATTTTAAGAATTGATTTGGAAGAATTCAAAATGGGCAATTCATTACTTAAACCATGAAAAGCGCTGTGTTCCGCAACAAATTTATATAAATTGAAACTCCGTTGGTACCCTAGAAAATTTGAGTAAGATTGTATCTGATATTCAGCATCCGAAAAAGGAACTTCGGACTTCTTGCCATTACCCTTTGGGCGCAACAATATTAACTCATCTTCAGGATAACAATTACTATAATTTGAAACCAACCATCGACAATAATTGCCAAGACCCGTTCTGTTATTGTATATTCTTTTGGCTTCGTAATATATGTTCAAGGTATAATGTTTTTTATTTTGAAATAATCATATTTACACGTTCAATGTATCTCGATATATTTGAAGATATTTTCGTATAGCGTTATCCCAGCTAAATTGGCTTGCATGCTTTTTTATAGCTTCAATATTCATTTCTAAATGGTTAAAATAATGCTCCAATGATAATTTTACTTTTTCAACCATATAAGAGGTATCAAAATGTTCAAAATAATAGGCATGTGATCCACCAATTTCCGGCAAGCTACAAGCATTACTTAAAAATACTGGTTTGCCATGTTGCATAGCTTCAATAGTTGGATTGCCAAATCCTTCTGCTAATGATGGAAACATAAATGCAGTGCAATTGTTATAAAGCCAACGTTTTTGTTGATCAGAAATTTTTCCGGGTAATATAACTCTGGATTCCAGATGTTCACTTCTAATTAAATCCATAATACTTCTACCATATTCTGTATCGTGATTGCCAGCCAAAATGAGTTGAAACTTATCAAAATACTTCATCATTGGAATTAAAGTATGAAAATTCTTTTTTTCCTTAAATACACTCAATCCGAAAAAAAAATCTCCGCTTATATATTCAGGTTTAACCGAATCAGTTGGAATAAAATGATATACTCCATTATGTATGGTTGATACTTTTTTTCCCTTGAGTTGTATATGATCCTCAACCATTGTCTTAGTATAGTCAGAAATGGTTGTGATTACGGTTGCGCGATCCACATTATTCTGAAGTTTTTTTAAATAGGCCTTTGCCTTAGTCGGTGACTTTTCTATTAAGAAATTCAAATCATGAATTGTTAATATTAATGGGGATTTTGGATTGGGAAGATGCGATGGGAATTGATGCAAACTATGCCAAAGATCAAAAACCGGACACCAATTTGGAAAATATCTATATTTAAAATGTTCTGGAATTAAATGTCGTTCATCAGGATGTTCCTTACAATATTGTTCTGGAGCAAAATAATGAAATTCAAAGTCCTCATTTTCATACTTACTGATTTCATTTTTAAAATGCAAACTAAATTGTCCTAATCCCGTATATAAGTCTTTTATTTTATAAATGTCAATTCCAATTTTTTTCATTATGATAATAAGTCATATTACATTAAAAGATTATTTATTCCTAATGATCTAGCCCAAAGCAACTTTAGAGATCTATATTTATTACGACAGATAATATCCTACGCCTAAAGTAAATATATGGTGTTTTTGTTTACATTTTAACTTGATTGTATAAATGATGACTAAAACCAATTGTTCTATCTATATCCTAAATGGTTACAAATTCTCTACACTTTTACATCAATTCGAAGTTAATGGATACTTTTTACTTTTATTGGATCTATGATTCACTGAAATCGAATCTAAAAACTTCTATTGTAAGTGCGAAAATACAGCATTATCATTAACTTTTCATAATATTGATTTGTTGAGACTAGCCAATTGAAGAAGGATAAATTGCGTCAGAAAAAGTCAACTTATAATGTTTTCATGAAATTTTTCACGTTTGGCATAAATAATTACAAAAACTAAACGTTTAATTAATGATCAGAATAGATGCTTTTAATAATCTAGAAATTGTGAAAATTAAATTAATTTTACTCCTGTGTAATCACTACGTACTCAAATAGTATTAATATGAAAAAATGTTTCCAGGTCGTTAGTTTTATTTTTATAATTTACGCGTTTTCACAATGTAAAAAAAATAAAATTACTGAAAGCTCTCCAACACTTGGTCAAATTACCATACTCTGCGATAATAATCTTGAAGACATCATCAAACAGGAAGAAAATATTTTCGAACGACAGTATCCTTATGCTCATGTAGATCTGAATTTCAACCATGAATTTAATATATTTAAATCTTTTATTACAGATTCCATAGAAGTTATCATTGCATCTAGATTTCTAAATGAAAAAGAGTTAAGTTACTTAGACCAACAAGGTATTCACCCTAAGCAATACCATTTTGCAACAAGCGCCATTGCTTTCATAACCAATCTTCAAAATGTGGATAGCACCTTAAACTTTGAAGAAGCAGTTAAATTGTTTTCATCAAAACCACAATCTGATTCACCATATCAATCCATTATTATTGAGGATGCTAATTCAGGTATAGTTCTTGAAATACTTAACCGATCTGGAATCAATTCCTTGCCATCACATTTTTTTACGCTGCCTTCTAAAAATGAGGTCATATCATACGTTAAATCTCATCCTAACACCATGGGCATTATTGATTGGAGCGCTATCAGTGATTCTGATAATCCAATAGCTCAGAAAAACTTAAACGATATCCGATTGCTTCATCTTTCCAGACCCAAAGACTCGATACAATTTGGCTACATTGCACCATATCAATACAATCTCCAAGATCATAAATATCCTTTTACCAGAGACCTGGTGTTCATTAGTAGAACCGGTAAAAGTGATCTTGGCCTGGGTTTTGCTTCATTTATTACGAGTGATATCGGACAGAAAATTATTCTAAAGGCTGGTTTATTGCCCAAATTTCAAACAGAAAGGCTCATCGAATTTAAACAGGAAAGCCATAAAGTAGTAAAATAGAAAGCTTTAATATAAAATTAACTTAAAATTTTAAATGGTTTTGACTAAAAATATGTCAAAGAACTAGATTTCTTCTAAAATTAACATTTCAAAATTCGTTTAATCATGAAAAGGACTATTTTTGCACACTTGAATAAAAACCAGAATCATATGTTTAAAAATTATAATTTGATCTTTTTCCTTTTAGTACTTGTCCAAACTTTACAAGGACAGACACTTCAGGAAGGTCTGAAACAATTAGAAAATGAAAATTACACCGCTGCTTTAAATACATTCACTTCCCTAAATGCTACGAACCCAAAAAATCCAATATTCGCTTATTACATTGGAGAAGTACACTATGCTTTGGAGAATTATGAGGCTGCCAGAACCTCTTATTCCATTGGTTTAAACGTTAGTTCTAATTGTGATGAATGCAGAGTCGGATTAGCTAAACTGGATTTAGATAATGGCAAGTTTTTAGAGGCCAAAAAGAACTTTGACAGCGCCTTAAAGGGAAATAGTAAAAACCACGCATTGATAGCATTAGTAGGGGATGCTTATTTATATTCCAAAAAACCAAATGTAGAAGAAGCCTTAGCTTTATTAACCAAAGCCAGAGATTTAGATCCTAAGGTAGCTAAATATTGGGCTCATTTAGGCGATGCTCAGGTATTAAAAGGTGACTTTGGATCAGCAATGACCGCATATGAGACTGCTGTTGAAAAAAATAAAAATGAACCCGAAACATACGTTAAAATGGCTAAAATCTGGTCTTCAAGTAAAAAATATGACTTAGCTACTGAAAAATTAGAGTCAGCTATAGCTATTGCACCTGATTACGCTCTTGCTTATAAAGATCTTTACGAACTTTATATTAAAAGTAAAAACTATACTAAAGTAATTCCGGTATTACAAAAATACGTTGCACTTGCAGGTTCTGATATTAGCGCTAAAGTTCGTTTGGTAAAATTTCTTTGCTTTCAAGCTAAAGATTATGAACGCGCCATCGAAGAAGGAAAACAAATTATTGCTTCAAACCCCGATCAATACACGATCTACAGATGGCTTGCCTGGTCTTATGGTGAACTCAATAAATATCAGGAGTCATTTGATCAAAGTAATTTATTATTTTCAGAAATAGCAAAAGACACAACTAGAAAAACGTTTTCATCGGATTATGAATATTTAGCTAAAGCTGCAGCTAAATTAGGTAAGATGGATATAGCTGAAAAAAATTACACTAAAATATTAGAAACAGAACCATCAAGATCATCTGAAATTTATGGAATGCTTGCTAAAACTTTCTACGATTCCAAAGATTCCAATAAATATGAAAAAGCTTTAGAGTGGTATACCAAAAAACAAAATTTACAAGCACTTAATAATACAGATCAATATTATTTAGGACTTTGTTTATATTATTTAGGATACTATAGCAGGGCAGATTCAAGTTTTGCTAAAGTTGTTGAATTGACACCAAATTATGCCCAAGGATGGTTAATGCGAGCCAGATGCAACAATTCATTGGACCCGGATAATGTTCAATTTTTATCTAAACCATTCTATGAAAAATACATTGAAATAGCATCTATCGACAAAGAAAAAAATAAAAAGAATTTAATAGAATCCTATAATTATTTAGCCTACTATTATATTCAACAAAATGATTTAGTTCAAGGTAAATCATTTTATGAAAAAATTATAGAACTGGATGCTACAAATGAAGATGCATTGGATAAATTAAAAATCCTGAATCAAAAATAATTTGATTTATGTGATGGTGAGCTATGATCTAATTGGCTTTCAACATTCGTTCAAAAATATCAAACAATTTTTTTGAAGAGTTATGTATCGTTGCTATAACTAATTCAATGGTTGTTTTTTGATTAGCTCCGACTTGTGGAGTAGAGTTTGACACAATGGAGACAGCTAATATATTAAGCTCACATTGATGTGCTACAATAACTTCTGGAACTGTAGACATTCCAACAATATCTGCACCCAATAAATGAATCATTCTATACTCAGCAGGTGTTTCTAAACTTGGACCTTGAAGACCAAAATAAATTCCCCTGTGAAATGGAATATTTAATGATTCACAGCAAGTTTTAGCTAACATTAATTGTTCAGTCGAATACACTTCTGACATATCAGGGAATCTCAAGCCTAATCTCGCATCATCAATACCACGCAAAGGATTCTCAGGATGAAAATTGATATGATCATCAATAAACACTATATCACCGGCATTGAATTTAGGATTCACCGTTCCACTGGCATTTGTAAACCAAACCGTTTTTATCCCTAATGCTTTCAATATCCTAATGGGATAAGTTACCTCTTGAGCTGTATATCCTTCATAATAATGCAACCTTCCGGACAAAATGAGAATATACTGGTCTACCCAATGCGCTAAAATGAGTTTACCACTGTGACTTTCTACCGTCGTAGGCACGAGATGAGGTATATTTTTGTAAGAAATTTCTTTAATGATGGTTACTCTTTCTATTAAATCGCCCATGCCAGTACCAAGTACTATGGCTATTTCAGGAATTTGAGGCAGCCTTTCTCTTAAAAACTGTGCGCTCTCCTGAATATCTTGAATCAAAATGGAATTCATAAATTAATTGATTATCATCTTAACTTCATCCAGTAATTGTTGTTCCAAAACTTCCGGAAGTTCAATATGATCATACTGCTGATTTCTCAATTGGGGTTTAAATCCTGCTTCCTTAATGGCATTTTGAATACCATTCGCCGTAAATCGTTGTTGTGCGCCAGCCGCTGAAACAACATTCTCTTCTATCATTATACTTCCGAAATCATCAGCCCCTGAATGCAAACATATTTGAGCTGTTTGTTTTCCTACGGTCAACCATGATGCCTGGATGTGAATGATATTAGGCAACATGATTCTGCTTAACGCTACCATTCTGATATATTCATCGCCAGTGCAAGTATTTCGGGCACGTTTTAAACGTTTTAACATGGTCCCTTCATCCTGAAATGGCCAGGGAATAAAAGCTAAAAAACCTTTAGCATGAACTGGTTTTTCAGATTGCACCGTACGAATAGCGACCAGATGTTCCATTCTTTCTAAATTGGTTTCAACATGTCCAAACATCATCGTTGCTGAGGTCGTTAAATCCAATTGGTGGGCAGCTCGCATGATATCCAACCACTCCTGAGCACCACATTTGCCCTTAGAAACCAATCTTCTTACCCTATCATTGAGGATCTCCGCTCCTGCCCCTGGTAATGAATCTAATCCGGATTCCATGAGTGCTTTTAAAACCTCAGTATGTGTTGATTTTTCTAATTTCGTAATGTGAGCTATTTCCGGTGGTCCAAGCGCATGCAATTTAAGATTTGGATACAGTTGCTTTAATTCTTTAAATAAATGGCAATAGAAATCTAAACCTAAATCCGGATGATGACCACCTTGTAATAACAGCTGCTCTCCACCGAAACGAATCATTTCGTCTATTTTAAGCTTGTATTCATCAATTGTAGTTACATAAGCTTCACTGTTGCCAGGAGGTCTGTAAAAATTACAAAACTTACAATTTGCAACACAAACATTTGTGGTATTTGAATTTCTGTCAATGATCCAGGTGACCTTATCTTGTGGCACCTGCCTCATCCTTAATTCATGGGCTACGTACATTAATTCGGGGGTAGCTCCTTGCTCAAAAAGCATCAAGCCCTCCTGGGCAGTTAAAAATTCCTGGTTCAGTGCTCGCTGTAAAAGTTGGTCTATTATCATACAATATTCATCAAAAATATGTACATTTGCGCTTGTGATGTTAAGAGGGAACAGAAAGTTCCCTTTTTTGTTTGATAAAGTCAACAAATGTACACTGAAGAAATACATAATCTGCTGACGATCAAGTTTTTGGAAGAAAGCTTTCAAGATTGTTTTTTGATTGGCATTGAACAACATGGTAAAACCATATCCGTATTTTTGGATAGTGATACCGTTATTTCGTTTGATCGATGCAAGGCAATAAGTCGTTTTTTAGAAAATGAGTTTGACCAAAACAATTGGTTTGGAACCGATTATATCCTGGAAGTTTCTTCCGCAGGGATTGACAGACCTCTTACATTTCCAAGGCAATTTATTAAAAACATCGGTCGTGGACTTTCTGTACAATTAAATGATTCACAAGAATTTAATGGAACCTTAATATCCGCAGATCAAGAACAGTTAACCCTAAGCTGGGAAGAAATAAGAAAAGAAAAAAATAAAAAAATAAAAGAAATTCATGAAACCAAGATCCCATATTCATCTATTAAAGAAGCTAAAATCATAGTTAAGATATGAAACTTGTAGAAACATTTGCGGAGTTTAAAGCCGGTAAGAACATAGATAGGCCAACCATGATGCGAGTGCTCGAAGATGTATTTCGTTCACTAATTCGCAAAAAATATGGTTCCGATGAAAATTTTAATATCATTGTAAACACACAAAAGGGAGACCTTGAAATGTGGCGTGTTAGAGCTATTGTTCCAGATGGTGAGGTCACTGATGATTTAAAAGAAATTGCAATATCTGAAGCCCTGGTTATTGATGAGGATTATGAAGTTGGTTTGGAATGTTATGAACAGTTAAGTCTTGAAGATTTTGGGCGAAGAGCAATAATGGCTGCAAGACAAACCCTGGTATCGAGAATCATGGAACTCGAAAAGGATGATGTCTTCAAACGTTATTCTGAACGTGAAGGTGAATTGGTAATCGGTGAAGTTAATCAGGTATTAAAGCGTGAATTACTCATCATTGATGATGCGACAAATAATGAATTGATACTCCCTAGGACTGAAATGATCAAAGGTGATCATTTCCGAAAAGGTGATATCGTCAGAGCTGTAATTAAAAAAGTAGAACTAAAAAATAGTCTTCCGGTCATCCATTTGAGCAGAACAGATTCTGCATTCTTACAAAGATTAATGGAACAAGAAGTTCCTGAAATTGAAGATGGCCTTATTGTTATCAAAAAAATTGTTCGGTTACCGGGTGAACGCGCCAAAGTTGCTGTAGAATCTTTTGATGATCGCATAGATCCGGTTGGAGCCTGTGTAGGTATGAAAGGATCCAGAATACACGGTATTGTAAGGGAACTGAGAAATGAAAATATTGATATCGTAAATTATACCAATAATTTAAGCCTGTATGTCCAACGTTCATTGACTCCTGCAAAAATTAACAGCATTGAATTTGATGAAAAAAACAAAAAGGCAAGTGTTTATTTGAAAGCTGATCAGTTATCATTGGCTATTGGTAAAGGTGGTGCTAATATTAAACTCGCATCTAAATTAACAGGTTATGAAATAGACGTATTCCGGGATCAGGAAGAAGGTGAAGTGGATGATGTTGATTTGGATGAATTCAAAGATGAAATCGAGGAGTGGATCATTGACGCACTCAAAAACATTGGATGCGACACGGCTCGCAGCGTTCTTAATTTAAGTACTGAAGAATTGGCCAGAAGAACCGATCTGGAAGAAGAGACGATCAAAGATGTAATGGATATATTGACTAAAGAATTTGAAGAATAGAAGAAAGGGGATATTAAAAGTAAAAAAATAAATTGAAAACCTTCTAATAAGGTAAATCCGAAGAATGACTAAATTATTAATAAAGGTAGCTACAGAATTTAATGTTGGACTAACATCCATTGTTGAACATCTTATTGCTAAAGGTTTCGAAATTGATAATAAACCTACAGCAAAGGTTACAGATGAAATGTATAATGCACTTCTTATCGAATTCCAAAGTTCCATCAACGAAAAAGAACAAGCGAACCAGTTACAGAAAGTGGCTCCACCTGTTGTAAAAGAAAAACCAATTCAAAAAATTGAAGTTAATCTTTTTGATACTCCTGTAGCACCAGCACCCCCACCTATTCCAGCTGTCAAACCATCAACACCTGAACCAGAAGTAATCTTCAAACCAGAGATAGATGAATCAAACAAGCCTAAATTAAAAATTGTAGGTAAAATTGATTTAGACAAAACGGACGCACCTCCTAAAGAAACTAAAATCGAGACCCCGGCACCTATAATTGAAGTTGAAAAACCAATAGAACCGGAAGTTCCTGAAGAACAAGAACTCACTCGAATTGAAGCCCCTACATTAAAGGGTCTTAAAATATTGGGTAAAATTGATACCAATAAATTTAAGGATCCCGTCAAGAAAAAAGAAGAGGCTAAAAAAGTCGCAACACCTGCTACAGATCCTAATATTTCTCAGAGTGAAGCCGAAAAACGCAAACGCAAACGCAAACGTAAAAAAGTTCCTACCTCTGACACCCCAAGTAGTGATAATAAATCGAATCAAAGACTTTCCCCGAATCGAAATGAACCTGAAGTAAAGACGGTTACTCAAAAGGAAGTGGAAGAAAAAATTAGAGCCACTATGGCACGGCTAAGTCCGGGTGGTAAAAATAAGCGGCAAAAAATGCGCCGTGATAAGCGAGATGAAATTCGCGAAAAAGCCGAAATGCTCGAGGCAAGTGTAGATCGGGAAACCATCCAACTTACTGAATTCGTAACCGTATCAGAATTATCAAGCTTGATGGATGTACCCGTTACAGATGTCATCATGACTTGTATGAATATGGGTATCATCGTTTCTATAAATCAACGATTGGATGCGGAAGTCATTGAATTTTTAGCGGAAGAATTCAATAAAAAAATTGAATTTATCAGTGCCGAAGCAACCATTGAAGTGGATGAAGAAATTGAAGAAGATCCTAAGAATTTAATTCCAAGAGCACCAATTGTCACAGTAATGGGTCATGTGGATCATGGAAAAACATCCTTATTGGATTATATTCGCCACACGAATGTAGTATCTGGTGAAGCTGGAGGTATTACCCAGCATATAGGCGCTTATGAAGTAACCGTCGGTCCAGATCATAAAAAAATAACTTTTTTGGATACACCAGGTCATGAAGCATTCACTGCGATGAGAGCCCGTGGAGCAAAAGTTACAGATGTAGCAGTTATTATTATTGCTGCGGATGATCGGATCATGCCACAAACCAAAGAAGCTATTTCGCATGCACAAGCCGCCAATTTACCTATAGTTTTTGCAATAAATAAAGTAGATAAAACAGGAGCTGATCCTGAAAGAATCAAAAATGAACTTTCCCAAATGAATTTTTTAGTGGATTCATGGGGCGGTAAATTTTCCTCTCAAGAAATATCTGCAAAGTCAGGACTTGGAGTTGATTTATTACTAGAAAAAATTATTCTGGAAGCTGAAGTTTTGGATTTAAAAGCTAACCCTTCAAGACCAGCTACAGGAACTGTCATTGAAGCATCCCTGGATAAAGGAAGAGGGTATGTCGCTAAATTATTGGTACAGAATGGAACTTTAAATATTGGAGATGTAGTTTTGGCAGGCGAAAATGCTGGTAAGGTCAAGGCCATGTTTAATGAGCGTGGTCAAAAGATAAAACATGCACCGCCATCCACCCCAGTTATGGTATTAGGTCTAACAGGTGCCCCTACTGCCGGTGAAAAATTTAAAGTAATGGAAGAAGAGTCTGAAGCCAGACAAATCGCAACCAAACGATCACAAATCAGTCGTGAACAAGCAAACCGTGCATCTAAACGTATTTCATTAGATGAAATAGGTCGCCGACTTGCATTAGGTAATTTCAAAGAATTGAGATTAATCGTTAAAGGTGATGTAGATGGTTCTGTTGAAGCCTTATCCGACGCATTAATTAAACTATCAGTC
>Ga0154020_10005142_pt1 | contig 15515 bp, 10 predicted proteins | sample Klosneuvirus_201_FD_109709 | JGI IMG/M metagenome (GOLD analysis project Ga0154020, IMG submission 109709) | Active sludge microbial communities from wastewater, Klosterneuburg, Austria - Klosneuvirus_20160825_MG | ecosystem: Engineered > WWTP > Aerobic digester > Activated sludge | place...
AGGCGGTCCTTCTCGATGCGCTGCGGCGCGTCGTTGGGCGGGTAGCCCTGCATGCAGGCGTAGATGCAGGCGCCGATGGCGTAGATGTCGGTCCAGGGGCCCAGCGTGCCGTCGCGCCGGTACATCTCGGGCGCGGCAAAGCCCGGCGTGTACATCGGGCGGATGAAGTTGCCTTCCTTGCTCAGCACCTCGCGCGCGGCGCCGAAGTCCAGCATCACGGCCTTGTTGTCGTTGGTGACGAAGATGTTGGCCGGCTTGATGTCCAGGTGCAGCATCTTGTGCTGGTGCACGATGCGCAAGCCACGCAGGATCTCGTCGAACAGGCTGCGGATGGTGGATTCGCGAAACACCTTGTCACGCTTGAGGTCGCGCGCGGTGACGATGAAATCCTGCAGGGTGTCGCCCTGCAGGTAGTTCATCACCATGTAGACGGTTTCGTTCTCGCGGAAGAAGTTCAGCACGCTGACCACGCTGGGGTGGCTGATCTGCGCCAGTGAACGGCCCTCTTCGAAGAAACTCTTCAGGCCCAGGCGGTAGAGCGGCTGCTTGTCGGGCTTGACGCGGGGCGTCAGCTCGCCGGGCGAACGTTCGGCCAGCGATGCCGGCAGATATTCCTTGATGGCGACGAGTTGCTGCTTTTCGCCTTCGGCGAGGTAGACCACCCCGAAACCGCCGGCGGCCAGCTTCTTGACGATCGTGTAGCCACCCACCACGGTGCCCGAAGGCAACGGCGCTGGTTTGGGCTTGGACATAATCGGGCTGGACTTTATAGGCGGAAACAGTGGCTGTTTATAGCATGACGGGTTACGCCAACGCGGCGTCTGAAACCCCTGAAACCGCCGCGGCGGTGACGGTGGAAGCGCGTTCGGTGAACGGTCGCTTTCTCGACCTGTCGCTGCGCCTGCCCGACGAGCTGCGCGGCCTGGAGCCGGCGCTGCGCGAACTGCTGACGGCCGGTTGCCGACGCGGCAAGATCGAATTGCGCATCAGCACCAGCCGCGAGGCCGATGGCGCCCTGCCCGCGCCCACCAGCGACCAGCTCAACCGCCTGAGCTACCAGCAGGCCACGGTGCAGGGTTGGCTGCCCGAGGCCAGGCCGTTGTCGGTCAACGAGGTGCTGCACTGGTGCAAGGGCGGCAGCGCGGTGGCCAAGCTCGACGAACCGGCGCTGGAAGCCGCCCGCCGCTGCGTCGAGGGCCTGCGCGAGGCGCGCGCCCGCGAAGGCGCGCGGCTGGCCACCATCCTGCTGGAACGCGTGGCCCGGCTGCGTGAACTGGCGGCGCAGGCCGCACCGCTGGTGCCGCAGGTGGTGCAGCGCCAGCAGGCGCGATTCCTGGAGCGCTGGAACGAGGCCGTGGCCACCGTGCAGGCGGGCAGCACGGTGCCGGCGCAGTCGCTGCACGAACGCGCGATGGCCGAGGCCGCGTCCTACGCCATCCGCATCGACGTGGCCGAGGAACTGGCCCGGCTGGGTTCGCACCTCGACGAGATCGAACGCCTGCTGAAGGCCGGCGGTGAACTGGGCAAGCGGCTGGAATTCCTGATCCAGGAACTGCAGCGCGAAGCCAACACGCTGGGCAGCAAGAGCGCGGCGCTGGAGCTGACCACCGTCTCGGTGGAGATGAAAGTCGCCATCGAGCAGATGCGCGAGCAGGTGCAGAACATCGAGTAGGCCCGCCACCCGCCGGCTGGTGGAAAATCCGCCGATGGAAACCCCCGGCAATCTCTTCTGCGTGGCCGCGCCCAGCGGCACCGGCAAGTCCAGCCTCGTCAAGGCGCTGCTCGAGCTTGACTCCCGGCTGGCCGTCTCGGTCAGCCACACCACGCGCAAGCCGCGCGGCCAGGAAGTGGACGGCCGCGAGTACCACTTCGTCGACGAAGCGACCTTCCGCGCGATGGTCGAGCGCGGCGAGTTCTTCGAACACGCCGAGGTGCACGGCAACGCTTACGGCACCAGCCGCAAGGCCATCGAGGCGCGGCTGGCGCATGGCGACGACGTGGTGCTGGAAATCGACTGGCAGGGCGCGCTGCAGATCAAGCAGCTGTTCCCGCACGCGGTGCTGATCTTCATCCTGCCGCCCAGTTGGGACGAGCTCGCGCAACGCCTGAACCGCCGCGGCGAAGACCCGCCCGAGGTCATCGCCCGCCGCCTGGCCAACGGCCGCCACGAGGTGGCGCAGGCCCGGCACTTCGACTTTGTTATCATCAACAGCTTGTTCGAGACGGCGCTTTTCGACCTGAAGACGGTCGTCCACTCCCAGCGCCTGAAGTACGCCGCGCAGCAGCGCAACCGCTCACAGGTGTTTGCTGCGCTGGGGCTGGTCTGAATTCCACACCGTAGACCGCACCCTCCCACCCGTAACACCCAAGGCACCCATGGCCCGCATCACCGTCGAAGACTGCCTCGTCCAGATCCCGAACCGCTTCCAGCTCGTGCTGGCCGCCACCTACCGGGCGCGCATGCTGAGCCAGGGCCACGCACCCAAGATCGAGACCAAGAACAAGCCCGGCGTGACCGCGCTGCGCGAGATCGCCGCCGGCGAGGTCGGCATCGAGATGTTGCGCAAGGTACCCGTCTGACCGCGCACTGAAATCGTCCTCTGGCACGGGCGCGCTGCAGCAATGCAGCGCGCCCGTTTTCCGTGCGAACGGCGGGTCGGTCTTGACCCAGCTTCCCGCCGCGGAACCGGCTCTGCCAGGCCGCTGGCGGACGGCCTGCGGCGAGGACGCCGCAGGCGCTCGCAGGCGAAGAACAGTCCGCAGGGACTGTTCTTCGTCCGGCTCGCCCCTCCCGGGGGCGGGTGGCGAGCGCAAGCGAACTCGGGGGCTCCGGTTCCGCGCTAAATTCCGGGCATGAGCCTGCGTTCCCTGGCCGCCGAACTGCTGCCTGCCGCCCTGCATGGGCTGCAGCGTGCACCGCTGGTGCAGGCGCAGCCGGCGCCCAGCAGCGAGGTCTCTTCCTTCGCGGCGCTGCTCGACAAGCTCAGCTACCTGTCGAAGGCCGACGTCAAGCTGGTGCGCGAGGCCTACAAGTTCGCCGATGCCGCGCACCTGGGCCAGTTCCGCGCCAGCGGCCAGCCCTACATCACCCACCCCATCGCGGTGGCCGGCCTGTGCGCCGACTGGAAGCTCGACGCGCAGGCCATCATGGCCGCGCTGATGCACGACACCATCGAGGACCAGGGCATCACCAAGGCCGAGCTGATCGAGAAGTTCGGCGCGCCCACCGCCGACCTCGTCGACGGCCTGACCAAGCTCGACAAGCTGTCCTTCACCACGCGCGAGGAAAGCCAGGCCGAGAGCTTCCGCAAGATGCTGCTGGCGATGGCGCGCGACGTGCGCGTCATCCTCATCAAGCTGGCCGACCGCCTGCACAACATGCGCACGATGCAGGCCATGGCGGCCGACAAGCGGCGACGCATCGCGCGCGAGACGCTGGACATCTACGCCCCCATCGCGCACCGCCTGGGCCTGAACCAGACCTACCGCGAGCTGCAGGAACTCTGCTTCGAACTGCTGAACCCGTGGCGCCACGCCGCGCTGTCCAAGGCCGTGCAGCGCGCGCGCGGCCACCGCCGCGACATCGTCGAACGTGTGCAGCAGGAGGTGCAGCGCGCCTTCGGCCAGCAGAAGATCAAGGTGCAGGTGAGCGGGCGCGAGAAGACGATCTCGTCGATCTACCAGAAGATGCGCGAGAAGCACGCCGGCTTCGCGCAGGTGTCCGACATCTTCGGCTTCCGCATCGTCGTGCCCACGCTCACCGACTGCTACATCGCCCTGGGCGTGCTGCACCAGCTGTACAAGCCGGTGCCGGGCCGCTTCAAGGACTACATCGCCATTCCCAAGGCCAACGGCTACCAGAGCCTGCACACCACGCTCGTCAGCCCGCTGGGCACGGCGGTCGAGTTCCAGGTGCGCACCGAGGCCATGCACGCGGTGGCGGAAAAGGGCATCGCCGCGCACTGGATCTACAAGACCAGCGACAAGAAGGGCGCCGCGGCCGACGCGCAGCGGCTGTCGTCGATGTGGCTGCAGAGCCTGCTCGACATCCAGAACGAGACCCGCGACGCGGCCGAGTTCCTGGAACACGTGAAGATCGACCTGCACCCCGATGCGGTCTACGTCTTCACGCCGCGCAGCAAGATCCTGGCGCTGCCGCGCGGCGCCACGCCGGTGGATTTCGCCTACGCCATCCACAGCGACGTCGGCCAGCACACGGTGGCCGCCAAGGTCAACGGCGAACCGGTGGCGCTGCGCACCGAACTGAAGAGCGGCGACGTCGTCGAGATCATCACCGCCCCCGGCGCACGCCCGAACCCGGCCTGGCTGAGCATGGTGCGCACCGGCCGCGCGCGCAGCAAGATCAGGCACCACCTGAAGAACATGGAAAGCGAGGAGTCGCGCGCCCTGGGCGAAAAGCTGCTGGCGCAGTCGCTGCGTGCCGAAGGCCTGCAGCTGCCGTCGGCCGACCCCAGCGAAACCACCGCCGCGGCGCTGTGGCAGCAGCTCACGCGCTGGAGCGGCAACCGCAACCGCGGTGAACTGCTGATCGACCTCGGCCAGGGCCGCAAGATCGCCACCATCGTGGCCAAGCGGCTGGCGCAGATGATGATCGAGAAGGGCATCAAGCCCGACGCGGTGACGCTGACGCTGGGCCGCTACGGCCAGGACGACAGCACGCCGACGCAGGGCGAGGTGCTGGTGGACGGCAGCGAAGGCGCCTCGATCCAGTTCGCCACCTGCTGCCGGCCCATTCCGGGCGACCAGATCGTCGGCTACCTGGGCCGCGGCGAAGGCCTGCTCGTGCACACCGCCGACTGCCCGACGGGCAAGCGCCTGTTCGAGCGCGACAGCGAGCGCTGGATGCGCGTGGACTGGGCCGAACAGCTGACCCGCACCTTCGAGACCCACATCCACGTGCTGGTGAAGAACGGCAAGGGCGTGCTGGCGCAGGTGGCGCTGGCCATCAGCAGCGCCGAGGCCGACATCACGCACCTGGACATGGACGGCGAAGCCACCGACGACAGCACGGAACTGCGCCTGCTGATCAGCGTGCGCGACCGCGTGCACCTCGCCGACGTGCTGCGCACGCTGCGGCGTTCGCCGGTGGTGCTGCGCGTGTCTCGAAGCAGGATCAGCTGAGTGCGCCGGGCCGCGGCGGGTCAGACAGGCGCCGGGTAGCGCACCTCGACCACCTCGATCTTCTCGACCCCGCCCGGCGTCACCAGCGCCACCTCGTCGCCCTCGCGTGCCTTGAGCAGCGCGCGCGCGATGGGTGAGATCCAGCTCACTTCGCCCTGCAGGCTGTCGGCCTCGTCGATGCCCTTGATGGTGACCGTGCGCTCGTCGCCCGAGGCGGTGGCGTAGGTGACGGTGGCGCCGAAGAAGATCTGGTCCTTGCCGTGGTGGGCCGAGGGGTCCGCCACTTCGGCGATGTCCAGCCGCTTGGTCAGGAAACGGATGCGGCGGTCGATCTCGCGCAGCCGCTTCTTGCCGTAGAGGTAGTCGCCGTTTTCGCTGCGGTCGCCGTTCTTCGCGGCCCAGGACACCACCTCGACGATCTTCGGGCGCTCGACGTCCAGCAGCGTCATCAGTTCTTCCCGCAAGCGGCGGTAGCCCTGTGGCGTGAGGTAGTTGCGCGTGCCGGCGGGCAGCGGCGGCAGCCCCGGGGTCTCGTCGTCCTCGTCAAGACCCTCGGGTTCCTTGACGAAGGCCTTGTTCAGGGCACCACCTCGACACGCACGAGCGCGGCGCCGAATTCATCTTCGCAGGCCTGGCCCGGTGAACACAGCGGCTTGCCGGCCATCACCGGGCCGGTGCCGTCGAACTTCGCGGCCAGCGCCGCGGCCTCGGCGCCGGTGGGGAAGACGCGGATCGTGCCGTCCTTCTTCGGCTGCAGCGCGCTGTGGTCGCGCTGGCGCGGCGACACCATCACCAGCAGGTCGGTGGGGCCGGCCGGACCGGTGGTCTCGAAGGGCGTCTCGTTGGCCAGCGGCAGCTTCACGGCCTGCCCCGGCCGGACCTTCAGCGAACCCGAGGTGATGCTGGGGTAGAGCTGCATCAGCGTCTTGTCGGCCCCATGCACGAAGAGGTAGAGGTAGCCCTCGCGCTCGGACTGCACCGTCATCGTGAGGTAGTCGCGGCCGATGCGGTAGCTGGACTTGTTGGTCAGCACGCGCACGCCGAACCCCGGCGTCTGGGCCTGCACGACGCGGTCGAACTCGGCGGCCGGCTCGAAGGTGGTGGGCGCGGCCGCGGGTGCCGGCGCCGCCACCACGGGCGGCGCGCTGGCGGTCGCGGGCGCCGGCGCAGGTGCGGTCGCGGGTGCCACGGCCACCTCGGCGGGCGCCGGACGCGGCTTGGGCGCCAGCGCGAAGTACAGCCCCACCGCCACGGCCACCACGGCCCCGGCACCGACGCCGATCATCGCGCCCTTGCCTTTCGCCGCGGCTGCGGCGGCCGCAGGCGCAGCGGCGGAAGGCGCAGGCGCCGGCGTCTGCGGCGGGCGCCGCGCCGTCGCGGCCGGCGCCGCGGCGGCCGTCGGTGGCGTGCCGCTGCCCATGGCCTGGGTGCGCTCCATGGTCTGGCGCGCCGGCATCTCGGTGCCGGGGGGCAGCGGCTGGGTGCTGTAGTGGTCCTCCAGCCCCGACACCTCGCCCAGGCCCAGGTCCTGGCGCAGTTCGCCGATGCTTTGCGTGCGCTCTTCGGGCCGCACGACCAGCGCGCGGTCGATGGCGGCCAGGAAACGTTCGGTGTAGCGGCCGGCCGCGGCCTGCGACAGCGGCTGGTAGGTGTCGTTGAGCAGGCGCCCCACCGAGGGCGGCGGCGTCTTGCCGACGATGGCGTAATAGACCACCGCGGCCAGCGCATAGACGTCGGTCCACGGGCCCTGCTTCATGCCCGGGATCTCGGCGTACTGCTCCACCGGTGCGTAGCCCGGCTTCAGGATGACGGTCAGCGCCTGCGTCTGCTCGCTGATGACGCGGCGCGCGGCGCCGAAGTCCAGCAGCAGCCAGCGGTTCTTCTCGGGCAGGTACATCACGTTGTCGGGCGCGATGTCGCGGTGGTAGACCTGCTCGGCATGGATGACCAGCAGCGCCTCGGTCAGCGGCCTCAGCACGCTGCGCAGCCAGCCTTCCTCGACGGGCTCGCCCTTGCGGCGCATGTCGCGCAACCGGTCCTTCAGTGTCTCGCCCTTCAGCAGCGGCATCACCATGTAGGCCGTGCCGTTGGCTTCCCAGAACCGGTAGACCTTGACCAGCGACGGGTGGTCGAAGCTGGCCAGCAGCTTGGCTTCGCCGATGAAGCTCTTGCGCCCGGCCTCGAAGGTCTCGCGGTAGCGCTCGCTCTTGACCTGCACCTGCGTGCCGCCGCCGATGCGCTGCGCCAGCGACGAGGGCATGTACTCCTTCAGCGCCACCTCGCGTTCGAGCGAGGTGTCGAAGGCCTTGTAGACGACACCGAAGCCGCCTTCGCCGATCAGCTCGGTGAGCCTGAACTCGGCCAGCATGGTGCCCACCGGCAGGTGGCCCCCGTCGTCGGGCGGCGGGGCCACGATCTGCGTCTTCTCGGGCACGGCCGCAGGGGCGGCGGCGTTGCCCGGCGACCACTCGGTCTTCTGGAAACCCGTCGGCGCCACCGGATCGGGGGGCCGGATGACGGTGCGGTCGTCTTCAGGGGCGTCGGGGGTCATGACCGGTGCGTTGCGTGGGGCGGAAGACTCAGATTGTCGCAGCCGGGCCGAACAGCCGGCCCAGCGCCGTGGTGGCGGGCAAGCCGCGCGACACCAGCAGGCGCGGCGGGCCCTCGTCGGGGCGCGCGTGCCACCAGGCGCGGCCATGCGCGTGCGGGCCGAAGGCGCGCTGGGCTTCGATGCCGATGGCCCGCGCCGGGTCGCGCGCCGCGTCGGCCGGCAGCTCGGCCAGCACGCCGCTGCGGGCCACGTCCGCCTCGGGTGGCGGCACGGACATCGCCGGCAGCGCCATGCGCGCCAGTTCGTCTTCCAGGCGCTCGGCCGTCCAGTCGCCGTGCAGCGCGTCGCGGGCCAGTTCGTCCAGACGCTCCAGCCAGGGCCACAGCGCCGCACCTTCCTGCACCGACGCCGGGCCCGCGCCCAGCGGCAGCACCAGGCTCAGCGGGAAGTAGCGGCCGACGCGGTCGACCGACGGCATCAGCACGCCGCACCAGGCCTGCGTGGCGGCCGCACCCGGCAGCACGCCGGGCATGAGCAGGAAGCGCCAGCTGGGCGAGCCGAGGTAGGCGTCGAGCCAGGTGTCGGGCTGCGTCTGGCGCAGCGACAGCAGGCCGGCGGCCAGCCAGGCGTCCCAGGGCTCGATGAAGGCGGCGTCGAGCCGCCGCGAGACGAAGTCGCCCAGCGACGGCAGCTTGCCATGCCAGCCCGGGGGTGCCGCGCCTGCCGTCACGGCCTGCTCACAAGGCCGCGGGGCAGCGGAACTGCTTGATCTCGCGCAGCTGGAAGGGGTTGAAGACGCTGGCCGAGATGACCTCCAGCCGCGCCCGCTTGCCGTCGAGGTTCATGATCACGCTGAACTTCTCGGGCACACCACCGGGCTCGATCTGGAAACGCTCGAACAGCCGGAACAAGGCCCACGCGCCTTCCGTCATCACCAGCGGGCCGGCATTGCCCAGGCCGGTGCTCATCTTGATGACCGAAGCCAGCCGCGCGCTGGGCCAGCCGATGCTGATCGACGGCCCGGCGGTGGTGAGCTTCTGCACCTGGCCGTCGACGTCGAAGACCAGTTCCTTGAGCGAGGGCTCCAGCTCGGACAGCCGCATCTCGACGCGGATCGCCGGCGTCCTGCCGCCACTGCGGAAGAAGACCTCGCGGATGCGCTGCGCGCGCTGGAACTCAGCCAGCGATGCGGGCGAGACGGGACGTGAACCGTCGGTGAGCGGGCGGTAGGTCCAGGTGGCCGTGGACTGGTCGACCAATGTGGCCAGACGGCGCTGGTAGAAGTCGTCGAACAGCCCACCGACACCGAAGAGCTGGCCGAAGTCCTCGGGCAGCACGTCGGCCTTGCTGCCGCTGGCGAAGGGGTAGCGGCCGGTGATGGCGCGGTTGCAGATGTCGGTGATGGGCTTGAGCTCGGCGGTCAGGCCTTCGCGCTCGGCACCGCGGCTCTGGCCGATGGTGGCATCGGCCACCTGCTCGACGATGCCGCGCACCAGGTCGGGCTGCTGGGCCGCGGCGGCCTTCACCTTCTCGGCGCCACCGCCGGGTGGCGGCGGCGACTTGCTGGCCTTCGCTGCGGCCACGGCGGCCAGCTGGGCGTTGAGCTCGCCGAAGAGTTTCAGCGTCTCGTTGATCGGCGGCGGCTCGCCGGCGAACAGGCGGTGGATGGCGGCGAAGTGGTCGTCCACCATGCGCTCGAGCGGGCCGCCGACGCCGCCGCTGGCGTCGGGCGCCGCGCCGGCCAGGCGCGCGGCGTCTTCCTTGGCCTTGCCGGCCAGCTTGTCCAGGGGGCTGGCCGCGCCGGGGGCCTGCACCAGCCTGGTCTGCTCGGTCACGCCCCGCAGGAAGCCGGCCAGCGGCGAGTCGACCCCGGCCAGCAGGCGCGAGACGGCCTGCGCGCGCTCGGGATCGTTCAGCTTCACCAGCTTCACGTCGTCGAGGTACTTGTCGTAGGCCTTGATGTAGTCCTCGAAATACAGCCGCCGCACCTTGTCGCTCAGCGCCGTACCCACGGTGGCGTCACGCAGGCGCGCCGGGTCGGACGTCAGCCCCAGCACCCAGCTCTCTTCCTGCGCCAGTTGCGGCGTGGCCGTCTGCACGGCCGGCAACACCAGCTTGCGGTAACCGTCGCGCGTGTACAGGCCCGAGATGCCCTTGGTCAGCGGCTCGGCGCTGGCACGCACGAAGGCCTGGGCCGCGTTCGGCCCGGCCGCGCCGGCGGCGGTGAAGTCGGGAAGACTGCCCGGCCGGTACTGGCGCTTGATGCGGCTGTAGACGCGGTATTCCAGCGGATAGGCCGCCAGCATCTCGCGCACGCTGGCCACGAGGTTGTCGTCGCGCACCAGCGCGGCCTTGGGCGCGCCCAGCGCCAGCGCGGCGGCGAGGTGGGCATCGAGCTGCGCACGCTGCTCGGGCGCCATGCGCGGGTAGTTCACATCCCAGTCGACGCCCACCCAGGCCTGCAGCGCAGTGGCGTCGAAACGCTCGGGCTGGTGCAGCATCACGTAGGCCTTGAGCGCCTCGTAGGCGTTCTCCAGGTTGTCCTTGTTGGCCGCGCGCAGGCGCTCCTCGAGGCGGCGCGCCACGCGCGGCATCAGGGCCTTTTCCAGCAGACGGTGGTAGGCGATCTGCGCCCCGGCGTCGAGCTTGTCGCCCTGGTACAGGCCCAGGCCGTGCAGCAGCGGCGGTGCGTCGATGGCGAAGCCGTCGAGCTTCGCCGCGTCGCGCACGGCAGCCAGCGGCTGCGGCAGCAGCGCGACGTCGGCGCTGGTGGCCGGCGGCAGGGCCGCCACGCCCTGGCGCAGGGCCGGCAGGCGTTCGGCCACCTGCGCGGCGTGGTCGAGGTTGCGTGCGCGGCTCACCGCCCAGCCCACCACCACGAGCACCGTGCACAGCGCCATCGCCCCCATCGCCGACAGCCGCAGCAGGCGCCGCCGCCGCTCGGCCACCGGGTCGTGCGTGCCCAGGCCGCGTTCGGCGAAGACCAGGTCCTTCAGCAGCCGGTGCAGGAAGAAGCTCTTGCCGCGCCCCGGTGCGATGGCCGCGTTGCGCCCGCCCATGCCGAAGGACGCCGCCAGCGCACCCATCACGCGGTCGATGGGCGAGCCTTCCTGCGTGCCGCTTGTGAAGTAGACGCCGCGCACCCGCGGTGCGGCCTCGACGCTGCCACCACCCGAAAACACCTGGCGCAGGAAGTCGCCCAGCACCGGTTGCAGCGCCGCGAACTCCTGCGGGAAGGCGAAGACGGCACTGCGGCGCAGCACGTCGCGTTCACCTTCCAGCCGGTCGACGAGCTGGGCCACCAGGCGCTGCTGCAGCTGGTCGTACAGAACGGTGAATTGCGCCATCGGGTCTTCGCCCGCCGGCGCGTCGGCAGCGAAGGTGAAGCCCCAGACCTGGTCGCGCTCGTCCTTGGACTGGCCCTCGAACGTTTCGTTGAAGCCGCCGATGAGGTCGGCCTTGGTGACGAGCACGTAGACCGGCGCACGCACGCCGAGTTTGGTCTGCAGTTCGTGCAGCCGCGCGCGCAGCTTGGCGGCGTGCTCGGCGCGTTCGGTGCTGCCCTGCTGCAGCAGGTCCTGCACGTTGACGGTGAGCAGCACGCCGTTGATGGGCTGGCGCGGGCGTGTCTTCTTCAGCAGCGCGAGGAAGTTGTCCCAGGCGCTGGCGTCGACGTCCTTGTCGCTTTCCTGCGTGGCGTAGCGGCCGGCGGTGTCGATGAGCACGGCGTCCTGCGTGAACCACCATTCGCAGTTGCGCGTGCCGCCCACGCCCTGCACCGAACCCTTGCCGCCCTGCGCATCACCGAGCAGGAACTGCAGCCCGGCGTTCATCAGCGCCGTGGTCTTGCCCGAGCCCGGCGCGCCGACGAAGACGTACCAGGGCAGTTCGTAGAGGTACTGGCCGCCGCCGAAGAGCTTGCCGCCCTTGGCCGCCTTCAGCCGCTGCACGGCTTCGTTGAAGCGTGTGGCCAGCACCTGGGCTTCCTTGGTCGCAGCCGAGGGGCCGGCGCCCAGGCCCTGCAGCAGCGCGGCATTGGTGCGGCGGCGCTGGTGGGCCTTCCAGACCTGCAGGCCGATCCACAGCGCCCACAGCGTGAGCACGACGGCCAGGCGCACCCACACCGACCCGAAGGGACGCGACTCGCCGAGGACCAGCAGCGGCCCGGCCCACCACACCAGCGCGCTCAGCGCCAGCAGCCCGAGCGTGCCCAGGACGAGCGGGCTGAGCAGGACTTGCAGGAACTTCTTCATGTCAGGGCGCCGTGGCAAAGAGCGTCACTTCGACGCGGCGGTTCTTCGCGCGGCCCGCGGCGCTGGCGTTGTCGGCCAGAGGCTCGGTGTCGGCGCGGCCTTCGGCGCTGATGCGTTCGGGCTTGACGAAGCTGCCCAGCAGCGCCTTGGCGCTGGCCGCGCGGTCCTTGGACAGGTGCCAGTTCGACGGGAAGCGCAGCGAGCGGATGGGCTGGTTGTCGGTATGGCCTGCAACCAGCACCGCCCCCGGCACCTGGTTCAGCGCGGCGCCGATGCGCTCGAACAGCGGGCGCGCCTTGGCGGCCACGTCGGCGCTGCCGGGGTCGAAGACACCGTCGCCGCGCAGCGTGACGACCGAGCGGTCGGCCAGGTCCTGCACCTGCACGGCGCCGGCGTCGATGTCGCCCTTCAGCAGTTGCGCCAGTCGCGGTGGCGGCGGCGCGGCGGGCGTGGGCGGCGGCGCTGCCGCGGGCACCGTCTGCGGCGCGATGGTCTGCAGCGCGGTGAAGGTGGCGTCGGTCTGCGCGTTGAGCGTCAGCCGCAGCACGAGGAAGAGCGCCAGCAGTGCACCGGCCAGCACCGCGGCCACGGCCCACAGCGGCACGCCGTCGCTCAGGCGCGCCGGCGCCGCGGCCACGCCCTGCCATTGCGGCGACAGCGTGCGCTCGGCCGGCCCGGCCAGTTCACGCAGCTTGGCCGCCAGGCGCTCGCGCACGCTGTCGAGCTGCGCCTTGCCGTCGTTCATCACCTTGTAGCGGCCCTCGAAACCCAGCGACAGCGCCGCGTAGACCAGCTCCAGCAGGTTGCGGTGCTGCGTCGGGTTCTCGACCAGCCGCGTCAGCAGCTGGAAGACCTTCTCGCCACCCCAGGCCTCGTTGTGGAAGTGCACCAGCAGGCTCTGTGACGACCAGGCGCCCGAACCGCCCCAGGGTGTGCTGGACGCCGACTCGTCGAGCAGCGTGCACAGAATGTAGCGCGCCGCCACCACCTGTTCGTTGGGCAGGCCGCGTGCGCGTGCCACCGACTCGAAGCGCTTGACCGATTCGACCAGTTGCTCGCGCAACGCCGCCGGGTTGGGGTGGCGCAGCGTGGCGCGCAGCCGCGGCGCGGCACTCAGCAGCGGTGCCGCGGCCTGCACCAGCGGGTTCAGGCTGGCGTGGGCGGGCAGCTCGGGCAGCGGCACCGCCGCGGCAGCGCGCGCCGGCGCGGCCGCCGCGGGCGCCGCCGCCGGCGCCGCACCGGGACGCGCGCCGCGTCCGGCACTCGGCTTGATGACCGTGCGGTCGGACTCGAAGGCGGCGAAGGGGTCGTGCGGCGGGTCGGGGTCGCTCATACGTCTGCCCTCGTGGATGACCGCTGCGCGCCCCGGCGGTCAGCCGCGGATGGCCCAGAACTCGATGGCCAGGCCCGGGAAGTCGCCGGCGATATGCATCGCCAGGCCGCCCGAGGTCTCGAGCTGCTTCCACAGTTCGTTGCCGCGGGTCTCGAGTTCGAAGTAGGTGTAGCCGGCGTGGTAGGGAATCTGCCGCGGCGCCACCGGCAGCGCACGCAGCGTGACGCCGGGCAGCTGCAGGTTGACGAGGTCGCGGATGCGCTCGGCCGGCCCGATCTTGACCTGCGTCGGGAAGCGCATGCGCAGCGCCTCGCCCGGCATCTGCGCGTTGACGGCCAGCACGAAGACCGCCGTGCGCAGCAGTTCGGCGTCGGCGATGACGGCGACACGGATGCCGTGCTTGCGTTCCTGCAGGTCGATGGGGATCGCCGTCTGCTCGAGCACCTGCGACAGCGACTGCCGCAGGTCGGCCATCACGGCGCGAAAGCAGGTGGCCAGGTCGTCGTGGCGGTACTCGGGGTAGGCCACCGGGCGCCGTGCCTCGCGAAAGGTGGACAGCTCGCCGGCCAGGCCCAGGCACAGGTCATACAGCCGTTCGGGGTGCAGCACGGGCAGGCGCTGCAGGTGCGCGAACAGCGGCTGGAAGCGGTTGATGACCTGCAGCAGCAGGAAATCGACGATCTCGCCGGTGCCGGCGCGGCCGGGCTGCGCCAGCCGCGCGCCGAGCGCCTCGCCACGCTGGTGCAGCATGCCGTGCACCTCGCGCACGTAGCCGTCGAGCACGGGCTGCGCCGGCGCGTGCAGCATGGGCGGCACGTAGGCGGTGTCGAGCACGACGCGGCCGTCGGCGCGGCGCTCGATGACGCGCACCACGCCCAGCGTGACGTAACCCTCGTGCGTGTCGCGCTCGAGCATCAGGCGCAGGTTCAGGCGCCCGACCTGCACCGGCGCTTCGCGCAGGCTGTTGGCGTGGATGTCGGCCACGCCGATGTCGGCCACGTGCCAGCGCGGCGGCATCGAGCCTTCGGTGGCCTCGACGTCGCTTTCGGTGACGCCCGGGCGCGACTGCGGCACGGCCAGCACGACGAGTTGGTCGCGTGCGTCGGCGGGCACGTCGAAGGCCGGCGGCGCCGGGTCGTCGCCCGGCACGGCAAAGGCCAGGCCGTCGGGCAGCACGCCGCGAGACGCGCTGACCATGATGCGGCCCTGCAGCAGCGCCGCGTCGTCGATCTGCAGGGCCACGAAACCCCAAGGCCAGGCCGTCACGGCGGCGATGCGGCCATCGAGCTGGCGTCCGGCAAAACGGTCCTGCTGCTGGAAGTGCTGGGGCTGGAGGAACATGCCCTCCGTCCACATCACCTTGTTGTGCCAAGTCATCGGGAGCTGTGCTTCATGCGTCTTGTTTCGGCGTCGCCAGCGGCGAGCGCGCGTTCGGCCCTCGAACCACCCCGTGTTGAGCAGGCTCGCGCCCAACGATACACGGCCGGCTGCGGGCCGTCATCCCGGCGCGGGCAGCGACGGCACGCGGCCCGCCCGCCGCTGGCGCCGCCGGTGGCCGCGGCAGCCGAGGGGCCCGCGTCGACCCGAGGGGCACGACGCGCATCATTTTGAGCGGTCAGTCCGTGCCGTCAGCCCGTGTCGTCAGCCCGTGCCGCCGGGCCAGCCCCGGACCGCCCCCACTTCCAGGAGCCTCGTGATGACCTACCCCTTCCTTCCGGCCCGCTGCGTGCTGGTCATGGCCCTGGCGGCAGCGCTGCCCGCCTGGGCCGACGAGGCGGTCGACATGGGCCAGACCGTGCCCGACGCCAAGGCCATCGAAGAGGGCCTGTTCCCCGACGATGCCTGCGAACAGCTCAAGGCCGCCGGCTTCAAGTGCATGGGCTTCAAGCCCGCGGTGCGCTACTCGCTGCCGGCATCGTCGTTCAAGCTGAGCTCGGCCGAACTACCCGACATGCTGAAGAAGCAGCTCGAGGTCTTCGCGGAAGTGTTGAAGTCCAAACGCGGCGCCAGCAAGGCGGTGCGTGTCGAGGGCCACGCCGACGCCTCGGGCGCGGCGGCCTTCAACCTGCAGCTGTCGCAGAAGCGCGCCGAGGCCGTGCGCGACTACCTCGTGCAGCCGGGCGCCGACCCGACGCTGATCCTGCCCGTGGGCGTGGGCACCGCGGCGCCGAAGAACACCAAGGACCCCTTCGCCGCCGAGAACCGCCGCGTCGAGATCGGCCGCGCCACGCCGCCG
>Ga0154020_10005143_pt1 | contig 15514 bp, 6 predicted proteins | sample Klosneuvirus_201_FD_109709 | JGI IMG/M metagenome (GOLD analysis project Ga0154020, IMG submission 109709) | Active sludge microbial communities from wastewater, Klosterneuburg, Austria - Klosneuvirus_20160825_MG | ecosystem: Engineered > WWTP > Aerobic digester > Activated sludge | place...
ATCAATGGCCAATTGCATGGCAGTGGTTGCCATCATTCCGGCAGCTGCAATCGCCACACCGTACAAGCCTGCAAAATAATAGGAGGCCATAATGCCTGCCGCTAATGTTAAAATAGGGATGACAGTTGATTTCATACCAACTGACAAGCCACCAATAATGTTTGTGGCGTGTCCGGTTGAAGACTGTTGAATGATTGAAAGTACCGGCTTTTTACCCATGGCGGTATAATACTCAGTGACAATGCTCATGATGGCTCCAACAATGGTTCCAACCACGATCGCAAAAAACACATTCAGTTTAGAAAATTCGTAGCCACGCAAATTGAGGCTATCGGGCAGCATCCAGTTCACAACAAAATAAGATGCGATTACAGTGAGGATCATGGACGACCAGTTGCCCATGTTCAAGGCATTCTGCACGTTTGATTTTTCATCTTTAATGGTAACAAACCAGGTTCCAACGATAGAGAACAAAATACCCAAACCGCAAATCACCATGGGCAATAAGATTGGCGACATGCCGCCAAAATTATCAGCAACAGAGATCTCTTGTCCAAGGACCATGGTAGCAAGAATGGTGGCAACATAAGAACCAAAAAGATCGGCGCCCATACCAGCCACATCACCCACGTTATCGCCAACGTTGTCGGCAATGGTGGCAGGATTACGCACGTCATCTTCAGGAATTCCGGCTTCTACCTTACCTACTAAGTCGGCTCCAACGTCGGCCGCTTTAGTATAAATACCTCCACCCACGCGGGCAAATAAGGCGATGGATTCAGCACCCAAAGAAAAGCCGGTCAACACCTCAATGGATGTCTTTACGGTATTTTCTCCCAAATCAGCAAATACAGCCAAAAAGGCAATAAACAATCCACCTAATCCTAAAACAGCTAATCCCGCAACACCAAGACCCATTACCGTTCCACCGGTAAAGGACACTTTCAGCGCTTGTTTTAAACTGGTTCGGGCCGCTTGAGTAGTACGTACATTGGCTTTTGTTGCCACTTTCATGCCGATGTATCCAGCAGTAGCAGAAAACACGGCACCAATAATAAAAGCAATTGAAATGATCCAGCTCGAGTGAATCTCCACGCCATTCACCTCATGTATGGTTCCCGAGTACGCCAGTAGCGCTGCTGCAAAAACCACAAACACACTTAATACTTTCCATTCTGCCTTTAAAAAGGCCATGGCTCCGGCCGCAATATACCCGGCCAGCTCTTGCATTTTGGAATCACCTGGATCTTGTTTGCTAACCCAGGCCGATTTTATAGCCATCACAATCAGGCCAACAATTCCCAAAACGGGAATCAAATAAACAATATTCTCACTCATATAGATTTGATTTATAGGGGGGCAAAGATAATTAATAAATTCTAAAAACGAAATAGTTTAATTTGCTGATTGTCAGTTGTTTGATTGAGCATTCTGCGTTTTGGGCAGCTCGGCTTTTTGTGGCTCCAAATTTTGACAAAGTTCAAGCCGGTTTAGGTCTTACGATCTGCCTTACATCCCATTCAGAGGGATTTATTACATCAAAAGTGTAAATTCACCCTGTGCAAAACCTAAACTTTGATTTAATTGTTATTGGTGCCGGCCCTTCGGGGTATGCAGGAGCCATGAGAGCCATTGATTTTGGCAAAAAGGTGCTTTTAATTGAAAAAAACCGCATTGGTGGCGCCGGAATTTACGATGGGGTTCTGACTTCGAAAAGCCTTTGGGAGCAAGCTCTGAAAGTGGCTTCGATACGCGAGCTCATACCCGACTACACACCCGATTTTGATACCATAGCCAAAACCATACAGGAAGCCGTTTTTGAACGCAAAACTCAAATGACCGTGCATTTGCAAATGCTGCAAAAGGAAAAAAAGGACCTCCTCTTTTATGAAAAAGGCTTTGCCCAAGTCCTTGGCAAACATGAAGTGGAGCTCACAAAGGAAGACGGGGAAAAAAAGATCTTTACCGCGCAAAATATTCTTATTGCAACCGGCAGCCGGCCAAGGGTGCCCGAAGCCATTCAAGTTGACGAACAGACTATTGTAACCAGCGACGGCATTAAAAACTTCAAGTCCTTTCCAAAAAGTATGGTGGTTTTAGGAGCTGGTGTTATCGGTTGTGAGTTCGCTACCATTTTCTCCACCTTCGGAAAAACAAAAGTTTACCTCATTGATAAAGCCGAACGCATTTTGCCGTTTGAAGACGAAGATGTTGCTGAACTCGTGCAACACAACCTCGAGAACAACGGTGCCGTTGTACACCACGGCTCTTCGTTGGTGCGCATGGAGATCATCAACGGTGAAGTGGAGTACGAATTGAAATACCGCGATGGCAGAACGGAAGTGCTGAGAGTAGAAAAAGCACTGATCTCCATTGGAAGAGCCGCAAATATTCAACACCTGGGCCTAGAGGCAGCGGGCGTAAAACTTAATGACCGAGGCGGCATTTGGGACGAAGACACGCAAACCAACATCAGCTCTATCTATGCTGCCGGAGACGTCACCACTGAAATGGCATTGGTAAATGTTGGTGAGCGTGAAGCCCGACACGCTGTGGTGCGTATGTTTGGCCCGATTGTAAAACCACTTTCCTATAAGAACATAAGCACCATCATGTTTCTCAACCCCGAGGTAGCCACTGTTGGCATGGGTGAACAGGAATGCAGAGAAAAAGGCATTGCGCACAAAGTAGTAAAACTCGATTTCAGCACTAATGCCCGAGCCATTGCCATGCGCAAAACCAAAGGGTTTTTTAAGATCATTGTTACCAACGACAATGGCATGAGAATTTTAGGTATGCGGGCCATTGGTGAGCACGCCAGCAGCACCATTCAGGCCGTGGCTTATCTCATCCACACCAATCAGGGCATTCGTGAACTGGCCGACATGATGCACCCCCACCCCAGCATCATTGAAGGCGTGCAGGAGTGCCTGCGTATGCTGTTAAACAAGTCCATCTATAAACCCTATGTGTTTAAGGATAAACTCAAATGTTATATTTATGAAAATGGGGTTCAATACCCTGTAAATTCCCTGAACGACTAACCCTTTCAGTTTTCGTTTACAAGTGATTCATTTAAATTTGCAAGGCCTATGAAATACCGCACCCCCCTCTTTTTCTCAATCAGTTTTTCGCTTGCCTTGTTGGTTTTGGTTTCGTTTCAATTGTATTGGATCAACAACGACTTCAAAATAAAAGAAGACCTGTTCAGAAACAAGGTGGATGTGGCCCTAAGCACCACCGCCAGCAAGCTTGAAAAGATTGACCCACGTGGAAATTATGTCAGAAAAACAACCCGTACTCAGGGAATTGCCTATGGCACCCAGGGTTTAGATAAGGATAACCGCATTGGCATTAGTGTAAAGCAGGAATTTAGCGTTGACAGCAACGGCAAACAGATCAGCCGATTCACTCAGAAAGACCTGACAAATGACTCCCTGCTGAGTTTAAATCCATCTACCCTGAATTTTCTTTACCATTTTAATAAAAAACAAGGTTTGCTCCCGGCGGTAAACAATGATATGCCAACGACAATAAACGGCAATAGTTTTTTTGACCAAACCATTTCTGAAAACTACTACAACAACATCAATCACAAGGTGGACACCTTGTTGTTAGATTCTCTTCTTCGCCTGGAACTTTCAAAACAAAAGATCCAATACTCGTATTTATTTTATGTATCAAGTCTGCAGCCTGGAAGCCGTTATTTCAGCGACATTAAAACCGCCGATCAGATTGCCGACTCATTGAACATTGATTATCACAAAATCAACCTGGCTCCCGGCAACAGCTTTGTTGAGCCGGAATTTCTTTTTTTGTTCTTTCCAAATCAAGACCGGGACATTTTTAAGGAAATGTGGCCATTGCTCATTACCTCTATTGTTGTGGTATTGATTATGGTATTTTCCTTTTATTACATTGTTGCAAACAACCTTAAGCAGAAAAAACTCTCAGAGATCAAAAATGATTTTATCAGTAACATGACCCATGAATTTAAAACCCCCATCAGCACCATTTCCCTTGCCAGTGAAATGCTAGGGGACTCCAGCATTTCACAAACTCCCGACAAACAACAGCGCTACCTGAAAATGATTCGTGATGAAAACAAACGTTTGAGTGTATTGGTAGAAAGCATTTTGCAAACCTCAATTTTGGATAAAGGAGAGTTTAAACTCAAATTAAGTGATGTGGATGTTCATGAGATCATTAACGCCGCCATCAATAACACTCAGCTGCTGATTGATCAGAGAAACGGGCATGTGAACACCATTCTCAAGGCTCAAAAGCACATTTTAAAAGCTGATCGTGTGCACCTTACCAATATTGTTTTTAATTTGATTGATAATGCCATCAAGTACAGCAAAGAAATCCCGGAGATTACCGTTACGACCTACAACACGGCCGAAGGCATTATGATTCAGGTAAAAGACAATGGGATTGGCATTTCACGTGAAAATCAAAGGAAAATATTTGACAAGTTCTACCGTGTTCCTACCGGCAACCTTCACAACGTAAAAGGCTTTGGTTTGGGCTTATCCTATGTATTGGCTGTGGTACTGAAACACAAGGGCACCATATCTGTAAACTCAGAACCTGGCAAAGGCAGCACTTTTAATGTGCACTTTCCGATTGACAATTAATGTTAATTTTGTTAAAATGCGTCCTATTGTTTTTATCTTTAGTAGACAATTTAACAATTCAATATGGAGACTGTTAAAAGTAAAGTGCTTTTAGTCGAAGATGATCCCAGTTTGGGCCCTCTTTTACAGGAATACCTCGAGGCAAAAGGTTTCGAAACCAAATTAGCTTCCGATGGAAAATCGGGTTCGGATGTTTTTTTTAAAGAAACGTTTGACCTTGTTCTTCTGGACGTGATGATGCCCATAAAGGATGGGTATACCCTGGCGAAGGAGATTCGTTTGGTTGACAAAAACATCCCCATCATCTTTCTTACTGCAAAAAGCATGAAGGAAGACACCATTGAGGGTTTTAATGCCGGTGCAGATGATTACATTACCAAACCCTTCAGTATGGAGGAGTTGATGGCTCGTGTAACGGCTGTGTTGAGGCGCACCAATAAGGTGCGTTCTACTGAAAGTGAAGAAGTGAATTTTAAAATTGGTAATTACCAGTTCAATTCGGAAAAACAAATACTTCAGCATGAGGCCACCGAACAAAAATTAACTACCAAGGAAAGTCAGTTGTTGCGCTTGCTGTGTATTCACCGCAACGACGTGCTCGACAGAACCTTTGCCTTAAAATCCATTTGGCACGACGACAATTATTTTAATGGCAGGAGCATGGATGTGTACATTGCTAAACTTCGCAAATACCTTAAGGACGATCCCAAAATTGAGATCATCAATATTCATGGTAAGGGTTTTAAGTTATTGGTGAACTAAAAAAACCGGCCTTACCGTTTACCTTAAGTCACATTTTCATTTAAAAAGAAACGGCTGCTTGTAATAAGCAGCCGTTTCTTTTTAGGGTAGGGTCTCAGGTTATCTGAGCAGGGACACGTGCCCCATTTTATTGTAAACATTTCCGTCGGTGTCTTTGTATTTGATGCGGTAGATGTATACTTCTTCCTTCAGTTCTTCTGTGCCTTTGTTTTGCACGGTTCCATCCCAGCCTTTGCTTACATCTTTGGTATAGAATAAGCTGTGGCCCCAACGATCAAACACCTCAAGTTCGTAAGTTTTTGGGTCTAATCCATAAGGTGAAAACACCGGTATAAACACATCATTCAGCCCATCGTAATTTGGCGTGAAGGAACTTGGGATGTAGATGTTGAAGTCGTTTTTCACTTCAACTGTTTTTGTAATCTCATCCTTACAATCATTCACACTGTTTACTTGCAGGGTAATTTGGTAACGGCCCACTTTTTCAAACTTCACCACAGGGTGTACCACGTTAGGTATTTGATACAAGTTACTTATGTTCCAATTGTACTTGTTGTTTGTAATGTTGCTGGTTTGATTGATCAATTGTATTTCAGGATTAGAAATCAACACTTCTGAAGGCGCTGAGAAATCCGCTTTTGGAACATCGTACACAACAATAGGGTTTTGTATCTGTCCGTAGCCTTTACAACCAATCTCGTCAGAATAACTGTAAGTAATGGTATAGGTTCCGGGCTGATTGTATACATACGTTGTATTTAAAGCCTCTTTAGGCTCTGAACCATCACCAAGGTTCCAATAACCTGTTCCGGTGTTGGCAGAGGTAAGAGTCAGAAGTACCTCAACCGGAGCACAGCCCTTAAAGGTATTGGATGTCACTTGTACGTTCGGAAGTTCGTTCACACGCACACGAACCGTAGAGGTGTCCTTGCATAAACCCAGCGGGGTAGATTGAGTCGAATACGTAATTAGGTTGTTTGAACCAATATTGGCCATGCTCGGATGGAACATGCTGCCCATCATGCCGTTTCCGCTCCATAATCCTCCCGGGTTATTTACATAACTGTTCAGGTTGATGGCTTCGGCATTACGACACATTGGGTTCACGTACATTGCAAAATCAGCTGATACAAAGGCTTCCACGTTTATGGTCATTTGTGCATATGCCACACATGGTCCTGAAGTAACGCTGTAATTAATCACGTTGTTCCCAACAACAGCCGAACCGGGATGGAAGAGTCCCTGAGGAGAAACCGCCATGTTGTTGATGCCACCAAAAATACCACCGGCCGGAGTTACTTCTATTTGCTTGGGTTCAACTGCATTACAGAATGGGCCCATATTCGTAACCACCGGAGGAGCGAGTGAATACACCGCCACAGCAACCGTAGACTGGTCAGGACAAATACCGCTTGGTGAAGAGGCCGTGTTGTAGGTTAATACAAACACACCCGAACCAACAGCAGCAGGACTGAAGTTGCCTCCACTCACACCAGGACCGCTCCATACACCAAGATTACTTTGAGTAACCGGCTGGAGGTTGAAAGGAGAATTGGTATTACACTGATCAGGCACATTGCTGGCCAAAGCAGCCGTCACAAAGGCCTCAATACTAATGGCCATGGTTGGTGCATTGTTACAGGTATTGGTACCAATAGCGTACTGAACCAGGTTATTGCCCACAGGGCACAAAGATGGCGTGAATACACCATTGCTGTTTAAGAATGGTGATGAGGTCCAGGTGCCCGTGTTTGGTGCAACCGTTAACTGAACTGCACTGCCGTTGTTGCAATAAGGTCCAACCTGAGTAATGGTAGGCGTAGCCGGGTTCAAATGCTGAACACTGATGGTTTGTGAATCAGGACACAGGCCAGCATTGGGAACAGACTGCGTTGAGTAAGTAAGCACATAAGATCCGGTCTGTCCAATCTGTGAAGGAATCAACAATTTCATGGATTGATCTACTCCATTACCAATCCAGTAGCCTGTTGTGTTTTGTACAATACTCATCAGGTTGAAAGGATTGTTGTCCTTGCCACAGGTGTATGGAACCGGATTAATGATCTGCGCTGAAATGAACCTGCTTACACTGAGCAAGGTTGAATTACTATTAATACAAGGTCCGTCAGCTACAGTGTAAGTAACAGGATAAATGCCCTGATTAGCGTAAGCGGTTGGTGTAACCACCCCTGCATTGGTAACGCCGTTACCTGTCCAGCCACCGCCTGCAGGATTTACAAGAAGGTTGAAAGGAGCCGCATTGTTACAGAATTCGCCGGGAGGTGTAATATAAGGCGTTATCGTTTTTGTAACCGAAACCATTAAATTAGTAATGGAAGGACAAACCGTAGGGTTAGGGTTGGATGTTGTTACATACTGTGTCTGATACAATCCGGTAATTAAGTTTGCCGGATAAAACACGTTGTTTGAAATAGCACCAGGTGATGCACAGGTCCAGGTGCCATTAGCGGCACTTTGAACAATGTTCATCAGGTTAAACGGTGAATTGGTAACACACAAGTTCGGTACCGATGCCGTTAAAGCAGAGGTATTGAACTGCGACACCTGATATTGCGCTGTGGTGGTAGCCACACAGGTGTAGATAGAATATGCGTAACTCATGGTATGTGTACCGTAAGAGGGAACAAAGCTTGGGGAAAGTATACCACTTACCGAGTTTAATACTGTAGAGTTAACCGCAGCAAACGTTCCGCCCGCAGGGGTAGCAACTACCGTGTAAGGTGTGCTGTTGTTACACATGGGTGGTATGGCCCCGATTACCGGAGGTGCCGGATTAATAGCCGTTGCACTTAGGGTTTTCGTTAAAGGACAGTTAACAATCGAAGGCGTGACGACGACCGTATAAATCACATTGCTGACCGTGCCCGGAGCCACGTTGGGTGATATGATGGTGGATTGCTGGGTATTGCCCGCCAGCCAGGTGGATGGCGTCCAGGAATAGGTAAATTGCCCAAGCGTAGGTTGTTGAAGAAGACTGCCGCCTAGTACAAAATTAACGCCCGCAGCAGCAGATACACCGGGACAGAAACTGGTTGTCAGCGGGGCAAGGTTATAGTTAAACACATAAGGGACGACGTTGAACGAGGTGCCATATTTACAGGAACCGTCGAAGGCATTTACACTGTATGTGCCGGCTGTTAAGCCATTCACAGGAAATGCCGTAGCAGGGCCTGTTGCCAGAGAGGCACTATAGGCAGGCGTGGTTTGTCCTACAGAATAAACCGAATACGTGTTTTGACCCGGGGGCGAGCCCAAGGCAGGTGTTAAACTCACCACCGCGGAACCATTGTTGCCGCCAGGACAAATCAATGCAATCTGTCCTACAGACATGATGCCAGGAGCAGATAAACCTAATGTAAACCGAATGGAATCCTGACAGCCAAAGACGGATGTATACGTGAGGGAGTACACCGCCCCATTGCTTGGTGCCGTAACCGTATAACATGGTTGCACACCCGCTGGAGGTGCTATCGCAACCCCGTTGGCTCCATACCATTTAAACCCTGAGCCGGCATTGGCACACAAATACGCCTCGTTATTACAATACGGTTTATAAACGTTGATTACCGTGGATGGCGCCGTGCCAATAGAGAACGTGGTTACCGCGGAACCACAACCGGCCGCACCCATACCAGTAAGCACAATGCTGTAATTGCCGGGGGCAAGCCCGGTGACTGTTGAAGCAGTACCCACCGTGACGGAATTGGAGTTCAGCCAGACATAATTGTATCCGGTACCACTGCCGTTGCCCTGAACCGTGGCAGAGCCACTGGAACCACCCGGACAACTCGGTTTGGTCCCTAGTCCCGCAAATCCAACCTGAGTAAAGTTTATCGTGTTTGGAATAACGTATTGGCAACCCGACTGCGATGTCGCTAAAAGCGTGTACGTTGAGCCAGGCATTGGGTTGTTTACAGTATATGTAGCGCCTGTTCCCAGGGGAGCTGGAATCGGAAAATTGCCCGGAGCAATCCACTGATAAGCAACATAACCGGCAGGAGCCGCAATAACCGCCTGGTTTGAACCGGCACAGAAACTTACAGCACCTGGAACAAAGCCACCAACACCGCCAAGACCCTGACCGATCAATTGACCACCACAAAGGGCGTCGAACCACAAACTACCATGGTGGCCTGAATAAATGCAATCAGCATTAGATACTACCAATCTAATACACTGCCCTATGTAAGGGGTAAGATCAATGTATTTTACCTGCCAGTTGGTCCAGGATACAGAACCGGTAAGGGAGTACCCGGCCGTTCCAATACACTGGCCTGAACCCGGAGTAAGTGTAAGGTTGGCGCAAGGCAGGGAAATTAGAGAACCTGTACAGTTATAAAGGTCAACCCGAAGTGCAGGCTGGCCACAACATTCGTGAACACCGTCCCAGGAACCTGCAAAAGCAAATTGAAACAAGGTGTTGGCGTTGGTAACAGGGAACTGTGTACTGATTCTACTCATCATACCATTCGGTGAGGTGTTTTGCAGCCTGGCAACATTATTTCCTCCCAAAGGTGAGTTGGGAAGGTTTCCTATAAAAGGAACACCCAATACCGGTGTGGCTATAATCGAAAATTCAGGACTTCCTGGATTCCAAGCAGCAGTTAAGCCATTGTTACATCCTAAACCCCCGAAACCATTGCTATTCATACCACTCTGAATGGTCCAGCCGGTTACAGCATTGGATGTGGTGTAAACCCCAGGACTTGTTGATTCAAAATCCTCGTTTACACAAGGTAAAACATTGATAACATTACCACCTCCAATTGGGCGGTTATTGCCTCCTTCACCGCGATCTTGAGGGAGAATGTAGCCCGGGGCATAAGCCCCAAGTTTATATTTTCTATCAATGAACACCCTTCTTTCCATGTTCATCGCATATATAAATTCCGAGCCATGTAACCCTATTTCAAGGTACTTGGCTTTGAAAAACTCTTCATCAAAACCCCTGAGGGAATCCCCGTAAAACCCTTTATAGTCTTGCAGGGAACTTTTGGACAGATACCCTTGTTCTTTCACGAATTGGGCTTTCTCCGGGTTCTGCTCAATCTTTTCCTCGGTCTGTGATACCATCATGCCTCCTGTGGAAACAATCAGAAGTGCTGCTAAAAGTAATTTCTTTCTCATGATACTGGTTTATCTCCTTCAAAGGTAACACAGAAGATAAACTAATTCAAGATTTTCACTCATTAAACCATGGGCTTTACGAACTAAACCGCTGATTTACCCGGAAATGAGGAAAACAAAAGCCCAAACATCAGGAAACTCACGCCTCAGCTTATTTGGATTTGTAATTGGTTTTGTCGGACTTGATGCTTAACGCAATAAACTCACGTGTCCCATTTTGTTGTAGATGTTTCCATCCAGGTCTTTGTATTTGATTTTGTACACGTAAACGTCTTCCTTGAGTTCTTCGCTGCCTTGGTTGCTCACAGTACCATTCCAGCCCGTGTTCACGTCTTTGGTGTAAAATAAACTGTGGCCCCAGCGGTCAAAAATTTCCATTTCGTATGTTTTGGCATCCAGTCCGTATGGGGTAAACACGGGCTTAAACACATCATTCAGCCCATCGTAATTTGGCGTGAAGGAATCAGGGATGTAGGCGTTAAAATCGTTCTTCACTTCAATGGTTTTTGCCACTTCGTGTTTGCAGCCCTTAGGGGTAGTGGCTGCCAGGATCACTTGATAGAGGCCGGCTTTTTCGAACCTTACCTTGGGGTGCAGCTCTGTGCTCTGGAAAAAAGTCCCCACTTTCCAGGAATAGGTGTTTTTGGTCAGCACCTTGCTTTGGTTGGTGAATTGCACCACAGGATCAGAGATCATCACCTGCTCAGGGGCGCTAAAGTCGGCCACAGGAGGTTCATGCACTTTTATTTCTCTGGTTAATTCCGCATCGGCCCTACAGCCAATCTCGTCGGTGTACACAAAACTAACGGTATAGGTTCCCGGATACTGATACACATAGGTGGTGCTCAATCCGGCTTGTGGCTCAGTGCCATTGCCCAGGTTCCACAACCCTTGTCCGGTATTTGCACTTGGGGTATTGAGCAGCACCTGCAATGGGGCACAGCCCTCATAGGTATTGCTCAGGACGGCAATGGGAGGCACCTGATTTACCTGTATCCTTACCATGGCCGTATCCATACAAAGGGTGGCTGTTGGAATGGAAAAGGTGGTGTAAATAATTTTGTTGTTATCGCCAATGTTGGCCTGTGAAGGGTCGAACAGACTGCCCGAAATACCCGGACCAGACCATACCCCACCGGGGTTTTTGGCAAAGCTGTTCATGTTCACAGCTTGGGAATTGCGGCAGAAAGGCCCCACGTATGCACTCAAATCAGCCGATACAAAACGCTCGATGTTTACCGTGGTTTGAGCGTAGGCAATGCAGGGTCCTGAGCTGATGCTGTAACTCACTACATTGTCGCCAAACACCCCTTTGTAAGGATAGAACAAACCATCAAAACTCACCAGACCAAACACCGGGGAACCAAAGATGCCTCCGGCCGGGGTCACCTGCAATTGTATAGGAGGAGCAGAGTTGCAAAATGGGCCAATGCCGGTAATGAGAGGCGGGGCCAGAGAAAATACTTTTACGGCAAGCGTAGATTGATCAGGGCACAAACCGCTTGGAGAGGAAGCCGTGGAATACGTTAACACATACTGTCCGGCACCAATGTTTGGGTTAAAGCTGGCGCCTATCACCCCCGGTCCGCTCCAGTTGCCACTGTTGTTAGCCGTGTAGGGCAATAAGTTAACGGCCGAATTGGTATTGCACTGGTCAGGAACTGTGCTGAGTATGGTAGCCGGAACAAAGGCTTCAATGCTCACTTGAATGCCCTGAGAAATATTGCAGGTGGGTGTACCAATCACATACTGCACCAGGTTGTTGCCAGGAGCACAATTGGATGGAGTAAACACCCCATTGCTGTTAAGGTAGGAATTGCTTACCCAATGCCCGGTATTGGGCGTAACACTCATTTGTAATGCCGGACTGGTGTTGCAAAAGGGACCGACTAAATTGATGCTGGGGGGTTGCGGGTTAAGTAAGGAAACACTAATGGTTTTGCTGTCTCCGCAGAGGTTGAGATTGCTCGGAGAGGATTTGGTGGTGTACGTAAGTGCATAATTGCCGCTAGGCAAACCCAAAGGATTAAAAGAATACGTGCCGCTAACCCCTATACCCGACCATTCTCCGTTCACTGTGGTTTGTACTATTCCCATCAGATTAAAAGGGCTGTTGCTCACGCACTGGTGTGGGATGGAAGCGGTAAGTGAGGCTGTGTTGAATTGAGAAACATGGAAGGTGGCTGTTGCGGAGGCCACACAGGTGCCTTGTCCCGCCGTGTAGGTGAGGGTATTGGTACCAATAAGATTTTGAGATGGGTTTTGAACCCCATTGGCAAGAATACCAGAGCCGACCCACACCCCGCCCGCAGGGCTTGCAGATAAGGTCACGCTGGGCGCGGTGTTGCACTTGGCAGGAATGGATGCAATAACCGGAACCGGAGGGTTAAACACATTCATCAGATAAAGCGTTGAGGCAGGACACACGCTGGCTATTGGTGTGGACTGTGTGCTGTAGGTCAGAGGATATTGACCTGTTGCTAATCCATTAGGAGTAAAGCTGCCGTTGGAAACCGCGGGGCCCGTCCACAAACCATTAGTGGTGTTTTGCACGATGCCCATTAAATTAAAGGGCTGGTCCTGCACACAAAGGGTAGAGGGGTTTGAACTTAAAGCAGGGGTAATGAACTGAGAAACCGAAATGGTACCGGTGTTGGACACAACACAAGTGCCCACGGAGACAGCGTAATTTAAAGTACTGGTGCCATTTGGTGCAAGGGCTGGACTAAACGAACCGGGAACACTTACAGCCGGGTTAGCACTCCAGGTGCCTCCGCCAGGTGTTGCACTCAGCATAAATGCAGGCGCTGTATTGCACATTGGAGGAGGAATGTTAAGCGTAGGAGTCGACGGATTATTGATTGTCAAAATCATTGTATGGCTCGTAGGGCAATACTTGAGAATTGGAGAAACATTGCAAACATAAGGGATGATGGATTGTGTGGTTGCAATAGGCGGAGGCATGATGATGGTGTTGGGCTGGCTGGTATTAAAAATACCAAAACCCGGACTTGGCGACCAGGTGTAGGAATAGAGTGCAGGATTACTGATGGGCGTAAAACTGACAGCGGCGGTAATGCTGCCCCCTTGGCATATCACAGGACTGGCCGGAGTGATTGAAAACGTTGGGTATTGAACTACGGTAACGTTACTTGTAGCCTGACAGGTTCCGGTTGCGTTGGTGGCCCTCACCGTGTAAACGGTAGAAGCGGTAAGTGTGTTTACAACATTTGTAATTGTATTGGAAACATTGGCAAGAGTGCCTGTACCGAGCACCATGGTTGGTGGAGCCAATAAGGTGTAAGAGTTAATTGAGGAGTTTGTAATGGCCGACAAGGTCACGGCATTCCCTGCGCATAAAGGGCCCGAGTTGGTAAGGGTAACGGTACACACAATGCCGCAATTAGTGGTTCCGGCTCCTGGTGTTACAGAATTGGTTTGGGAAAAAGTAATGTTTTGATTCGCCCCTGAAAAATTAGTAATGAGGATCATGTAAAACTGCCCGGCCACTGCATTGGGAATGGTGCAGGTTTCGGTTGCAGCCGGGGAATAACTGCAAGATTGAATGTTGTTGCCGGTTAAACTATTGCAAGCCGTGGCTAAGTTTGGAAAAGGTCCCCAACAAATAAAATCGATGTCAGAGTTAGCGGCCATGGCAATCACAACAGGACCGGCATTAGCGATTTGCATGTAAAACCAGGTGGGATTGGGTTGCGAAAACAAACAGCCGTAATTGGGCCCACCCTGAGCAGGTGGTTGCTGTGTAGCCGCCGGAAAATTCATCACATTGCCCGTACAAAATGGTGCCGCTGTGGCACAATTCGGATTGGGTGGAGCCACCTGGGAATTCAGGATACCGGAAATCAACACAAAGGCCAATAAATATATCCTTATGAAATGGGGCATGAACCGAATCGTTTCTTGGCTCGATCAAATGACGAGGCATACAAATATATACTTAAGTAGGGGCAATTTTACAAGTTTAACTAAGTAAAAGGCAGGTTTCAATCGACCAAAAGATGAAAATCAAGGTTCAAGGTCAAAAAAAAAGACCGGCGAACCGGTCTTTGTATCAAATGCAATTCAAGTCCTAGTCTTTTTTTCCTCCAAATAAACGCAGAAGAAACAAGAATAAATTGATAAAGTCAAGGTAAAGGGTGAGTGCTCCCATAATTCCAAGTTTTGACGAAAGGCCTGAGCCCTCGGCCTGGTAACCCAGGGCTTTGATCTTCTGAACATCATACGCAGTTAAACCGGTGAAAATAATAACACCCAACACACTGATAATATAATCGACCCGGGCGCTGTGCATAAAAAAATTGATGAGCATGGCGATAACAATGCCAATCAACCCGATTTTAAGCAAAGTACCAAGTTTGCTCAGGTCTGTTTTTGTGGTGTAACCCGCGATGGCCATCACAGCAAACAATGCGCTGGTGCTTAAAAATACTTTTACAATTGAGCCCAATTTGTAAACAAAGAAAATAGAGCTGAAAGCAATTCCGTTTACAAGGGCATACGCTATAAACAATCCAAGTAAAGCCGCGTAGGAGAGTTTGTTTAAAGCAAAACTCATGATCAGCACAAATACAAGTGGGGCAAACATCACCAGATAAGCAAAGGCAGTGGGTCTAAAACCCCCATCTTCTGAAGGAGACTGTAGAATTTGGCTGAAACCAGGCACGAAAGCAAAAACCAAAGCAACAACGGTGGTTAGCAACATGGCCACTGCCATCCATGTAAAGGAAGTGCGCAGGAGTTTGTTTCCTGTGACTACTGTGCTTAAATCAAGTTCATCAAGATTGGTGCTTCTTAGGTTGTTTTCCATAAATCAGATTTTGAAACACAAATTTAAGTGTTCCAACGAGAAAAACAGGGTTAAGAAATTAAAAATAAAGGTCGCTGGTTTTAAGCCTTAAGTAGCGAAGCACGGATAAAAGGGCACTCAAAACCGAAATGAGGAT